>ERZ795059.728-NODE-728-length-40248-cov-8.781206_pt1 | contig 40248 bp, 30 predicted proteins | sample MGYA00375143_ERZ795059 | MGnify/ENA primary metagenome ERZ795059 (study PRJEB30188, sample SAMN05720168) | activated sludge metagenome | isolation source: Anaerobic digester | place: USA | collected 2015-01-07 ... | reverse complement strand
TGTATGCTTGCGGATTCAGCCATTTCAAGCATCACTTCCGTGCGATTGCCCGCCACTTGCCCTACGAACGCGCACGGCAATTGTCGCAACAAGATCCCCTGTTGCTGGAGGCCGCTTTCCTGCAACTGGCCGGATTGATGCCCATGAAAAACGAACCGCCTGTAACACACCTTCTCCGGCTCAATGCACTGCGTCAAAACAAGTTGGACGGTTTGAAAAACCTGTCCCTATATTGGCGGCGTATCGGTCTGCGGCCCGTCAATTTCCCTGAACGACGCTTGGCGGGCGCCGCTCTTTTTGTGGCCCGTACCGCACGAGAAGGCTTTGTGGAAACCCTTCATTCCCTTTGGCGGGAGGATTTACCGCCCACGCACCGCCGAAAAGCCTTTGAATCGCTGTTTCCCAATGCGATGGGATTTTGGGCGGAACATTGCACGTGGACCGGCAAAAGGCTGCTAAAACCTTGTGCACCCATAGGCCCTGCGCGTATACGGTCAATCATTGGCAATGTTTTTATTCCCGCCGGTCTCGCCCTCGCGCGCCGGGAACATAACCGCCCCCTGGAAGAACGTGTGTATGAATTCTTCACCGCCTTCCCCGCCGAACAGGAAAACCATATTCTCCGGACCATGATCCCGCGCATGTTCGGTGATTGCCATCCCACACGAATCAATTTCCAGGTGCAACAAGGCCTGCTGCAAGTCCACCAGGATTGGTGCGAATCAAACCCCTCTTGTCAAAATTGCTCCATCCTAAGACACCTGCGCGCCGACTCATAAATAAAACATGCCTTTTTTGACGGCTTCTCGGCGTGAGCCCCGGCCTCCCAACTGCAACCACTTTCGTGGCGGGAATAGAATTCACTTTCCTGAACGTTTTGCGGCGAATACCGTGTTTTTCATTAGCATGGCGATGGTCATGGGACCCACTCCGCCGGGAACGGGTGTAATGGCTTTTGCTTTCTTGCTCACCCCCGCAAAATCCACATCGCCGCAGAGCCGGGAGCCCGATTTCTTTGTCGCGTCCGGAATACGGTTCATACCGACATCGATCACCACCACGCCCTTCTTCACCATGCGCGCCTTGATAAAATTCGCCACGCCGATAGCGGCAATCAATATGTCCGCGGTCTGCGTAACCGCTGAAAGGTTTTTGGTGCGGCTGTGGCACACGGTCACGGTCGCATTTGCGCCTTTCGCTTTTTGCATGAGCAAGGCGGCGACCGGTTTCCCCACAATATTCGAGCGCCCCACGATCACCACATGTTTTCCCGCAGGATCATATCCATACCGCAGAAGCAATTCCTGACACCCGGCCGGGGTGCAGGCCACAAAACACTCCTCCCCATTCAACAGTTTCCCCTTGCTCACAGGATGAAAACCATCCACATCCTTCCGGGGGTCAAGGGCATTGAGTACTTTCTGCTCATCGATGTGCTTCGGAACCGGGCTTTGCACCAGAATGCCGTGGACCTTGGGATCCGCATTCAATTTTGCAATCAGGTCAAGAAGTTTCTTTTCAGGGGTCTCTTTGGGCAGATCATAGGCAAAGGAAGCCACGCCTATCTCCGCGCAGGTCCGGCGCTTGTTCCGGACATAAATCTGGCTGCCCGGATCTTCACCCACCAGCACCACAGCCAATCCCGGTGTGATGCCCTGCGCTTTCAAACCCTCGATCTCCTGTTTAAGCTCGCTTAAAATCGCTTCGGATACCTTTTTCCCGTCAATGAGCTTTGCCGTGCGTTTTTTCATCATGAGCAGCCCTTTCATCGCTTGAATGGAAGGATGATAATGTATCCCCGCCAAACACCGCAAACCTGCCGGTTTCAATTCGCCCGAAATGTATTCAGGCATTTGCGAAATAGGCCTTTCTATCTAAAAATCAAAAGATACAGGGCAATTTACTGGCATTGCACAGCCGAATCGTTGCTTTTTCATTTACCCAAAGGAGAAAAAGGCCTATTTCGCAAATACCTCGTATTATCACTGCTTATGAAATTTCTCATTACGTCCTTTTTTTATGTTTGCCACAACAAGCTTGCCAGAATTCCTAAAAAACTGTAATATGCTTCTCGTTGGTTTAGCCCCTGTAAACGCTTTCCATGGAGGGCCTTACATGAGCAGTACACACTATGCGCCGGAAACCTGCGCGGATGAATCATGCAAGAAAAACGCGTTAACCGGTTCAGACTATTGCTGGGAGCATCTGGACGATAAAGCCGGCTATCTCAAGCAACTCGTAAGCGGCATTATGGCTGACGGCTGGCTGGCGGGCATTAATCTGGCCGGATGCAATCTGGAAAATGCCGACCTGCGGCGTGTCCGGCTCTCAGGAGCTAATCTGGCCGGGGCCAATTTTCGCCATGCCGACCTTCGTCATGCCTTTCTGGATGGCGCCGATCTCCGGCAGGCAGACTTTTCCGGGGCCAATCTCGAATTCGCGGTGTTGGGCGGCGCAAACATTTCCAAGGCGCGATTTCAGTCCGCCAATGTACAGCGGGCGAATCTGGTCGGCGTGACCGGTCATCGGGCCGACTTTACCGCCGCCAATCTCTATTATTCCCGGCCCGGCAATGCGGATCTCCAAGAGGCTCTTTTCCGCAATGCGATCATTCAGCGGACAATATTCCGGCGCGCGAATCTCCGGGGCGCGGATTTCTCCGGGGCGAAAGGCGAGGCTAATTTTGAGAATGCCAACCTGGAAGGAATCCTGCGATGATTTTCGGTCATTTCCTTTCTGGTGCAAACGAAGCCAATATGTTCATTGCGGCTTGCCCGGAAACGCGCCATGCACTGCTGGTGGACGTTCCTTTGTGGGAACCCCAAATCGAACGTTTCCTAAAAGTGCATCACCTGAAAGTGACCGCCGTATTCATCACCCATGATCATTACGACCATACCGGCGGACTTGATACCGTCATGGGCATGTTCAAGGTCCGCGCTTATAGCGGCAGCGGCCATGCCGGCGGATTGACGGTTCACAAACTCCGGCATGACGATCCCCTTCATTTCGGAAACATCGAAGGCCGTGTCGTCGCCACGCCCGGCCATACTCCTGAAGGAATCAGCCTCATTCTCCCGGGAATGGTCTTTACCGGTGACGCTCTCTTCTCCGGATCAGTAGGGGGCACTTCCTCCCCCATCAATGCGCAAATGCAGATCCATTCCATCCAAACCTATCTCTTCAGCCTGCCGGAGTACTACGAAATCCATCCCGGACACGGCCCCTCCAGCACCATCGGCATCGAAAAACGCTTCAACCCTTTTTTTACATAGTACGGCACGGTTTTTGTATTGCCTGAAACTGACTCGCGAAGAGCAAAGTCGAACTGTCAAGTAGGCTTATAATCTTGGCATGAAAGAGCAAAAACAGGTGTCTGTAAGTATGATGTACGGCAGGTCTTTTTTGATTCGCATCTATTTTATTTTCAGTTTCTTAGCTTTCCTATTCCCCATCCTTCTCCACGCGGCGGACCCCGCGTTTTATATCGACCTGCCCATGACGGATGGAACGAAGATCGCCACGGATGTCTACCTCCCCAAGGATGGCCCTGGCCCGTGGCCCACAATTCTCGTCCGCAGTACCTATGGCCGTTATGTCGGCCGAGAGGATGGATACGTAAAGGATGGTTATGCGGTCGTCGTACAAGACGTCCGGGGGATGGGGATGAGTGAAGGCGAAAAACACGTATTTTATACGGACACATGGCGGCCAGGCCTTATGGACGGCAAAGATACGGCAGCCTGGATTAACGCCCAGCCTTGGTGTAACGGGAAAATTGGAACCACGGGCGGTTCCGCCCTCGCCATGACTACCATGCTCCTTTCGCCCGCCACCCACGATCTCGCCGCCCAGACCTATTCCGTAACGCCCTCGAATTTTTACACCGATACCTGCTATCACGGCGGGGTTCTTCGCAAAAACCTGATGGAAGGATGGCTTACCGCCATCGGACAGCCGCATATCATCGACTTTTACAAAGGTCACCCGTATTTTGATGATTTTTGGAAATACTACGATGTGGTCTCCAGGGCACAAGACATCACTGCCCCGGCAGTTTTCAATGCGCAGTGGTTCGACATTTTCCTCCAGGGAACCATAAATGGCTTTATGTCCCGCGAACTCAATGGCGGGCCGGGCGCGCGCGGAAACAACTATCTCGTGATTCGGGCCGGCACCCACAATGGCAATGAACGCTCTCCCGATTTCCGCTTTAATAAAAACCGAAATAGCGTTCCCTCCGGCGGACTCAATCGGGCTTTTTTTGAATGTCATTTAAAGGGAGATACGGAGGCCCTGAAAAATTACGCAAAAGTCTATTATTATGTTTTCGGGGATGATCGCGCACCCAACGCCCCGGGAAATGAGTGGCGAACCGCCGATACATGGCCTCCCTTTCCCACCGTGCCCACTTCTTACTATTTGAGCGAAGACAACAGCCTCTCTGACTCTCTCCCCTCCGCACAAACCGCTTCCCAGGGGTATATTTTTGATCCCAATGACCCCTATCCGACCAATGGCGGCGGAAATCTCTTCTACAACATCCCGCGCGGCCCGCACGATCAGCGTAAAAACAGCACGGTTCGCAAAGATCTGCTCAAATTCGCCAGCGCCCCGCTCACCGGGCCTGTTGAAGTCACCGGACGCCTTACCGTCAAACTCTGGGTATCCACCGACGCCCCGGACACGGATTTCACCGCCATGCTCCTTGATATCTTCCCCAAAGGCGATGAGCGTGAAATTAATATTCAGGACAGCATCCAGCGCGTTAAAATGCGTGAAACCCTTGAGAAACCCGCTCCCCTCCTGACCAGTTCCGATCAAATCGTGCCTATCGAAATCGATCTTCAAAGCACCAGTTGGATCTTCAATACCGGCCACCGCATCGGCCTGCATATTTCCAGCAGTAATTATCCCCGTTATGAAGTGAATGCCAATACCGGCGCGGATCATCCCGATGGCCAGGAACTCCGCGTGGCGCACAACCGTGTCCACATGGACAAAGAGCACCCCAGCGCGATCGTTCTTCCCATCCGGCCCCCTGGCCAATAAATTGCACCACCCCCTCCCGCTTCCTATAATCCAATGTGACATAAGCAGGTGGGTGTAGCGAAGCGAAATCCACCGGGGTTTGCTGGCCATTGATATGTTCGAGGGATTGCGTATGATCACCAGTACACGAGCCATGCTCTTCACCACACTTTTCCTTTGCCTTTGCGGGACGAGTTTTGCCGGAAAAGAATCCGTGCTTGCCGATATTCAAGATGAATCGGGACCTAATTCCAAAACCCAGCGCAATACCAGTTTTTTCGACCTTCCCACAGATGGCAAGAAAATCGGTGTTGCCACTGACATCACCCTGGAATCAGGAAGCGGCACAATGCGCCTCTCGGGCCCGGACGAAGAGGTGCTGGTAGAAACGACGCTGACCCAGGGCTCAAATACCCACACTGCACAATATGGCCCCTTCGATAAACCTGGCCGCGCCCGGTTGGAAATATCGTTGAAGGAAGCCGTGGGAAAATGGCGGGCCATTGTTGTTGCAATGCCCCCCAAAAGCGCCTTTTATCCCATGTTTGCCACGGGCCCTCTGATGATTCTCATCAGCTTGCTCTTTTTTATAGGGTGGTGGCGTTGGTCCAAGGCGGAACTGCGCTGGTTTCTGATTGGCGCGGCGATTTGGACCGTGGGCGTGGCGCTTAAATTTGCCTTTGCCATCGCGCTGAATGAACACATCCTGGGAATGATTAAAGCATCCACGGATCCCAAAAACTATATTGCGGCAGGCAGTCTGTATATCGGATTGCTCACGGGTGTTTTTGAAGTTTTCATTACGTTGATTGCCGCCCTGCTTTGGAAACGAATGGCACAGGAGCCCCGCCGCGCTATTGCCGTGGGCGTGGGCGCGGGGGCGTTTGAGGGACTGCTGCTGGGAGGGGTAGGCGTGATAAGCGCCATAGCGATGATATCCGGTGGAACCTTGGGAGACACGGCTTCCATTCCAACCACCTATATTATGGCCTCAACTCCGGTCCTGTGGCTGTGCGGCCCTGTCGAACGCATCATCGCCATTCTCTGCCATACGTCGTCCCGGGCGCTTGTTCTTCTGAGTGTAGTTACACGCCGACGCTCCTATTTCCTCTATGGATTCATGATTATGACCGCTATTGACACCGTTGCAGGCGCCGTGCATATCGGGGAATACCTTGGCCATGTCTCCATGTGGTGGATCGAACTGTCCCTCGCGCCGTTTGCACTTGCCAGCCTGGTGGTCCTGCGTTGGTGCTGGTCTGCATGGCCCGTCCCCCAGAGCAATGCACATGACGCGGAGCCCATTGCGGAAACGACGGATTGATAAATCGATTTTTATTCGGTGTGATTTACACAAACCCCGCCTGATATTTCTAATGAAACCGGCTCTATTGGTTATAAGTCTGAGAGAGAGCGAGGAGAATGTTCTATGAGTAGCTTTCGGAACTCCAATAGATTTTTCATTATTTCGTTGTTTGGAATGATGCTGTTGACAGTGGGGGTGTTCGCACAACAGACTGCGCCCTCTGCCGCGGCAGAGGCCAAACCCGCCGAAGCAGCGCTTATAACACCGGACATCATCGAGCATCCCGAAGTAAAGCAGATCGATGCGGAGGGTGCGGGAAAATTATACTCAGTAGGCGAACACCTGGTATGCGTGATGGAAGGGACGCCGGAGGAAATGGGCTTTCAGCATGGCCGCCTCCTGGCCCAAAAAATCAAACACGTAATTACGGAGGGCTATTTTAAGAAGGCTCTGTGGGACCGTGGCTACACGCCGGAATACGTAAATGCCCAGTCCGCGCGAATGGAGAAATTCATACCTGCGGCGTATATGGAAGAAATAAAGGGGATCGTGAAAGGCTTGAAGAAAGCGGGAGTAATGGATGTTACGCAGGATGCGGTCCGGAACGGCGTCACGCAGGCGGAAATCCTTCATTTTGATCCGAATTCCCCCCCAGCCTGCTCCAATTTCGCCTGTTGGGGGCAATGGACCACGGATGGACGCCTGCTGCACGGCCGGAATTTGGATTGGAGCATCGATTGGAGCGCACAGGATGATGCAGTGATTTTGGTGTGGCGGCCCAAGGGCGGAACGCCCTTCATGATGGTGGGATGGGCCGGGGGCATTGGCAGTGTAAGCGGAATGAATGCACACGGCCTCACCCTTGGCGAAATGACCTGTGTCTCATCGGATGCCACGTTTGACGGTATTCCTCTGTGTGTCCTGATGCGGCGCGTGCTCCAAGAGGCGAAAAACCTGGATGAGGCGGTGAATATCATCCGGACAGGTCCGAGAACAACCGGATGGAATTTTATCTTGGGCGACGGAAATGCCGGAGATGGCCGCGCCCTCGAAGTGGATGCGAAAGCCTGTGAGGTGTTCGGATCAATGGACCCCAAGGAAAATGAGGAGACCGGGCATTGGTCCATCCCCGATGCCGTGCGCCGGACAAACCACCCAATTAGCGCCACGCAATTGCTGAAGCTTGCACAATCAATGGGACCAAAGATGGGGCTCAACATCACAACCATGGAACAACTTAAGGCCGCCATATTTATACTCAAGATCCAGAATACGTGGCAACGGTATGATTGGCTGGGTAAACAAATTCAGGCCAAACCACATGGAATGGACGTAAAAGAAGCCCTGCAATTGCTCGCTAACGGTCCCGTATTCAATGACGATACCCTTCATTCCTGGGTGTTCGATCCAAAGAATAAAACGGCTTATGTGGCCGTGGCAGGGATCAATCCTCTGCTCACGGCAACACGGTGTGCATTCACCAAGATAGATCTGAGTCCTTGGTTTAATTAAACCCGCTGGCCCGGATTTCTACCCAACTCTTCATTATGCTTGTCATTGCGAGCCGCCGACCGCCTATGGCGGCAATTCGCAAAAGAAAGTAAGATGCGAGGCCGGGAGGGCGAAGCTCCTGCTGAGCCGTTAAACAAGATCGGGATCATCACATTGCAAGACAGCATATGGATTTTTTGTCCCACGGCTCAGCAGGAGCCCTCCAGAGGCGGACAAGCCTCACCCTCCCAATCATGGCCACTTTCTTAGCAGGAGTCTTCGACGAAACAATCTCGGAGCCATGTCAGCCCCGCCCATAGTAACGCCACTTTCTTAGCAGCGAAGCGATGCCCTGGGTAAACGTTTTTCCCGAATAATCAGTCCCGACGGGCCGAAAGAGGGACATCATTCTATTTTTGGGAGACCCGGAAGCGGAAAGCCAGTCCAGTTAAAACCATGCATACTATTTCCGCTCTGTCTCGAAGCACTTGGGCTACAGCCCGCATTTGAGGTAAAATCAGCGCCATCACAGAATGAAACGCGTATCCCCATGGAGGTCCACAATGAAAAAGAGCATGGCCGCAGTACTGGCGTGCCTGGCATTTTCTCTCACCATTTCCGCAAATGCCAAAACCATCACGCTTAAAAAAGCCAAGTATCTGGACAAGTGCAAAGGCGCATGGGCCGGCCAGATGATCGGGGTGTGCTATGGCGCGCCTTACGAGTTTCAAACAAACGGGAAACCCAAGCTGGATGCCATCCGGCCCTGGACGCCCGACCGGGTGGAGGGCGCGATTGGACAAGACGACTGCTATGTCGAAATGACCTTCCTTAAAGCTGTCGAAGACTATGGCCTGGATGTTACCTATGAGGAGGCGGGCAAGGCCTTTGCAGAAACGCAATTCCCGCTTTGGCATGCCAACCGGGTGGGCCGTGACAATGTCCGCGCGGGTATTATGCCGCCGAAATCGGGCCATCCGGACTACAATATCCACGCGGACGATATCGATTTTCAGATTGAAGCCGATTTGTTTGGCATCGTGTGTCCCGGCCTTCCCCGGGCCGCCTATGCCTTGTGCGATGTTTTCGGACATGTGATGAATTATGGCGACGGCTTCTATGGCGGCGTTTTTGTCACGGGGATGTACTGTGCCGCCTATTTTGAAGATAAAAATGTTGAAAAGGTCATTCGGGCGGGATTGGCCTGCATTCCCAAGGAATCGGAATATCACAAATGCATTTCCGATGTGATTCAGTGGTATCACGAGAACCCGGACGATTGGCTGGCCGTATGGAACAAGATTGAGAAGAAATGGCAGGACGACGTCGATTGCGCGCGCGGAAATCCCTTTAATATCGATGCCAAACTTAACGGGGCGTATATCATCATGGGACTGTTGTACGGGCAGGGGAATCTGGAGAAAACACTGGAAATTTCAACCCGGTGCGGTCAGGACAATGATTGTAATCCTTCGAGCGCGGCGGGTGTGCTCTGCTGTATGAAAGGATTTAACAACCTGAGCAAGGAATGGACGGGCGGCATCCCCGCCATCGCGGATACTAAGTTCGACCACACTAATTATTCGTTTAATACCCTGATACCCGCCTGCCAGCGCGTTACGGAACAACTCATTGCGAAAAACGGCGGAAAGGTGCTGAAAAAGAAGTATAAATTTGAACGGCAATCTCCGAAAGCCCCTGAACAACTCGAACAATGGGAAAACCAGCTTGAAGTTCTTAAGCATCCTTTACCGCAGCAGGAGCTTAATCGGTGGAACCCGGCGTGGAAGGTTATAGCCTGTGGGACGGATATGGAACCAGGGGTTCGTTCCGAAGAGTTCGGAAAAGCAAAAGTGCTGCTGATCCATCCTGTGGACAAAGAAACCCCTGCGGTGTTGGAATCGGAAATGCAGGTGTCGGCGGCGGGGAATCCAAAACTGACTATCGAGGCGGCTTCTCATCCGCAGGGCAATTACCTGCTCCGGGTAGTGATCGAGGGAAATACGGTTAATGAAACCAATGTAGACACCAAAGGCCAGTGGATCACGATAACTATTGATCTCTCGCCATGGGCAGGAAAGAAGGTTAAGGTGCGTCTTGAAAATCAGGCCACGGACTGGGCCTTTGAAGCGGCCTATTTCGGCGAAGTTAAAATTCAATAACATGACTACCGGCAATTCGAATACAACCCGCGGAACGCTATACGGCATTCTATTCCTTGCCGTATGCACGATCATGCTGTTTTCACTCTCGTTGTATCAACGTTCGCAATGGTTCGGAACCACCTCAAATGACATGACCGGAGCCCTAACCACAGGCAGCACGCTCATGGCAAAGCAGTGGCAGCAGGAAGGCCCCTGGCATCGCTGGTTCATTTTTTACTGGGAACCCGCTTCCATCGAGTTTCCCACGCTCGAAAGCCGCACCCCCTACGTATCCTACCCACCGGGCGCCATTCTACCCATATACTTCTTGGGAAAATTCTCTCCCAACGGGCCCACCTGTGAAATGACCATGTCCTACAACCTCGCCAATCAATGTTGCATCGCCTTTGTCCTGGCGCTCATCGTTTTTTTTGTGCTTGGGGCCATGGCTTTCCCGACCAGTGTCCGGTGCGTGGCTTCGCTCACGCCTATTGTCTTGTACTTCTGGATGCCCTCCCCGTTCTATGAGCATCTCATGGGATATTTTTCCGACCAAGCCATCATACTGCCCTATGCATTGCTCGTGTTCCTGGAAGTGTTCCGCGACACCACGCAGCACGAACGCATCAAAAAATGGATTGTTGTTATTCAGGGTGTGGTTCTTTTCTGGGGTATTTTTACGGATTGGCTGTTCCCTTTTGTCGCAATGGCGTTGTATCTCATGCGCGTGGTCCGCGGGCAAATGGGAACACGGCCCCTTCTTTTCCTGAAACGAAGTGTTCTGTTCTGGCTTCCCGCGGCGCTGGCCCTGGGCCTCTACAGCCTGCAGCTCTACAAAGTCCATGCCTTCACCAAACTGGCTCTCCGTTTTATTCACCGGACCGGCGTCGATGGCGGCGGACTGAATGCGTTGCGCCCCGTGCCGAAGCATGTTTATTTTAATCAGCTTTGGACCTTTACCCTGGATACGTTCTTCTGGCAGCGGTTCGTGCCCTATGCCTATGGCTTCCTGGGTAAGGTACTTATTCTTGCATCCGCTGCCATCTTGATTGTCTTGTTATTTTATTTGCTCGTGAAGCGTGTGCGGCGCAGCCCTGTTTCCCCGGGAGTGGGCGCATCCATCATGGTGATGTATCTTTTCCTGGTTCCCTGCTTCGCGCATTATCACATCTTCAAGAATCACAGTTCCTTTTTATTTCACTTTTTCGCCGTTCTGAAAATGGCCTTGAACATGGCCGTGATTCCCTTTGCACTATTGCCATTAATGCTCGTGGCGTGGTGGGTTCCGGGGGTCTGGAAAAAACGCGTGGGGCTTGCACTGGCGTTGGTATTGCTGGCTTCTGCCTCTATGTACGTGTGGTCCCTGGGAAATGTTCGCACGACGCTGTTCAGCGATCTGAAAATGGACCGAAAGGCGATGGCGGAATTTGTCGGCAGGCATACCAACTACAATGACGTGGTGTTCTCCGTGGATGAAATTGTTCAACGCCATTTTGTCGTCTATTCCATGAAAAAAGTCCACCGAGTGAAAAATATCGTGGAAATCTACGACATGGTCAAGAACATCCCCGGTCCCTACATCATCAATTTGTTCTCCAAAGGCCCGGAAGAATGGGGACCCCCGTATAATCTTTGGGATTTGGCCAATATGGCCTATGAACAATACCATGAAGGCGATGTGCATCTCCGGAAAATCCGAAAAGAGGACTTTTTAACGTATTATCAGCACTTGCTTGATACGAGCAATCCACCGATAACGGTTCAGGAGAATACCCCGTGATGCGTTCCGAAAGGATCCGAACCGTCTTGTGTGTGCTTCTCATTTTCGTGGCGGCCTTGATTCAGTTTTCCGTTTCGGTGAAACAACGCGCACAATGGTTCGGCGAAGCTCAAATAAGCATGGCGGGATGGTTTACCGCTGGAACCTGTGTTTGCGCACGGAACTGGTATCTCGAAGGGCCATGGACCCTGCGATTCGGCATGTATTGGGCGCCGGACAGCATCGAAACTGATCTGGAATCCCGTGAACCGTATGTCTCTTTTCCGCCAGGCTCAATACTCCCCGTCTACCTCCTGGCTAAAATTCGCGGTCATGAGCCCACAATCCCCATGGTCATGCGTTACAACCTTTTCAATCAGTGTTGTGTGGCGGTTGTTCTAGGACTCTTGGCCTTTGCTGTCGCGCGCCGCATGAACTTCTCCAGGGGAGTAGCCTGTATCTTTGCCATGATCCCCCCTACCCTCTATATATGGTTCCCCGTGGCCTTTTATGAACATGAAATGGGGTACTTCTCCGATCAGGCCATTATTCTCCCCTTTGCTCTCTACGCCTTCCTGGAAGTGCTGCGGACGGCAAACGTCTCTTCCAAACGCGCCCGGCGCCTTGGCTGGATACAAGGCGTGATTGCTTTCTTCGGCGTTCTCACGGATTGGCTTTTTATCCCTGTGCTTTTTTGTGCCTGGCTGCTGCGCCTGTTCCGTGCGGAATTCGGACGGAAATTCTGGCCAATCCTGGCCCGATCCGTGTTGTTTGCCATGCCTGTCTTGCTCGCGTTGACCCTCTTTACGATACAACTCCATCATTTGAACGGATTCAACAAGATTTCAGAGCGGTTCTGGATGCGCACCGGCCTGAAAGAGCAAAAATTCCAGACAAAAACGGGCCGAAGTGAAACCTATCCCATGTGGAAGAATCTGGTAGCCTTCCCCCTGGATTCGCAATTCTGGAAACGGCATATAAAAAGTGGATTCGGCAAATTAGGCAAGCCGGTGATTCTGTGTTGTGCTGGAATGGTGCTCGCTATGGCGCTGCTGTTGGCGGCGTTCCGGTTCCGGGGAAAATCCGCACCCCCCGAACTCCTCCTGGCCGCGGAAATCTCTTTCTTCATGCTTGCGCCCTGCCTCCTCTATCTGCACATGTTTAAAGAACACAGTTCCTTCTGGCTCCACTCCTTTACCACGCTGAAATTCGCCTTGCCGCTCGCCATCATTCCCCTCGTCACAGTGCCGGCACTGGTTCTGCGTCTCTTCCAGCGGCCCTGGTTGCACTGGATGGGCGCGGCGGCGGTTTTACTCCTCGCCTGCGGATGGGCTTGGTCTCTCGACGAGTTGCGGATGCGATCCTTTCCTGATCGCCAAAAGGACCATATCCCTATCGGAAACTTTATCGCTTCCCACACGGCGTACGAAGACGTGGTGTTTTCGCCGGACTACTCGATTGCCGACCGCCCCCCGCAGAGTGTCGCCTATGCCAAAAAACTGGTGTATAAGATTACGGATATCCAGGATATCCGGAATATGGTCGGCCATATTCCCGGTGAATACCGTGTTTGCCTGTTTTTCCAAAACATCGAAAAGCAGAAACCGCTCCCTTGGCTGGAACCCCTGAAACGCGCAGCCTATGAAGTCTTTTCCGAAGGCGACATGCGCTTGTATAAAATCCGGAAAGCGGAGTATCTTGCCCTCTGATTTTTCTTGTCCGTCCTTTCTCCTATATTGTGATATAATTTAAGCGGTGGCAGTGTGTGTTAAGGAGACGGAAAGAGAATTGTGAACCGGATAGCGCATAGGCAAGGCATTGCGGGAGTGATCTTCTGCTTGGCTCTGGCCGGCGGCATAGCGGGCTTTGCCCCGCCAGCAAGGGCGGCACAGGAAACCGACGCAATTTTTTTCCCAGATCCCCTGTTTGAAACCGTGATTCGAATGGCCATTAATAAACCTGAAGGGGAAATTCTGGATATCGATTTGATCCCTCTTACGGAATTGATTGCCCCTGGCATGGGCATTACCAACATTACGGGCATCGAATTCTGCATCTCTCTGCAAGTGCTTAATCTGGAGGGAAATGCCATTGCCGATTTGAATCCCCTCGGATTATTACTGCAACTCACGGAACTGAACATTTCGGCGAACCCAATTGCCACACTGGCCCCATTGGGCGGATTGATTAATTTGCATGTCCTGCATGCCGCTAATAATCAAATCATGGAGATTGGCCCGCTGGCTGGCTTGATTAACCTCGAAATTCTGGAACTTCAGAACAATCTTATTGAATCAATCACCCCGCTTACCATGAATCCCGGTATTGCGGCGAATGATATGGTTATACTCGCTGCCAACCCCCTCGGCGAGGTGGCCTTATGTGTGGATATCCCACTCCTGGTTGATCGGGGCGTAATCGTCGCCTTTGATGGACAGTGTCCCTTCGAAGGGCAGAACGAAGGGGAAGAAGAAGGTCAAAATGAAGAAGGAGAAGGTCAGCCCGAAGGAGAAGGTCAAATCGAAGGAGAAGGAGAGGAAGAAGGACAAATTATTTTAGAGCCCGATTCCTACGAACCTGATGATACCCCTGAACAAGCTACCTGGATAGGCTTGGACGGCCCCTACCAACGCCACAACCTCCATGTCCCTGATGACGTGGACTGGGTGCGTTTCTTTGTCTTGCCTGGGCAGGAAATTACCGTGGAAACCTTTGATTTGGCGCAAAACTGCGACACTTTCCTGGAACTTTTTAGGGAAGGAGATGACACACCTTTCCTTGTTAGTGACAATGTGGCCATAGATGTATTGCGATCCCTGGTGAATTTCCTGGCAATCGAACCGTTCATGTGCTATGCCCGCGTAAGCTTCCCGGACCACGGGACAAAGGATACCGAACCAGACACAGGGTACACCCTCAATGCCAGCAAGGCGGGCGGGCCGCTGTCCGCCAACCTTTATTGTGTCGTGGAAGATGCGGACAACGACGATGAACCCATCACCAATGCCATTGTTACGTTGCAGCCCCTCCACATCGTGGTGAATAAAAATGTCGATGGCATCTATTCCTTCCTGGGCATACCCGCCGGAAATTACACCGTGGAAACAACTGCTCCGGAATATATCCCCGATTCAACACCGGTCATGGTCTTTGGAGGGGAAACAAAAACCATCGAGATCCGGTTGAATCAGGAATCGCCGCCGGAAGGCGAAGGAACCGGCGAAGGACAAGTGGAAGGCGAAGGGCAAGTGGAGGGCGAAGGCGGAGAAGAAGGCGAAGGGGAAGGAATTTTTGAGGGAGAAGGAACCATTGAAGGCGAAGGCCTGCCCGGTGAAGGTGAGGTGGAAGGCGAAGGCGAAGGCGAAGGCCTGCCCGGCGAAGGTGAACTGGAAGGATCGGTCCAGGAAGGCGAAGGGGAAGGACTCCCCGAAGAGGGCGAACTTGAGGGGACGCCCCAGGAAGGCGGCCAGGAAGGAATTCTGGAGGGCGAAGGCGCCCCTGAAGGCGAAGGGGAAACCGTGCATCACAATGCGGATCAAAATGGCGATGGCCACATCAGTCTGTCGGAACTCTTGCGCATGATCCAGTTATATAATTCCGGCGGCTACCATTGCTCTCCGGGAACAGAAGATGGCTATGCACCCTATGCCGGCGCCCACACGTGTACGCCCCACGACGGGGATTATAACCCCCAAAATTGGGTCATCAGCCTCTCAGAACTCCTCCGTATGATCCAGTTCTACAACTCCAATGGTTTCCACTACTGTCCCGGCGAAGGCACCGAAGACGGCTTTTGCCTCGATTAAAAATTGCCAATTTTTGCGTTTTCAAGATGATTGAACAACACAGGATCTCCCCTCATCCTCCTTCATCCTGCACCACCATTTCTTCCAAATATTCTTCTTCCGTGTTGACAGCCCAAATGTTTTCCCGGGAGGCAATCCCCTCCACAAGGTTGTCAACGGCGGTCATCGCGGTCAGCATGGAATGATCTTGGTTGTTGTATTTATGCATACCATTCCGGCCAATCAGATACAGGTTTTCAATGGAATCCAGGTACTGGCGAATTTCGGGGAAACGCCCATAGCCTTTGAAGTACGCCGGGTACGCCTTCTCCATGCGCTGCACCGACCCCTCGATCACATCCGCTGCATCTACAAGCCCGATGTGCGCCAATTCCTGCCCTGCCAGCGAAATCATCTCTTCGTCGGACATCCGCCACAACGAATCCCCGTAATTGCAGAAGTACTCCAGACCCAGCCAGACCTTATCCGGGTCATGGATCATGTACCGGCTCCAGTTATTGTAAATCTGCATGCGGCCCAGCTTTACCCCCGGCTCCTGAATATAAAGCCAACTGTCCGGCATCTGTTTGGGTTTGAGCTTCTTCACCAGCAATCCCACGGCGATGAATTCACGATAGGGAAGCACGGCCGCCGCTTCCTGTACGGTGGCGTGAACATCCGGCTCCATTGCGCGAACGAGATCCTGGATGGCCATGCTCGAAAAAAATAAATCGCCCGGATACATTTCTTTGTGACCGGTGGGTTCGTGTACGGCTTCTACCGACACCACACGCCCGCCTTCCATATGTACTCTAATAACCCGCCGTTGCAGCAGCACCTCTCCCCCACGCTCCTGGACACGCCGCGCCGTCTCCTCCCACATCTGCCCCGGCCCGAATTTCGGATACAGGAATCGTTCGATCATGGACGTCGATACATCCTTTTGAGCGAGATCGGATTTGGCGCCGCGCATTCGCTTAAACCAATGTAGAATCGCGCGGCCCACCGATACGTCCTTGATGCGCTGTGCCCCCCACGCCGCGCTAATCTGCTGACAGGGCACCCCCCACACTTTCTCCGTATATGCTTCAAAAAAGGTCCGGTACAGTTCATCTCCGAACCGATTGATCATGAAGTCTTCCAGATTCCGCACCGGCCGCTTCGGGAAAAACACGCGCCAGAGATAACTGCTCCCTATTTTAAATGAACGCCACAACCCCAGATTCAACAGGGTTTTGGGGGTGAGGCTGATCGGATAATCGAAAAACTTGCCCGCGAAAAAGATCCGGGAATGCCGCGTGCCCACCAGCATGACATGGTCTTCGGTTTTAGGATCCACACCCGCCGCGTCTTGGGTCAGCGCGCGCACATAGTGATGATACGCCGATGACATTTCCCGCTGTTCAAGCGTTTCCAGCGGCAACATCTCCAGCCACCACTGCATGACACGGTCCGATTTTGAAAAAAAACGGTGCCCTCCGATATCCATTCGGTTGCCCTTGAACATTACCGTTTTAGACAACCCGCCCACCTGTGCATCTTTTTCCAGCACCACCGGCACGATGTCCGTGCGCTTCAACAATTCATACGCCGCCGTAAGCCCTGCCGGCCCCGCACCCAATATGATGGCCTTCCTGCTCATGCAGCCCCTTTCGGCTTGCGGAAAATGCCCCATTGCGCCACTACACCCGCGCGCCGCAGTTCGAGCATCTCGAAGAACGGAATTTCCTTGAAATCAATGAGATGATCGTGAGGACTCCCCCGGCGTTGGTTTAATCCCAGTGTTTCCAGTATTTTGCACAACCAATCCCATCGTGGGTGGGGCGATGTGATCATAAGCAGTCCTCCGGGTGCCAGTACATCATACATCGCCTGAAAACAATCCACATGTTCCACCACTTCAAACGCTAGCACGGCGTCAAATGCCTCTCCTTGAATCCCCAAATCCCTCCAGTTCCGGATATCCCCCACCATATCCGCCGGAGGGTGGAGATCCATACCGGTATAGCGGGTCCAGCCGTTTTCACGCAGGTAGCGGCCCACCCACCCGTCGCCGCAGCCCACTTCCAGGATACGGCTGTCTTTAGGGAGACGGCTCAGAAAAAAGCGGCACTTTCCGTGCCGCACTATCGTGCTCAACCATGGCATGGACTGTCTCAATTCTAATCTCTATAGCCTCATGTCAGCGGCACGGGTGCGCCCATGCCGAAGGCGTCAAGAAGTATCACCGCCTGCGTGTTGGGCGGCAGGACGGTTCCTGGCGGAATAGTCAGCGTGAGCGATGCCAGATTGCCCTGAATATCCGTTGTCGTGTTTATTGTACCGGCATAATCCAGGAACACCGCTTCATTTTTATCCATATCAATCAAACATATCGCCGGACGATGTTCCGAAACGTGATATGTCGCGCCAGCGTCAAGTTCAAATTGCGCACGCACCATTCCCGGACGCTCTTCCGCGGGCAAATGCCCTTCCGCCGATGCCAGGCGGATGCCCTGCGGGAGCGTGGAAGCGCCGCCGTCATACGGGCGCGTGATGAACGTCCCCGACACCACCAGTTTCTCCGCGACATTGGTTCCCAGCCCCGACAAAACACACATGGGACCATAGGTGGGAATAGACAAGATATCCGCCTCCGCATACGCAGTGGCGCCCGGCTGCGCCACACGATCCGGACTGAATTGCGCGCGGAAATCCAGCAGGCGGAATGGTATCCGCACATTCATCGCATTCAAGGCAAAGTTCTGATTCGTAAAGATGAACTGATCGCCATAGTACCGTGCATTGAGCGGCGTTATGATCTCCGGCTTTGGACTGATTTTCAGGGTGCCGTCCGGAGCATGCTGCGCGCTTACCATCCAAAACACCGCCTTCCCCATGTGGGTGCTGTCCGGGGGGGTAATCAATACGGGAGATACAATACAATCAAATGAATCAAACCCGATTTGATTGTAACTGGGCATCATGGAAGGCAAGGATACCGCCAGCCGCGTCCACTCGAATGCCTGGGCCCGTTCGGGAGTAATCGTGAATGGCGGCCTCACCGTATTGGTCATTCCAATGCGGAACAGAAACGTGTTGCTGAATTCTCCTGCGGGCTCTCCGCCTAGGGTGAGATTGCCGATATCCAGGCCATTCAAAAGATAGCTTCCGGATATTTTGATCCGGTATTCAGACCCGCCCTTAAGAAAGCCGTTTGGAATAATATGCACGTAATGCCCGTCTGCCGACACTTCCAAACGGTGGTCAAAAGCAGGAATGCTTTCTACAGTCAGCAGATTCTCCGCCATGCGCGCATCAATGGTCTGGTCTTTATCTCTCACAATGAGCCGGAAGGTTAATAATGGGGCGGCAGGAATGGTTTGTGGCGCATGGGTGAGCGTGGTGCCGCCTGAAGTCATATAGAACAGCCCCGTGGCGGAATTGGGCAGGTCCTCGTTGGGTTTAGCGGAACACCGCGCATCGGTGGAGGCATTTAATGGATAATCATAAGGCACATACCAAAGATAGCCCTGTTCCCCGGCGATATATACCCCCGTTTTGCCCAAGGCGGGGGAGCCATTGAGATCGTTGCGATCACGAAGTTCAGGGTCGTTTAATGTCGTGTCAAACGACCACCGGCGGGTGCCGTTCAAGGCATTGAGGGCGTAGAGTTTTCCGTTCCCGCTCCCAAAATATACAATCTCGCCGCCTTCCGGGGCCGGGCCCAATGCCGGAGAAGATCGAATGGGATCGCCCGTATCAAATGTCCAACGCAGGTGGCCTTGGGGGTCGAGGGAGTAGAAAATTCCGTCGGCGGACCCAAAGTATAGCGCCGCGGTGTTGCCTTCCTTGTCAGCGCCCAAAGCCGCCGAGGAATAGATGTGATCGCCCGTCTTAAAAGTCCATTTGGTTTTGCCGGTGACAGCTTCCAGAGCATAAAAGTAGCTGTCAAACGACCCTATATACAAGGTTCCATCCGAGCCAATGGCGGCCGAGGCCGCCACCGGACCCAACGTATATTTGCTCCAGCGTTCCTTGCCATCCGGGGCCACCCGCCGCACCTTCAGATCCAGCGACCCCCAATAAATTGAACCATCATCTCCGAAGGCCGCATTAGACCAGCAGTTATTCCGTGTGGGATAGTTCCACCGAACCGTTCCATCGGGATTAATCGCGTAATAATTCCAATTCGTATTGCCGGCGTATAGCGCTCCGTCATAACCAATCGTTACATTGCCCTCCCACCAATTGATATATCCCCTCCCTGGCAGGGCGGAGGCGTCAAACTTCCACACTACACGGTCGGCGGGATTGGCAATGTCCACACTCGTTTTCAGGTGATACATGAATCCATCCCCAGAAATGAAGGTAATGGTTCCGTCCGAATGCAAAGCGGCAGCCGAGTCGATGATCTCGCCCGTGGTAAAACGCCAACGTTCCGTGCCGTCGGCCTGGACCGCATAAAATGAACGGTCCGCTGAGCCGATATACACCACGCCTTCCGCATCGATCACCGGCGTGGAAAAAATGCCTTTGCCTGTTTTGAAACTCCACGGTGTGTCGCCTTGATATTGGCCCGTGATCGGGCTGTGTCCTGAGTTCCGGTGATCCCGCCGGAACAAAGGCCAAGGGGACTCGGCTTGCACTGGTACCTCATATCCATTCGGCTGCGAAGAAAGCCCGGCCATGCGAATGATATAACAGAACGGTTTGGATGGCCAGTCGAAGAAGCCCATGTGCTTCACCACACGAATGTAGCCGCCGGAAACAGCATCTTCCGGCAATGTCACTTTAATGCGTTTTTCCGTCCACTCTTGAACGGAAGCAATACTCGTTTTTTCATCGTGGATAAACTCGATCCGGCTGCCTTCTCCCTCGCCGAAGGCACGTCCTTCGATGTGTGCCGGTTCACCGGACACCAATAACGGCACCCGTTGAATCTCAGGATGAATCAGGACATACGCCTGACGCCACGATATAACCGAGATCACCGCTATCCAGAGATATGGGTGCATTAAAAGCTTTACTAACCGCCTCATACCGCACATATTCCTTTCAGACTACCGCATCCCTCAGGGTAACCGTAAACGTGCTGCCCACATCCGGTTGACTGGTCACGGTGATATCGCCATTGTATAGGGACGTTATCTTTTTCAATATCGAAAGTCCCAGGCCGCTCCCTAGAATATTCTTCGTCTTGGCATTCTTGATGCGCACAAACTCGCCAAACAACTTGGCGCTTTCCTCGGACGTCATCCCGATCCCCGTATCTGCAACATGTATGGTAACCATATCCCCTTCACGCCGCACCGTTACGTCCACCCGCCCATTATCCTTATTATACTTTACCGCATTTGATACCAGGTTGTTCATTACAATTTCGAGTTCCGCACGGTCCGCCTTCAGACGCACCGGCGCGTCGCAATGCAGCGCCAGGGCGATTCCATGGCTGGCCGCTTCCGGCGCCACGGTATCCAAAGCCATCTGTGCTGTCTCCGCAACATTATTCTCCACCACTTCCCGCTTCTTCTCTCCGGATTCAATGCGGGTCAAGTCCAGCAAGTCCCCGATCATTTTGCGCATGTATTCCGTTCGGACCAGGCACCGCTGCATCAATTGCTCCGTCACCTTGGGATCGTCGCCTGCGGTGCCGTCGCGCACGATATGCAGATATCCCTCTATGGCGTTGATTGGCGCTTTCAATTCATGCGCCAGCACGGAAATGAATTGAAAGCGAACCTTGCGTTTCTCGGCCGCCAGTTCCTTCGCATGCTGCGCCACCACCCGGTGCTCCGTGGCCTTGCGCACGGTATTCTTCAATTCGCCCGGCGTGAACGGCTTGGGTAGAAAATCATAGGCGCCCTGCTTTGTCGCCCGCACTGCAGTCTCTATCGAGGCATACGCCGTGATCATGATGGTCAGCATATCCAGATTCATGGAATCGAGTTGGTCTAGGAGTTCAAGCCCGCTGATCCCCGGAAGTTTGTTGTCGAGGAGAAGTATATGCGGCGGCGCGGTATGGATGATCTCCAGCGCCTGTTCCGCGCTCTCCGCTTGCGTGACTTCAAACTGCACTTCCTTGCCGAAATCCGCAATCGTAACCGTAAACCCGCGCAACACCCGCGCCACACCCGCGCGAATGCCCAGTTCATCGTCCACCACTAAAATCTTGAATACGTCCACGGCGTTTCACCTCCGCTGCGCGCGACACTTTCACTCCCCGCACATGAGCGTGATTCTAGCGCATACCGTTAATGAATTTCCTGTTCTCATTGTTGCGCTGCGGAGACCGAGTCTATCGGGGGCAATTGCGCGGCCCCATGAGGTGCGCCATTGCGAGGCAACGATACTAAAAACGTAGTTCCCGTGGGGCCGGTATGGGGATCATTATTGGACTCCACCTGGATGTTCCCCTGGTGCATTTTCACGATGCCATACGTCACCGCAAGACCCATCCCCGTTCCCTTGCCGATGGCCTTCGTCGTGAAAAAAGGCTCAAATATCTTCGCCAGATTTTCCTTGGATATTCCAATCCCCGTATCGGATATCGTTATTCGCGCTTCATCTGCGTCTCCCGCCGTCGTTAATGTCAGCACACCCCCCTGCGGCATCGCATGGCACGCATTGGTGACCAGATTGTTCACCACCTGAGTGATCTGATCCGCATCTATTTCCACCATCGGATCGTTCATTTCATGGATCACACGCACTTGAACCTCATCGGGAATGGGCAAAAGCTTCAACGCATCCTCCACCAGCTTCCGCATATTGGTCTCCTGCAGCGCCGCCCGGTTTTGCCGTGCAAACTGCAATAAACCCGATACGATCTTCTTGCACCGGTCCGCCTGCGCTGCAATAAGCTCCAAATCCTCCTTCAATTCCGGCGTCTTCCCATATTCTTCCAACAGCATGTGCGCGAACATCAACACCACCCCCAGCGGATTGTTCAATTCATGGGCGATTCCCGCCGCAAGCTGCCCCATGCTCGCCAACTTCTCCGCCTGCATCAAGATCTCCTGCGTATGCGCCAGCTTGTCCTTCGATATCGCCAGATTTTGAACCGTCTCCCGAAGCTTGTCTATGGTGTACGGCAGGCACATCTCACTTTCCGCAAGCCCCTTGTATATCGCCACCGCATGATCCCGGCACGTTTCGTATCCGCACGCCCCGCAATTCAACTCGTCTTCCGCCCTCCGCTTCCCCAAACGCAGAAGAATTGCGGATAACTCCTCATCCGGCGGATCCGGCCTCCGCTGATCCCGAACTTCGTAGACCCGCGATAAATCCAGATCCGAATACAACGCCATCTCCCGGTGCCACTGAGCCTCATCGCCATTTGTCATCCGGTCCAGAACATAATTGCTTACCCGGCTCCGCCGCCGGAATAGCGGATCCCGGTTGGTCACCCCTGCACCCATTATGCAGCCCTTGCATGCCAGCACCTCGATCAGTTTCGGACTCCAGTTCCCACAATAAAACTCCTTGAGGGCTTCCACAAAACTCGTTCGCCCATCCGCCACCACCACCTCGCTGGTCGCAAGGTTCTCTGGAATCCCGGCTGCCTGCAAAAGCCCCTTGCTGATTGGAAACAACCCCCCTTGACGCGCCAACGGCGGATCAAAATCCCCCGGAACCACCTTTTCGGGAGAAATCGGCAATAGACGAAGCATCCTCCGCAATTCCAAAAACGTAAGCACCGCATCCACCTCCCCCGTCGTCAGGGCCTCTTCCTTTTTGGCGATGCATGGCCCGATAAAGACAATCTTCACGTTTTCGCCGTAACAACGTTTGACCACCCGCGCCATTGCAATCATCGGCGACACCACCGGCGCCAACGCATCTACTAAATCCGGATAATACAACTCCACATACGCCACCACTGCCGGGCACGTTGTCGCGATGTAATGGAGATCCGTTTCTGCATCCACCAATTGCTGATATGCCCGCGCCACCAAATCCGCCCCAAATCCCACCTCCGTCACATAGCGAAATCCCATCGCGCGAAGCATCCCCACCAGCGATTGATAATCCCAATCTACGAACTCAGCCGGAAAACTCGGCGCCAATAACGCCGCCACTGGAGCAGTTCCGTCCAATAATTGTGCCACCTCACCTGTGGAGTCGTATACTCCTTTGGCATCCTGGGAACAAACCCGGACACAATTCCCGCAGCCTATGCATCGCTCCGGCATCACTTCCGCCTGAGACTCCACAATACGTATCGCTTTTGCAGGACACTCCCGTACGCATGCATAACATACCCGGCATCGCTCGCGAAGCGTCCGAACCAGCGGTATATGCGGCAGGTCTTTCATAGGGTGCCTATTTTACCGCATTTTTTTTCTTCTTGCATCTTTTTTTACCGTTCGGTATAATAACGAACGGTAGGTAGGTTTTTAACTGAGAATTCAACCAAATACCCGCCGAAATTGGATATTTGAACCCTATAAAATAGTAGTTTGCTTTCCTTAAAGGAAATGAGGTATAAACACCCCCTGCAAATAAACCATGAAAATTGAAGAAGTTTGGACGCCAAGCATACGTGAGTTATAACGATACGTGGTAAGTGGTTGCAGATCCTGGTCAGTGTGGTTCCAAGGAATGTGAACCCTGGTTCGGACTACGGATCGGCTACCTGGGAATAGTGGAGGTAATAGTATGGCAGAGAATCAAGCGAGTGTCATCCGCCAGATTGTGGATCAATTTGGCAAGGACCGGTCCCGGCTGATGAATATTGTCCGGGCGGTTCACGTTAAGCTCGGATATCTCTCCGAGGAAAGCATCGGCCAAATCGCGGAAGCCCTTGGGATTCACCGGGTGGAAGTACGCGATATGGTCAGTTTCTACGCCTTTTTATCCCGGAAACCCACCGGCAAAACCGTAATTCGGCTATGCAACGCGGTGGTGGAACGGATGAAAGGCGCAGACCAGGTCGGAGAGGCCTTTAAGAAAGCCTTGGGCATTTCTTTTGGGCAAACCACCCCGGACGGCAAGGTCACGCTGGAACATACCTCGTGCATCGGACTGTCCGATCAAGCCCCCAATGCGTTGGTGAACGGAGTCCCCATCACCAACCTCTCCCCCAAAGATGTGCCTATGATTGTCAAGGCCATCCGGGATGGTGAGGATCTCCTGAATTTGCCCCAGGCGGAAGTCGATCTGAATGTCCGCAAAACGGGCGATGTGATTTTCGCCCCCATGGAACGCGGTGCGGCCCTCCGCAAGGCCATCAGCATAACCCCGGAAGGCGTCATCAACGAAATCAACAAGGCCCGCCTGCGCGGACGCGGCGGCGCTGGCTTTCCCACCGCCATGAAATGGGATTTCTGCCGCAAAGCCCAGGGAGAGGCGCACTATCTGGTATGCAATGCCGACGAGGGCGAACCCGGCACCTTTAAGGATCGGGCAATTCTCTCGGAGTGCGCGGATCTGCTGTTTGAAGGCATGACACTCGCAGGGTATGCCATTGGCGCAAAGGAAGGCATCCTTTATCTTCGCGCCGAATATGAATACATGCTCAGCAAACTGGAGCGGATGCTCGCCAAACGCCGGCATCTTGGTTTGCTGGGAGAAAATATTTGCGGCCTGGAAGGGTTCACCTTCGATATCCGCATTCAGATGGGCGCCGGCGCGTATATCTGCGGTGAAGAATCGGCCCTGATCGAATCCGCGGAAGGAAAACGCGGCGCTCCGCGCGACCGTCCGCCGTTCCCAGTGCAGGTCGGCTATATGGGCCAGCCCACGTCGGTAAACAACGTGGAAACCCTCTGCTGTGCCGCGCGAATCCTGGAAAAAGGCGGCGAATGGTTCTCCAAAATCGGCACCAAAGACTCCACGGGCACTAAACTGCTCAGCATTTCCGGAGATTGTGAACACCCCGGCATCTATGAAGTGGAGTATGGGATCACCGTCGCGAAAATGCTGGCAATGGCCGGTGCGGAAGACACCCAGGCCGTGCAGGTGGGCGGCCCCTCAGGACGCTGTCTGGCCCCCAAAGATTTCGGGCGCGGTATTTCCTTTGAAGATTTGCCCACGGGCGGTTCCATCATCATCTTTGGCAAAAATCGCGACCTGCTCGAATGCATGCGCCAATTCACGGAGTTCTTCGTTGAAGAATCCTGCGGATGGTGTGCGCCCTGCCGGGTAGGGACGACCCTGTTGCTGAAGAAACTGGAGAAAGTATTGGAAGGCCATGGAACACGCCGGGATCTCGAAGAATTGGAAAGCATTGGAAAAACCGTGAAAACGATGAGCCGGTGCGGGCTCGGGCAGACGGCGGCCAATCCTGTTCTGACCACCCTGAGTGGATTTGCCGGCCTCTATGAAGCCCGCATAAAGAGTGAGGATTACATTCCTTCCTTCGACCTGGAAAAGGCGATGGAAGCCGGACTGAAAGCGGCCAACCGCACGCTGGAAGGAGTACATGCATGAGTAAAGACACAATTACCTTTACGATTGACGGCGCGGAAATCAATGCCAAGCCCAATCAGACCGTCATGCAGGCGGCGGATGAGGCGGGCATCTATATTCCGCGGTTGTGTTATCACAAAGACCTGATGCCGGGCGGACATTGCCGGGTGTGCACCGTAAAAGTGAATGGACGCCCGCAAAGCGCCTGCACCTTCCCCGTGAATAACGGCATTGTGGTGGAGAACGACACGGAAGAGCTCAACGCGCTGAGACGCAATATCGTTGAGTTCCTGTTTGTCGAAGGAAACCATTTCTGCCCCTCGTGCGAAACCAGCGGGAATTGCGAACTGCAGGCAACGGCCTACCGTCTCGGATTGCTGGCGCCACAACTCCCCTATTTGAATAAGGAACGGGAATTGGATGCCTCCAACAAGGAGGTTTACCTGGACCGCAACCGCTGCATACTCTGTGGACGCTGCGTTCGCGCCTCCAAACAACTGGATGGCAAGAACGTGTTCGGCTTTGAGAACCGCGGCATCAACAAACGGTTGACGGTGGATTCTCCCGATGGACTCGGTGAAACCAGCCTTACCGCCAAGGATAAAGCGGCCAGCATCTGCCCAACGGGGTGTCTTGTGGTTAAGCGTCAGGCCTATCAGACGCCCGTGGGCAAGCGGGACTATGATAAAACGCCTATCGGCTCGGATATCGAGCGGAAAAAGGCAACGGTTTAATTCGGAGAAAGGATTACAACGATGTCTAAACCATTAGTTGCTACCGGTCATTTCACCGGATGTTTCGGTTGCCATATGTCGCTGCTCGATATTGATGAGCGCATTCTCGATCTTGTACAACTGGTCGAGTTTGACAAATCCCCCATCAACGATATCAAGACGTTCACGCGCCCCGTGGACATCGGGATCGTCGAGGGCGGCATCAGCAATGATGAAAATGCGGAAGTTCTCCGGGAATTCCGTAAAAATTGTAAGATCCTCATCGCGATTGGCGCATGCGCCATTACCGGCGGAGTGCCCTCGATGAGGAACACCGTACCCCTTAAAGAATGTATGGAAGAGGCTTATCTGAATGGGCCGACAATTCAGGGTGACGGGGTAATCCCAAACGACCCAGAATTGCCAGTCCTGCTGGATCGCGTGTATCCCGTGCATGAAGTAGTCAAAGTGGACTACTTCCTCCCCGGATGTCCGCCCTCCGCCGATACGCTGTGGGCGGCGTTGGTTGCTTTGCTCAAAGGCGATAAATTGGCTCTACCCTACGAACTGGTCAAGTTCGACTAAGCAGGAGGTGAAGCTATCATGGCTACAGCAGTAAAAAATAAAACCAGAAAAATCACCATCAACCCCGTTACGCGCGTCGAAGGGCATGGCAAGGTAACGCTGCTGCTCGATGAGAAAAATCACATCGAGCAGGCCCGTTTCCACATTATTGAGTTCCGGGGCTTTGAACGCTTCGCCCAGGGCCGGTTCTACTGGGAAGCCCCCACCATCGTGCAGCGGTTATGCGGCATCTGCCCGGTGAGTCACCATCTCGCCGCGTCCAAGGCCATGGACGTCATTGTGGGCGCGGACAAACTCACGCCCACGGCGGAGAAAATGCGCCGGCTGATGCACTACGGCCAAATGTATCAATCGCATGCGATGCATTTCTACCACCTGAGTTCGCCCGATCTCCTTTTTGGGTTTGACGCCCCGGCGGCGAAACGCAATGTAATCGCGGTGATTGATGCCGCTCCGGAAACCGCGACTAAGGCGGTGCTCATGCGCAAATGGGGCCAGGAGATCATCAAGGCCACCTGCGGCAAGCGGGTTCATGGCACTGGTTCCATCCCCGGCGGCATGAACAAGAACCTCAGCATTGAAGAACGCGATGCGTTGGCCAAGGATGCGGACAAAATGCTGGAATGGTCCATTGAAGCCCTCGAACTCTGCAAGAAGATCACGCTTGAGAAGAAAGACTTCCTGCTTGCGTTCGGCGCGTTCGATTCCAACCACGTCGGCATTGTCCGCGAAGATGGCTGCCTCGATCTCTACGATGGAAAGCTTCGTGCAAAAGCGGCCGATGGCAAGATGATTTTCGATCAGGTTGCCCCGGCGGATTACCTCGACTATATCGCGGAAGAGGTGCGGCCCTGGAGCTACATGAAATTCCCCTACATCAAGTCGCTCGGCAAAGAGAACGGCTGGTACCGCGTGGGTCCGTTGGCCCGCATCAATATCTGCGATTACATCGACACCCCCATCGCGGAAAAAGAGCGCCAGGGATTCATGGCAATCAGCGGCGGAAAACCCATCAATGCCTCCATGGCATTCCATTGGGCGCGTATGATCGAACTCGTGCATTCCGCTGAAAAGATTAAAGAACTGCTCGCGGACAAGGATCTCCAGGGCAACAAACTGGTGACGTCCGGAAAACGGCGGAATCGGGGAGTGGCATGGATCGAGGCCCCGCGTGGTACACTGTTCCATCATTACGAGGTGAACGACCAGGACCAGATCACCCTGGCGAACCTGATCGTGTCCACCACGAACAACAACGAAGCCATGAACCGTGTGGTCCAGGTCATCGCCAAACAGCATCTGGATGGCAAGCCTGAGATCACCGAAGGCCTGCTGAACCACCTTGAGGTGGGCATTCGGGCCTACGATCCGTGCCTGAGCTGCGCCACGCATGCCTTGGGCCAGATGCGGCTGCATGTGCAGTTGGTGGCGGCTGATGGAACCGTGCTTGAAGAGAGAATGCGTGGATAAACGCACATTGTTGGTGCTCGGATTTGGCAACCCCGGGCGCCAGGACGACGGATTGGGTCCCGCTATCGCGGAAGGCCTCGCCCAGCATGGCTGGCCGGAGGTGACAGTGGAAACCGATTATCAGTTGAATATCGAACACGGCGCCATGATCGCTGAGCATGACGCTGTGCTCTTTGTGGATGCGAGCGTGACGGCACGGGAGCCGTTTGAAGTAAAATCCATTCAGCCGGCTTCCGAGATCGCCTTCACGACTCACAGTCTCTCTCCGGAAGCCGTGCTGGCCATCGCCGAGGAACATTTCGGCGCATGTCCACCCGCGTGGGTCATGGCGGTTCGGGGACATACATTTGAATTTGCGGAAGGGCTGGAAGCCCAAGCCAGGGAAAACTACGGCAAGGCCATTGCCTTTGCCGAGGCATTGATACAGGTTTGGAGGAAATCAACCATGGATTTCAAAAAAAAGACCATTCTTGCGATTGACGACGATCCGGACATCCGCGCAGCCTTGCGCGTGGTGCTCGAAGCGGCCGGCTTTACTGTCGGTGAAGCCGCCAATGGCGAAGAAGGACTGCAAGTGGCACAAAGCATTAAACCCGATGCCATCATCGTTGATCTGATGATGGAAAGTGTCGATTCGGGAAGCGTTGTGGCAAAGAAACTGAAAGAGTTGAAATTCGAAGGGCCCGTCTACATGCTCAGCAGCGCCGGAGACGCCGTGCAATACAATGTTGACGCGCGCGAACTCGGCCTTGCGGGCATCTTTCAGAAGCCCATCGAACCCAAAACGCTCGTCAATACGCTCAAGCGGGAATTGGTGGGCGAATAACCCTCGTTAGGGTTGACGAAAAGTATATTATCTCCACGCCGGACACTGCCTGTAAACAGGGCACAGGTCTTGGCGTGGGGATTTTGTTGTCCTCAGGGGTTCTTTGCCATTTTTGTTAGTCGTGATGATATGTATGTGCTTCTGCAAACTGTGTTGACAAAATGAAAACATGCTACAATTCCTTCCATGGCTCCAGTTATAGAACTTGAACATATAACGAAATACTACGGCAAGACAGTTGCTGTGAATGATCTGTCCCTCGACGTGCAGCCGGGTGAGGTGATGGGCTTGCTCGGTCCTAACGGCGCGGGGAAAAGCACCACCCTGCACATCATAACAGGGTTGTTGCATCCCACCGCCGGAACGGTTTCTCTGTTCGGCAAGGATCTACACAAAGACTTTATTGAAATTGCCGGAAGAATGGGGGTGTTGCTGGAGCGCCCGGCCTTTCCGGAGCATCTTACCTCCCGTCGAATCTTGAAACTGCATGCGCGTCTTTCCGGGCGCGATGTCAATTTGGATCACATTCTCGATCTCGCAGGAATGTTGCCTTGGGCGAATGTAAAAGCCGGAAACCTGGCGCAGGGATTGCGCCAGCGTCTGGGCCTTGCCTTGGCTATGCTGACAGAACCGGAATTGCTCATTCTCGATGAACCCACCTCCGGCCTTGATGTCGAATCCACCCAGGAAATTACCTCCCTTATCCGCCGGCTCGCCGACGAAGCCAATGTCACCGTTCTTCTCTCCAGTCATATGCTCCACGAGGTCGAACAACTCTGCGATAGAGTCGCCATTATCAACCAGGGAAAACTCATCGCCTGTGAACGCACCGACGTCCTCATCTCGTATGATCAAAGCCATGTCGAAGTGCTGATGGATGGCGAAGAAAAAGCCGCAAAGCGGCTTGGCGAGCAACCCTGGATTCTCGACGTTAAAATAAAACCCGGGCGTTTGCTGGTGCATCTGAAAGAAGACGGCAACGTCAACCAGTTGGCCAGCTTTCTCGTGAACGCCGGATTCCCCGTTTCGGGCATTATTCCCAAACGGCGCACCCTGAAAGATTATTTCTTAAAGGCCATCAACCAATAGGATGCTACTCAATCAAGGACATAGCCGATGCTCCATCGCGTGTGGGTGATATTTATCGTTGAGCTTCAAAAAACAATGCGGCTGAAGCATACCCTGGCCGGACCTTTCTTGCTGGGAATACTCATTCTCTGCGCTCCTCTCCTGCATCCGGTTTCCCGCCAGTCCCTTGGCGAATATGACCAAATCGCCAACCAGGGATATGCCCTTATCGCCTTTATCACGCCCCGCGCGATGGGGGTGCTGGCCTTCTTGTTCACGCTCTTGTTTTCCGCCGCTCTGATTTCCCCTGAATTGCATTCCGGCAACATCCGCCAGATTTTTATCCGCCCTTTGCATCGTTATGAATTTGTAATCGGTAAACTCCTTTTGGGCTGTTCCTATGCCATCCTGCTTCTCATGACCACTGTTGCCCTCAGTTGGGGAACGGCCTATGCCCTGTGCCATCTATCCGGAAGCCGCCTGGCGGGCATCACGTTCGGCGGTGAATTGCTCTATACGGCCACTCAAATGAGAAACGCCTATCTGATTGGATTCCTCCTGTCCATGGCGCCCCTTTTTGCCACGGCTGCATTCGGATTGATGATCTCCTCCATGACCCGGAATACCGTTCAAGCCATCAGTCTTGCAATAGGATCTTGGATCCTTGTCGACGCCCTCAAATACCCCCTGCGCTTCGATCGGTTCGTATTCTTCTCCTATCTCGAAAAACCATGGCAGGGGTTTATCCAACAATGTAGCGGCGCCGATGCCGTCTGGTTCCCCATGACATGGGAATGCCTTGCGGTCTCGATAACAACCACTCTCCTGTGTACCGCTGTCGCCATCCTCATAACATGGCGCCGGGATGTATCGGCATGACCGCCCTCGCCTTACATTTCCTGCTCGGCGCCATCGTGTTTTCCGGCCAAGACCTCGATGGACTATGGGCCGTGCCTTCCAGAGGATTCCTCGGCCAAACAACGGTTAATTTCCGCCAGGCGGACCTTAACGGAGACGGCGCACAAGATCTCATATTTGCACATGAAGTGCTTTTCCAAAAAGAGGGCCGGTTTCCACAGGAATTGCGAACCCCCTTGCCTGACTTCCCAGCCCCCGTCCTCATCGACCTTTGGGAGGAAACCGTCTATGGGTGTTCTGGAAAGCGCCTCACCGCCTATCGTTGGACGGGACAAGAATGGAAGTGTTCCCTCAACCAGGAATTGGAACAGCCCATTCAGGAAAGTCCCCCCAGTTCCCTTCAACGTAATCCTTCCACAGACCTCTTTCCCTCCATTTTCCAACGTATCCTCTATGACACAGACGGAGACAAAGTCCCTGAAATAATCGCCATTACTCCTGCCGGGGTGTACATTTATAAAATGAAATCAGAGGCCTATGCCCTTGATAAACATCTCGATCTTCTGCCACCGTTAGCCATCCTGGAATTGCCTGAACAGGACATCTGGCCGCAAACCGCGCGCCGTATTGGGATGCCTGCCCGCTCCATGGGGTGCCAAGTCATTGTGGAAACCAACATCCTTTCCGTTTTCTCTTCGGAAGCCACCACGGACGGGAAAAGACAATATCGATACACCCGCTTTCCCATCGAGGCTTCGGCAAAACCTCTGGAACAGACCCTCACCAAACCGATCCCCCCTTTTCTACGGCCCTGCCGGTTGAATCAAGACCCCCTTATCGATTTTGCAGGCGGACAACCGGTAGAGGCGGGAGCATCCGCCGTAAACCCTGTGATGTATGAAACGTGGGCTACGCTGGACTATGGGAACTCCTTTCAAATTCGCCGTTCCCCGTCTTTCCCCAATTTCAGACCCCAAGCCTCTTTTCTCGATTTCGACGGTGACGGCGATCTTGACATGATTACCGAAGCCACCGGCTTTTTCGACAGCGGAATCCGCGAGTCTGTAATCCGGTTCATGACAGGCAATACCGTCGATCATATTTTGGCCGTTTATCCACAAGCAAAAGGCATTTTTTCAAAAAAACCTGAACTGCAGGCGCGCTTTGTCATTGGACTCGGCGCCCCGCCCATCGCCAACGGTTCCGGATACAGACACTATCAAAATGGAAACGCCTTTTCCGCGGCAGGCGACTTCAATGGGGATCGCTACCATGATGTCGTCCTTCGGGAAACGCCCTCGCAATTGGCAGTCTACCTCGCCAGTGGCTTTCATTATCCAGCACAACCTGATGTCACCATCCCATTAACGGCCGATGGAACTTTCAGCGTGACCGACATCAACGGCGATGGGAAAAGCGATATCGTGTTTCAATGGACCATTATGCAAGATGGAAAAAAACTTGAACGAACCAGGGTCTTCTTTGCTGAGGAGATCGTGAAATGATGGAATGGATCATCGCCCTGGGATGCTGCGGCTTCGGCGTGCTTTTCAACGTGAATGCCATCCCCATGGATTCCAAGGAGGCCGTTTGCTTCCTTGCGGAAGTGGACGATGACGGCGTGGCTGACCTCTTTATTATCAACGGAAACGCCCTTTCCATATATCCTGATGCCGAATCAACTCTGAATGCCTCCATCCATTTGCCGCCTGGCGTATCCGCCATCGATGTGGCCGACATCACGGGGAAGGGGAAAGGGGATCTGGTGGCTATTTGCGGAGACCGTATCCTACATTATTCACTCAATCCGGCCTCTCCCGAACCTAATGAATTGTTCAGACTGAAAACCATCTTTTCCGATCCCGCTCCGCGTCCATACACCCATGTCCTGGTGATCAAACGCAGCGGAACTCCCTTGCTGGCCTTGCCCTGTGATTCCACCTTTGAAATCCGCGGACTGGACGGACATCTCGTGGAATCCTATCCCATTGGCATAGATGCCCCCCACTCCATTGCCTACGGAAAACCCTTCAACTGTGTGAGTGTCACCCCCCCGCATGTCGGTCTCTCTGGAACGCTCGAATTAAGCGTGCACCGTTCTGTGGCCATAAAACCCAATCTGCCCGCGGATCTCCTCTCGGTGGAAATGATGGGCCCCATGTATCGAAGATCCTCCACTCGGCAATTGCGCGAAGCAGCGGATAATCCCCCCGAAACCTGGCCCTGGTTCCCCCTGAGAACCGGCGTCACTCCTGGAGAGAAGGTTTTCTATGCACTGGACAGTGCAAGTGCGCCAACCACCCTTGTCAGCATTCAACAACCCAATGACAAGGCCCCAAAACGGCTGAGTACAGGACCTATTCGCCAATATCCGGGCGCACCGTTCTTCGTCGAAGACACCTTGCCGGACTTCAATGCGGATGGCTATGTGGATTTGCTCCTCTGGCGCTCGCCCAATCCTGCGCCGGCTGTGGAATCCTTAAGCCGGATTGCACTAGGGGGATCTTGGCCGCTTCAGATTGAAACGCACTTGTATGTCCCCAAAAACAACCGCTATGCATCAAAAACCTCCTCCGTTATCACCCTGCAAATGCCCTTCCGCTGGTTTTTCTCGGGTGCGGCTGCTCCCCTCCCCAGGCTTGTGTTTTTACGGGATGCCGATGGCGACGGAGCATCCGATTTCGGATGCGCCACCAATCCCAGTGATTTTGCCCTATGGCGCTATGGGAAAATCGGCTTTTCCGAAAAGCCCGATTTCACCTATTCATTTCCGGAAACGCTGGGGCGCATAGAACTGCAGGCGGATTTGGATGGACGCGGACGCACCAGTATTATCTTCCGTGGCGAAAAACACTTTTACGTACTCAAAGCCGCTGCTCCAGTATCCTTCCCCAGGGCGCCGATTAAACCTGTGATTCCGATATCAGCCACGGACGGCAGGACCCGTCCGTGAACAGTTCATAACTGCTTTTCTTTGTTTTACTCCCGCACAAAAGAAAACCTATAAAATTCCACGCTCTTTCAATCCATCGATGCCTGCCCGCACTTCCCCCGCCGACGTGTGCAACGATGAACGGTCTGCTTCGCTTATCTCCAATTCCATTACCCGCTCTACCCCGGCCCGGCCAAGAATACAGGGCACACCCATGTAAATATCATTGAGCCCATAGTGCCCCATGAGATACGCCGCACACGGGAGAAGTTGTTTCTCATCCCGCAAAATGGCCTGCGCCATCCGCACCGCACTTGCCGCCGGCGCATAAAATGCACTGCCTGTCTTCAACAGCGCAACAATCTCTCCACCCCCCTTGCGGGTTCTTTCCACTATTGCATCGATCCGGTCCTGCGGCAGCAACGTCGTAATCGGGATGCCCGACACGGTCGTGTAATGCGGCAAGGGTACCATGTCATCTCCATGAGATCCCAGCACCATGGTGTCCACGTTCTTCATGCTTACGCCGAGTTCCAGCGCCACGAACGCACGCATCCGTGCACTGTCCAGGCACCCCGCCATCCCGATCACTCGTTCAGCGGGGAAGCCCAGCTTTTTATAGGCGAGATACACCATGACATCCAGCGGATTCGTCACGATAATCACGATGGAATCAGGCGCATAGCGCTTGATATTTTCGCAGATCCCGGAAATGATCAAACCATTCTTTTCCAGCAAATCCAGCCGCGACATGCCGGGCTTGCGCGGTAATCCCGCGGTCACAATGGCCAAATCCGACCCTTCAATATCTTTATAATCATTAGTGCCCGTTACCCGGCTGTTGTAACCCCGGATGGGCCCCGCCTCCGTTAAATCCAGCGCCTTGCCCTGCGGCAATCCTTCCACAACGTCCGTCAACACCACATCGCCCAACTCCTCCTCCACGCAATACTGGGCGGCGCTTGCTCCCACATTCCCCGCCCCAATGCACGCAATCTTAAAACGCTTTGCGTTCGTCATATACATAATCTCCAGTTAATCGTCTTCAAGAATTGCCCAGTATACCCCATGCCCCTGTCCGCCCCCAACTTCTCTTTCGTATATTATTCCATATCGCCCAAAATGTCCATCGCACCCGGTTCAACCCCCAGGCGCCCCTATCCACCCCCGCAACTCCTCATATTCCGGCGGATGACCATCCCAAAATTTTACAGGCTGACCATTCCGGACAAAATAAAGCCGGAAGGTGTCCTTGTCAATCAGATTGAAATAAAGCAGTGGCCTGTTGCCCATACTGTACATCGGGAATTGCGGACCGCTCATGGAGCGAAACGTGTCCAAATCCCCCATATTTTCCTCATAACAAAGCGCTACCAATGGCGGTAAATCGGGATATTCCAGCATGGTGTTTAGTTCGGGAACTTCCCCCATGCATTCTTCGCAGGACATGCTCAGCATCACCACCAAATAGTCCCCTTTTCCCAAATCAAAATGTCCCTCCGGAAGATCAAACACAAATTGCGCAAAGACCGGTTTGTTTTGACCTGACTCTGTAGTGGGGATTTTTTCCAGGGTGGAATGCGCAAGAAACACGACGGACCCCGTAAGGGCCAGCGTGGATACGATCAGTGCATACACATATGAACCGGATGTCTCCTTTGCGGAACCGCCCAGCCAGGCCAGGCCACCCAGCACCATCAACACGGCGTTCTTTCCAATGGATATACCGGGACTCATTTCGAGCGGTCCGAAACATCCGCAGTCCCGAAGATTGCTAAACATCCAACCATAGAGGATCAGGCTTGTAAACACCAGCAGCAGGGCTTCAAGCACGGCATAGGTGATCCAGCGCCAACGGATCCCGAAGAGCATCGAACATCCCAGCAACATCTCCAGCGTGAGCGTGCAATACCCGATGGTTGGCAACAAAGATTTATCGGTGATGACGCCATAGGCAAAAATTTGTATCGTGAACGTGGTGAAATTCATGGCCTTCAAAAAAGCGCCGGCCAAAAACACCACCCCCACAATTGCTTCCGAGGGCCGGGATAATCGTGTTACGGTACTCTTCATATTCTCTTTGCGTTTTTTCCCAATGGCTCCCCTAACCAGAGGCATTTGTCCATTCAGTCCATAGTGTCCATATAGTCCATGCAACTATCGCCCGATCTTACCCTGAAAGCCTGCCGCTTGCCAAATAATTGACAGCATGATAGCATGCCCTCCGGAAACTTGGAGGCAATCGCATGTTGAAGACGGTAGTCGAGAATCCCTGGGTGCGCGCCGGTGCCTTGGCGGGGGCTTTGATCCTGGTGGCGTTGATTACGTATTTGTTAAGCGCCGTGCTCGTGCCGCTGTTCTTTGCCTTCATCGTCGCCTACATCTTTGACCCGGTGATTGACGCCCTTGAACGCCGCCGCGTCCCGCGCATGCTCGCCGTCATTGTGCTCATTGTCATTCTTATCGTCGGTTTCCTGAGTTTGCCGCTCATTCTGCTCCCCGGGTTAGTGTCGGAGGCGCAGAGTCTTATCCAGACGACGGCCCATGATTTGGGTACACAGCGTTTTGACCGGATATTAAACAAATTGCCCTTGAAAACGCTTGTGGAACAAGTCGGATGGGCGCCCCCTGGCAACGAAGAGTTCAATCCACGGCAGGTGTTCGCACAGCACATCGGCGAATTGATCCAGCAGAATGCCGGAAAATTCATTCGATCCCATGTCCAGGACATAGCAGGCGCCGGGAAAAAGGCAGGCGAATCCGCCCTCGCCATCTTTTCATCGCTGGGCAACAGCATCATGGCCGTGATCCTCTTCATCGGCAACTTCGCCGTCTTTGCCTTCGTCGCGGTATATCTGCTCAAAGACTACGACCGCATCATTGAAGCCATCCACGATCTGCTCCCGCACAAATATCAGGGCCGCATCAGCGATATCATGAATCAGATCGATATTCAATTGCGCGCCTATCTGCGCGGTCAAATCTCTGTCTGCGCCTGCCTCGGCATCATGTATATGATCGGTTTCGCCCTATCGGGGGTGCCCTTCGCCATTCCCTTGGGATTACTCGGCGGAATGGCGAGTTTCATTCCATATATGGGGCTTGCATTGACGGCGCTTCCCGCGGCGTTGCTGGTCCTGCTCGAACATGGTGTTGATGGGCACATCATTGGATTGATCATAACCTTTCTTGTGGCGCAGGGTATGGAAGGCTATGTGATTACGCCAAAACTTGTGGGATCCCAGGTGGGATTGAGTCCGGTCTGGGTGGTGTTGGCAATTATGGTGTTCAGTACCGCGCTGGGATTTGCAGGTCTATTGCTCGCGGTCCCCATTGCCGCCGTTTTGAAAGTTCTGCTGGGCGAGGGTCTAACCCTCTACCGGAACTCGCACTTCTTTCAGGATCCGGTATCGGACGGGCCCGAATCCTGACGCATGGGCGAAGGCGCGGGCAGGGATTTTACCGGCGCGTGGCGCAGCATGTAGTGCGTGTAGAGGGTGTCGCCGATTCCGAACAGCACATACACGATGGCAAGAGGGAACATGACGATATAGGGTGATGTCGTAATAGCATAGTGTATTACTGGTATTGCTAATGCACAAAGGCCTAGCACCAAAAAGGCATGCCGCGGAGCAAGGATGAAGGATTTGAAGCGGTCTTTGGGATACCGGACCGTGCTCACCATGAGAAATGCCAAAACGACGGCCATGGGGCCCAGGGCGTAGTAGGCGAGCGGGCCGAGTTCGTTGCGTTCGAGGCGGGGCTCGAAATAGCTGAGAAAGAGGACAAAGGTGGCGATGGTTCCCCCGGCCGCGGGTGACGGGAGGCCGACAAAGGAGTCGCGCCGTTCAGCCTGATAAATATTGAAGCGCGCCAGCCGCAAGGCCGCGCAGATAACATAAATAATCGCCATGTAGGATCCGGTTTTCCCCATAAGGGATTCGGCTTTGGGCGGGATGGGAAGATGCCCCCACTCCGGAAGATACGCCATGAAGACAAGGACGGCCGGGGCTACGCCGAATGAAACGAGATCGCAGAGGCTGTCGAGTTCTTTGCCAAATTCGGAAACGCTTTTGGTGAGCCGGGCCACGGTGCCGTCGCAGGCGTCGAACACCATCGCGAGGAGTATGAGCAGAGCAGCCTTTTCAAATTCCTGACCGATGCTGGCGAAGATGCTGGCAAGCCCGAGATAGAGGCTGATGGTGGTCATGACACTCGCGAGCACGTTGATGGGGCGTCTGCGGCTGTTCCGCTTGATTTTAAGTTTCTTATGCCGTTTTAACCGATTTATTTCCATGGGTATTTCCTAGATAAAGCGGGCGAGAATGCTGATGCCCGCATGCACTTTATCATTCAATTGCGCGTCAATCTTTACCGCCGCGGGCAAGTATAATTCTACACGCGAACCAAAACGGATCATGCCGTATTTCTCGCCCTTTCGCAGATCCGTGCCGGATTTCACCGGGCACACGATCCGCCGCGCGATGGCGCCGGAGATCTGCCGGACGGTCATCGGACCCTTCGGCGTGTCGAGCCACATGGCGTTCGATTCATTCACCTGGCTGCTTTCATGATTCATCGCATTGATATAATGGCCGGGAGCGTAGCGTACGTCCCGGACGGTTCCCTCAAAGGGGGCGCGATTCACATGGGCGTTGAACACGGACATGAAAATAGAGATGCGCTTGCACGGGCCATCGTAATGCGGGGTCTCCGTTAGATCTTCAATGGCCACCACGGTGCCGTCAGCGGGCGACACTACTTCATTCGGCCCGGCGGAGATGGTGCGCGGGAAATCCCTAAAAAACATCATTACGCTTAGCCCGATTAGCAATAATATGGCGCCGAGGCCCAGGATCGGGCCGTAAAACCAGATGCCTTGTATCCAGGCATTAAACGGTTCGTTCACAACAACTGCCTTTCTTTCAAACTTACATACCGGCCATCGCCGAACACCACGTGGTCCAGCAACGAAATGCCCAACAGGGCGCCGGCCTCTTTCAAATGCACCGTCAACTCCAGATCCGTCCGGCTCGGCTCCGGGTCGCCGCTCGGATGATTATGCGCCACAATCACCGCCGCCGCACCATCCCGAACCGCCTGACGAAACACATCCGCAGGCGCCGCATGCGTCCCGGAAAGACCGCCGCGCGAGACCTCGCAAATCTTCATCACTTCATTTTTCGTACTCAACAACAACGCCAGAAAGCGCTCCGTCTCATACTCCTTAAACCGCACCATCAACAACTCCGCCACCTCTTCCGCCGTCCGGACCTTCACCTGCGCCGCGCGCCGATGCTCCGCCAGACGCTTTCCCAACTCCAGCGCCGCCTTAATCTCCACCGCCTTCACCTTCCCCACCCCCTTCACCTGCTGAATCTCCTCCACCGACGCCCGCGACAAACCCCGTACATCGCCAAAATGCCGCAACAATCGCTCCGCCAGCGCCACCGCACCCGCCTCCCGCGTCCCTGTACGGAACAACACCGCGATCAATTCCGCATCCCGAAGCGCCTCCGGACCCAGACGAGACAAACGCTCCCGCGGTCGATCCTCCTCCGGCATCTCACGAACCGCCGTCGGATATCTAACGTCCTCAGTCATGGCGCACCCTCACCTCGTTAAAAGATGAGTATAGCATATCCATAAGAGTATCTGGAATTCAGCCACGGAATAGCCCCGCAATCGCTATCGCTATCGGGATCGCTATCATTTCTCGTAGTATAGTCACCTTCACTTCTACCCCCCAACCCCGTTGAACGTATCGTTCCTATCAGGCCTATTCTCCCAGTCCTCCCATTCCCCATGTCCACTTCGTATACCACATCCATTTTGGTCGCGGTAGGGACACGGGTTGCCCCGTGCCCCCCGCACAGATCCCGGCGAGC
>ERZ795059.727-NODE-727-length-40310-cov-10.814930_pt1 | contig 40310 bp, 29 predicted proteins | sample MGYA00375143_ERZ795059 | MGnify/ENA primary metagenome ERZ795059 (study PRJEB30188, sample SAMN05720168) | activated sludge metagenome | isolation source: Anaerobic digester | place: USA | collected 2015-01-07 ... | reverse complement strand
AGATTGGATGGTGTGACTGGAGTTCAGACGTGTGCTCTTCCGATCTACTCTAGAATGTACAGCGGGTGATACTGACCGTTCCAGAGTTTATGCGTATGCCGCCGCCGTAGCCGTCAGCCATATTTTGGGTAAACGTGCACCGGGTTATGGTACATGCGGTGCAGGACAGGATGTTTGCCCCGGCGCCTGCGTTGTCCGTAGACGAATTACCGGTAAAGGTGCAATCGCTGATGGCCAAAGAGTCTTCGGAATTGGCAAACAATCCCCCACCGCCAGACTGCGTGGCTGTGTTCCCGGAAAATGTGCACTGAGCGACAGTCGTCGAGCCACCACTGGTACGCAGCCCGCCTCCACCTCGTGCTGTATTGTTGGAGAACGTGCATCCGGTGATGGTGAACGTTCCATTGCTACAACTGGCTCCTCCCCCATATTCTGTGGCCGTATTGCCGGAGAAGGTGCAGTTGCTCAGGGTAACCGAAGTATCAGACACACAGACGCCCCCGCCGTTGCTGGTGGCGGCATTGCCGGAGAACGTGCAATTGCTTATCGCAGACCCGGTGGAACCCTTGCTGAGACCGGCGCGATTGACACCAACGCACTTGGAACCATTAGTGCTTATGTAAAGACCGGCGCCGTAATCGGCAGCGCCATTTTGCAGGGTGAAACCGTCAAACACAATGCCATGCCCCATGGAAACGCACCGGCGCGCGGATTCTCCGTCAATGATACTATGGTTGACGGTCCAGTCACGGTCTCCCCGCACAGTCTCCGTGCCCGCGAATCCGCCATATAGGTTCACATCTTCTTTCGTCACCACTACCGCATCCCCGGTTCCCGTATAGGTCCCTCCGGCAACCCAGATCTCGCCTTCATCGAGATTGCCGATGGCCGTCTGAATGGACGTGAACGCGGTCTCCCACGACTTGCCGTCTTCCGTGCCGGACGTGTTGGCCAGACTCACCCGGCGGATACCGGATTGGAGTATTGGGTCATATCCCAGCGGGGGTTCATCGCCGTCAATGATCCCATCACCATCCGTATCCTGAACGAGGGGATTTGAGTTATACAAACTCTCGAGCAGATCTGAGAGACTGTCGTCGTCATAGTCGGAATCCTCATCCGCCGTGATCAGATCGCCCACCATGTCTTGCTCCCATTTGTCGCTGATGCCGTCACCATCCGAGTCGTCGAGTTCATAGGCGCCCATGTCGACTCCCGCGCCCTGCGGACGGCTCACCCCGCGGATATCCGCCGCGGGCGCGCCCTCCGAAGTTCCCGCATCAATACAAGGCGATGTGGGGAGAATGTGACCCAGGGAGCCCTGTGTGCCGATCAATTGCGGGTCTGAAGTAATGATATCTGTCCCTGCATACCCGTCCTGAACGCAGCAATGCGTTACGTTCAACGTTCCGCCCTCCCGGTAGATCTCATTGCCACCTTGGGAAGCGGAATCGCCCCAGAAAATGCAGTTGGCGACATTCACGACAGAGGAGTCGCCACCCGACCACAGACCGCCGACGTACCAGGTTGTGCTGTTGCCGTTGAAGGTACAATTCGTCAGTGTCAGCAAAGATTCGTAGGTAGCTATTCCACCGCCATTCCGGATAAAGACGCTGTTGGTCACACTAAATGAGGTATTGGAGACGGATATGCCACTGTATGTGTTTTTAATAAATGCACAACCGGCTATTTCCAGGGAAGAATTGTAACTCGACAGGCCACATCCTCCATTTTTAATGAACGTGCAGTGGGCGAATATAGGCGAGGAAGCAGACACGCTGTACATCGCATCATATTCATTTCCGGTAAAAAGGCAATCCATCACCGTTGGCGAGGCTGTCGTGTTGAACATTGCGTAGCCTTTATTCTCTGTAAAGATACACTCCTCCACCATTGGTGAAGAAGATTCGTTATGCATGGCGCTCCCGCCATCATCGCCTTCCTCCCCTTCGTCATAAAAATTTCCGGAAAACCTACAATGCACCACGATCGGAGAAACAGAAACGTTGTACATCCCGGCCCCGCCGACGGTGTCATTGTATCCATTCTGCACCGTAAACCCATCGAGCACGGCCTCATTCGCGCCAAGTACACACCGGCGTGCGGATTCACCGTCAATTATGGTGCGGTGGCCTAACCAATCGCGTTCAGACATCTCCGATTCCGTGCCTGCGAAGCCGCCATAGATGGCAACATTGGACGCCATGAGCACGACTGGATCTGTCGCGGAGGTATATGTGCCCTCCGCCACCCAGACTTGGCCGCTGATCGCGGGCTTTGCCGTGGATGCCGCATCCACCGCCTCCTGTATGGTTCCAAAGGCGGTATCCCAGGAAGTTCCATCGCCCGTTCCACCAACTTTCACATACCAGATGTTGCTTTCCCCTTCCCCTTCCCCTTCAGCAGCCCCTTCGCCTTCCACGGCGCCTTCGCCTTCCACGGCTCCTTCACCCTCGACCGCGCCTTCACTTCCGCCTTCGGCGGAACCTTCGCCTTCCACGGCGCCTTCACCCTCGACAGCGCCTTCACTTCCGCCTTCGGCGGAACCTTCGCCTTCCACGGCTCCTTCACCTTCGACCGCGCCTTCACTTCCGCCTTCAGCCTGACCCTCATATGAGCACACCTCCGACGCGGCAAGATCCGTGGCTACCCATGTGGGATCCGCGGATTCCGGATCACCGGTCGTCCCGCGAACGCCATTATTAGAAGTCGTCGAATGATCAAATAACGTTTGGCCGGTTCCTTCACTCAGCGGCCAGTATCCAACCAATCCCGTCTCAGTGCCTGTAAGACGGCAATTCATCGAACCTAGAATATCCGAGGCGCTCCGGGCCACATTCCATATGCGGACTTCCTCCATCACGCCTGAAAACAGATACGGATAGCCCGGATTGCTATGGAATCCCAAGTCCAACTCGCTTGCATTACCCACGGTGACCCCTTCAGCAGGAGAGGTCGTTTTAAGCTCTCCATCTATATATAACTTGATCTCATGACCATCATAGGTCCCCGCCACGTGATACCACACGTCCGGAAGAAGCGTCATATAGGCGATGGCGCCATAACCCGACCAGTACGGTCCAAGCCCAAAAGCAAACTCCTGTCCTTCCGCCCCCCATTGCGCACACAAAATGTAGGCCCCATCCAGTTGGTCGTGTCCCTTGGCTGCTAAAAACTTGGCATCGCCCGGATACGCCGGAGGAGCCGCCATCCGAACCCACACCTCCACTGTAAGAGAGGAAGGATTGAGCGCAGAATTGTCCGGTATGACCGCCCTATCATCCGTTCCGTCAAACGAAAGCGCCGTGACGCCCTCTCCTTCGATCGCGCCTTCGGCCTGACCTTCAACTACTCCTTCGCCCTCGGCTGCACCTTCGCCTTCAACTGTTCCCTCGGATGCCCCTTCACCCTCGACAGCGCCTTCGCCTTCCACAGCGCCCTCGCCTTCCACAGCGCCCTCGCCTTCCATTGCTCCTTCACCCTCGACAGCGCCTTCAGTTCCGCCTTCAGCGGAACCTTCGCCTTCCACGGCGCCTTCTCCCTCGACAGCGCCTTCACCCTCTACAGCGCCCTCGCCTTCCACGGCGCCTTCTCCCTCGGCAGAGCCTTCGCCTTCCCCGCCACACTCAAACAAGCTGCCGGGACCCGGCGCGAAAGTATCCTCGCTTCCGCATTCCGTATGATAGCCGTTTGAATTGAAGAACTGGATAATGCGCAACAATTCCGAAAGGTTGACATGCCAATCCTGTGGTGCATAATCGCTGTCATGCGGTGCGCAACCCGTATCGCCCGGCCCCGGGGCATAGTTATCCTCCGTGCCCGCCTGACAATGCAGCCCGTCCGAATTAAAGAACTGAATGACCCGCAGCAACTCACTCAGCGAAATAAGCTGGTCGGGGGTTGTGTCCGCGGAATGATACTGTGCCATGGCAGTGAAAGTAGCCAGCAGGCAGAGAAGCGTGATTGCGATGCTGCGTTTTAACATGGTTCCGACTCCCTTTTTGCGTTTATGCAACTCCCTCTGTTTCCATCTACATGTTTCCTAGAATACACCCCCACATCCCACCTTGCAAACAGAAAATCACCCAGCCGTGCAAAACGGAGAGGGTGCTTTCTCTTCCATGAGGGTATGGCGGCATCGATCAAAACGATGTATCGGAGTGCGAATGGCAAGAAGCAGGGAAAGTCGTGTAGTATCCCTACGGATGTTCTTTCAGATAGACCGGAAAGGATTGACCGTGGGCCGATTCGTTGTAGTGCTGATAATGGTGCAGTGGCTTGCCGGGGCGGCGATGGGTGAACCGGTGGTGAGCAGGTTATATTCGCTGCCGGTGTTTCCACGCGAGGATTCGGTGCAGCAGGACGCCGAAACAGGAACGGAATTGCTGTTTCTGACGAATGCCAGGCATAAAGATTCCAATCTGTATTTCCATCAGCGTTCGTGGCTGGCGGACGGTGCGATGATTTTCTTGTTTTCGGACAGGGACAAGGGCGGGGTGATGGGGTATGTGGTGGAAACGGGGGAGTTGGCGCAAATCACCGCGGCGGACGGCATGAAGCTGCGTCATCCCACGGCGGCGGTAAACCGGAACAGCCTGTTTGCGTTGGCGGGGGATCGCGTGGTGGAGATTCAACTCGCCATTTCGGTGAAGGAGAAGAAGGGGATTAAACGTGCCAAGGTGGAAGCGCGTGAACGAAGCTTGTGCGCCATTAAAGGAATTGATGTCTACCTGAATGAGAGTTGCGACGGGCGGTATCTGGCGGCAGGCGGGGCCAGTATTGAGGGCGCTTCTAAACCCGGCTTGGTGCTGATTGATATCGCGTCAGGGGCGTGGGAGCGGTTGTGCGATATGCCGGCGGGGGTTGAATATCACGGGCATGTGCAATGGAGCATCACGAATCCGAATTGGCTGAGTTTTGCGGGCGCGCCGAACCGGCTGTGGGTGGTGGATCTCCGCGACCGGAAACCGTGGTGTCCGTATGTTCAGCAAAAGGATGAACTGGTGACCCACGAGTCATGGTGGGTAAATGACGAACTGGTCTTCTGTGGAGGCATACATCCAAAGCCGTCCGAGGATTCGCATGTGAAGGCGCTGGACATGCACAATGGCACGGTGCGCATTATTGGCGCGGGCAGTTGGTGGCCCGAGGGCACGCCGCCGGAAATCGCGAAACGCAACTGGTGGCATGCCGCGGGGAGCCCGGACGGGCGCTGGATGGCGGCCGACAACTGGCACGGCGATATCATGCTCTTTGACCGGAAAACCTCGAGGCCGCACCTGCTCACCACGAATCATCGCACGTACGGCGGTGGAGAACACCCGGAAGTCGGTTGGGATCGCAAGGGCAAACAGGTGGTTTTCGCTTCGCACACGCTGGGAGGCGTTACGGTGTGCGTGGCGACGGTTCCCGAAACCTGGCAGAAGGAACTGGATACGGCGCGCGTGGGTCTGGAAGCGAAATAACTGAAGTATAACTTGGGAACGAGCAGATTGCTTCGTTGAAGACTCCTCCTTAGAAACACAAAGCAGTACGGGATGCGAACCGGTTGGAGGTCTGGGAAGACTGGGAAGACTGGGAGGACTGGGAAGACTGGGACCCGGCTTCGTTCCGCGAGAGCGGAACTACGCTGCGGCAAGAGACTGGGAGGACTGGGACGCAGTAAGACGCAATTAGATAAGGTGGAAGAAGAGAAAGCAGATATAATGGAGAAGACGATAGCGATAGCGATAGCGATAGCGATAACCGCGTGGAGGCATTCAGGTGTTTCTTCTAAGTTTACCCCGCCGTCCGGCGGGTGGGCAACTCGCAATGACAGGTATGGTTGCAGTTGGCGCGAACTTGAGATTGCTTCGTCGAAGACTCCTCGCAATGACAAGGTAATACACTATGTTATGCTTACCCACAATTGATCATGCTCGCAAGAGCCGCTTAGATCACTTCCCTATAATGTACGGGGATGTATCTTGTGAGAAATTCAGGTTAGCTGTTGTCTTGTTAGCAGGATTATTCGCGGTGAGTATTTCGGCAGCGGGACAAGCACCGGAGAATCCTGGGGCGTCAAAAGTTCAAATCCACAGTTTCCTGCCGGACAAGCCGATTGCGCGTGCGCAGCGCCCCGCGGAACTGGCGGCCGTGATTGAAAACCTGGATCGCGCCGAGATCGAAATTGATCCCAAGCTCATGGCGCCTGAAGGAATCAAAATCCTGGAACCAGTGCCTGGTCTGACGCCGATAGAAGGCTTGACCGAGCAGGTGTTGAAATGGACCATCGTAGCGCAGGAAGCAACATCGTATGAATTAACGCTGAACGTGGAGTCAGGGGGCGTTGCAGCCGCGCGTGCATCGTTGCATATGGATTTTCTGACGGCGAGGGAGGTGAAAAAGCTTCCGTATATTCCGGAGCCCAAGCCGGTACAGACCTCGCTTATTGTGGGCGCGCATCATTGCCCCTTGTGGGAAGCGGACAAGCCGAACATGTGGTCGCAATTGCTGATACATCCGGAACGCACGCCCGCGCTGGGCTTTTATGCACAAGATAATCCTGAAGTATCTGATTGGGAAACGAAATGGGCCTCGGAACATGGCGTTTCATTCTTCATCTACTGCTGGTACCGCATCAGCCAGGGCGAACCGGTGAAAACCCAGTTTAGCAGCGCGATCCATGAGGGCCTGTTCAAGTCCAAGTTCGCGGACACGATGAAGTTCACGATCATGTGGGAGAACCAGTCGCGGGGCCGGGCCGGGGTCGCGGACGAAAACGATCTAATGACAAATCTCCTTCCGTTCTGGATGGAGAATTATTTCAAGCATTCCAGCTATCTTAAGATTGACAACAAACCAGTATTGTTCATTTATCGTCCGGAATTTCTGGTGGATGATCTCGGAGGCGTGGAAAAGGTGGTGCAGGCGTTCCAACACATGCGTGAGGCCTGCCAGGCGGCGGGATTTGCCGGGCTGTATCTGCTGGGAGAATACCGGGGCCTGGATCCGGAGCATCTGAAACTCATGAAGAGCCTGGGGCTGGATTACACCTTCGCCTACTGCTGGTATGTTCCGGACAATCCAACGCCCGCACAGGCGATTGACGCGCAAATGGGATATATTCAGAAAACGCAGGCGCTTGGCATTCTTCCGCAGGTCGTCACGGTATCGCAGGCATGGAGCGGCTGGCGGGATGAAGGCACCATCTGGAAAATTCCGCCCGCGGAGTATAAAACGCTGTTGCAGAAAGCCAAGGAAATTGTGGCCACGTTCCCCGCGCAAGAGTTAGGCAGTAAACTTCTGCTTCTGGACAACTGGAATGAATGGGGAGAGGGCCATTACATTGCGCCGTACCGGGAATACGGGTTTGGGTATCTGGATGCAGTGCGCGAGGTGTTTTCCGGCGATACGGCGCCGCACGACGACCTTATTCCGGAAGACATTGGGATGGGGCCTTATGATTCGGCTTACCGGAATTGGACTGAAAAAGAACGAGAAGCGCGCAATCAGGCGCGGAAGGCAAAATGAACGCCTTGCCCCCTCTTGCACAAAATCCAGATTATGATTACACTGAAATACATTGTGTTTTGGGCTAAACCACAGTAACTAAAACGGGAGATAAGCACCATGAAGAAGAGCTATCTGTTCGGAGCAATGTGTGTGGCGGCACTGATGATTATCGGCTGGGCCGGAAATGCCCTGGCGCAGGAAACCGCCAAGAGCACGCTGGACAATCTTCAGGCGGCGTTCAATGGCGAGTCGAATGCGAAGGCCAAATACGAGGCCTTTGCCATCAAGGCGGATGAGGAAGGATACAAACAGGTGGCGAGCTTGTTCCGTGCCGCCGCGCATGCAGAGGGCATTCATGCCGCGAGTCATGGCAAGGTGATTACGGACATGGGCGCTACGCCGAAAGCGGACGTAGGGAAACCGGAAGTGAAATCCACCAAGGAAAATCTGGAAGCTGCACTGAAAGGAGAATCCTACGAACGCGACACAATGTATCCTGCGTTTATCAAGCAGGCGGAGGCCGATAAGAATCAAAAGGCGTCACGGACCTTTAACTGGGCTATTTCCGCCGAGACGGAGCATGCCAAGCTGTATCAGGAAGCATTGGGCAATCTGGATGCCTGGAAAGCAGGTCCTAAAGAATTTATTGTGTGCCAGAAGTGCGGATATACCACGGCGAAGACGGACATCAAGCAATGTCCGGTGTGCTCTAATCCGCGCAGCAAGATGGACGCGATTAAATAACCGATGGCAGTTTTCGGGGTGCAGTCTCTCGAAGGGTCTGCACCCCTGTGTTGTTGTTCGCGGGAGGTTGAACCATGATCAAGAAAACGGGTGTATATTTGCTGGCTCTTGCGGGCGCCGGGATCATTCTGGCGTTTGTTGGGCAAAATCTTTTCGTTGTCAGTCCGGTTGGCGGCACTATTGCCTCCGATGTCTCCCTTCAACTGTTGACCGCCGGACGAATTGCCGCCCTTTTGGGAGCATATGTCCTTCTCCTTCAATTGCTCCTCATTGGACGCGTTCGTTGGATTGAACAGGTTTTCGGCCTGGATCGGCTCAGCCGGGCGCACCACTACAACGGTCTTGCCGTTCTTGTGTTGCTGATGCTGCATCCAGTTTTAGTGACGTTTGGGTACAGTCTTCGCGATGACGTTCCGTTTTTCGAACAGGAACTTGATTTTTTACGCAACTGGGAAGATGTTCTGTCCGCGGCAATCGGATTGTCGCTATTGATTATTATCGGGATTCTGTCCATTGGTTTCATTCGGCGGCGGTTTCGCTATGAACTCTGGTATGGCATACATCTGCCTTTGTATATTGCGGTGGCGTTGGCCATCGGGCATCAGTTCGAGGTGGGGAGTGATCTTACCCTGAACAATTATTTTCGTTTCTATTGGTATTTTCTGTATGGGTTTGTGGCGGTGAATCTGCTTTGGTACCGGCTGTTACGGCCGATTCTTCATGCCCTTCGGCATGACTTCCGCGTAGATCGAATAGAAGCGGAAGCGGAAGATGTTACTTCGGTATACATCACCGGACGGAATCTGGCACGGTTTCGGCGGCGCCCCGGTCAGTTTCTGATCGTCCGGTTTCTGGCGCGCGGCTTTTGGCGGGAAGCGCATCCGTTTTCGCTGTCGTGCCCCGCAGAAGCGAATTACTTGCGGCTCAGCATAAAGCGGTTGGGCGACTTCACTGGCAAAATCCCGCGTCTTGTGCCCGGCACACGCGTGATCATCGAAGGTCCGAACGGTGTGTTTACGCCGGGCCGGTGCAAAAGGGAGAAAGTGCTCCTGATTGCGGGCGGCATCGGGATTACGCCTCTTCGCGCCATGGCGGATGAATTGTTGCAGCAAGATCGCGATGTGACCCTGCTCTATGGCAACCGGAAACAAAACGGGATTGTTTTTGAGCGGGAACTGGCGGCGTTGAGCGAGAAGGGCCTGCGGGTGGTTCACATTCTGAGTGATGAACCGGACTATCCTGGTGAAAAGGGCGTGCTCACCCAGGAGGCCATTGCCCGGCTTGTGCCCGATGTGGCGGATCGGGAAGTGTTTCTGTGCGGTCCGCCCAAGATGATGCAGGGTATCCTGAAATCGCTCCATGCACTGAACGTTCCCCGCAGGCACGTATATTATGAACGGTTTGCATTATAGTAGGAGAATACGTCATGACAGCGTTTGAAGAACTCAGTAAAGCGCGGGAAAAGCGTGCGAAAACGATTGCCAAGGCGAAAGGTATCGAGAACGCATTGCACTCCGGCGCGCTTCCGCAGTATATCGATACGACGCTGTCGGAGGTGATAGTGCTGGGATTGTTGCGGCAAAACGTGACCCGCTTTTTGTGCGTGCTGGGGCATGGCTCCACGGAGGTGGGGGAGGTGTTGCGGGTATACGAGCGGGCGGGCGTGTTGCGCACGCATAATGTGCGGCATGAGGGTGAAGCGGCGCATGCAGCGGCGGCGTTACGCTGGGTGACGGGTGAAAAGGCGGCGGTGGTATGTTCCATTGGGCCGGGTCCGTTCCACGCGATGGCGGCTTCTATCGTGGCGGCGAGCGACGGGCTGGGCGTGTGGTTTCTCCTGGGCGATGAAACCACGCATGATGAAGGCCCGAACATGCAGCAGATCCCAAAGCATCAGCAGGGCACCTTGTTGCAGCTCGGCAATACGCTGGGAACGGCGTATTGCCTTCACACGCCGGAGGCGGTGAGCGCAGCCCTGCGAAAAGGCTGGGCGACAGTGGATCATCCGCACCGGGCCGGCCCGTTTTATTTGCTGATGCCGCTGAATACACAACCTTGCCAGCTCAGCCGCTTTAATTTGGATGAGTTGCCGTGCGGCACGCCGCCCCGGCTGGGTCCTGCGGTGGATGACGGCGCCTATGGCGAAGCGGCGGCGGCCATTTTGGGCGCGAAGCGAGTCGTAGTGAAAGTGGGCGGCGGCGCGCGCAATGCCGGACCGGACCTGGAGGCTTTTCTTGACTTGGCAGATGCGGTGGCGGTGACCAGTCCCTTGGTGTCGGGCGTGATTCCGGTGAATCATCCGCGCAACATGACGGTGGGTGGGTCGAAGGGCTCCCTGAGCGGCAATTATGCGATGGAAGAAGCGGAATTGTTGGTGGCTATCGGCACGCGGGCGGTGTGTCAGTCGGATTGTTCGCGCACGGGATATCCGAAGGTGAAAGGTGTGATTAACATCAACGCAGACATGGAGGATGCGCTGCATTACAACCACACGATTGCGCTGGTGGGCGATGCCGCGCTCACGTTGGATCGGTTGAATTCCGTGCTTCGGAAATTTCCCCGGAAGGTGCGCCAGGAATCCGCGTGGTTCAAAGCCTGCAACGCCAAGCGCGCGGAATGGAATGCCTTCAAGGAAGAACGGTATCGCACGCCGGTTCTTCACGATCCCGTTTGGGACGGTGAAGTGTTAACGCAGCCTGCCATAATAAAAACCGTGACGGATTGGGCGCGGAAAAAGAATGCAGTGTGCTTTTTCGACGCGGGCGACGTTCAGGCGAACGGCTTCCAAATCGTGGAGGATGAAAAGTTGGGCCAGACGTTCACGGAGACCGGTGCGAGCTACATGGGCTTCGCGGTATCCGCGCTATTGTCCACCGCATTGACCGCGAAACCTTTCTACGGCGTTGCGCTCAGCGGCGACGGCTCGTTCACCATGCAGCCGCAGATTTTGATTGACGGCGTGATGCACGGGGCCACCGGCTGCATTGTGCTGCTCGACAACCGGCGCATGGGCGCCATTACCGGGCTGCAATACGCCCAGTTCAATGCGGAATACGCCACCAGCGATTCAGTGGAAGTGGATTATGTGGCGTGGGCGAAATCGGTGAAGGGCGTGGCGGCATTTTCCGGCGGGCGCACCGTGGAGGAACTGATTGCAGCGCTTGAAAAAGCCCGCGCGCATACAGGGCTGTCGCTGATCCACGTGCCGGTGTATTTTGGTCCGGATCCCCTGGGCGGCATGGGCGTTTTCGGGCGCTGGAATGTCGGCAACTGGTGTGAGAGCGTGCAAAACCTGCGGCACGAAATCGGATTGTAGCGATAAGACCCCATGAATGCTTTTTAAACTGTGGCACTTAGCAGGATTTTCAGAATTACTCTGTGAGAAATTCAGGTTAACTTTTTGCCGGCTGTTGATGGTCATGCTCCGGGACTTGATAAAAAGCGATAGTTTCCTGCGCAGAACACCCCTTAAGTTGGTGATAGTGCATGAGGCGCACAAAGTGCACTTGCTGCATCGCTTCATCTTCTGGAAACTCTTCCCGGACTTCCTTCCAGATTTGCTCTGCTTCTGTATTTGAAATTTCGGATATTGTATTCATTGTTTAGAACTCCGGCGGCGCTGCAATCTCAATATTGCCGTACCCATTTAAAGCGTTAATGAGGTTAATTTCCCGTCGTACATTTATTCTCACAAGATGTTTAAAATTCCAACTGGCAAAATATGCTATTCCATTGCTGACGGCAATGGCAACATGATTTGCATCGGCGCCGAATTTCTCTGGAATTATGCCTCGAACCATATAGTCCTTTGCCAACTGTAATGCTTCAATCTCAAATGGCAGTACTATTATTCCAGCCACCAAATCCAACATAGCCTGCCGTTTTTGGATATCTGGTGTGTCATAAATCTCACGAAGAACCATCACCGATATAACGGGATCATATCGAATCAAACGTTTTTCCCAAAACTCTTTTGTTAGCTGTTGCCTGTCAGGTGTTCTGTTGTCCCAAAAGGCGCTGGGTACTGTTGTATCAAGATATAGCATCGGCTTCTTCATGGCAATTCAAGTATATCACACCAATTTTAATGCATACAGGCTTATTTCCGGTCTTTTTGGAGTTCGAGGAACAGATCGGGGCGGTCCAGCATGACCATATCCACCGGACTATCCAGAATTTTCAGGTATTCTTCGCGGGTGTTTTCCGCGGCGCAGACGATGACTTCTAGTTGATGGCGCCGGCAGGTTTCCAATAATTCATTGGTCAACAGCGCGAAGGGGATTTCGACAAGGCGCGCGTGATAGTTCGTTGCGGCTTGTTCCGCCTCGGGAGGGGAGGACACATTCATTTTGATGGCGAGATCGGGGGCCAGTTCATGGAAACGCAAGGCCATCGGGGAACTGACAAAATAGAAAAAGCAGTCCTGTTCCATGTGATTGGCGCGGACCAATTCAATCAATTTCGGGAGGTCCACGGCGCGTATATCAAAGTTGACCTTTATTTTTCCTTTGAGCCAGGGCAGAAACTGATCGTAACGGGGGATGCGCTCACCGGAAAACTTCGGATCAAACCACGAGCCAGCGTCCAATTGATCGATGTCGGCGGAATATTTCGAGAGCAACAATCCCCTGCCGTTCGTGGTCCGGTTCAGCCAGAGATCATGGAGGTTATAGAGCACGCCGTCTTTGCTGGGTTGTACGTCCACTTCAAGATAATCCACGCCCCACTCAATGCAACGTTGTGCCGCGGCATAGGTGTTTTCCGGGGCCACACAATTCGCGCCCCGGTGCGCGATAATTTGTATCCGTTGTTTTTCTTTGGGCGCATCCGAACCGGCGTGTGCGTCAACCAACAGCAGGAACACGGCGATCATCATCATCGCACCGCAGCGAATATGTTTTCCTCCGGCCGGACGCATTGGGAATCTCCTCTCAATAGTGTACGTTTCTAGACCCTCAAGATCCCAGCAGAGTTTCCGTATTCTTGTGGGGTCAAACCGGTTGAACACGTGCCGCTGACATGATGGACGGGTTTATGAGTTCGAGGCGGCGAAAGGTGCACAATGGACATCCTCCTTCGTTTTACGCGCTTCGGGAAGGCGAGGACTTGGACATTCCTGGGGGGAGCTTGGTATTCTAGGGGTTGCTTTTGGGGATGCCGTGCGGGCATTCGGCGGTATTCCGATGCTCCGGGTATGCATTGCGCATAGTAGAGAATAAGGAGCATATAAGCCAACCAGGACAAGGTTTTACGCGATGAGTACTGAGTGTGAAAATGGTGTTGTAAGCGAGGATAGTCTGTATAAAATCCGCCATTCTCTGGCGCATATCATGGCGCAGGCGGTGCTGGAGGTGCGTCCGGAGGCGAAATTGGCGTTTGGGCCGCCTGTGGAGCATGGGTTTTATTATGATTTTGATTTTGGGGGGAATCCTCTGGGGGAAGCGGATCTGGAGGACATTGAAAACCGGATGCGGCGGATTATCAAGCAGAAGCAGCCGTTCGAGCGATTTTTCCTGCCGTTGAGCGAGGCGGAAGGGCTGTTGAAACAGACGGATCAGGAATACAAGATCGAGTATGCGCGGGAGTTGGTGGAGAGCGGGAAGGCGCAGGGGGATCTTTCGTTTTACACGAACGGCGCATTTACGGACATGTGCGAGGGGCCGCATCTGGCGCATACGGGGGAGGTTCCAAAGAATTGTTTCAAGCTGGACCGTATTTCGGGGAGTTATTGGCGGGGGGACGAGAAGCGGCCGATGCTGGCGCGGATTTACGGGCTTGCGTTCGGCTCGGCGGAGGAATTGAAAGACTTTATCGAGCGGCGCAAGCTGGCGATGGAGCGGGATCACCGCAAACTGGGCGATGAACTGGATCTGTTTATCCAGGACGAGGAAGTGGGAGTTGGATTGCCGATGTGGATGCCGAACGGGGCGGTCATCCGCGAGGAATTGGAAAAGTGGGCGAGGGAGGAGGAATTCAAGGCGGGGTATCTGCGCGTATCGACGCCCGTTATCACGCGCGGGGATCTTTACCGCCGGTCCGGGCATTTGCCGTATTACGCGGAGAGCATGTATCCGCCGATGCCAGTGGACGAAAACGACGAGTATTACCTGCGTCCGATGAATTGTCCGCATCATCATAAGATCTTTGCGGCGCGCACGCACAGTTACCGCGATCTGCCATACCGGCTGGCGGAATACGGCAACTGTTTCCGTTATGAAAAGCATGGATCCCTGGCGGGCCTGCTGCGGGTGCGGGCGATGTGCATGAACGACGCGCATATTTATTGCGCGAACGATCAGGTGGAATCGGAGTTCCGATCGATCATCGGGATGTATCGAATGTACTACACGCATTTGCGGATGGGGAATTTCCGGGTGCGGTTGTCGCTTCACGATAGCAAGAGCGAGAAGTTCGTGGGGAACGAGGAGGAGTGGGTTCGGAGCGAGGCCATCGTGCGGGACGTATTGAACCGGATGGGCGTGGGGTATGAAGAAGAGGCGGGCGAAGCGGCGTTTTACGGGCCGAAAGTGGACATTCAGGTGAAGAATCTGCTGGGCCGCGAGGAGACGGTTTCGACGTGCCAGCTTGATTTCGTCATGGCGAACCGCTTCGATCTGGGCTATGTGGATCGGGACGGCCAGGAAAAGCGTCCGTTCATCATTCACCGCGCGCCGTTGAGCACGCACGAACGGATGATTTCGTTCCTTATTGAATTGTTTGGCGGCGCGTTCCCGACGTGGATGGCGCCGGTGCAGGTGCGCATGGTGCCGGTCAATGACGACGTTGTTCCATATGCGCGTGAGATTGCGGATCTGCTGCGCATGGATTTGTTCCGGGCGTCGGTGGACGAGAGCGGGGAAAGTTTTAACAAGAAAATCCGGAATGCCGTTACGCATAAGATTCCAAATATCTGGGTGCTCGGCATGCGTGAAATGGAAAATAAGAACGTGACGTGGCGGCGATATAGCGTGAAGGAACAGGTCACCGTATCGCTGGACAAGGCCATCAACGCGTTGCGCGTGATGCGGGTGCAGCGCATGATGGATAATTTCCCGGATGTAGCTTTGCCGATCGCGTAGGGGCATCACTATTTGCCAATTTGACCGTTTGCATCCTTTGGGCCGTTCGGGCTCGGGGATGCTTTTGCATTTCTTGACGTAAAGTATTGCGCGGGGATGGTCCAAACCTATGGAACGTTCGGTTGATTTATGGAATTACATCGACAAGCGCGTTTCAGCGTGTTACAATATGAGTCTCTTTTCATTTGTGAGGTATGCGAGATGAAACGTTTACATGTAGTGTATATCCGCCCTTCGCGGTATGACGACGAGGGCTATGTAATACGGTTTTGGCGCGGCGTGTTGCCGTCGAACACCTTATGCTGCCTGGAAAGCCTGACGCGGTCCGTGGCGGAACGCGGCGCGTTGGGTCCGGATGTGGAAATCACGGTGGATGTGTTTGATGACACGGTGCAACACATTCCGGTGCAGCGGATTGCGCGGCTGAACCGGCGTTCGGACACGACAGTGGTGGTAGGATTTACTGGTGTGCAGAGCAATCAGTTCATGCGCGCGTCGGACTTGGCGCTTGAATTCCGCAAACTGGGTGTTCAGGTGATGATCGGCGGGTTCCATGTGAGCGGGATGCTGGCGATGTTCGAGCAGCCGTCGTATGAGCTTCAGCGGCTGTTGGATGAGGGCGTGACGCTGGTGAAGGGGGAGGTGGAGGCGCCGGGGGTGATGACGGGGCTTCTTCGGGATGCATTGAACGGAGAAATGAAGCCGATTTACACCATTACGGAATTTCCGGACCTTTCGCATGCGCCGGTGCCTCGCGTAAGTCAAAAACTGCAATCGCGCTTTGCCACGCGCAACATGGCCACGATCGACACAAGCCGGGGCTGTCCGTTTAACTGTTCTTTTTGCACGATTATTAATGTGCAAGGGCGGAAAATGCGGTACCGCTCCGCGGAATCCGTGCTTCAAGCCATTCGGGAGAATTATGCGCGGGGGATTTCCGCGTACTTTTTCACGGACGATAATTTTTCCCGGAATCCGGTGTGGGAAGAGATTCTGGACGGCCTAGTCGCGCTGCGGGAACAGGATATGGACATTATTTTTATGATGCAGACCGACACGCAGGCGCACCGCATCCCGAACTTCGTGGAGAAGGCTTCAAAAGCGGGGTGCTATCTGGCCTTTATCGGGATGGAAAGCGTTAATCCGAAAAATCTGGAAGCGGTGGGCAAGAAGCAGAACCGCACAAGTGAATATGAGCAGATGGTGGAGAAGTGGCATCAGCACGGGATACAAACGCACGTGGGGTACATTATTGGCTTGCCTTTTGACACGCGGGAGTCGGTGCGCATGGATCTTGAACGCCTGCGCAACCAGGTGAAGGTGGATATTGCTTCGCTGTTCATGCTGGTGCCGCTGCCGGGTTCTCGGGATCACCAGGAAATGGTCCGGACGTGTAAACCGGTCGATGCGGATTTCAACAACTACGATGGTCTCCACGAAACGTTTCAGCATCCGCAAATGCCGCCGGGCGAGTGGCGCGCGGCGTATGACGACGCCATGAACATTTTCTACAGCAAGGAGAACATTATTAATGCGCTGCTGCGGTGTTCGCGCAGCCATTACTGGCATTTATTCTGGTCGTATGCCTGGTACCGGTACAGCACGCTGGAAGGCATCCACCCGATGGCGACGGGTTTGTTCCGGTTGAAAGAGCGGCGGTCGCGGCGGCCGGGTTTTCCGCGCGAGAATGTGTTTGCGTATGCATGGCGGCGGGTCAAGGATTCGGTGCATGGGTTGCGAGTGTATGCGAGCCTGTTTTTCGAGTTCCAGGAAATATGGATGCTTACGCGCCGGACGGAAGACCCGCGTTGGGCCACGCTTGCGGAGTTGCGTACGAAATGGGCCGAGGCGCAGCAGCACATTGCGGAATATGACATGCGCGGGCGGTGCGACGAGGCTGCTCAAGAACTTAAGGCGATGCTGGCCTCCGCTTCGGAGCGGATCGCGCAAATCAGCCGGGCCGGCGGGCATTTGAGCAGGTCGGCGCGCAAGAAACTCCGAAGAAAAGCGGCTGAAGCGGAAGCCTATCTGCGCTCGTTCGACGTGCAGTTGCCGGGCTGGCGCCGCATTGCAGACGCGGAGCGCTTCATAACGCAAAGCATTCTTTCTGGCTATGAAGAGATTGCGATCACGTATGTGGCCAAGCGGCGCAAATTCAACGCCTACCGCCGGGATTTCTTCGAGCGGCTGAAAACAGGACGTATTTTGGGGTGGAATGTGTCGCAGATTCCGTTCGTGATCATGTATGAATGCCTTTTCGCGTCCAGGTTGTTTATTCATTATTATAGCCACCGGTAATTGCGGAAATTCGCCCGGATTTTCACAAGATAAATCCGCATGGTTTACTAGAAGGCAAAGTAATTATTTAATGAAAGCGGTTGAATGGCATGCGCCGCGCCAAATGCGGCTTGTGGAACGAGAAAAACCGGAACCCAAACCGCACGAAGCGCTGATTCGCGTGGAATCGGTGGGGGTGTGCGGTTCGGACATGCATTATTACCTCCAGGGGCGCATCGGGTCGCAGCAGGTGCTCAAGGAACCGGTAATTCTAGGCCATGAGTATTCGGGCATCGTGGAAGCGGTGGGCGCGGCGGCGGATGGGGGCCTTGTGGGAAAACGGGTGGCGGTTGAGCCGGGGATACCGTGCATGAAATGCGAATCTTGCACCACGGGCCACTACAATGTCTGCAAAAAGATGTTTTTCCCGGGCGGGCCGGGCAATGATGGCGCGCTGTGCGAGTACACCGCGGTGCACGCCGCATTTTGTTTTCCCGTACCGGACACCATGACCGCCCAGGCGGCGGCCATGATCGAACCGGCGGCTGTTGCGGTGCATGCGGTCGAGTTGGCGCAGCTTTATCCCGGCGAGACCGTGGCGATTCTCGGCTTGGGTTCGATTGGGTTGCTCACGGCACAGGTGGCGAAGTTTTCCGGCGCGCACCTGATTTATGGGACGGATGTGCTGCCGTACCGGGTGGAGGCCGGCAGGCGGCATGGGGTGGACATGGCGTTTGACGCGGGGCGCGAGGATACGGTGCAACGTATCATGGCGGAAACCGGCGGACGTGGGGTGGATGTGGCCATTGACTGTACAAATGGTTCGGACGGGATGGGTTTGGCGGTCCAGGTGACGCGTCCGGCGGGCCGGTGCGTGCTCGTGGGGATATCGGGAGAAGAATGGGACCCGTTGCCGGTGAGCATTGCGCGGCGGCGTGAATTGACGCTGCGCTGGTGCCGCCGGTTTTGTCATAATTTCGCGCGCACCATCGTGTTGGCGGCGTCGTGCAAACTCGATGTGATATCGTTAATCACGCATAGTTTTCCGCTGGAACGGACGCAGGAGGCGTTTGACCTCGTGGCGGAAAACCGGGATAATGTAATCAAGGTTTCCGTGGATATATGACAGTTCCATCCGGTCCGGGGGATGCCGCTTATGTTGGAGATGCCCCGGACTTTCGTCGTTTAGGTTATTCAATAACGGAGGTTATATGGCGCTCTGGAAAAAAATCCTAATAGGTTTCGCCGTGGTGATTCTGCTGCTGGCGGGGTTGTTTGTCCTGTTCATCGGTCCGTGGCCGGTGTATACGGACTCCAAATTTGAGACATCGTCGTATTACAAGAAGGCTTTAACCGATATTGATGCGGCGGTTAAGGAATCGGATATTACCGCGACGCCTGGCCCGCTGAAGGCAGGCTGGGCGATGCGTGTGTGCACGCCGCCGATAGGAACGCCCCTCGGCGGGTATGGGGATCGCCGAGGCAAACCGTCCACGGGCGTACACGATGATCTCTATGTGAAAGCATTGGCGCTGAGCGACGGCAAAGACACGGTGGTCTTGACGGGATCGGATTTACTGCTGGTTCCGCCGAATGTCGCGGAGGTGGCGTGGGCGCGCGTGGCGAAGGAAACGCCGCTGACGCCGAATGACATATTGTTTACGGCGAGTCATACGCATTGCGGACCCGGTGCGTGGGCGCCTGGGATTGCGGGATATATAACGGGTGGAAAATTCGATCCGAAGATTCCGGAATTGCTGGGAAATGCGTTTGGGGATGCGATCATTGAGGCATATAAAAAACTGGCGCCGGCCAAATTGGCGCATGGAAACGTGCAAGCGCCGGAGTATATCCGCAACCGCGCGCGGAAAGAACCGGTGGATTCGGATCTCAGCTTTTTGCTGGTGGAGAAAGAGACCGGAGAGAAATGCTATGCGGTGCGATTCTCCGCGCATCCTACCATTTACGGCGGGGAGATGATGCAATTCAGCGCGGAGTATCCTGGTGCATTGCAACGGGCGATTACGCAGGCCACCAATGGATTTGCCATGTACATGGGCGGCTCGCTCGGTTCAAGCAGTCCGAATGCCCCGAAAGGTCCCACGGACGAAGACCGCATCGAAACCATGGGGCAAGCCTTAGCAAAACTAGTACTGGATAAAAGCCAGACCCTCACGTTTGAATCCAACGTGGATATAGTCTCGCTGGGCGTACGCGTGGGGATGCCGTCGATGCAGATGCGTCCGGTCAATAGTAAGTTCAGGATGTCGCCGTTGATAGGAAAAGTGTTCGGGGTTCCGCCGTATGGTTGGATACAGGCAATCCGGGTGGGCAAGATTGTGTTTGCCGGCACGCCCTTTGATTTCAGCGGGGAGACCAGCATCGAGTGGAAGAAATGGGCCTCCGCCCGCGGATATGATCTGTGGCCCCAAGGACATGGCGTCTATTATTGCGGCTACCTGTCACCCGACAAACATTATCTGGATGAACCGCTGGGATACGAGACGGGACTGATGGGGTGGTTCGGTCCGAACACGGAAGCGTACTATACGAAACTGTTCGAACATGCCGTGGCTGTGATGGCGCCCCAGGATGAGAAGACCGCCCAAATTCAATGAGCTTATCCGAATATCCAGAGATTCCCCTTGAAGAAGAGGTCCCCGCCGGGCCGGCCAAGCCCGCGCGGGGGCTTATGGCTCCCATAATGCTCCTGCTCCTGGGGGTATTGGTGTTAGCCATGCTGGGCGTGGTGGAAGACCGTTGGGCCGCGGCACAGCCCTGGATCGATGCGCTGGTGTTTCCCAAAGACGTTATTGATATAGAGGGGCGGGCGCCGGTGTGGGCGCGGAAGGTGGAGCGTGTTTCTGTTTCTCCGGAAAGCGATCCGCTCAAAGCCGCCGTAAAGACACTGCTTGAAACCGAGGGGTTGGGCGAAGAAGTGTCGCTGCCCGAGTATGTTTTTGCGATAGAAACGCCGGTGGCATCCTTTGCGCCGCTGCTTGCTTCCGGGCGGTTGCCGGAACCGGGCCATCCGGAAGTATTAGCGGGGGATCTTGCAGATGGAAATTCGATTCTTCTGGATCAAGTTTTCTTTACCGTGACCGGGCGCCTCCGCGGGAGCGTATCCGGATTCATCGTGGATTATGTGTTGCCGTATCATCCAGACATAGCGCAGTTTTTCTCGGAAACCGCCGGGGCCACACGAGGATCCTTTTTCGTGGATGGCTTGAGCCGGGTTGGAGATCTGTTGCCACCCAGAAAATCGGAGGAGGACGTAACGCCGCCGGATTTCATCGGAGGACAGGTGCGCATCCCCAAGCCGTATGCATGGACGGCTTGGTTGGGATTGATCCTCGTAGCGGCGGGCGGGATCACCGCCTATATACGAGTGTTTGAGCGGCTTTCCCTTCGCCCGTCGGTGTTGTTCGGGCCGATTTTGCGCGAAACCGTAACGCGGCGGCGCCTGTTTGCCGCCATGCACATCATTATGTTTCCCACGTTCTTTGGCGCAATGGCCGCGGGGCTTTGTCTTCCCGGGCTGAATTACCGGCTTACGGAATACATGGGATTTGTGTTCACCCAGGGCGATCTCAGTTATATTGGCGATGCCTATGCATCGGGGGATATTCTGAAAGCCACTGCCGCCACGTTCATCAATAATTACGTCGTTCAAACGTTGGGCTTGACCTTCGCGATATCCTTTTTCCCCGTTCCCCTGGGGATTCTTAAAACGCTGGTGAGTTTCGGCATGGTTGGTTTCGGCATGGCGCCGCTGTGGCACGGGGCCGCGGCCGGATATGCCTATCACAGCATCACCATGGTGTTGGAACTTGAGGCGTATGTGCTGGCCTGCTTCGCCATCACCGTATGGCCCATCCGGTGGGCGCGCACTTTTTTCAGTTCCTCGCCCGGTCATGAAATTTTCACAAATCTCCGGATCTTTTTCGGTGGTGCGATCCTGGCGGGGGTCATGCTGGCCATCGCCGCCCTGTATGAGGCCACCACGCTCATCCTCCTGGGCGGGTTTTAATTCGCGGGCCTATGGTGGTATGATTAAGGCCTCAGGTGTTTCAATCCTCTTTTTGCACCTGTTCGGCCGTGAACATGATGAGGCGGTCACAATTAGCTCTTGGTGGAGAAATGTTGGTTTTGGCGTTCACATATTATCAAGGCACATCATGGAACCCCGGACCCGATGGAGAATGTGGAATTGGTTCGTCTTCCTGAGAACGCACAGCGGGTCTTTCAGACAATCGTGCTAAGTCTAACCGCCGGTTTCATGGCGGTGGTATTCCTCAAATCGACCAATCTGCTTTTCCAAGGGACATACGGGGTGTTGGCGTCGCACTCGAAGGCCGTTTTCATGGCGGGGAGTTTTATTCTGATTACGGTGTCTTCGCTCGTGGTGTCCCTCATCTTGCGATACACCCCGGACGCCGTGGGAAGCGGCGTGCCCCAATTGAAAGTCGCCTACTGGAAGGAATTGGGGTATGTTCCATGGCGGCCCGTCCTTGCGAAATTCGTTGCGGGGGTGATCAGTCTTGGCGGCGGGGCGAGTCTGGGCCGTGAAGGGCCGACGTTGTACATGTGTGGTGGATTATCCTCGGCCTTATCCGGCTATTTGGGGATGCCCAAACGCGGGCGCCGCGCGGCATTGACCATGGGTTCGGCGGCAGGGCTGGCCGCAGCCTTCAATACGCCGTTGGCATCCATCACCTTCGTTTTGGAGGAGTTGGTTGGCGATTTGAGCAATCGGTACTTGGGGGCGGTGGTCTTGGCTTCGGTCATGGGGGCTCTGGCGGTGCAAGCCAGCCTGGGACCCCAGCCGGCGTTTGCACTCCCCGAGGTGAACGACACCACCTGGGAACTGTATCTGGTTGTTCCGTTAGTGGCGCTGTTGGCCACAGCCTGTGGCATAGTCTTTGAAAAAGGGACGCTCCTGCTTCGCCGCCGGTTGATCACCCAACGTCTAATTCCCAAGTGGATTTTGCCGTTTTTCGGCGGTTTGCTGACATGGTGTATTGCCATCAGCGTCTATTTTTCGACCTCGAAGATTGGTATTTTTGGCCTTGGGTATGGCGATCTTTCGGAGGCTCTCGGGCAAGGCATCCCCTGGCGGTTGGCGGGTTTGCTCATGGCGGGCAAGATCGCGGCCACCCTCGTCAGCTATGGATTCGGCGGATGCGGCGGCATTTTTTCGCCCACCTTGTTCATTGGCGGAATGTGCGGTTTCTTTGTCGCGGGGGCCGGCGCGTTATGGCTTCCGTTGACTTCTTCGGATCATGTAATACTTGCGGGGGTGGGCATGTGCGTATGTTTGTGCGCCGTGATTCGCGCCCCGTTGACCTCCATGCTCATCGTGTTTGAAATGACCCATGAGTTTGCCTTGGTCCCCCCCCTCATGATCGGCGTGATCATCTGCGAGGCCGTGACCCGCTTGTTTGGGAATGAGAATTTCTACACTTCCCTGCTTTTGCAGGATGGCCATGAGCTTGTGAAGATCAATCCGCCGCGGGATCTTCAAAGCTGGCAGGCCATCCAGGCCGGAAAGTTGATGAGCGGCAAGGTAGTGTCTTTTGAAGCCCTCGAAACGGGGCAGGCCCGGCAAGTCCTGGCGACGAGCCCTTATCGATGCTTTCCGGTGAAACACGAGGGCGAACTGGTTGGGATAGTCACGCGGGATGAGATTCAGAAATTCATCCAATCCGGGAATCCGCCGCACATTGAGGTCGCCGTTACCTGTTACCCTGACCAGACTATTCAGGAACTGGCCGATAAATTTATCTTGTCGCCCTCGGGAATTTTGGTGGTGACGGATGAAGCCGATGGAACGTTGTTGGGCATCTTAACCCTGCACGACCTTCTCCGCGCCCAGGCCGCCGTGTTGGACGGCACGCTGGCATAATTGGGTTTTTTACTGCTTTCCATATCCGTTAATACGGCACGCGCAATCACGGGACGCGGTATTTGCAACTCCAAGGCGGACAAAAGGTTGCGTTGCAGGGGCATAATTAGGTATACTTGCGAATTGCTAATGATTTAGCACCGTTATCGACGCGCGGGCGCGCAACGTGTCGTTCGGGATGTCCCCGGAACGGTGAGTTTCTTGTTTCCAAAGAATAACGCAGGGCGCGCCGTTTCCGGAGTCATCCATGTTGCGCAGCATGACCGGGTTTGGACAATCGGCCATTGAACTGAATGGCGAGCGGGTCACCATCGAGGTAAGCGCCGTCAATCACCGGTTTCTTGAGAGTTCGTTCCGGTTGCCGGGGGTGTGGGCGGCGGTGGAGCCGTTTTTGCGCGAAGCCGCAAAACTTCAAGTAGCCCGAGGGAAGTTGAATATAAATATCCGTCGGGAACACGGCCCGCTGGGGCGCATGAAGGTGTGTTTCGACGCGGACGCCGCGGAGAGTTATATTTCGGCGTGCCGTGAGTTGGCGCATCGGATGAACAGCACGGAATCGGTTTCGCTGAATACGCTCGCGACGCTGGAAGGTGTTTTTTACCCGGAAGAAGATGAAAAAGATCTCGAACAGATCAAAGAAGCGTTAATCCGAGGCTTGAATGAGGCGCTTGTCCAGTTGAATGTGGCCCGGACGGCGGAAGGGGCCGCCATGGGGCGGGACATTTCCCTGCGTGTGGATCAGATGCGGGAAGCGCTGGATGTTATTGAATCCATGATTCCTGAGATAGAAAAGGCCTATGAAGAGCGCTTGAAAGCGCGGGTGGCGGAACTGACGGAGGATCTTTCCTTGCGGGAAGACCGGGTGGCTGTGGAAGTGGCCTTGCTGGCGGACAAGAACGCCATTCATGAGGAGGTGGTTCGTCTCAAGGCGCATCTGGAGCATGTTCTTGAGCTTCTAGGGTCTGAAGAGCCGGTGGGCCGGGAATTGAATTTTCTTTCGCAGGAAATCCAGCGGGAAGCGAATACGCTGGGGTCGAAACTTCGGGACATTGGCGTAATCCGCGAGGTGCTGCGGATTAAATCGGAATTGGAAAAGCTGCGCGAGCAAGCGCAAAACGTGGAGTGAATTCCCCTGTGGCGGATAATGGAATGTTTGTGATAATTGCCGGGCCTTCCGGTGCGGGCAAACATACCGTGATCCGGGGGTTCCGTGAAGCGGAGCCTGGCATCGCCCATACCATTTCCGCCACCACGCGTGCGCCGCGCGCCGGAGAAGTGGACGGGGAGCATTATTATTTCCTGGACCGCGAAACGTTTCAGGCGCGGGTTGCCCAGGGCGATTTCCTGGAATGGGCGGAAGTCCATGGCAATTTGTATGGCACGCTGATTTCGGAGTTGGACCGGTGCGTGAAGTCCGCGCGTGAAACGATTCTTGAACTCGACGTTCAGGGCATGCGCACCCTGCGCGCGCTCGGATATGATATTATTAGTGTTTTCATCATGCCGCCATCGCTGGAAGAGCTGGAACAGCGCCTTCGCAAGCGGGGCACGGACAGTGATGAAGTGATTGCCGTGCGCCTGGCTAACGCGGAAGCGGAGCTGGCCGCGCGCGGAGACTTTGATTACATCGTAGTGAACGACATCGTGGAACGCGCCGTGGGCGACGTATCGGCCATATTCCGTGCCGAGCGCTGCCGTGCGTACCGGCAACTATAGGAGAAAGACATGCCGACCCCGTATTGTGTGGATGATTTTGAGGGAAAAATTGACAGTCTGTACCGGCTGGTGATTATGGGGGCGCGCCGCGCCAACCAGATCAATAAGACTGAATCGCATGGATTCGGCCTGGCCGCCCGCGCCCGGAAGACCACCATCACCGCGATGGAAGAAGTGCTCCAGGGCAAGGTGGGCTATTTCACCAGCAAGGAAGAAGACGAGACCTACCTGGATTAATGACGCATGGCGGGGCCCTTCGCGGATAAAGAGATCGTGCTGGGCGTCACGGGGTCCATCGCGGCCTATAAGGCCTGCGAGATTGCCTCGCGCCTGGTGGAGGGAGGAGCGCGTGTCACCGCGGTCCTCACGAAAAACGCGCAGCAATTCGTGGGTCCGGCCAGTTTCGAAGCGATTACCGGCCGCCGCACCATTACGGGGATGTTTGAGCGGCTGGAAACGCCTGAAATCGAGCATATCTCGCTTGCCCGGCGGGCAAATCTCTTTCTGATAGCACCTGCCACGGCCAATAGCATCGCGAAGGCCGCGCACGGCATCGCGGATGATTGGCTCAGCACCACGCTGCTGGCCACGCGCGCGCCGGTGCTGTTCGCCCCCGCGATGAATACGCACATGTATCAGCATGCCGCGACCCAGGCGAACATTCAAACGCTTAAGGCGCGCGGGTGTTATTTTGTGGGGCCGGGTTCGGGTGCGCTGGCCTGTGGTGAAATCGGCGAAGGCCGCCTTATCGATCCCCCCGCCATTCTCGAAGCCGCGAATATTTTATTGTGCGAGAAGAAAGACCTGGCGGGGAAAAAGGTGTTGATTACCAGCGGGGCCACGCATGAACCGCTGGATCCCGTGCGGTTCATCGGGAATCGTTCTTCCGGGAAAATGGGCCGGATGCTGGCTTTGGAGGCCCTGCGCCGCGGGGCATCGGTCACGGTGGTTTCGGGTCCTGCGCATGTGCCGTTGCCCTATGACGCCGCCGTGATCAACGTTAAAACGGCGCAGGAAATGCTGGAAGCGGTCAAGGAACGATTCGCGGAGGCGGATATATTTATCGCCGCGGCGGCCGTTGCGGATTACCGCATAGATAATCCGGCCGAGGAGAAACATAAACGCAATGGCGAGGCGCTGACGTTGTCACTCACGCCGAATCCTGATATTGCGGCGTATGCCGGAATCCAGAAACGGCCCGGACAGATTACGGTGGGGTTTGCCGCGGAAACGCATGATCTGATTGCCTACGCGGAAGAAAAGCTTGCCAAGAAAAATCTTGATATGATTGTGGCGAATCAGGTGGGCGGGGAAAACTGTGCATTCGGTTCGGATACCGCGTGGGCGTGGCTCCTCACGCCGGGCAATCCTCCGGAACAACTTCATCTTATCGCGAAAGAAGAACTCACCGGGCGCATCTTTGACGCCGTGGCCGCGCTTCTCTAATTGTTTTTTTTAGAACTCGTGGGATTTTCCTCCTCCTTTTCCACTCCGCGCCCCGTTTGAACAAAATAGTTGTTCAAAGGTTATATACTATGGAGAACATCCACGGGAACGCACAGTCTATGGAACAACCGCCCTCGATACGGGAAGCTTGGATAACGGCCGCGCTCGCGCGGTATGAACAGCCGCTGCTGCGGTATGCGGTCCGCATTACGGGCAACCGGGAAGTGGCCCGCGACGTGGTGCAGGACACCTTCCTAAAACTGTGCCAGACCAATCCCGATGCGGTGGAGGATCACCTCGCCGGATGGCTCTATACCGTTTGCCGCAACCGCGCCCTGACCCTGCGCGAGAAGGAGGCACGCATGACCCCGCTGGGTGAACACGAACTCGACCTGCCCGCGGAGAGCGCCCCCGGCGCCGCCGCCGAGCGGAAGGAAAGCCATGCGCGCGTTTTCGCGCTGCTCGGCACGCTGCCACAAGAGCAGCAGGAGGCGTTCCAATTAAAGTTCCGCGACGGTCTGACCTACCGCGAGATCAGCAGCATCATGGGGGTTTCCCTCGGTACTGTAAGTTATCTAATCACCACGGCCCTGAACGCCGTCCGCCGTGAATTGCGCCCCGACCTCAACCTGGCGGAGGAGGCATAATCATGAATACCCGCATCAACGACTCTACATTAGTGGCCTATGCCCTGAACGAACTTGATGACCTCGAACGCAGCGAGGTCGAAAAAGCCCTTGAAACTGATGAAGACGCTCGGAAACGCCTTGCCGAGTTGCAGGCCGCCGCACACTTGGCCTCGGAAGCCTTCCAAGAAGCCCCGGTGCATACGCTGGAAAATTCACAACGCGAGAAAATCCTCCGGACAGCCCGGACGGCGGTTAGTTCCACTAATGCAACCCGCCCTTTCTCCAAAAAGAAAAATACATGGTCTCCTCTTAAGAAATGGGTACTCGCCGGTGCAGCGGCATGCTTGGTTGTTATTATTGCAGGAACTGCTTGGTTCTCAGGGTCAGCACGTACGGGGCGCCTGAGCTACAATTGGGGTCTTTTCCATCAACAGCCAGTTCAACAAGAGGCTATATGCGCCGATTTCTATTCTTCGACTGATTCCAAAAATGGGGTAATACTTGATAAATTTGTACCCTATTCTGAACAACTCAAGTCTTTGGGATACATCGACTCTAAATTGGGCGTTCAGAATAATGACGGGGATGGGCTGCGAGGCGCTGGCAGCATGGGCGGCTTTGGCGGAGGCGGAGGCGGAGGAATCCTCCAAAATGTCGAGGTCGGCGGTCAGATACACGACCTTTTCGCAACGGCGGACACTACAGGGCAACCTTCATCCGAGAAACCCGCTGACGATCTTCCAAAACCAGACCGCTATCTGATCAAAAATGCGGACTACCTGATTGAAGCAGTGGATCCAAAACAGGCCTCGGCGCAATTCATTGCCTCGGTCACCGCAGCCGGCGGGTATGTCGCCAACCAACAGGAAAGCATCGACACCCTAGGCCGTGTCAATATCCTCCTCCAGGTGCGCGTACCGGCAGATAAACTTGATGGAACCCTCGATGGCATTCAGGCACTGGGCCGGGTATTGAACAAACAGGTTTCGACGGAAGATGTTACCGAAGAATACATGGACACCGACTCCCGCATCCGCAACCTGAAAAAGACAGAAGAGCGGCTGCTCGATCATCTCAGCAAATCCATGCTGATGGAGGGCACGCTGAAGATCGAACAGGAACTCACACGGGTCCGCGAACAACTGGAACGGCTCGAAGGCCGCTTAAAATACCTCAGTCACCGGGTCGATTTCTCCACCATAACCGTGAGGTTCCAGGAAAAACCCAAGGCCGAACGAATCCTTCCACCGAAAAGTTTCAGCAGCGGTCAGGTTGCTTCGGAAGCCGTGCGCAGTCTGTTCGGCTTCGCCCAAGCTCTCTGGAGCAAGATCATCTGGCTGGGCATCTGGAGTCCGGTGTGGGGAACCGTCCTCTTCTTGTTCTGGCTTGTGTGGCGTTTTATCCGTATGCGCCGGTCGTAACACTCCGGCTATTGCGGGGTCCATGTCTCAAGCTGTTCCGCAGTGCAACCCTTCATGAGCAAGACGGCGGCGGCATCCACTTTTTTGTTGAGATATTCCGCTGCCAAGCCCAAGGCATACCAGAACGGGGCATACAATAGTGTGATTTGCCCATGCAGGTTGAGCATCATGTCGCTGTAATCCCAGATATGGATTCCGCAGGCGTTAAAAATGCGCCCGGACACATATTCCACCGCGAAGATGCCGATCATGTATACAATTGCGCGAAAGGCCAGCGGAACGCCTTTTTTTTTCATTGGCCGTGCAAGCGGCATGATGATCACACCGAGGAGGCCGTAATCCAGCATCATCCATGGGGAGGTATGTCCGACGAGATTAATTCTGCCGTGAAATGCGCCGCTCATTCCGGTGAAAAAGACTTCCAGCAGCAGTCCGAAAAGCGCGAAAATGAAAAAACGGATAAGTACACGTTTTGCCTGCATGGTTACTTCCTTAACTTCAGTTGGTTCTACACGCCCTATGCACAACAACACATCAGTTTGTGCATTGTTTTAGACGGATTTCCTGGGAAGGCGGTTTCATCAGGCACGCGGGTGGAATTTTTTGTGGGCCTGGCTGAGGCGTTCCACGCTGACGTGTGTGTAGATCTGCGTGGTGCTGATGTCCGCATGGCCGAGCATTTCCTGTACGGCGCGGAGATCGGCGCCATGGTCGAGGAGATGGGTTGCGAAGGAGTGGCGGAGCATGTGGGGGGTGACATTTTGCTGGATGTTGGCGGCGCGCGCGTGGTGTTTTACGATTTCCCACACGCCGGTGCGGCTGATGCGTTTTCCCCGGCTGGAGAGAAAGAGCGTGTTGTCGTTGACTGTGCCTTCATTTCGCACGGTCAGCCATGCGCGCAGACGTTTTGCGGCGCGGTCTCCCAGGGGTACCAGGCGGACTTTCGCCCCTTTGCCTCGCACGCGCACCGATCCTTCGTCGAGGGAGATGTCCCGCAGCCGGAGGTTGGCCAATTCCGAGATGCGCAGGCCGCAGGAATAGAACAATTCGAGGATGGCGGCATCGCGCGCGTTGTTATCCGGTGCGTCTTCGGGCGAGGCCAACAGGCGTTCGATTTCTTCGCCGCTGAGCACATGGGGGAGCGCGCGTGCCAGCCGTGGCGAATCGAATCCTTCCGAGGGATTGTGTTGGGATAATCCTTCATCGGCCAGGAAGCGGTGAAATCGGCGGATCGCGCTCAAGTGGCGGGTGACGGATCGCGGGGACAATCCCGCGGCCAAGAGGCCGCCGATATGGTCGAGGATATCTTCCCTTAAGATATCATTTGGTTCGCCGATGCCCGATTGTTCCAAATATTCCAGGTAAATCTTCAAATCCGCCGCGTACGCCGAGAGCGTCCGGTCGGAAAGCCCCGCTTCAAAGACGGTGACTTCCATGTACCGGTCCAGCAGCTTGATCAGCGCTCCCTCGGAAGATTCGGGTTCCATGGCAGATCCTAAAAACTATCCCGGCGCGGGGTGCGCCGGGATAGCATTCATTTGAAAAAAATTGTTTATTCACCCAAGGTGATTTTGAATTCCGCGCGGCGGTTCAGTTTGCGGTTTGCTTCGGAATTATTCGGCACGGCGGGTTTTGTTTCGCCGAAGCTCTTGGCTTCGATCCGTGCGGTGTCGATGCCCGACTCCACCATGTAGGCTTTCACGGAATCCGCGCGGCGCTGGCCCAGACCCATGTTGTATTCGTCTGTGCCGATGTCGCAGGTGTGCCCTTCGATGAGGACTTTATCTCCGGCGTGGGCCTTCATTTCGGCGACCAATTTATCCACTTCCACCTTGCCTTCCGGCTTGAGAATGGACTTGTCGAAGTCGAACAGCACATTGTTCAGGATGATTGCGGTGCGTTCCACTTTCGGCGGAGCAGGGGGGGGCGGCGGGGGCGGCGGGGTGGGCGGCGCAGGCTCTTCCTTTTTCGCCTCGGCCATGATGTGGTAGACAATGCCGCGATTGCCCCACAGTTCATTATCGTCCACGTTGGACTTGGCGGTCTTCGGCCACCACCAGCAACCCGCGCGGCCTTTGCTGTCCTTTACCGGGTCGGGGGTTGCACCGGTTTTTCCCCACCAGGACATATCATCCCACTTCTTGGCCGCCGAGGCGGTGCCCGCGATGCCTATTAATGCGGCAATAAGTACGATCGCCAAAAACTTTTTCATGCTGTTCCTCCTTCTTCGCTTACACTCTGACGTCCCTTTGGCAATTCCTCCGAGAGACAAATTTAATCATAGTACAGCACACTTGTCAAGCATTTCCCCGGGGCTTGGGGCAAGATGTGTACCCAAACCTCCCGTCTCATGCATTGGAGGTAGTGTATCACAACCCGTGTTTCGGTGCAATCAAGAAAGTTGTTAAGAGGCAATTGCGAAATAGCCCTTTTTCCCTTTTCGGGTTGGTTGAAAAGGAGCCGTTTTTGGCGTGAAATGCTGGCAATTTGCCCAGTATACGGTGTGCTTATGAGAAAAAAGGCTATTTCGCAATTGCCTGGCTAAAAACCTGCGCCGGACCTTGAAGGCCCGGCGCAGGGGATAGGGCTGTTTTTTAAATTAATGGTGGTGATGGCCGGCGGCGCCCTGGTCGTCTTCTTTCTTTGGCGCATCGGTGATTAAGCATTCCGTTGTAATGATCATGCCCGCGGCACTCACGGCGTTTTGAATGGCGCAACGGATGACTTTCGCTGGGTCGATAATGCCGGATTTTACCAGATCCTCGATTTCACCGGTTTCGGCGTTCAGGCCGTTATTGCCCTGCTCTTTGAGGACCTTTTCCACCATGACGGGCCCTTCCAGGCCGGCATTTTCGGCGATTTGCGCCAGGGGCGAAACCATTGACCGGGCTACAATGCCCGCGCCTACGGCTTCGTCGCCTCGAAGCTTCATCGCCTCGACCTTTTTGCGGGCGCGCAACAGGGCCACGCCGCCGCCCGCCACAAAACCTTCCTCGATGGCCGCGCGCGTGGCGTTGAGGGCGTCATCCGCGCGGTCTTTCTTTTCCTTGAGTTCGGTTTCGGTGGCCGCGCCCACGCGAATCACCGCGACACCGCCCGCCAGTTTGGCCAGGCGTTCCTGAAGTTTTTCGCGGTCATAATCGGACGTGGTGGCTTCAATCGCCCTGCGGATTTGTTCGCAGCGGCCCGTGATGTCTTTCTTTTTTCCGCCGCCTTCGATGATCGTTGTGTCGTCTTTGGTGATTTCAATCCGTTTTGCGCGGCCCAGTTGGCTCAGTTCAATGCTTTCGAGCGTCATGCCGAGATCTTCGGAGATGAACGTCCCGCCGGTCAGGATGGCGATGTCGTTCAGGATTTCCTTGCGTCGGTCGCCGAACGCGGGCGCTTTCACGGCGGCGATCTTCAGCACGCCGCGCAGGCGGTTCACCACGAGGGTGGCCAGTGCTTCGCCTTCGATGTCTTCCGCGATAATGAGCATGGGCTTGCCGGTCTGCGCCTGTTTCTGCAAGAGGGGCAGGAGGTCTTTCAAGCTGCTGATTTTCTTTTCGTGGCACAGGATATAAGCGTCTTCCAGCTTCACTTTCATGTTCTCAGGATCGGTCACGAAATAGGGCGACAGATAGCCGCGGTCAAAGCGCATTCCATCGACGGTTTCCACTTCGGTCTGAAGGCTCTTGCCCTCTTCGATCGTGATGACGCCGTCTTCGCCCACTTTCTCGATGGCATCGGCGATAATCTGGCCGATGGCCATATCGCCGTTTGCGGACACCGTGGCCACTTGCTTGATCTCTTCCGGATTCTTGACTTTCTTTGAGAGGGCGGCGATACCGTCCACCGCCACTTCCAGCGCCTTGTCCATCCCGCGTTTTAATGCCATGGGATTGGCCCCGGCGGTTACATGCCGCATCCCCTCGCGCACCATCGTCTGCGCCAAAACCGTCGCCGTGGTTGTGCCGTCGCCCGCATCATCACCGGTTTTGCTGGCCGCCACACGCACCATCCGCGCACCCATTGCTTCGTACGGCTCTTTCAAATCCACTTCTTTCGCCACCGTCACGCCGTCTTTGGTCACCTTCGGCGCGCCATAGGATTTTTCCAGTAGTACATTGCGGCCCTTCGGACCCAGCGTCGCCTTGACGGCATCCGCCAACTGATCCACGCCCCGGACCAAAGCCATGCGGGCTTCTTGTGCGAACAATAATTGTTTAGCCATATCTATTTCTCCTCCTGCTCGGTGTTGAATGGCATAATTGACTTAAACTGTAGATGTTGGAGCGCCCATCTGGAGAGCGGGCGGTAGTAGCACTCTCCACGAGTGAGTGCTAACAGCGAAAGCATAGCAAATTCCGCCCCCCCTGTCAAGTGCGTGTGCGAAAGCGAGTACACCTTCCTTAACTCATTTAAAAACAATGTGTTATAAAAGCGCGAGAAGTTTTTGAATCGTTATGAGGCCTGCCTTAGGCGGTTTCACACCTTCATCTTATTTATTGTCCCTGCAATTGCATCGGGTGTACAAGAAAGATCCATTTTGTCTATGATACCAGCACGAGGGACCGAAGATGGGAGTATGTATTGGCATTGCGGGCGGGACGGGTTCGGGTAAGAGCACGCTTGCGGGATATATTTGCGATTGTTTCCCGGAACAGACGGTTGTTTTGGAACACGATTGGTATTACCGGGATCAGCAGGCCAAGACGTTTGAAGAACGGCTTTTGACCAACTATGACCATCCCGATGCCCTGGAGACGGATCGGCTCATTCAGGAATTGCTCGCCTTGAAAGCCGGGGCGCCGATTGAAGCGCCGGTGTACGATTTTACGCGGCATGTGCGTGCGCCGGGCTGCCGCCGCATTCATCCCAAGCCCATTATTGTGGTGGAGGGGCTGCATGTGTTGGGGCATCCGGACTTGCGCGCTCTTTTTGATTTAACGCTCTTCGTGGAGTTGGATGAGACGGAGCGGCTGAGCCGGCGTATGCAGCGGGATGTAGCGGAGCGCGGGCGGACCCGCGAGAGCGTGCTTCAACAATTTCAGAGTCAGGTACAGCCCATGCACGAACAATTTGTCGAACCGGCAAAAGCGTTTGCCGGAAGAATTGTTTCCGGAGAAACCGTGGACGCGTGGCAGAGCGTCATTGCGGAGATCCGATCCCGCTTGGCCTAATCATTTCCCTGTGTATGGGAGGGCGAGGCTCCCGTCGAGCCGTCAAACAAGATCGGGATTATTGTTTAATCATATTGCATTGGGTTGTTTAGTTTTACGGCTCGGCGAGAGCCTCGCCCTCCCAATCTCTATTAAACGGTCCGGGTTAAAGCGCGGGATTAGTTTCCCGGTCGTAAGAGGCGGTGACAGTGCTTGCGAGGCCGCCGCGAGGATTGCAGGTGATGGTGATGGTCATTCGGCGGGGTTTGCACGCGCGAACGAGATCTTCCAGCATGCGATTGACGAGGTGTTCATACCAAATGCCCACATCGCGGTAGGAAAGCAGATAATATTTCAACGAGCGCAACTCGATGCAGCGCTTGTCCGGGATGTAGGCGATTTTCACCTCGGCGAAATCCGGCAGGCCGGAAAACGGGCACACGGAGGTGAACTCGTTCGTGGTGGTGACGATTTCCATGGCCTGACCGTGCGGCGTGTTGTGATATGCGTATTCAAAACATTCCAGACAGGCGGAGTCGATTGCCTCCGGGCCCTTGAACGGGATCGTCTTGTCCTGCGCCTGAAATTGACCGCGATTTTTGGATGGTGTGCTCATATCCGCCTCGATGTTCGGTAAACTACCCTGGTTTTTAGTCAACTCTTCATTTCATTTGTCATTCCAAGATTGCTTGTATGTTCAGAGTCGCCGTGTATAAGCGTAGCGTAAATGGTCATCGCAGTAGTAGTTTTCTTTTTGGCACGTTTTCTTCGCCGGGGACTTTTTAGAAACGCAAGGTGCAGGGGATGCAAACCGGTTGGAGGTCTGGGACCCGGCTTCGTTCCGCGAGACCGGAACTTCGCCGCGGCAAGAGACTGGGAAGACTGGGAGAAGAGGACCAGTAGGAGCAATTGGATGAGGTGGAAGAAGAGGAAGCAGACATAATGGGGAACACGATAGCGATAGCGATAGCGATAGCGATAACGATAGCGATAACGATAGCGATAGCGATGCCAAAAGCGATAGCGATAGCGATAGCGATAGCGATAACGGCGTGGATGCGTTTAGGTGTTTCTTTATAATTCACCCCGCCTGCGGCGGGTGGGGAACTCGCAATGACGAGTATGATTAAGCGTTGGTGGAAAATGCAGGTTAAGAGTATTCTTCGAGGCCAGCGTGTATGGGGTTGGATTATTTGCCTTACGGCGGGGATTCCAGCCACAATGCGGGGCATGACTGGGACGATGCGACATAGCCTGTATGCCGCGCTGATTGGGGCGCTGTTGTTGGCGGGGCCGTATTCTGCGGCTCAGGAACAGCTCGACACGATTTTGGAACGTGGCTATGTGGCGCATTGGCTGGTGTGCGGGCCGTTTGCTTCGGATAAGGAGGGCGGCATTGCGGGGGCGCTTCAGCGGGGCGAGCCTCCGCTGGGGGATAAGGATTTCATGGAGCCGATCAGGGGGGTTGCGCAGATGCGTCCGCAACACTTGGTCAAGGTGAGAAAAGAGGGGGGGGAAGCCATCTGGCAACGGGCGGGCACGGCGGATTATTCGCTGAATCTTGCCCCGTTTTTTCCGGATGCGGCGGAAGGGGTTGCGTATGCGGGGTTTTATGCAGAGACGCCGGATGCACGGACGGTGTTCATGGAATTGCAAAGTCCGCTGGGGGTGCGTGCGTGGATGAACGGTTTTCCCGTGCGCGATGTTCACGGCGGACCGGTAACCTCGATGGGGGCGGATTATTTTACGGTTGCGTTTCGTCCGGGGATGAATTTTTTCGTGTGTGAAGTGCCGGGGATAACGTTTGAAGCGCTGGCGAAAGCAGCAGATATGAGTGAGAACGAACTCGGCACGCGTGTATTTGTAAACCGTCCGCTATTGCGGGGGGTGAGCGGTTATGAAATTGCATTGAAGCTGTATGCGGCGTTGCCCTTGGGCGAAGTGTTTTACGTGCCGCGTCTGGAAAACGCAGGGGCCTTTTCCGGGAGCGCGAACGACGTGCGGCAGGACACCTGGCTGACGCTGTTCAATGCGGGGAGCAAGGTTTCGCCGCCAGTGGACGTGATTGTGACCGCGAATACTCCGGTGAATCCGGAGGTGCGGCGGATCGCGGCCATAAAACCCGGAGAAGCCTGGAAAGAACGGGTTCCCGTGCCTGCCGGGGCCACACCCGCAGGCTTGACGATTCCGGTAAAGGTCCGGTTGGCGTCAAAGGATGCGGAGGGCGGCGATGTGAGCGCGGTGTTCGCCTGGAATTTGGCGGTGCAGCCGCGCGTAAAAGGGGGAACGGTGTATGTGGTGAGCGGGCAGCGGTATGCGGCGGAGCCTGAAGTGGATGAAGCCGCGAAAATGGATGCGCGCGTGGGATCGCTGCACCGGCAGTGGATGCTTATGGAGCAGGAGCGGGAGTATGGAATTGATCTTGGCCCGGCACAGCAATGGGAGGCGGCATTGATTGCGTATCCGGAGTATGTGCATGTGCTTCAGCAGGCGGGAGAGCATATTGGCGCGCTGGCGGCGTATGCGATGCCGGACGAGCGGCTCGTGGGGGGTGAAGTGATCGCGCGAAATATCGCGTATGGCCGTGCCGCCGCGCGGGATTGGCTGAACATTACGCGTCCGGCATGCTGCGCGTGGGATTTGCCCGGCATCGCGCCACAGACCCCGCAGTTGCTGGATCAGGCGGGATTAGGCGGCCTCATCAGCAATGTGCAAGTATTGGGATTGCCACCGTTGTTTCGTCATGCCGCATTGAATGGCTCGCAGGTTTTTCACCGGCGTAAACAGGCATGTCCTGGTCCGGCGAATGCGGATGAATTGCGGCAGATGGCGGCGTTACAGCGGCGTGAATTATTGGATTGGGGCATTGTTTCGGACGTGCTGGTGTTGGAGAGTGTGCTGACTCCGCCGGAGCCGTTTCTCATGGGTGCATCGCGCGAACTGGCGCAATCATATCCCGCGATTCGCCTGCAAGGAAGCGGCGGGAACGTTTTTATGTCCGATTTGGCGCGTCTCGATCCCGAGAGCAAAGAGCATGTTCCTGACAGCGGGCGGTTGTTGACGGCGCGGTATCCGGGGGCCGTGCTGGCGCAACCGGATCTCAAACGCGCGCATGCCATCGCGGAAAACCGTTTATTGATCGCGGAACGGTTTGCGTCCGTGGCGGCGCTGCTGGGGGCGGACTATCCGGATGTGGCGCTGGATCGTGCGTGGCGGAGCATTATGTATTGGAGCGCTCCGGACCGGCTGGGCGTGGCTTCTTCGGAAGAGGCCTATGCGGACACGCTCTCCGCATACCGGGAATTGGCGGAGTTGATCGACGGGGTGTTGCGCAAGTCGCTGGCGTACGTGGCCAAAGAAGCGGATACGCTAAAAACCGCGCCAATCAGTATGGAGGGCGTGAAGGCGCTGGTGGTGTTTAATCCCTCTTCGTGGCCGCGCACGGACGTGTGCGAAGTGGAAGTGGAGCTGGACAACGCGAAGGGGCTTGCACTTTTAGATAATTTTGGGAATGCCGTGCCGTTTCAGGCGGATCGGATACGGTACACAGATGCATCGAAACAGGCGGTGCGCGCCGCGCGGGTCCGGTTTGTGGCGCAAAATATCCCTGCGGCCGGCTATCGAACGTTTTATATTCAACCAGAGGGAAAACCACAAGAGGCGGTGGTGCGCGGCGATGCGCAGATCGAAAATGAGTTTTTCCTGGTGGCCTTGGATGCCGCAACCGGTGCGATTCGCAAATTATTGGATAAGCGCACAAATGTCGATTATGCCAAAGGGCCGATGAATCAATTGATTCTGCTGGAGGAAGATTCCGCGCAAACGGATTCCGGCAGGGAACTTTGGACCACCGGCAAGCAAACGGTCTCCACGGAAAAACCCGAAGAGGTGAAGAGTGAGATCCTGGAGGGGATGCAGAAGCTTGCAGTGCGCGGCCCGTTTGGCGGGGGAACATTGACGCGGGAAATTACCCTATACCGAGGCGTGCCGCGCGTGGATTGCGAAACCCGAACTGAAGGAGTGAACCTGGAAGGGAAAATGCTTGTGGCGCTGTTTTCCGTGCCATCGGAACAGCGGGCGCCAGTGTTTGGCGAACGTTTCGGAGCGGTGGCGGGACGCCGCAGCCGGTCCACGTTCGATTTCCGCAGCAAGGGCGCGGAGAATCCGTCGGGCACTGGCGCGCAACCGGCCTTGGACTGGGTGGCGGTTTCGCCAACTGACTGCATACAGATTGGTTTTGAGGGTGCTGTACCGCTGGGGCCGTGCCAGATTGTTTATGGAAAAGTTCCGGCATTGAAAGAGGCGGCGCGCACCGTGATGAATGCGCTGGTGCGGCGGGGCATTCCCGCGGGCATGACGTCCGATGCGCCCGATAAGCCGGATTTTTTGTGGACGGATTCGACAGAATTCGTGAACCTGGACGCGGATCTGGATCATGGCGCGGCGATGCGAATCGTGATCGGGGATCCTGCACAGAATACGGTGTGTGGACGGTTGGTAAAGGAATTGCCGGAGACCGCAGCGAAGCAATTCTTGGAACAGGTTCCGCAGGGCGCGGCGCTGTATCTTGAAGACGGAATGGTCCCGGAAGGATATGCGCCGGTTCCGACAATAATTCTGGCGGGCGCGGCGCCGGATCGCAGTGCCGCCATGGCTTCGGATTTTGCAGAATCGGTGGGTTCGCGCGGACACTATGACTTGCCGCCCTCGGGTTATCTTCCCGAAAAAACACCAGCGAAGGCCACGAATGGTGTTGCGGTGTTTTTCCAGGGGGCAAAGCTATGCAGCCTGGAGCGTGATGGCACGCTTGCAGTGGGGTTGGCGCATGGCGCGGCCCCGGAGAACGTCCAAACGTTCCAGTATGCCTTATGTCCATTTGACGGTGATTGGCGCGATGCCGCAGTGGCGCGGGAAGCGCGCGCGTATAATGAGCTGTTCTTGACGTCGGTTTCTGATTTGCATACGGGACATCAGCCGGGCCTGCAAGGGTTTTTGGAGGTAAATCCGCCTGGTTGGCTTATGAGCACGTTGAAACCGGCGGGGTACGCTATGGCTTCGATGCAGGCCAATGCCGCGCATCCGCGCAATGGGCTGGTGATGCGTGGCTGGGAAGCCACCGGCCGGCCCTGGAAGGGAAACCTCCAATTCTTCGTGCCGTTTACCAGCGCATCGTATTCGACGCTGCTCGAAGATCCCGGCAAGACGTTGAAGGGGGAAGATGCGTCGATTCGTCTGGAATCGAATGGGTTTGATGTGGATACCGTGTGGATGCTGCCCACCACGCGCTTTACGCATGGCGAACGCGCAACCCTGGGGCCGGAGGCAGATCTCTTTGGCCCGGTGCACAGCCGTTATTGGGAACATCACCTGGGCACGGCGCCTTTGGGGAACATGCCGCTGTCGCTGGTGTTGCGGGGCAGCCTGGAGGAGGCGGAAACGAAAGTGGAGGCGGTGATTGCCAATCATCTGTCCGACAAGACGCTCGAAGGGATTGTATATCTTCAAGCCGCGGATGGCTGGAGCGTGGGTCCTGGGCAATTTTATTACAACCTGAAGCCGGGCGAGTCTAAAGAAGAGGATATCTCCGTGGTATCGCCCACGTTGGGCGCGGACACCGGCGGGCTGGTGGCCTGGACCACCTATAAGGATCAGATCATTCGCGATGTGCTGGATCGGATGGAGCAGCCGCTGGCAATGACCGTGTCACGCAACGAGGCACAGGTGAAGGTCACCATACAGAATAAAAGCGGCATCCCCTCGGAAGGATTTGTGGACTTGATCGTGCCGGTGGAATTTTGGCCGGAACTCGGAGGATCCCCCAAGGTGACCGTATTGCCTCGCCGCGCGGCCGTCGCCGTGCCGCCATTTCAAAGCCAGGATGTACTGTTCCGATTCTCCGATCCGGCAACCGCCACGTGGGCGATGGTCAAACTCGCCGCGAATGGCCATACGTTGTATCAGGCGGTGCCGGAATGAGAGGTATTCGTTTACATCTCGCGTTCTAAATAGTGTCCCCTTGACCGCGCACCAAATTTGATGCATACTATAAGAGAAGGCTATGTATAAAAAAGTTCCAGCGCGATTTTTTGCCGCTGAAAGCGGGGAGGAACCCGTTCGCCAGTGGTTAAAAGAATTGGACGCTAATGACCGAAAAACCATTGGGAAAGATATCCAAAAAGTTGAATTTGGCTGGTCTATTGGGCTTCCAGTGTGTCGATCCTTGGGATCTGGTCTTTGGGAAATACGGAGCAACATATCTGACGGCAGAATAGCGCGAGTTATTTTTGGCTTTGTGGAAGGGACCATGGTTCTTTTTCATGGTTTTATTAAGAAAACGCAGAAAACACCAAGCCAAGACATTGAACTTGCTTACAAACGGATGAAGTCACTAATAAGGCGATAGGAAATGATAGATCGGAAGAGCACACGTCTGAACTCCAGTCACACCATCCAATCTC
>ERZ795059.723-NODE-723-length-40411-cov-10.382892_pt1 | contig 40411 bp, 35 predicted proteins | sample MGYA00375143_ERZ795059 | MGnify/ENA primary metagenome ERZ795059 (study PRJEB30188, sample SAMN05720168) | activated sludge metagenome | isolation source: Anaerobic digester | place: USA | collected 2015-01-07 ... | reverse complement strand
AACTTCGAGATCGGCGCGCGGACGACGCGTGGCGAGTTCTACGGCTCGGTGGCGGCGTACTACACGACGTTCGATAACCGGATCGAGAGCTATGCTGTGCCGCTCGCGGGACAGACGGGCGCGACGGAGACGTACTATCAGAGCGTTGGCGGTGTTGAGGCTTACGGTCTTGAATTCACAGGCGCATGGCGGCCGGACTTCTTCAACCACAGCCTCTATTTCAACGGGACGCTGACCTACAACCAGACGACGTTCCAGGATGACGTGCCGAACTTTGCGAACACGACTGCAAGCACGCGTTGCGCCAGTGCGACCATCCTCTGCCTGTCTGGCAAGACGCTGCCGGATAGCCCGGAATGGGTGCTCAGCGGCGGCGTGACGTGGGAGCCGACGGACTGGATCGTCGCCAACATCTCGGCGAAGTATCAGTCGGATCGCTACTCGAACTTCGTGAACACGGAAGAGATCCCGGACTACACGACGGTTGCGGCATATGTCGACTTTGGTACGGGCGATGGCACGGGTCCGCTGGGCCGGTTCAAGGCGCGCCTGAACATCGACAACCTGTTCGATGAAGACAAGCTGGCGTTCATCTCGTCGTCGATCGCTTCGACCGCCTCGTTCCGCCCGCTGAACCCGCGGACGGTGTCGGTGTCGGTCAGCGCGGACTTCTAGGACTTTACAGCTGGATCTGAATGAGTTCGCGAGCCCCGGTGGGGCTCGCGAATTTCGTTTGGGGTGACTAGCGCGGCGCCATGCGAATGCCGCCGTCGAGGCGGACGCATTCGCCGTTGAAGTAGGCGTTCTGGATCATCTGCAGGGCGAGCGAGGCATATTCCGACGGATCGCCGAGACGTTTCGGGTTTAGGACGGTGGCCGAGAGCGCGGCTTTCACGTTGTCGGGCAGACCTGCGAGCAGCGGCGTGTTGAACAGGCCCGGCAGGATGGTGTTGACGCGGATGCTTTCCGTCGAGAGGTCGCGCGCGATGGGCAGGGTCATGCCGACGACGCCGCCTTTGGAGGCGGAGTAAGCGGCCTGGCCGATCTGGCCATCTTCGGCGGCGACGGAGGCCGTGTTGACGATCGCGCCGCGATCGCCATCGGCCATCACGTCGAGCGTGAGCATGCCGGCTGCGGATTTCGAGATGCAGCGGAAGGTGCCGATCAGGTTGATCTGGATGATCTTGTTGAAGCTATCGAGCGGGTGCGAGCTGATCTCGCCCGTTTCCTTTTTGCGGCCGGCGGTTTTCACGCCAATGCCGGTGCCGGCGCAGTTGACGAGGATGCGCTCCTGGCCGTTGGTGGCGCGGGCCTTCTCGAAGCCGGCATCGACGGAGGCGTCGTCGGTGACATTGACGTTGCAGTAGAGCGAGCCGGTTTCGGCGGCGTAGGCCGTGCCGACTTTCTCGTTCATGTCGAAGATCGCGACTTTGACGCCTTGGGCGCGCAGGGCCTTCACGGTTGCGCCGCCGAGACCGGAGGCGCCGCCTGTGACGATGGCGGAGACGGAGCTGTCGAGTTTCATGGCGTTTTCCTGCGCGATCGATTGACGTTTGCGGAAGCTTTAGAGCGCCGTGAGGCCCACGCCTAGACGTGACGTGGGGTTAGGTGGTGCGGGTCAGCGCGGCGCGAGATCGACGTCATACGCAAAGAGCGTAGATGCGTCGTCGTCCGGCATGAACCAGGCGCGCAGGCCGCTGGGTGTTGGCTCGAACCAGGCGGGGTTCTGAAGCATGGAGTGGCCAGTGGGCGACCAGAGCTCTATTGGCGTCTGCCAGAGGGGGCGGAGCCCGGCGACATCAATGAGTTCAGCGCCGCCGATGACGAGCGGCGTACTGTTCGGGCGCGCGTATGCGGCGAGGCCGGTGCAGAGCATCTGTCGGTTGGGCAGGCCGTGGCAGTCCTGCCAGTCGATGAAGTGTGAGGTGTTTTTTGTAGGCGGTGCGGAGAGGTCGTATTGCTTGACGGAGCCGTCGGGCTGGATAGGCCAGCGATAGATCTGACGGCTGCCCCAGCTTGCGCCGACGAGCGTGTTCGTTTGACGATCCATGGCGACGGCGCCGATATGGTCGGGGACGCGGAAGGCTTCGGTGGCTTTGAGCGTGACCGGGTCGACGCGGTAGATGATCGAACGGCTGTTGGGGCGATATTCGGCGACGGGTATCCAGAGCCAGCGGCCATCGAAGTCCAGACCGCCCAGGTGGTAGATGTCGCCTTCGCCGAGCGGGATATCTGACTTCAGGGCACCGTCTTCCGACATGCGGAAGAGGTGGCCGCGCCCCTCGCCTGTGTCGCGGTCCATGCCGTTCTGCGGTGTGGGATAGCGCTTGGTTGCGCGGATGATGTTGACCGAGGTGATGAAAAAGTCGGCGTCGATGCGGACCATACCTTGCGGGTGGTGCGTGTCGAACGGGATGCGGATTTCTTCGGCCAGTCGCCATTGGGTGGTGCGGTCGACTTTGGTGAAGCGCTGCGCGAGGTCGCTGGTTTCTGGCGCAGGCGCAGGCGCGACTGTGCAAGCGGAAAGAACCAGTGCTGCGAGATAGAGGCCAGGCTTGAACACATGCGTCTCCGGTCTGATGCCGCATGCCTAAAGGCATTTGTTGACAGTTTCAGCCCGCCGGGCCGGTGAGCTCGATGGTGATGCCGTTGGGGTCTTTGACGAAGCACTGGCGGCCGAAGCCGGATGGAATGTGTGACCAGCGATATGGAACGCCGAGCTGGTCGAGGCGCGCGAGCGCTGCATCGAAATCCGGTGCGGTGAACGAGATATGGTCCAGCGCGCCATCGGGGACGCGAGGCTGCGGCCGCTCGACCAAATGAATGACGGCTTGGTCGGCGATGTAGAGCCAGGCGCCGGCAAACGGGAAATCCGGGCGTGGTCCGAGCTTGAGGCCAATGACGCCGACGAAGAAGTCGATCGTCTCCTGCAGCTTCGCTGTCGAGATGTTCGCGTGATTGAGGCCGGTGACCATCGGCGACTCCGTTCTGGCCACACAGCCTAGGACGAAACCCAGAAGGAAAACAGGAATGATCGTAACGACGCTGGCGCAGCCGGCGGCCGAACCTGTGAGTTTGGCCGAGACGAAGGATTATCTGCGCATATCGGGAGATGGCGAGGACGGGCTGGTGGGCAGCCTGATTGCGGGAGCGCGGGCGAGGATCGAGGCGCTGGCGGGGGTGGCGATGATTTCGCGCACGTTGCGGGCGACGATGGATGCCTGGCCGCGCGGGGCGATCGAGAAGCGTACAGTGGTGATGCCTGTCAGGCCGGCGGATGAGCTGGTTGCAGTGCGGGTGTTTGAGCGCGGGGGCGTTGCGGAGACGGTGACGGATCGGTTCACGCTGGCGCGTGGGCGCTCGGCGAGGCTGGTGTGGACGAGCGGCGCGTTTCCGTGGCCGGGGCAGCGCTATAACGGGATCGAGGTGGACTATGTCGCGGGGTTCGGCGAGGGGCCGGATGATGTGGCGGAGGCGTTGCGGCTCGCTGTGAAGCGGCTGGCGGCGCACGCCTATCATCGGCGCGATGGCGAGACGCTGAATGGTCCGCTGCCGGAGGACGTTGCGGGGCTGGTGTCTCCGTGGCGCCGGGTGCGGCTGTGAGCGGGGCGGAGAGTGCGCTGGAGCGCGCGATACTGGAAGTGTTGGCTGCGGATGCGGCGGTGAAGGCGGTGCTGGGGGATACGGTGCGTGTAGGAGAGTTGGGATCGCCCTTGCCTGCTTATCCCTATCTTGAGATTGCGCGGCATTTGAGCGAGCCATCGGGCGGCGTGGATGCCGAGGCAAGTGAGCATCGCGTGGATCTGGTGGTGGTGTCGCGGGATCTGGGCGGCAGGCAGGCCAAGGAGGCGCTGGCGACTGTGCGTGCGGCGTTGATGGGCGCAGAGCTGGCGATGGAGGGCTGGCGGTGCGTGCTGCTTGTGCCGCTGTTCAGCGATGCGACGCGCCAGAGGATCGGGCTCTGGCGCGCGCTGTTGCGGATGAAGGCGGTGGTGGAAGCGGCCTAGATCTTGTCGGCTTGCTTCTTGGTCCAGGCGTAGAGCGCCCAGATCAGGGCGAAGAAGGCGATGATGCCTGTGATCATCGGGAGTGCGCCGGACCATGCGTCGGCCGGAATGAAGCCGAAGGGCGATGCGTTGTTGGTTCCGACGATGACGCCGGCGAGCAGCACGTTGAACAGGCTCTCACCGACGATCAGGCCGGATGCCATCAGAATGCCGAGACGGCGGGCAGGCTCCGGGTTCTTCGATTTGGAGACCCAGCGGTCATAGACGTTGCCGATGATGGCGCCGACTGTGACGGTCGTGGTGACGGCCATAGGCAGGTACATGCCGATGCCGACGGCAAGCGGTGGGAGCTTGTACTTGCGCTTGGTGGTGCGGTTGAGGATTTCGTCGATGGTGATGATCACCACACCGACGATTGCGCCGATGCCGATGAGATCCCAGCGTGGGTCACCGCCGATCACGCCTTCTGCAAGTGCGGAGATCAGGGTCGCTTGCGGGGCGCCGAGGGTTTCGGTGCCTTCGACGGCGGCGGGTGGGCCGCCCTGGAAGCCGAAGGCGGTGTTGAGCAGGTTGAGCAGGAACGGGATGACGAGCGCGCCAGCGAAGACGCCGACGATCAGGGCGGTCTGCTGACGCCATGGGGTGGCCTGGACGAGCTGTCCGGTTTTGAGGTCCTGCAGGTTGTCGTTCGAGATGACGGCGACGGCGAAGACGACGCCGGTGATCAGGAGCGCGAAGGCCACGATCGACGGGTCAGCCGGGATGTTGAAGATCTGCATCGCGCCGAGCATCAGGAGCGAAGCGACGAGGATGGCGAGAATGCCGACGCCCGATACGGGGCTGTTGGACGAGCCGATCAGGCCGGCCATGTAGCCGCAGACGGAGGCGACGACGAGGCCGATGATGACGACGTAGAGAACGCCGCCGGCGACGATTGCGGGGGCGCTGGCCTCAAGCGGCGTGCCTTGCGTGAATGACCAGAGCAGGACTGCGATGGCAAGCAGGACAATGCCGGAGATGACGCCGACGACGCCGATCGGGATGTCCTGCTCTGTTCGGTCGAGGACTTCGTGGGCGGCGCGCTTGCGCTGCGCGGCGAAGGCGGAGGCGATGCCGCTGATCAGCGGTCCGATGAGTTTGAGGAGCGTCCAGATGGCGGCGATACCGATGGCGCCGGCGCCTATGCGGCGGACTTGTCCGCCCCAGACGGCCATGGCGGCTTCTTCTGCTGCGCCCTCTGTGCCCTGCATGGCGGTCATGATCGGGACGAAGAAGGCCCAGGAGATCAGGAGGCCGATGAACATGGCGAGGCCGACTGCGAGGCCGACGAGGTGTCCGGCGCCGAGAAGGGCTAGCTGCATGCCGCCGCCGAGGCCGGTCGCGGCTGGGCCAATGCGGAGGAAAGCTGCCGCTTCGCCTGCGAAGGCGCGGGCGGAGACGAGGAAGGCGAAGAAAGCTGAGCCGATCGAGCCCATGATGACGGTGAGCAGGCCGGCCTTGTTTTCGCGGGCGGCGGCTTCGGTCTGGTCAGCGCCGCGTGAGCCGACTTTCAGCACCTCGGCGGCGGCGACGCCTTCCGGGTATGGCAGGTCGGTGTTGATGACGAGCGCGCGGCGGAGCGGGATCGAGAAGGTGACGCCGAGAATGCCGCCGAAGACGCAGATCAGGAAGGATTGCCAGAACGGGAATTCGGTCCACCAGCCGACCATGACGAGGGCCGGGAGAACGAAGATGATCGAGGACATCGCGCCGCCGACGGAGGCGACGGTCTGGACCGTCATGTTCTCCCAGATGGTCGAGGTCTTGAAGGTGCGCAGGAGGGCCATCGAGATGACGGCGGCCGGGATGGCGGAGGCGAAGGTGAGGCCGACCTTGAGGCCGAGATAGACGTTGGCTGCGGTGAACACGATGCCGAGCACCGAGCCCAGGACGAGCGCGCGGCCGGTCAGTTCTATGCGTTTCGTGGCGAAGTCCGTCATGTCTGCCCCTCAGCTTTGCGCGGAGGTAAGCCGACAATGGGGCGTTGGGCAATGTCTTGGGGGCAATGCCCGGCTGTTAGCGGCCGATGCGGCCGGCAGCGTATAGCAGGCCGCCGCCGATGAGGCAGGTCAGGGCGAACTGGATCGTGAAGAACGGCAGGGGAAGCTGGTCGTAGGCTTCGGGGCGGGCCTGGATCATGGCCACGTAGAGGCCGGACAGGCTGCCGACGATGAGCCCTGCGCCGCCGGTGACTGTGCTGAGGGTCCGCAGGGTGGCGATTAGTCCGTGATGACGGCGAGCGTTCTGGCCGAGATATTTTCGATTTACGGCGTCGTGCTCGCCGGCGACGAGCCACAGGCTGAAAATGACAGCAAAGCCCAGCGAGAAGGCTCCGGCCATGCCGAGCGCGCTGAGGCCGTGCGAGTAAACGACCAGAATGCCGGGCAACTCATTGTCGCTGGAGCTTTCAAATGAGCGCGTGAGGCCGAGATAAACGGGCAGGCCGGTCAGGATAAGAAGGGTGGTGGCGCCCGAGATTATGCGAAGTGGTCTGGTCTTGTAGAAACGCATGGTTCAGCCTCGGAACTGGCCCGACACTAGGCAGAAGGTAGTTAAGGCCCGATTGGACCGGTCTTGCGGATTTCGTTGAACTGACACGTCCGAGCGCCACGGACGTGGACAAAAGCAGGCGTGGGCGAATGAATTTCTTGCTATTTGAATCGGCGATCTGCGAAGGTCTGAATCATCGATCCTCGCGTTACGAAAGGCACTTTGATCAGTGCAGCATGACTCTCCACTGATCGCCCTACTATCGATTGGTTTTGGGCTGGCGTTTCTGTGTGGCGCGGTGGCGGTGCGGCTGAGGCTGTCGCCGCTGGTGGGGTATCTGGTGGCGGGCGTGGTGATCGGGCCGTTTACGCCCGGATTTACCGCGAACGCTGACCTGGCATCGGAAGTTGCCGAGATCGGCGTGATCCTGCTGATGTTTGGTGTGGGCCTCCACTTCTCGCCCAAGGACCTGTTGTCTGTGCGGACCGTAGCAGTGCCGGTAGCGCTGTTGCAGATCCTGCTGGGGACCATGCTCGGTATCGCGCTGGCCGTGGCGCTGGGCTGGGGGATCGAGACCGGGATCGTGCTGGGCCTCGCGCTTTCGGTTTCATCGACAGTGGTTGCGCTGCGCAACCTGCAGGAGCGCAGGCTCATGCAGACGGAGCGCGGCAAGCTGGCGGTTGGCTGGCTGGTTGTGGAAGACTTGGCCATGGTCGTGGCGATGGTTCTGTTGCCCACATGGGCGCACATCCGCACGCAGGTGGCCGGCGGCGAGGCGATCAACATGCTGCAGATGCAGGATGCCGGGCTCGCGGTTCTGCTGACTTTGAGCAAGGTGGCAATATTTGCACTGATCATGCTGCTGGCGGGCAAGCGGGTGGTGCCGTGGCTGCTGCATCGCGTCGTTCACATGGGATCGCGCGAGCTGTTCCGGCTGGCCGTGTTGGCGATTGCGTTGGGCGTGGCTTACGCGGCTTCGATATTCTTCGACATTTCGGTAGCGCTGGGCGCGCTGTTCGCTGGCCTGATCATGGCGGAGAGCGAGCTGTCGCAGCAGGCAGCGAACGAGACGCTGCCGCTTCGTGATGCGTTCGCGGTGCTGTTCTTCGTGTCCGTCGGCATGCTGTTCGATCCGATGATTCTGTTGCGTAATCCGTGGCCGTTGCTGGCGACGGTGGCGATCATTCTGGTGTTCAGGTCGATGATCAGCCTGGGACTGCTGAGGGTGTTCGGGCAATCGCGCGAGGCCGCTGCAACGGTGACGGCAAGCCGGGCGCAGATTGGTGAGTTCTCATTCATTCTGGCGGGGCTTGGTGTGCAGATTGGCCTGATACCGGAACCGGCCAATGACCTGATCCTGGGCGGGGCGATCATATCGATCATGCTGAGCCCGCTGATGTTCGCGTTCTTCGACTGGATCGGGAAGAAGGCGCCGGTCGCAGAGGCGGCGCCGCAGGTTGCGCCTGCACCCGCGCCACCCAAGCGTGTCGTGCTGGTGGGATATGGTCGTGTCGGCTCGCTGATCGGCAAGGCGCTGGACGATGCGCGAGCTACCTATTCAGTGATTGAAGACCGAGAGGACCTGGTCGAGTTGTTGAATCAGCGTGGCGTCGCCGTTGTGCCGGGCAACGCTGTTTCTCCGGGAACCATGGAAAAGGCGGGCGTGGCGCAGGCGGATCTGATGTTCGTAACGGTGCCGGATGGCTTCGAGGCTGGACGGATCGTGGAACTTGCGCGGACGATCAACCCGAATGTGAAAGTCTACGCCCGGGCGCATTCGGACGCGGAGGTAGAGCACCTGCGCGGATTTGGAGCTGATCTGATCGTATCGGGCGAGCGCGAGATTGCGGACGCCATGATCGACAAGGCAACGTCGGTTATTCCCAAGCGGATATTGCCTGCCTCAGCCTGAGTTGCTGGGCCCCAAATTGCTGGGCCTTAAGTTGCCCGGGTCCGAGTTGCCGATTCAGACCCGCGTGGCGAGGACGCTGAACATCTGCTTATCGCGGCCGCTTTCTGCGGTCGCGCCGAGATTGGACTCCTCGATGATAGCTGGGCGTTTCTTGCGCTGAGACTGTCGAGCACGGCCCGTCGGTTTTCGTCGGCCAGCACATGCAGCACCAGATCGATGCGTTTCGATAGGCAACCATACGGTTGCTTGCCAACTCATAACTGAAAGCGAAAGGAGAGAGGCATGGCAGGCCAAAGGGGCCGCGATGTTCTGATCAGGATTGGCGATGGCGGATCGCCCGAAGCGTTCGCCAGCGTGGCGGGCATTCGTGCGCGCACCATCAGCCTGAGCGCAGGATTGATCGAGGCGACCACGACGGAGAGTCCGCAGGCGTGGCGAGAGTTGGCGGCGGGCGCGGGCGTGAAGCGCGCGGAGGTTTCCGGCAGCGGCGTGTTCAAGGATGCAGCCTCCGATGCGCTGATCCGGCTGGCTTACTTCAACGGAGACACGCCGCGCTTTCAGTTGGTCATTCCGGGCTTTGGCGTGATGGCCGGGCCGTTCGCGATCAGTGAGCTGAGTTACTCGGGCGAGCATAATGACGAGGCGGGGTTTGCGATCCGGTTGGCGTCGGCGGGCGTGGTGACGTTCGTGGCGGAGGCAGGTTGATGGAGAGTGCTTCGATGGATCGGGAAGATGAAGCGTTGCTGGCGAAGGCGGCGCTGTTTGAGGACGCGATGTTGAAATCGGCGCGTACGGTGGAGTTGGAACTGGAGCGCGTGATGAAGCGTGGTGAGGATCAGCTGGATCGCTTGGCGGCGCGTATCGCGGATGTGTTGGCGCGCGTGGCGATTGATGGAGCTTTGGATGCTGTGTTGGGCGGTGGTGAGCAGTCTGTATCTGATCCTCGCGGGTCGGCGAACCAGGCGGCGTCGGTGATTGCGCGCGTGGTGCGCCGCGGGACGAGGTTCATATGAGCTCTTTTCATGATGTGAGATTGCCGTTGTCGCCGGCGTTGGGCGCGAGCGGCGGGTCGGAGCGGCTGACGGATATTGTCCGGCTGACTTCGGGCGTGGAGAGCCGCAATGCGCGCTGGGCTGGATCGCGACGGCGATGGGAGATCGGCGGGGCGGTGATTGAGGCTGACGCCGCGCATGACTTGCTTGCGTTTTTCGAGGCGCGGCGTGGGCGGATGCATGGGTTCCGATTTCGCGATCCGCTGGACTGGAAGAGTTGCGCGCCGAGCGAAAGTGTTTCGCGGGTTGATCAGGTCATTGGCGTTGGCGACGGGACGACGACCGCGTTTCAGCTGGTCAAGCGATATGAGAGCGGTGGCGCTTCGGTAACCCGAGCGATCATGAAACCGGTTGTTGAGTCTGTTGCGGTGGCTGTGGGCGGCGCGGCGGCTGGGTTTGCTGTGGATGCGGCGACGGGTGTTGTTACGCTTGAGGATGCGCCCGTTGTAGGCGCGCAAGTGACGGCCGGGTTCGTGTTTGACGTGCCGGTGCGGTTCGACGCAGACAGGCTGGAGCTGTCGCTGGTTGGGCGTGATGCGGTGCGTGTGATGCGCGCGCCGCTGGTGGAGCTGCTGGGATAAACGATGAGACAGATAAGCGAAGACTTCGCCGCCAGGCTGGCGGCGGAGACGACGAGCCTGTGCCTGTGCTGGCGCTTCGATCGAGCGGATGGCGAAGTGTTCGGGGCGACGGACCATGATCGGCCACTGGCATTTGATGGCGTGACGTATGTGCCGTCAGCGGGGCTGGAGAGCGTTACGTTTGAAAGCACGAGTGGTCTGGCGCCGGGGCATGCGGCGGCGAGTGGATCGCTGTCGCTGGGTTTCATTTCGGACGTGGCGCTGGATGCGGGCGTTTGGGATGGCGCGCGTGTGGATGTGTTGCGTGTGGACTGGCTGGAGGTCGCGCATCGCGTGGTGATCTGGTCGGGGCGGTTGTCTCAGGTTTCGCGGCAGGGACAGGCGTTCAGTGCGGAGCTGGTGAGCCTGAAGGCTGATCTCGAGCGGATGATTGGGCGCGTTTATGCGCGGAGCTGCGATGCCGATCTGGGTGATGCTCGCTGTGGCGTGGATATCGGTGATCCGGTTCTGGTTGCGAGCGGTGCGATTGCGGCGGGGTGCGACAAGAGCTTTGCGACGTGCGGGGCGCGGTTTGCGAACCGTGTGAATTTTCGCGGCTTCCCGCATATGCCGGGGGCCGACGCTGTGCTGGCGGGGCCCGCTTCCAATCGGGCTAATGCTGGCGGGAGGCGCGCATGAGCGGGCTGTTTCGGGCGATTATCGTGAGCGAGGCGCGGACGTGGCTGGAGACGCCGTATCGGCATCAGGCCAGCGTGCGGGGCGTGGGCGCGGATTGCCTGGGGCTGGTGCGCGGCGTCTGGCGTGGCGTGGTTGGGGCGGAGCCGCAGGTCGTGCCGGCCTATACGCCCGACTGGGCGGAGACGCTGGGCGAGGAAACGCTGCTTGAGGCGGCGCGGCGGCATCTGGTGGAGATTGCGCCCGGGTCTGCGCGGCTCGGTGACCTGATGCTGTTTCGGATGGGCCTTGGGTCTCCGGCGAAACACGCTGCGATCGTCTCGGGCGAGGACAGGATCATTCATGCGTATTGGGGGCGGGCCGTGTGTGAGACGCGGCTGGTCCCGTGGTGGCGGCGGCGGATCGCGGCTGCGTTTCAGTTTCCGGGAGTTGAAGGCTGATGGCCGAGCTGGTGTTGGGAAAGATTGGCGCCGCTGCTGGCGCCGCGCTGCTGCCGAAATCGTTGTCGTTTGTTGGTGGCGCAGTTGGAAGGCTGGCGGGGGCGGCGTTCGATGCGCGGTATCTTTCACCGCCTGTTCAGGGGCCGCGGGTGAAGGAGTTTCATCTCACCGAGGGACGCGAGGGCGCGGGAATTCCGATTGTCTATGGGCGGCGCCGAGTGGGCGGGCAGCTGATCTGGGCGGCAGAGTTCAAGGAGCGACGGGACGTTCAGGGCGGCAAGGATGGACCGCGGGTTGCGGAGTATTCGTACTCGCTGAGCTTTGCTGTGGCGTTGTGCGAAGGCGAGATTGCGCGTGTGGCGCGTTGCTGGGCGAATGGGGAGCCGCTCGATCTCTCGCGGGTGACGTGGCGGCTGTATTCCGGGCGGGAGGACCAGCTGCCTGATCCTTTGATAGAGGCGATTGAGGGGGCGGGCGCCGCGCCTGCCTATCGTGGCGTGGCTTATGTCGTCTTTGAGGACATGCCTGTCGATCAGTTTGGCGGGCGTATGCCGCAGCTGTCGTTCGAGATCGTGCGGCCGGCGGCAGGGTCGGGCGCGCGGCTTGAGACGATGGTGCGCGCGATCAACATGATACCGGGGTCTGGCGAGTTTGCGTTGTCGACGGAGATCGTGCGGCGACGGATCGGGCCGGGGCGGGAGATCGTCGAGAACGTGCACGGGCAGGAGCGCAAGAGCGACTTCGAGGTGTCGCTGGATCAGCTTGAGGCTGAGCTGCCGAATGTTGCGCGCGTGAACCTGGTTGTGTCGTGGTTCGGGAGCGACCTGCGCGCGGGCGAGTGCCTTGTCAGGCCGGGCGTTGAGATGCCGGTGAAGACTACGTTGCCCTATGGCTGGCAGGTTGGGGGTGTCGATCGGGATGACGCTTATGTGGTGTCGGCGACTGATGATCGTCCGAACTATGGCGGCACGCCGTCGGACGACAGCGTGCGGCAGGCGGTGTGGATGCTGAAGCAGCGCGGCTATCACGTGACTCTCTATCCGTTCCTGTTGATGGACGTACCAGAGCGCAATGGTTTGCCTGATCCCTACGGGGCGGACGAGCAGGCTGCGTTTCCCTGGCGCGGGCGGATCAGAGCGAGTGGGGGCGATCCTGCAGCAGAGATTGGTAGGTTCTTCGAGCGTTATCGGTCGTTTGTCCTGCATTACGCGGAGATGGTTGGGGAGGTAGGCGCTGATGGCATTCTGATTGGGTCGGAGTTGATCGGGCTGACTCATCAGAAGGTTGCCGGCGGATATCCTGCCGTTGATGGCTTGTGCGAGCTGGCTGCTGATGTGCGAGCGGTGGTGGGGCCGGACGTTGAAATCAGTTACGCGGCGGATTGGACCGAGTATGGCGCGCATGTTGCTGGTGGCGATGTGTCGTTTCCGCTGGATGCGCTTTGGGCGCATGGCGCGATCGACTATGTCGGGTTGGATTGGTATCCGCCCATGTCCGACTGGCGCGATGGCGCCGGGCATGCTGATGCGGATGCCGGTGGTGTTCGATCGCCTGAGTATCTGGCGTTGCAGGTTGCGGGCGGAGAAGCCTTTGACTGGTACTACGCGGACGATGCCGGTCGTGCAGCGCAGAACCGGCTTGCGATTGCCGATGGCGCTTATGGCGAACCCTGGGTGTTTCGGCGGAAGGATGTTCGCGGCTGGTGGAGCCATTCGCATCTGCCGCGTGTTGCGGGCGTGAGATCGCCTACGCCGACTGCGTGGGTGAGCGGAATGAAACCTGTCCGGTTTGTCGAGATGGGGTGTCCGGCTGTCGAGAAGGGGGCGAACCAGCCGAACGTGTTTTTCGATCCGAAGAGTTCGGAGAGCGCGTTGCCGTATTTCTCGGACGGATCGCGCGATGATCTGATCCAGCGCCGCGCCATCGAGGCGATGCATGCGTTCTGGTCGGTTGACGGCAACAATCCTGTATCGGGCTTTTTTGATGGGCGCATGGTTCCGGATGACGGGGTAGCTGTGTGGGCATGGGATGCGCGGCCGTATCCGGCGTTTCCCGCGCTCAGCAATGTCTGGGGTGATGCGGACAACTGGCGTGTCGGCCATTGGCTCAATGGACGTACGGGGTTGGCCCTGCTCAGTGATGTTGTCGCTGACATCGGCGTGCGCGCTGGTGTTGAGCTTGATGTGGATGAGTTGGTCGGCATCGTTCCGGGCTATCAGTTTGTCGGTCCGGTCAGTGCGCGAGCAGCATTGGAGTCGCTTGTTGCGATCTACGAAGTCGATGCGACTGAGCATGACGGCGTTATCGCGTTCAGAATGCGGGGCGGCGGGCCGTCCATCATTGATGAAGATCGGATCGTGGATGAAAGCCAGTCGCGACTGAGCCTGTCGCGCGAAGGCATGGAAGGTAGTGACGCGCGGGTTCGTTTGCGGTTCGTTGACGCCGAAAACAATCACGAGCCGGGTGTCGTTGTCTCTGCGGGCGCAAGCGATGCGGATATTGTTGAGGTCGAGGCGGCGATCTTGATGGATCGGGGGCGGGCCAAACGATCTGCCGAAGCGCTGGCGGCGCAACTCGCGATTGAGGGCGAGCGAGCGCAGTTCGCCATGTCGGCTGATGGAATTCGGTACGAGGCTGGTGATTGCGTGACGCTGGGCGGCGTCGATTGGCGGGTCGTCTCCGTCTCCAACGGATTGCACACGACCTTCGATGTCGTGCGTGCCAATGCTCCGGGCGCTTTGAACATAGCGACGGCAGAGGCAGTCGCGCAGGCTGCACCGCTGATCGGCGCGGAGCCTCATGTGGTTATTGTCGACGCGCCGCCACTGCCCGGCTCTGAGGATGATTTGCGGCCGATTGGGTTTGCGATCGGTGAGCCCTGGACGAACGCAATCGTGTTTTCGGCTGGCCCGGACCTGACGGCATTGAGTGAACGCGGGCGCATTGAACGCCCATGCGCGGTGGGAGAGTTGGTGAGCAGTCTGTCTCCTCATGTGTCGGGGCGATGGCTGGACGCTTCGGTCTGGGTACGCGTTGGGGGAGGTACGTTGAGCTCGCGAGATGAGTCGGCAGTGCTCAACGGCGCCAACATCGCTTTGGTGGAGACCGATAGCGGTTGGGAGATGATCCAGTATCAGCGGGCCGAACTGGTCGACGACGACACCTACCGTTTGAGCGGTTTGCTTCGCGGACAGCAGGGATCGGAAGTGGCGATGGGCCAGGGAGCTGATTCCGGCGCGACGATTGTGTTCCTTTCGGGAGCCGAGACGCGGCTTGAGCTATCGGACTGGGAGCGCGGGCTGGAGCTGCTGTGGCGGGCTGGGCCCGAATCGGGCGGGACGAGTTGGGAGGGGAGCCAAGTCCCCGCAGGCATTGGGGTTCGCCCGTGGTCGCCCTGTCATCTGGCTGCGAGTTGGCAGGGAGCGGATCTGGCTTTCGGCTGGATACGCCGCGCTCGGAAGGGCGGTGATTCATGGATGGCTGGAGAGCCGGCGCAGGAGGGTGTGGAGGCCTATCGGATAAGGGTTTCGGGCGGCGGGTCGGTGCGGGAGTGGGATGTTTCTGACGCGGCAGCTTTATACACAGGCGGCGATCGATTTGCGGACTTCCCGGCTGGGGGGAGCGCGCTGGTCGAGGTGGCGCAGCTTGCGGCAAATGGCCAGCCGGGCGATTGGGCGTGGCTGGAACTGACGATTCCCGCTCCGTAAGGCGCGGGATAGTGGTCTTTCGCCTCAATATTCCCATCTTCCGGCTTGTCTTGGATGGTCGGGAAGGCCAACGCTAAGGTCATACACACAGCAAGGGTCGTATTTTGAGTTGGGATCCCTATGCAGCGCTGGGAGTACCCAAATCCTCCAGCGCTGAGGACATACGGAAAGCCTATCGCAAGCTCGCCAAAGAGCTGCACCCGGACGTGCGCCCGAATGACAAGGTCAGCGAGGAGCGATTCAAGCGCGTAACGGCTGCGTTTAACCTTTTGACCGACGCCCCCCTGCGGGGCCGTTTCGACCGTGGTGAGATCGACGCGGACGGGAATGAGCGGCCGCAATTCCAGCCGGGTGGCGGGTTTGGCGGATTCGCTGGCGCCGGAGCGGGCGCGCGAGCACGGCCGGGCGGCGCTGGCGGACGCAGCGATGTGTTCGAGGATCTGTTCGATGGGTTGTTCAGCCGGGGCGGCGGATCGCGCGGCTTTGGCCAGCAGCGTGGCGAGGATGTTCGCTATCGCATGGAGGTGGACTTCCTCGACGCGGTTAATGGCGGGCGGCGTCGCGTGACGATGTCGGACGGCCGGTCGCTGGACCTCGCAATTCCCGCGGGCCTTAATTCCGGGCAGACATTGCGGCTGAAGAGCCAGGGGCTTCCAGGTGCGGGTGGCGGCCCAGCGGGTGACGCGCTGGTCGAGATCACCGTCGGTGAGCACGCGACTTTCAAACGCGAAGGCGATGACATTCGTATGGATTTGCGGGTGTCGCTTGCGGAAGCCGTGGAAGGCGGCCGCGTGCCTGTGCAGACGCCTTCGGGCGCGGTGACGTTGTCTGTGCCGCAGGGCTCGAACTCTGGCGACCTTCTGAAGCTGCGTGGCAAGGGTGTGCAAACGCGGCCTACGCCGGGCGATCTTCTGGTGCGGCTGCTGATCGTGCTGCCGCGCAAGGACGATCCGGAATTGCGGGAATTCGTGAAGACGTGGTCCGGCCGCAAGGTTGACGTGCAGCGATGAAACGCCGCCCAACTGCCAAAAAGCAGTCGAAACTGCTGGATTTAACCAACCCGACATGGCGTTCAGACGAGGTTCACGGTCAGGTCCGTAGATACATCCTCATGCTTCGGCGAATTCTCATACCGGCCCTTGCGGCCCTTCTGGTCACCGCCCCCGTGATCACCGGCTCTGCGCTTGCGCAGCGTGGCGGCGGATTCCCGTCGTCACAGTGGGATCGCGGGGGTGATGGTGGCGAAGAGCGCGAAGTTTCGCTGAACCAGGTTCAGCGTCAGCTGCAATCGCGTTACGGCGGGCAGATGCTCGATGCCCAGAAGGCAGGCGACCGCTACATCATTTCCTGGATCACCAAGGACGGCCGGCGTCTCACCATTGAGGTGGATGCGTCGAGCGGTCGTGTTCTCTCCACGCGCTAAGAGACAATCATGCGAGTTCTTGTTGTTGAAGATGATCCCGATCTGGGCCGGCAGCTTACCGAAGCGCTGACGCAGGCAGGGTATGCGGTCGATCTGGCGCCGGATGGCGAGGAAGGTCACTTCCTCGGCGATACCGAACCTTATGATGCGGCTGTTCTGGATCTCGGTTTGCCGAAGCTGGATGGCGTGCGCGTGCTCGAGAAGTGGCGGAATGCCGGCAAGGATATGCCGGTGCTGATCCTTACGGCGCGCGATCGCTGGAGCGAGAAGGTTGCTGGCTTCGATGCCGGCGCTGACGATTATCTCACCAAGCCGTTTGTAACCGAGGAATTGCTGGCGCGTCTGCGCGCGTTGATGCGCCGTGCGGCGGGTCATGCCAGTGCGGCGCTGGAGTGCGGCGATCTGCGGGTTGATACGCGGGCGGCGCGGGCTTCTGTGAACGGCGAGCCGATCAAGCTGACGGCGCATGAGTATCGGGTGCTCAGCTATATGATGCACCATCAGGGGCGCGTTGTTCCGCGCACTGAGTTGGTTGAGCACATCTATGACCAGGACTTCGATAGGGATTCGAACACCATCGAAGTGTTCGTTGGTCGTCTGCGCCGCAAAATCGGTTCGAACCGCATCTTGACGGAGCGCGGTCTCGGGTATCGGCTGATTGATCCGAAGACCGAGAAGATCGTCGAGTAAGCATGACTGAGACGCCGGGGGCTGGCGAAGGCGAGGGGACGCGTACGCGCGGGTCCATCGCCCGGCGTATGCTTGTTGCGGCGGCGATCTGGAGCGCGGTGGTGCTGCTGGTGGCGGGATGGTCGCTGCAGGCTTTCTACCGCGCCGAGGCGGATCAACAGCTGGATCTGGCCAACAGCGATACGCTTCGGACGCTGGCGAACGCTGTAAACTCGGATGAGCTGGGCGAAGCGCAGTTTGATGATTCCAAGCTTCCGAAGGATGAGAAGTTTGGCATGACATTCTCTGGACGCTACTGGGCGTTTCTTGATGTTGATGCTCAGGCGCAGATGACCCGGGCCAAGCTATCCCCCAGCTTCTTTGAGGAGCGGCCGGAATTGCCGAATGGCGCGCTTGCCAATGCGGTCGCACATCCCGGCGTAACCGTGCAGGTCGATGCGATGGCTCCGAACGACCGGCTTGTGCGGGTGGGTTTGCAAGCCGTGATGTTGTCGGGGCGCGAGTTGCCGATCGTGCTTTACTCCGGGATTGATCGCACGGCGGTCGATGAAGGCGTGGGGCGGTTTACGCTTCGCCTGGGTATCGCTCTTGGTGTGTTGGCATTGGGGATCGTGATCGGCGTTGTTGTGCTGATCCGCTATGGCCTGCGTCCGTTGCACGAGATCCAGGACAAGCTGGGTGATGTTCGCGCTGGCCGGCGGGACAAGCTGGACGGGGAATATCCCGGAGAGCTCTCGCCGCTGGTGAAAGAGATCAACACGCTGATTGTGCAGAACCGGAAGGTCGTGGACCGGGCGCGCACGCATGTGGGCAATCTGGCGCATGCGTTGAAGACGCCGCTTGCTGTTCTCAAGAACGAAGCCAAGGGAACGGATCGGGTATCCGAGATTGTCCGTCGGCAGACCGAGGCGATGACGAATAACGTCAACCACTACCTCAAGCGCGCTCAGGCCGCGGCGCAGGCTGAGGTGTTGGGCGCTCGTACGGAAGTGAAGGAGCCGGTCGAGGGCATCGCGCGCATGCTCGAACGGTTGCACCGCAGCAAAGGCATTGCCATCGATGTCGACGCCGACCCCAAGGCGGTTTTCCGGGGCGAGCGGGGCGACTTCGATGAACTTGTTGGCAACTTGTTGGAAAACGCTGCCAAATGGTGCAAGTCGCGGGTCAATGTGACGGTGACACGCAGCGATGACGGGCTGCAGGTTATTGTAGACGATGACGGTCCAGGTCTGCCCGCCGAACACAGGGCCAAGGCGCTGGAGCGTGGAAAGCGGCTCGATGAATCTGAGCCGGGCACTGGTCTGGGATTATCGATTGTGACCGAGCTTGCGGACATCTACGGGGGGCGCCTTCATCTGGAAGACAGCCCGTTCGGCGGTCTTCGCGCGCGGCTCGAGCTTCCGGCGGCGCCGCTTTGATCTGGCTCATTCTCGTAGCTGTCGTGTTCGTTGCGGGCGGGACGTGGTTCGTCGCCAAGTCGATGCAGACGCGTGTTGTTGTGCTGGTTGCAGGTCTGGTGGCGGTGGGGGCCTACTGGTTCCTTGGCAAGCCGGACATGCCGGACGAGCCTTATGCGGCGCGACTCATTGATATAGAGACCCAAGCCCAGCGCAATCCGGAATCGATGAAGATCGATCAGGTCATCGCGCTCGCCCAGAAACGTGCGCAGGATGATCCCAAGGACCCGCGTCCGCACTGGATCATGGGCAAGATGCTGGAAGCGTCCAACAACCCGCAGGGGGCTCTGCTGGCGTATGAATCAGCGCTGCGCCGCGACCCGAATAACATTGAAACCGTCATGGATCTGGCTGATCTGCGTTTCAAGATGTCGGGGCAGGTCGATGCGGCCACGACCGGGCTCTACCAGCAGGCGTTTGCCGCACAGCCGCAAAATCTCCGGATTGGCTACCTGGCTGGGATAGGTCTCTGGCTGCAGGGCAAGAAGGCTGAAGCTGAGGCTATGTGGGCTGATATCAACGCTCGCGCGCCCGAGACTGGCCCGGAAAAGCAGATGTTCGCTGCACTGCGGCAGATGTTCGGGATCGATCCTCCGGACCCGGCGACGCAGCCTGCGGATGGTAATCCCCCCAAATAGTGACCATATCTCGCGCCAACGTGTCGCTGGCGCTGGCCGAGGCGCCCAATATACTGTGGCAACCGGCGAATGGAGGCGCGACCCATGCGCAAACGATCACAGAGACTCTGGCTGATTGGTGCGGCTGCCGCGCTAACCACGGGCGCAGTGGCGCTGGCCGTGATGGGCTTGCAGGATACGGTGGCATTCTTCCAGTCGCCATCGGACATCGCGGCGAAGGGCGTCGCGAATCTCAAGCAGAGCATCCGGGTTGGTGGTCTGGTCGAAAAGGGCAGCGAGACACACGGATCGGACGGCGCGCTGCTGTTCAAGATTACCGACGGCGTGAACACGGTTCCGGTCGTCTATCACGACATTCCGCCTGATCTGTTCGAAGAAGGCAAAGGCGTCGTCGCCGAAGGCAAGTTCGACGAGACGGGTCGCCTCGTCGCCAAGCGGGTCCTTGCCAAGCACGACGAAAACTACATGCCGAAGGAAACCTATGACGCGCTGAAGCGCGCAGCAGAATCCGGCGGTGACAAGAACTACGGGAAAGAGCCCACCACTTGATCGCTGAACTCGGCCACCTGCTGGCATTCCTCGCGCTGGCGACGGCGGCCGCTCAAAGCTATCTCGGACTGACGACCGGCGGGGAAGCTCCGCGACGTCTTGCGGTTGCGACGGGCATGTTCCTGGTGCTGTCGATGCTGACGCTGGTCATCAGTTTCGTGCGCCTGGACTTCTCAGTCGCGCTGGTCGCCAAGAACTCGCACTCGCTTAAGCCGATCATCTATCGCATCGCCGGCGCGTGGGGAAACCATGAAGGCTCGATGCTGCTATGGTGCGTGATCATGGCAGGCTATGGCGCTGCAGCCGCACTGTGGATGCGCAATGATCGTCTGCGCGATCGCGCGCTCGGCGTGCAGGGGCTATTGACGCTTGGTTCGCTGACGTATCTGTTGTTCGCTTCAAGCCCGTTCACGCGCCTTGCCGATCCGCCGCTCGATGGCGGCGGCATGAACCCGTTGTTGCAGGACCCGGCCGTCGCACTGCATCCGCCCTTCCTCTACATGGGCTATGTCGGCATGTCGTTTGTGTTCTCGCTCGCTGCCGCGGGCCTGATCAACGGAACGATCGACCGCGACTGGGCCAAGCGCGTGCGTCCGTGGGCGCTGACCGCCTGGAGCTCGCTCACGGTTGGCATCGCGCTCGGTTCGATCTGGGCCTACTATGAGCTTGGCTGGGGTGGCTGGTGGTTCTGGGACCCGGTCGAGAACGCGTCGTTCATGCCATGGCTGGTTGGTGCAGCGCTCGTTCACTCGCTCATCGTGACGGAAAAACGAGGCGGCATGGCTGCCTGGACTGTCTTCCTCGCTGTGTTGTCGTTCTGTCTGGCGTTGCTTGGCACCTTCCTTGTGCGCTCGGGCGTCATGACGTCTGTGCATGCGTTCGCGACTGATCCGACGCGTGGCCTTGTGCTGCTGGCGGGTCTGGGTGTTGCAGGTGGCGCAGCGCTGGCGTTGTTCGCGTGGCGTGCGCCGAAGTTGGCGAGCGGGCCTGAATTCGACCCGGTGAGCCGTGAAGGCGCGCTGGTGCTGAACAACCTGTTCCTGTCGGTTGGCGCCGCTCTGGTGTTGCTGGGTACCGTGACGCCGATGGTTGTGCAGTGGCTGGGCGAGATCAAGGTGATCCCGCCCGAGAGCGCTTCGCTGTCGATTGGCGAACCTTACTTCCAGTTGACGCTGGCGCCGATGATTGCGGTGCTGTTGCTATTCCTGCCGTTGGCGCAGGCTGCGCCGTGGCGGAAGGCTGATCTGTCTCCGCTGCTGAAGTGGTTGACGCCTGCTATGGGTCTTGCGCTGGCTGGCGCGCTCGTGGCGATGGCGTTGGGCGGCTGGGGTATCTGGCTTGGTTTCGGCGTGCTTGTCGGACTGTGGGTCGTTGTTGGCGTCGGTTTCGATCTTTGGCGGCGGGTTGGCCCGGCCGGCATCGGGCGCGTCTTCCGCCTGCCGCTGACCGTGTGGGGCATGGCGATTGCGCACATCGGCGTCGGCGTCTTTGTTATCGGCGCGACCGTGGAATCTGCTGCGCGGGTTGAGCGAACCTTCCCGCTCAGCAATGGCCAGTCCGCGGAGATGGCCGGGTGGACCTTTGAGTTCCAGGGGGTCCATTCGGAAGAGGGGCCGAACTATTACGCGACGCAGGCCGACATCAAGGTCACGCATGGCGGCACGACCGAGATGATCCATCCCGAGAAGCGCTTCTATCCGGTGGCTGACACCAGCACGACGGAAGTCGCCATCCGCAAAACCCTTGGCGGGGATGTGTATGTGGCGCTTGGCGACACCATTCGCGACGAGCCCGGCGTTTGGCGCATCCGTATCGCGCACCATCCGATGATCGATTGGGTGTTTGGCGGGGCCAGCTTGATCGCCGTTGGCGGGTTCATTTCGTTGGTGGCGCGTCTGCGACGCCGCGCTCCGGCGCCGGCTGAATCTCCGGCCATCGATCCGACGGCTGAGGCGCCAGCGACACCCGGCGTGGGAGCCACGGCGTGATCGCGGGAGTAGTCATCGCCCTTATGCTCCAAGGGGCAGGTGGGTCCGATGTCCCGCTGGCCGATGCGACCGAGGAAGCCCGCGCTCAGGGGCTTATGCGCGAGCTTCGGTGCGTCGTCTGCGAGAACGAGCCGATTTCCCAATCGACGGCTGACATCGCGGTCGACATGCGCCGCGTGGTCCGGGTCCAGATTGACAGGGGCCAGACCGACGAAGAGGTCCGCAAGTATTTCGTGGACCGCTATGGCCAGTTTGTCTCCTTCCGCCCGCCATTGGATGGGTGGGGTGTCGCCCTTTGGGCGTTTCCCTTCCTGCTGCTTCTCGGAGTGGGCGGCGCTATCGGCTACCGCATGAGCCGCGCGCGGAAGGCGGGTCTGACCCCGATTCCGGACGATCGGGGTGGGGGTGGGGACGCCTAGACGGCGAAAATCCGGCCAGAAGTCTTTGAATTCCCACTGTATGGGCTCTGGCGCCGCCGCATGATTGCCGTAAACTAACAGATTATCGGTGGTCACAACCGGCGCATGGATTCCGTCTGGCGCGGCGACCGCTGAAATTCGGGAGGGGCTTTGCAGTTGCAGGGAGCCTTCCGACGTCTAAGTCGCATCTGGACGGTCGCGCAGGCGAATGCAGTGAGAGAAAGCGAATGATGAAGGTTGGAACTGTCCGCGCTGGCCGGGTTGGCATTGCGGCGGGTCTTATGGCCGTGCTCTCTGCGGGGGCGGCGCTGGCGCCGATCGCGGCGGCCCAGAAACCGATCGCCGTCACGCCTCCTGCCGGCGCTCCCATGAGCTTTGCAGATCTGATCGAGCGGGTGAGCCCCGCCGTGGTCAGCGTTCAGGTGACGACCGAGGTGAAGGCTGCCCAGCGCAACAGCGCGTTCAATCCTTTCCGCGGCTTGCCGGGCTTCGACGAGTACGAAGATCAGTTTGGTGAAGGCGAGGACGAAGAGAAGGGCGCGCCGGAGCGCGACCAGGAAGGCAATGCCCTGGGCTCGGGATTCTTCATCAGCGCGCAGGGCTATATCGTCACCAACAACCACGTGGTCGAGAATGCCCGTGAAGTGACGGTGAGCCTCAAAAATGGTGACCAGCTGGAGGCGGAGATCGTCGGCACGGACGAGCAAACCGATCTGGCGGTGCTGAAAGTGAAGAAGAGCGGCACCTATCCCTTCGTCGAGTTCGCAACCAAGGCCAAGCCGCGCGTCGGTGACTGGGTCGTGGCGGTTGGCAACCCGTTCGGATTGGGCGGCACGGCGACGGCAGGCATCGTCTCGGCTGATGGCCGCGAGCTGCTGGGTGGTAACTACAACGACTTCATCCAGATCGACGCGCCGATCAACCGCGGCAACTCCGGCGGGCCGACCTTCAACCTCAATGGCGAGGTGATCGGGGTCAACACGGCGATCTTCTCGGACACTGGCGGTGGCAGCGTCGGCATTGGTTTTGCCATTGAGGCAAATGCGGTGAAGACGATCGCCGATACGCTGATCAAGAATGGCAAGGTCGTTCGCGGCTGGCTGGGTGTCGAAATCCAGAGCATGAGCCAGCGTTATGCTGACGCATGGAGCCTGAGCAGCGCCAAGGGCGCGATTGTGCGGATGGTGACGGCAGGCGGCCCAGCTGAGAGCAGCGGTATCAAGCGCGGCGACATCATCATTCAGGTCAACGGCGAGGATGTGAAGGATAACCGCCAGCTGACCCAACGCGTGGGTAGTTTGCTGGCTGGTTCAACCAACAACTTCAAAATCATCCGTGACGGCAAGGAGCAGATACTGCGCGTAACGGTGCGGGCTCGCGACGACAAAGCGCTGGCGAATACAGAGCTGAACCCTGATCGTGCGAACATGAAGCCGCCAACCCCGAGCGATGCTGATGTGAAAGTCCACGGCGGCACCGTTCGTCCGCTGACGCAGGAGGAAGCAAAGAAATTCGACGTCGGTGCGGCGGGCACGGGGCTGATTGTCGTGACCGTTGAAACGCGGGGCGCTTTCTCGAAAGCTGACATCTTCCCCGGCGATGTGATCCTTGAGGTCAACAACAAGGCGATGAAGACGGCCAAGGAATACGAAACCGCGGTCACGGCTGCGAAAGCGGCCGGCAAGAAGGATGTGATCGCCCGGGTTGGTTGTGGCAACCAGGAACGTTGCTTCGACCTGACTGTGCTGCGTCCCATTGAAATTTCTGCTGCAGAATAGAAGCGAAACCATGCGGGTTATTGTTATTGAGGACGACGCCGACGCGGCTGCCTTTGTCAAAGGTGTCCTGAGCGAGGCTGGCCACTCGGTCGATGTGTGCGGCGATGGCGAGTCGGGTCTGAACAAGGCTCGAACCGGCGATTACGATGCGCTGGTTGTCGATCGCATGCTTCCGGGCATGGATGGCGTGAAGCTGCTGCGGAGCTATCGCGACGCGGGCGGACGCGCTCCGGCACTGTTCCTGTCGGCATTGGGCGAGGTGGATCACCGCGTCGAAGGTCTGCAGGCGGGTGGCGATGACTATCTCGTCAAGCCGTATGCGCCGAGTGAGCTGGTTGCGCGGGTTGAGGCGCTGGGCCGCCGTGCAACGGGCGACATCCCGACCACCAAGCTGACTGTCGGCGGGCTGGAAATGGATCTTCTGGCACGGACTGTTCATCGCGACGGGCAGAAGATCGATCTTCAGCCGCGGGAGTTCAGGCTGCTTGAGTTCCTGATGCGCCATGCCGGTCAGGTCGTCACGCGCACCATGCTTCTCGAGAAGGTGTGGGACTATCACTTTGATCCCCAGACGAACGTGATCGATGTTCACGTCTCGCGGCTGCGCGGGAAGATCGACAAGGATTTCGAGCGGCCATTGCTGCACACCGTGCGCGGCGCTGGATATCGGCTCGAAGCTTAAACGATGAAAATCGGCCGCCTGCCGGCGCTAGTCCGGACGACAACGTTCCGGCTAGCGCTGTTGCACGCGTCGATCTTCATTCTGTTTTCGGCGTCGCTGCTGGCCTATCTGTATTACGAAACCGCCGGCCATCTGGGACGGCAGGCTGAAGCGGAGCTCAATGCGGAGTTCGGCGAGCTGTCCGCTGCTTATCGTGGCGGCGGGCTTGATCGTCTGAAGCAGGCGGTAACCGAGCGTCGTGAGGCGCGCGGCAAGTTTTTCTATCTCCTGCAGGACGGAAGCGGTCAGAAGATCGAGGGTGACTTCGACGTCCTTCCGGCGCCCGCGCCGCTTGGCCAAGTCGTCAACGTGGAGTTCGCGTATGATGCGCGAACTACGCAGGGGGAACCCATTCGCCGCTCGGCTGAGGGGCGCATTTCGCGCCTCTCCGAAGGGGGCGTGCTGATGGTCGCCTACGACGTGGGCGATCTCGGTGAGATGAACCGGCGGATCACGGAGGTGGTCTGGCGATCGGCGGCGGTTGGTTTTGTGCTATCGCTGATTGGCGGTGTCGTCATTTCGCGTTCGGCCGCACAGCGGGCGGAGCAGCTCGCGAAGACGACCGAGGGTGTGATGGGGGGCGACCTCACACGGCGTGCGCCCGTGTTCGGCTCAGGCGACGAATTCGACCGACTATCGGAACAGCTGAACGCGATGTTGGCCAAACTCGAGAGGTTGGTCATTTCCTCGAGATCAGCTGGCGATTCAATTGCGCACGATCTTCGATCTCCGCTCACCAGGCTGCGTAACCGGCTGGAGGCTGGCCTGCGCGAAACCGACAAGGAAGGCGCGCATGCTGCCCTTGTGAGTTCGATCGAGCACGTCGACGCCGTTCTGGATACATTCAACGCCATCCTGCGCCTCTCGCGTGTTCAGGCGGGAGCGACGGGTTCATTCCGCAGAACGAATGTAACCGGTATCACGGACGAACTGGCTGAACTCTACCAGCCTGTTTGTGAAGAGAAGCGGCTCGCGTTCAACTACACCACGCAAGGAGAGCTGTTCGTTCTTGCTGACCGCGATCTCGTTGCGCAGGCCTTGTCGAACCTTATGGACAACGCCGTGAAATACACGCCCGAAGGCGGCGCGATCCGCCTTGAAGTGAAACGTGGGGCCGAGGGAAGCGTAGAGCTGATCGTTGTCGACTCAGGCCCAGGCATTCCAGCTGAAGATCGTGAGCGGGCAGTCGAGCGGTTTGTTCGCCTTGAGCAATCGCGCAGCCAGCCAGGTAGCGGTCTGGGCCTTAGCCTAGCATCGGCAGTTGCTGAAGCGCATGCGGGCAAGCTGATACTCGCAGATGGCGGGGGGCCTCCGACACGGCCAGGGCTTTCTGTAACGCTGCAGCTTCCTGCCGCCTAGATCGTTCGATAGACGGGTCCCGTCTGGACGCTAGGGTCTTTGCATGACTGAAAAACTTGGCCAGTTTGGATTTGGGGCGCTTGAGGGCGCTCGGGGTGATGCAGCCGGAGCATTGCGGCTTGCGGCCAAGCATTCCGACTACATCTCGCGAATTGGACGGCGGCGTCCGGAGGTCATCGAGCAGCTTGAAGCGGGGCCTGACCGCGTGTTGGCGGATGCCTTGGCGGCGATGGAAGCGGCCGGCGCAATTGAAGGGCTCGCGACCGAGCCCATGCGTGCGATGCGCCTCGCCAAGGAAATGGCACATGCAGCCATCGCGGCGGCGGATCTAGCGGGGATCTGGTCGCTGGATGGCGTGGTTCGTCGGTTGACCGACCTCGCGGACGCATCGGTGAAGTCCGCCTTGCGAGTCGCCATACGGAATGCCTGGGCCTCGGGCTCGTTGGGGGAAACGCGTGCAAGTGATGAGATGCCCGGCTTGTTCACGTTGGCCATGGGAAAGATGGGTGCAGGCGAGCTGAATTATTCCAGCGACATTGACCTCATCGTCTTGTTCGATCTCGATGTGCTTCCGGTGCAGGGCATGCGCGTCAAGGAAGGCATGCTGCGCCTTACGCGCGAGCTGGTCCGCGTCTTGGAAGAGCGAACGGCGGATGGATATGTGTTCCGCACGGATCTGCGGCTGCGGCCGGACCCGGCCTCGACCAGCCTTGCCATTTCCACCAACTTTGCCACCGGGTACTACGAGAGCGTTGGCCAGAACTGGGAACGGATGGCTCATATCAAGGCACGCGTTTGCGCGGGTGATGAGGCGGTCGGCAGGAGCTACCTGAAGGAGCTTGAGCCCTACATCTGGCGGCGGCATCTCGACTACTGGGCGATTGCCGACATCCATTCCATCAAGCGTCAGATTCACTCGCATGGACAACACGCAGAACTGAGTTCATCCGACTTCGATGTGAAGCTGGGTCGCGGGGGCATTCGCGAGATCGAGTTTTTCACGCAGGTCCAGCAACTGATCCTGGGTGGTCGACGTCCAGAGTTGCGTGCGCCAAGAACCAAGGACGCACTGAGGGTGATGGCGGCGGCAGACATTGTCGCGGCCGATGTGGTTGACGATCTCTGCCGTAGCTATGATTTCCTGCGGTCGGTTGAGCACCGTATCCAGATGCTCAATGATGAACAGACGCATCATTTGCCTAACGGAGCAGAAAGGCGAGCGGACGTAGCTTTTCTAGCGGGATACTCTGATCAGGCGTGTTTCGAATCCGACATTGCTGCCGTGCGTCGCCGTGTGCACGGCGCGTATTCGGATCTGTTCGCGACGGAGGAGAAGCTGTCTGGCGAGACGGGGAACCTTGTCTTCACGGGGGTCGATGATGATCCGGGCACTGTTGACACGTTGAAGGCGATGGGGTTCTCGGACCCATCCCGTATCATTCATGTTTTTCAGCAATGGCATCGCGGCAGCATTGCCGCCACGCGTTCGGCGCGGTCGCAGCAGTTGTTTACGTCGCTGGGTCCTCGCTTGCTTGAAACGATGTCCAAGGCGGGCGAGCCGGATGCGGCGTTTGAACGGTTCGTCGAGTTTTTCTCGGGGCTGAAGTCTGGCGTACAGGTCATGTCCCTGATGTTGGCCGAGCCTGCTCTGACACGGGACGTCATCGAGACAATGTCGTTTGCGCCAAAGCTGGCGGCAGATCTGGCGCATCGTCCTGCTCTGATGGATTCCATGCTGGAGCCATCATTCCGCGCGCCAGTGCCATCGGATGCGCCGGATGCTCGTATCAACAAGCTGCGCGCGTTGCTCGAACGGGCGGAAGGGTTTGAGGAGCAACTCAATGCAGCACGTCGGTTTCATCGTGAGGAAGCTTTCCGGATCGGCTACCAGCTTCTGCGTGGCGCGATAGGCGCGGCGGAGGCTGGAATTGCGTATGCGAACCTTGCTGACGCCTGTGTGGTCGGACTAGCCCAAGCGTGCGAGAAGGATGTGCTGTCACGCTTCTCCGGCAAGATCGGCAAGTGGTCAGTGTGTGCGCTGGGCAAATTTGGCGGCTGCGAACTCACTGCGACTTCAGATCTGGACCTCATGCTCATTTATGAGCCTGAAGACGATACTGGCGTTCAGATGGCCACGCGATTCATCCAGCGTCTGATTGCAGCACTGTCGGCGCCGACCGAGGAAGGGGCGCTTTACGAAGTCGATGTACAGCTGAGACCGTCCGGGCGGGCAGGGCCGGTTGCTGTGAAAATCTCGTCGTTCGAAAACTATTATCGGGACGATGCGTGGACGTGGGAGTTCATGGCGCTCACGCGCATTCGCCCCGTGACGGGCGATGAGGAGTTGGGCCGCAAGATTGTCGATGCGGCGCGCAATGCGCTGCGGCTGAAGGCGGTCGATCCCAAGATTACCGAGGATGTTTCCGACATGCGGCGGCGGATGGCGCGCGAGCGGCCTTCACGGTCGAAATGGGATGTGAAGCTGGCCCCCGGCGGCCTAGTGGACATCGAGTTCGTGATCCAGCACGCGATTTTGACATCTGCGGCGGACGTGCCGGCAGCTGTCATTCCGACGTCGATGGACGCCATACATGCGCTACGGGACGCGGGTCGTCTCAGCGCTGAGGACGCTGCGGTGTTGGCTGACGGGTTGTCCTTCCAGCTCAACCTGCAGCAGGTTTTACGGATCGCGACGGGCGACAAGTTCGAGCCTGATCTAGCATCGGCGGGACTTAAGGCGTGGCTAGCCAACCATCTGGCAATGAAGGACTTTTCTGAGCTTGATGCCAAGCTGGGAGCCGTCCAGGGCTCCGTAGCAGAGTTGCGTACGCGTAAACTCGGCCCGTTGACGACGGAACCCTAGTCCAAGGCCGTTTAATCACGATCACAGGAGGTCGCTCCAACGTGCTGGGAACGGCCGGGAACAGGGCAAACAAGGCTCGGCAAACGCCGCGGCAGGATGCATAAACGTGGCGAGCCGTTCAGCCTTGAACATCCTGTCCGGACGGACAGCCCAACAGCCTCTCGGAGTTGGCCTGAGCGCCATGCGGGATCCAGACGAGGAACTCGTTCGCAGGGTAGGCGACGGCGACAAGCGAGCCGCCGTTGAGCTTGTTCGCCGCCATCTTCCCCGAATGGTCGGACTCGCGCGCAGGATGCTTGGTGATCGCGCGGAAGCCGAGGACGTGGCGCAAGAAGTCTTCCTGCGCGTGTGGAAGCACGCAGGCTCGTGGCAGCCTGGACAGGCCAAGTTCGAGACCTGGATGCATCGTGTCGCCATGAACCTTTGTCTCGACAGGCTGCGCCGAAGTGGTCGCCAGGGCGGCGAAGTTTCTCCCGAGACGCCGGATGCACGGGCTTCGGCCACACGCGCGCTGGATGATCGACAGAGACGCGAACGTGTTCGAGATGCGCTGCAGTCCTTGCCGGAGCGGCAGAGGGCCGCGCTGGTCCTTTGTTACTATCAGGACAGGTCCAACATCGAAGCGGCGGAAATTCTGGGCATCAGCGTTGATGCTCTTGAAAGCCTGCTGTCGCGAGCTCGCAGGACGCTGAAGTCGGCCTTGTCTGCCGAACGTGCGGATCTGCTGAGCGGGCTCGAGACGGGTTGAGGAAATAGCCATGAACGAGGCACGTTTTATCGAGCTGCTGGGCGTCTACGGGGCGGAGTTCTCCCGTTGGCCGGACGACGATCGTGGAGATGCGGAAGCATTTCTCGAAGTTGCTCCGCATCGTATCAAGGACATATGGGAAAGCGAGCGCGCGTTCGATCACTTGCTGGCGCTTGAAAAGGATATGCCGGCTTCGATCTCGCTTGAGACGCGCGTTCTGTCAGCATCGATGGAGAAGCGGACCAAGCGCCGGCCGATCAGCGCTTTTGGCAAGTGGCGCGTGCCGCAATGGATGACGGGCGGCGCGATTGCAGCGTCGTTGGCGCTTGGGTTTGCTGTTGGCTATGCTGGCGAAAGTCCGCAGCCGTCGGACGGGGAGTACGCGAAGATGTTGACCGTCTCGGGCGGCGGCGCGGGTTCAATGTTCATCTCTGCGATGAATGACGCGGAACGCTGAGAGTTTCATGCCGTCGCGTATGTCGATTTTCCTGATTGGGTCTGTTGCGCTGAATGCCGCGCTTCTGGGTATTGTGGGTGGGCGGTTGCTGAGCCCGGCTTCGCATGAGCCGACGGTGCAGATGCAGCTTGAGCGATATGGGCCGACGTCGGACGTGGTGGCGGCTGCGTGGTCGGAGCTGCCGGAGGCGGACCGGACGGAGCTGCGCACGCAGCTACGCGAGAGCTGGGTTGCGATGGAGGCGGAGCGCAAGCGCCTGCGTGAGGCGGGCGAGGCGGTCTATAGTGCGGCGCTGGCAGATCCATTCGATGATAACCGGCTGCGCGACGCGGTGGCGATCTTCCAGTTGCGCGAGAAGCATCTGCAGGAGAACGCCGAAAATATCCTGATCAGCCATCTCGGCAAGATGCCTCCCCAGGCACGGGCTACGGCTGCGACGGGTCTACTGACGCCGTTCAATGCGCGGATGCAGCGGGCGGACAACAAGGATAGCGGCGCCAAGACAGTGTCGGAGAGCATCCGCCCCTCCGAGAAGGCGTCGGAGAAGACGCCGAACTAGGCGTTGAGGTTCTCACGTACACGGTCCGCGCCGACTGGTGGCTTAAGAGTCGGCAGGAAGATCGAGACACGGGTGCCGACGCCCAGTTCGCTTTCGATCGTGATGTAGCCGCCGTGCATTTCCGCGAATGACTTCGTCAACGCGAGGCCGAGACCGGTGCCGCGCACATTGCGTTCCTTGGCTTCGGGCGTTGAAACCTGCTCGAACGGTTGCGCCAGGCGCGGCAGGTCTTCAGGCGCGATGCCGATGCCGGTGTCTTCCACGCGGATGGCAATCCACTGGCCTTCCTGAGCGATCGTCACTCGGATTTCGCCGCCAGCGTCTGTGAACTTGATCGAGTTGGTGATCAGATTGAACGTCATCTGCTTGATGGCTCGGTGGTCGCCGTTGATGTCTGGCAGATCATCATCGGGGTCAAAGACTAGAGCGATTTCACGATCCGAGCAGCGGCGACGAGCCAGCTTCACAGCGCCATCGACGGCATCAACAGGATCGATGAGGGTTGGCGACAAGCGCATCTTGCCGGCTTCGATCTTCGACATATCCAGAATGTCGTTGATCATCTCTTCGAGGTGTTTGGCGGCCTGGACGATGTCCTGCGCATATTCCTTGTAGCGCTCGCTGCCGAGTGGGCCGTAGATCTCATTCGCCATCATTTCAGCAAAGCCGTTGATGTGATTGAGCGGCGTACGCAGCTCGTGGCTCATATTCTGCAGGAACGAGCCCTTGGCTTGAGCCGCACGTTCGGCGCGGGCCTTTGCTTCGGCATACTTCTCAGCAAGCTCCTGCGCTTGCCCCTTCGTGCGCTGAAGTTCCTCGACCATGGTGCGCAGGCGGCGTTCGCTCTTTTGAAGGCCGACCTCCTGGCGCTTCATATTGGTGATGTCGAGGCCGACTGTGATGAGGCCGTCGGTCGCTGTGCGGCGGTCCACAAGGCGAATCCAAGTGTCGGAGAGCAGCAGCATCTCGCGGGCATTGGCGTCATCGCCAAGCGGGCGTTCGACGCGCACAAATTTGGAGATTTCCGCCATAAGAAGATCATAGGATGCGCCGGCCTGAACCACGCTCTTGTCGAGATTGAAGACGCGCGTGAAGGCTGCGTTCCAATGCGTTAGACGCTTGCGGCTGTCCCACACGGCGAATGGACCTGGATGGGCGTCCAGAGCGGTACGCGCCAGCACTTCCGCGCGGCGGGAACGATGCTGGGCCTGGATGCGGTCGGTGACATTCAGGATCGCGCCGGTGAAAACACCGTCGCTGTGACCGCCAACAAGTTCGAAGAATTTGCCCGCTGTGCGTCCGACGCCTTGGAAGGCTGCGGTGATCTGGCCCGAACTCGGGGTCTCGAAGGCATTGCGCACGCGGCGGCGATCTTCATCCGCAATCATCAAGGTGAATTCATCGAGCGTCATATCGCCGTGGCGGACGGTGCCGACCAGGGCGCCAGCTTCCGCGCCAACCGTCAGCAATTGCGAGGTCGGCGTCCAGCGCCAGAGGCCAATCACCCCCTGCACTTCAAAAGCGGTCCAGCTGGCCCGCTCGAGGGCGGATGGAGTGGGGACGCTCTTCTCGATTTCAGCCTTCTCGCGCTGCAGGCGGCGAATAGTGCTGACCAGACCAAAAACCGCGAGGATTGGGGCTGCTATAAGCAGCCCGTAGATCAGGACGCGGTTGATGTCGCTTGGGCCGAAGAGCGGCACTGGCCGGAAGACGCATGCGGCAATGCCAGAGTCGGACACGGGCGCGCACGCGACGGCTGCCCGTTCTGAATTCACAGTCTCGAAGCGGGCTGCTGGCGGGGAACTGTCGAGCGGGATGAGATAGAATCGTCGGCCCGCGAGCGGTTGCATCATTACATCGGCGCGGGCATTGATGCCCGACACCCATCGTCCCTGCGCATTCTTTGCAAATACGCGGATGCTCTCGTCGTCTGCCAGCTGCGCCCACGTGCCTTCCGACGGAACGCGCTCCGCAACGGCATCGAAAGGGACGCCGCGGCGGATCGCCTCGAGTGAAGCCCCACTAAGGAGCAGGCCTTCCATCTTCGAGCGTGCCGACATCAGCTCGGCGCGGACATGGCCGGCCAGCGTTTCCGCTTCGCGTTGTTGCTGGACCAGGGTGGATGTGTCGCTGAACTCGCGCTCTTCGAATGCCTTAAGGGCAAGGGCGCCGCCGAAGGCAATCATCAGGACGGAAAGCATGCCTACGGGTACCGCGCTACGCGGCTTTTTGTGCGCGTCAACGCGCGTCGTCCCACCCTTGGACGCCTTCGTCCCCAAAGCTATTCCTTCCGCAACGAACGGATTCACCAGTTTTGGATTCGAAAAGCTGCGAAAGGGTTAACGAGGCATTAACTGTGAGCCATATGTCCAGCCCACGTCGATCGCGTCAGGCGGCTGTGTCCTGCACCTTTGCGGGGAACAAGGTTGCTCCCTTGGGTCCGAACAGGTTCTCACGTCGTTCTTTGCCCTTGTAGTGGTCGTCCTTGCGGCGGCGACGGTCGGGGCCGAAATAGACGCTGGTGCGGATGAAAGAACGGGGCGTGTTGATGACGGTGCAGACCTTCCGGTAGAGTTCGGTCGCTGTCACGGGTTTGGCGCAGAACTCCGTCACGCCCGCGTCGCGAGCAGCTTCCACCTTCGATTTCTCGGCGTATGCGGTCAGCATGATGATCGGTACGAAATGGTTCGGGCTGTCTTCAGCGGTGCGGATCAGCTTTGTGAATTCGCAGCCATTGATCGGGTCCATTGCATAGTCGGTGATGATCAGATCGAACGGCGTGGTGCGGATCAGGCTGAAAGCGTCCGCTGCATTGCTGGCATCGAAGAAGTCCTTGACCTCGAAGCCGCGCAGGATCGTCTTGATGATGTTGATCATGTGGTGGTTGTCATCGACAACCAGCACTTTCAGGCGTTCCAGCATGCGGTCCATTGCGTTTCCTGTCGCTATGCCGCGCTGCGCAGCGAACGTGGGCTGCGTGCGAAGAAGTTTTCATCAATGAGCGGGCGGCCGTAGAGGTAGCCTTGCGCGTACTTCACGCCCGCTTCGAGCAGTATCTGGCGATCCATTTCTGTTTCGATGCGTTCGCCGACGGACGTAATGCCCAGTTCGGCGCACATGCGGGCGACGCTGCGCATCAGGGCGATGCCGCGAAGGTTGACCTCGGAATTCTGCAGGAAACTGCCGTCGAACTTCAAGCCATCGACGTCCAGAGCGCGCAGATAGCCGAATGAAGCCGACCCGGCGCCAAAATCGTCGAGCGAAACGCTTATGCCGCTGGAGCGCAGCGTGTTTACGGCGCGGGCGGCGGTCTCAATGTCGTGGATGTGGGCGCTTTCCGTCACTTCCACGATCAGGCGGCTGCGATGAAAGCTATGTCCTGAAATTACCGCGCATAGCTCGCGAATGACGTCCAGGCGCTGCAGGGAAGCGCCGGAGATATTCACAGCCAGGCGATAGTTCGGATCAGCAGTGGCTTCGAGTTGGGCGGCGGCGGCGGCCACCATGATGTAGTCGAGATGGGCGATCTGGCCGCTCTTTTCGGCAGCCTCGATCAGTCCGATGGGCGAGTCTTCCCCGTTGAAACGTGCAAGCACTTCATAATGGCTGATCGCGCCAGAGCGAGTTTCCACGACTGGCTGGCGCGCGGCCATCAGACGGCCGTTCATTACGGCGTCGCGGAAGCGTTCAGCCATGATCTCGTCCATGCGGTCGCCGCGGACGCGAATGGACGCGGGCATGCGTGAGACGATGAAGTTAAAGCTGTTGAGCGTGGCGGCGTCGCGTTGGATCACGATGCGCCGACCACCCTCGATCGAATGGATATCTTCCCAGGAAAGACGGCGACCGGGCCCGAGCGACCAGAGTTCTTCGCGCAGGCGGCTGCCTTCGGCTTCGCTGATAAGGTCGATGGCATTGCGGCCGATCAGGCGATCGGCGGTCGGGTGGTGCAAGAGTGTTGCGTCACCATCGGCATGAGTGATCCGGCCGCCAGCGTCCGTCGACACCAGAAGATCGGCGGCCGCGAAAGCGAACTCGCGGAAGCGCGTCTCGTCGAGAGCTGAAATCGACATCCTTGCCGTCCGGCCACAAAATCCCAGCTTGGACGCTATCGGGGCATGATTAGTCGGTAGTTAACGCTAACAGAGCGTAGATGGCGATTCGAAGGCTCTCTGAAAAGATTAGAGATTTCAGGCCGGATCGGCGAGGGCTCGGCCGATGATGTCCAGGGCGTTCTTCGACAGGCCCGCCTCTGACAGGCGAGCCAGCTCAGCCCGGGCTTTTTCCCGCCGTGGTGCGTTGAAGCTCCGCCAGCTTTCGAAGGCCGTGGACAGGCGCGCCGAGAGGGCCGGGTTCAGCGGGTCCACTTTCAGGATCAGGTCGCTGAGGAAGCGGTAGCCCCAGCCGTCCGCCGTGTGGAACGCGACCGGGTTGTTCATTGAGAATGATGCGGCCAATGACCGGACGCGGTTCGGGTTGCGCAGGTCATAGTCTGACCGCTCAAGCAGGCGCTGAAGGCGCTCACGCAGGTCGTCGCGGATCGCTGTTGCCTGGACGACATACCATTTGTCCATGACCAGCGGGGCGTCTTTCCATTTCGTTTCGAAGTCGCGCAGGGCCGCATCGAAGGCGTCGCCTTCGATGTTAGACAGGGCCGTCAGCGCAGCCAGGATTTCCGTCATGGTGTTGGCGGAGCGATAGGCTTGCGAGATGAGGCCCTCATGGCGATCGCCAAGCGAGGATAGGAATGACAGTGCAGAAGCGCGCAACGCTCGGCGGCCGGCCGCGCGGGCCGACGCGTCAAAGGTGGCAGGTTCGACCTTGTCGAGCACGGCGAGTAAAAGGTCTTCCAGCGAGCGGCCAATGGCGCGCCGCACATGCTGGCGCACAACATGTATCGCCGACGGGTCGGCGTCGCGTACGTCGAGGATAAGTTCGCCAACCGTGGGCAGGTAAAGCAACAATGCTGCGTAGGCTGCGTCCGTCTGCGCAGCGCGAGATACCGAATGACGAAGAGATTGGACGAACGCGGAGAGCCTCGCTTGATCCGGTTCACGAGCGCCGCCGCGCACAGTGTCCAGGATCAACGCCCGAGCGATGGTCTGCAGTCCTTCCCACTGGGCAAAAGCATCATCGTCGAAACCGGCAAGCGCGGCGCGCTCGGATTCGGTGATGTCATCAACCAGGCGTATGGGCGCAGAGAAGCCGCGGTTCAGTGAAGCGCGCGGCTGGGATGCGACGTCTTTGAACGTGAAAGTGGACGATGCACTGTCGAGAAGGGCTACATGCTCGAAGCTGGCAGGGCTGGCTCCCAGGCGCGTTTCCAGCTTGGAGCCGTTGGCGTCGAAGAGGGCGACGCGCACCGGAATGCGTAGCGCCTTCTTGTCAGGCTGGCCGGGCGTTGGTTGGACTGTCTGTGTGAGTGTCAGGCGGAAGGTTCTGGCCTCCGCGTCGTAATCCGTCTTGGCGCTCAATGCTGGCGTGCCGGCTTGCGCGTACCAGAGCGCAAACGCGGAAAGGTCCTGATCGGTTGAAGCCTGGAAGGACGAGATGAAATCCTCGATCGTGGCCGCCGTTCCGTCGAACGTGTCAAAGTATCGGTTCATGCCGGCGAAGAACGCCTCGTCGCCAACGATCAGGCGCAGCATGCGAATGAGTTCCGCGCCTTTTTCGTAAACGGTCGCGGTATAAAGGTTATCTATGCGCGCGTAAGATGATGGCCGCACCGAATGCGCCAGGGGGCCGGCGTCTTCAGGAAACTGCCGTGTGCGCAGGCGGATCACTTCCTTGATGCGCGCGACTGAAGGCGAGCGCATCGCCTTGGTGAACTCCTGGTCGCGGTAAACCGTGAGGCCTTCCTTCAGGCAGAGCTGGAACCAGTCGCGACAAGTGATGCGATTGCCGGTCCAGTTGTGGAAGTACTCGTGCGCGACAATGCTTTCGATGGCTTCGAAATCCGCATCCGTCGCGGTTTTGCCGTCTGCAAGAACGTAGGCGGAGTTGAAGATGTTGAGACCTTTGTTCTCCATCGCGCCGAAGTTGAAATCGCGTACGGCTACGATCTGGAAGACGTCCAAATCATACTCGCGGCCAAAGACATCCTCATCCCACGACATCGAAGCCTTGAGCGAGCGCATGGCGTATTCCGCGCGCGGCGCGTCGCCTTGCTCGACGAAGATCGAGAGCTTTACCGGCTTGCCGGAGAAGGTGGTGAAGTCGTCATGCAGAACGTCGAAGTCGCCGCCGACCAGCGCGAACAGGTAAGATGGCTTCGGGTGCGGATCTGTCCATTCCGCAAAATGGCGGCCGTTGCCCAGATCGCCTTTGGCGGTCGGGTTGCCGTTTGAAAGAAGGTAAGGGTATTTCGCTTTTTCCGCTTCGATCCGAACGAAGTACGGCGCGAGCACATCGGGACGGTCGGGATAGTAGGTGATCCGGCGGAAGCCTTCGGCTTCGCACTGCGTGCAGAAGCGGTTGCTTGAAATGTAGAGGCCGGAAAGCTCGGTATTCGTCTCGGGCGAGATGCCTGTCTCGATCTCCAGTGTGAACACGTCACCCGGCTTGAAGATCACCAAGCCCTCGGGTTCGACCGCGTAGTCCTGATCGGACAGAGCGTTTCCATCGATACGGATGGCCTCCAGCGTCAGCTTTTCACCATCCAGACGCAGCGGCGCATCGGCATCGCCCGTGCGGCGAATGGAAAGCTGCGAGACAACGCGCGTATCGCCCGGCTCGAGCCGGAACAGCAGGCGGACCTGCTCAATGAGGAACGGATAAGGTTTGTAATCAACAAGCCTGACGGGAGGCGGCGTTTCGGTTCGCATGACAGGCGCCTGAGTCAGCACGCCGCGCTCACGTTGCGGCAGAGCTATGCCTACAGGGTTTGCCGTCAAGATAAAGGCCGCAAGCCTGGATATCTCAACGAAAGCCGGGTCTTGTAAGGCCCGAAGGAGCTACGATCGGGCTATTCGGCAGCGAGATTCATCGCCGCGGGGTCACCCGGCGTTTCATAGACGCGCCGCAGGAGAACTGTCGCCTTTTTTGCCAGGTCGAGCAGCTCGCTCGGCATGTCTTCGGAATGGTTATGACCGAACTGGGCAAGAGCTTTGGAGATGCGCATCAGGTGCGGCGCCGCTTCAATGATGCGTGCCTGGAATTCAATGCGCAGGGGGTCGCGATCGTATTCGGCGCTCGGAACGCGCCAGCCGCCCCAATTCTTGTCGTCTGTTGTCACGACCGGGTAGGTTCCGGGCTGCGGATGGTTCGGAACTTCCGCCGAATCCTTCCAGCGATTGCGTGCGCGATTGATGCGCCAGTTATCAAAGTCCGCAACGTCATCCAGCGGCACGCCGGCCTTGTCGGCCATCAACTCGCTCGCAGCGAACTCGCGCCCAAGTCCCACATCGTAGAAAATCTTCAGCGGCTCATCGAGGCCTTTGACCCATTGCGGAAGCACGGCTTCCACGACTGCCCAAGTGCCGACGGGCTTCACGAACACTTTCTGGTTCTTGTGGAATGAGGCCTTGGCCATGGGACTATGTCCTCCCCTAATTGTTGGGAAGAATAGCAGCGCGTGGTTAGAGTCTCGTGAATCCTGAAGCGAAATCGGGCAGGCGATGCCTGCCCGATCTGCTAACGCGGCGTTAGTGAAGATAACTAGCGACAGCCTTCGTCATAGGGGAAGAGCTGAGCATCCGGCACACGCCATGAAACCTCTTCCATCGTGCCGCTCGGCTGACCTTTGGCGTCTTTGCTGTAATACTGGTACTTCATCGAGGAATAGGCGATTTCGATATTTTCGACGGGGGCGTTGCCGTTGTTGAAGTCGGGAGAAACGCTGAAGCTGCGGACTTCGGCGCCTTCGATGATCCATTTCGACACCACAGCCTGGCCGCCCGTGCGGACGGGTGACGTAAAGGTAATCTCGATGCGACCGAGTGGTTGGCCTTCAACGGCCGCCATCATCAGCTTGGGCGACGAACGATCGGGAAGTTTGGTAATGAAGATCGGCGCGACGGTGGTTGAGCGTACTTGATCGGCAAGACCTTCCGGATCGGGCATGACGAAGCTCGACACGTTCATGCTGGCGCCGGAAACAGTGACCTGACCTTCGAAGCCCTTCGTAGCGGCTTCACCCGGCGTGCCGTCGACTTTCAGGAAGACGTCGGCATTCGCGGCGCCTGCGCCAGCCACTGCGCCGGTCAGGGCGATAGCCGACAGAATGCTCGTGCGCGCGAAAGTACGGATGCTCATTTGTCCCTCCAGGCCGCGCGCCGTCCGGGGATCGGGTGGTGTTGGCGGCCATATCGCAGGTTTGTGTTCCCGCTTGTGTGGAGTTGTGAGACTCGCTCTTGGCTGACGTAGGGCGGCGGCGCTGTTTGATTGTGGCGATGGTGTCGGGACGGTGGCGGATGGTTAAAATCCGCTGTTTTGCGAATGCTTAAGCGGGGTTTGCTAGGTTTCCGCTGATTGAAGCGGTCGGCGGCCCCTAATGTTTGCAGATAACAAGAACACACGGCTGGCGTGGATTGCTGGCTGGGGACTGGCGGCGGTTGTGCTCGTCGTGGGGTATGGCGCGTCTGCGCTCCAGCAGTCGTTTTCCGAACCCGACAACGCCATGCGGCTTGTGCGCATTCGCGACATGCTCGCTGGCCAGGGCTGGTTCGACAGCGTGCAGCATCGCCTGAGCCCGCCTGCGGGCGTGCCGATGCACTGGGCGCAGTGGATTGACGGTCTGCTTGCCGCTCCAGTGTTTTTGTTGACGCCGCTGATCGGTCAGCAGGCTGCAGAGATTGTGGTCGCGTTCGCGTGGCCGCTCGGACTGCTCGCGCTGTTCATGATGGTGACGGTCCGCGTTTGCGGAGAGGTCGGCGCGCTGGAAGGATTGAAGCGCGAGGCAGAGTGGGCTGGCGCGATCATCGCGGCGCTAGCGTTCCCGACCATCGAGAAATTCGCGCCGGGCGCATTCGACCACCATAACGTCGAACTCATCCTTGGCATGCTCGCAATCCTTGGCCTGATCAGAATGCGCGAGATGCCACGCAGTGGGCTCTGGGCTGGCGCTTCGCTTGGGCTTGCGATGGCGACGGCGGCGGAAGGGTTGCCACTGGTTGTTGCCGGGCTGATGGTTGCGGTGTTGCTGTGGCTTGTGCGTCCGTCTGCGTTTGCTCACGGATTGCGTTGGCTTGGATTCGGGCTTGTTGCGGTATCCGCCGTGATGCTTCCGGTTCTTGTGCCTCCGGCTGATTGGTTCAAGCCGGTCTGCGATGCGATGGGCGCGCCGTTCCTTGGATTCGCAGTTGTAGGCGGCGGGGTTGCAGTCGCACTTTCGTATCTGCCAGCTCAGGTCAACGCGACGCTGGTTGGGAGGCTTGGTTCGGCCGGTGTGCTGGGCATGGTGGGCATTGCGAGTCTGTATCTGTTGTTTCCGCAATGCGCGGGCGGCAGCTATTCGGTTCTCAACATCGATACCGAGAATCTCTGGATCAGCCAGATTTCCGAAGCGCGCTCCCTCATGGACCTGATGGGTGATGATCCTTCGCTGATCCTGACGCTTGCGGGCGCTGCCTTCGCAGGCTTGATCGCAGGCGCGGTCTTCCTCAAGCGTCACTGGCGCGAGCCGCATGGGTGGGTAGTGCTCGCCTTCCTGCTGTCGGGTGTTGCCGTGCTTGTTTGGCAGATCCGTGGCGCAACTTTCGCCACCGCGTTTGCGATTCCTTTCGCGGCGTGGGCCGTCGCCAAGGTTCGTCGTGACTACCACAACAAGGCGTCGGCCGTGCGAGCGCTGATCTTTGCCGGCGTTGCCGCGAGCTCTGCTGCGGCTGCTTGGGCCAGCGCCGGACAGGTTCTGCAATCCCGG
>ERZ795059.722-NODE-722-length-40416-cov-11.614529_pt1 | contig 40416 bp, 42 predicted proteins | sample MGYA00375143_ERZ795059 | MGnify/ENA primary metagenome ERZ795059 (study PRJEB30188, sample SAMN05720168) | activated sludge metagenome | isolation source: Anaerobic digester | place: USA | collected 2015-01-07 ... | reverse complement strand
GGGACGCCTGCCGGATCGCGCACTCGGCATATCCGGGTTCTCGGCATAGTGGATCAACGAGTGCTTGGTGCGGGCCGTGGCGCTGTATTTGGCGCAGAACACCGGCCGGCGCTACGACACCCTGTTCTCCGACGAGGCCGACGGACCGCTGGACCCGGAGCGCAAGCGCATGTTCATGGCGATGAAGCGGCGTGTGCTGGAACTGGGTGGCTACGCGCGGGAATTCTTCGTGTCGCAGACTCCGGAGCTGACAGCGATGGCGGATGCGGTGATCGATCTCGAGTCGATGACTGCGCCTGGATGCTTGGCCTGATCGTCTGGTTCCCCACCGCAGCACATGCAACACAGCGAAGCGTTCCTGTCTGCGGGCGTTCGCCGCGCATGAACCAAGTGGCCGCTCTCCCCCCTATCGGATGGCGCAGGTTCAGGCGTTGTACCGGCGCATGACGGCGGTGGCTAGCGGCTGCATGGCGGCCAGTGACTGAGCCTCGCCATCCCCGGGCCGTGGTCTCCGGGCAGCGACCCGGGGTCGCCGACGATCTGCACTAGACCGGAGGCGCGCCTGGACGCATCCCGATGGACGGAGCGACATGCTTGCCGTCCTGCGGTTGTTCGGCCATCGGTCGCGATGGCGGAGCGGCCTCAGCGGCAGTGCCCGCAGCAGGAGCCGCCTTGGGATGCAGGGTCAACCTGTGCCGCCTCAGCCCGAACCGGCGTGTAGCCCGCCTCGGCGATGGCGTCCTGCAGCTGCTGCGCATCGGCCTCGGTCGGCTCGACCAGCACCAGATGCTTTGGCAGGTCGATCGTGACCTTGACTCCCCGGTCCGCTGACTTCAGCGCCTTGGTGATCGTGCTGGCGCAGTGGCCGCAGGTCATGTCCTGGACTTCGAATGCAATCATGGGGTGCTCCTTCTGCTGGTTGGGATGCCTGACTTTCAGGCTTGCCCTCGTGGGAAGGTCAAGCCAGCCATCCACAAGACCTCACCTGCAGGTCGGGATCGACAGCGCAGCCGGTTGACATTCCCATGATGGGAAGGCTGAAGCTCCTGCGGCATCAACCGACTGCGGACCCGATACGGTCCGGAAGGACCGATCCCATGAGCACCCTCGCAAGCGCAACGCCCACGCTGGACTTCAAACTGCCGATCGAAGGCATGACCTGCGCGTCCTGTGTATTGCGCGTCGAGAAGGCGCTCGCGACGCTGCCCGGCGTGGAGAGCGCCGCCGTCAACCTGGCCACCGAGCAAGCGACGGTCCGCGCCAGGGACGGGGTGGCGGGCAACGCCCTGGTGTCTGCTGTGACCGCAGCCGTGCGCCGGGCCGGCTACGACGTGCCGACGCATCGTGTCGAGCTGCAAGTCGACGGGATGACCTGCGCCTCCTGCGTCGCGCGGGTCGAGAAGGCGTTGCTGAAGGTGCCGGGCGTGACGACCGCGTCGGTGAACCTCGCCACCGAGAAGGCCAGCGTCGGGGCGCTGGGCAGTGTGTCCTTCGCTACGCTCGCTGCGGCGATCGACAAGGCCGGCTACGCGGCCAGTCCGGTGGTGGACGCCGCAGCACCCAAGCCAGCGCGCCGCCTGCCTGAGTGGTGGCCCGTGGCAGTGGCCTCGGTGCTGACGCTGCCGCTGGTGCTGCCGATGCTGCTGCAGCTGTTCGGCATTCACTGGATGCCAGACGGCTGGGTGCAGCTGGTACTGGCCACGCCGGTGCAGTTCTGGCTCGGTGCGCGCTTCTACCGCGCCGGCTGGAAGGCGCTGAAGGCCCGTGCCGGCAACATGGACCTGCTGGTCGCGCTGGGCACCAGCGCGGCCTACGGGCTGTCGGTCTACTTGCTGTTCAAGCACGCAGCGCACGGCATGCCGCACCTCTACTTCGAGGCCTCGGCGGCCGTCATCACGCTGGTGCTGCTGGGCAAGTGGCTCGAGGCGCGCGCCAAGCGGCAAACGGCGGATGCGATCCGTGCGCTGAACGCGCTGCGTCCGACGGTCGCCCGCGTGCTGGTCGAGGGGGCCGAGATCTCGACACCGGTCGAGCAGGTGGCGGTGGGTGACATCGTCGTGATCCGCCCGGGCGAGCGTGTGCCCGTCGATGGCCAGGTCATCGACGGCCGCAGCCACGTCAACGAGTCGCTGATCACCGGGGAGAGCCTGCCGGTGGCCAAGGCCGTGGGTGAAACGGTCACCGGCGGTTCAGTCAACGAGGAAGGTGTGCTGCAGGTGCGCACCGGCGCGATCGGCGCCGAGACCACGCTGGCCCGCATCATCCGCATGGTCGAGTCGGCCCAGGCGGCCAAGGCGCCGATCCAGCGCATCGTCGACCGCGTCAGCGCGGTCTTCGTGCCCGTGGTGCTGGGCATCGCGGTGCTGACCTTCTTCGGCTGGCTGGCCTGGAGCGGAGATTGGGAGCAGGCGCTGATCAGTGCGGTGGCGGTGCTGGTGATCGCCTGTCCCTGTGCGCTGGGCCTCGCAACGCCGACCGCGATCATGGCCGGCACCGGCGTGGCAGCGCGCCGCGGCATCCTGATCAAGGACGCTGAGGCGCTGGAAGTGGCGCACTCGGTCACCACGGTGGCCTTCGACAAGACAGGCACGCTCACCGAAGGCAAGCCGTCGCTGGTGGCGGTCGAGGCAGGCCTGGACGCACAGGTCGGCCAGGTGCTGACGCAGGCCGCCGCGCTGCAGCAGGGCAGCGACCACCCGCTGGCCCATGCCGTCATGGAGAAGGCCAAGGCCGAAGGCATCGCCGTGCCCGCGGCGCGCGACGCCCGCGCGCTGCCGGGCCGCGGCGTGGAGGCGGTGGTCGATGGCCAGCGCCTGCTGCTCGGCAGCACGCGGCTCATGAACGAGTCGGGCGCACAGCCGGGCGCGCTGCTGATGACCGCCCAGCGCCTCGAGGGCGAGGGGCGCAGCATCTCGTGGCTGCTGGCGCCGACGGAAGGAGCCGCTACAGGCGACGCTCCAGGAGCCCGCGTGCTCGGGCTGCTGGCCTTCGGCGACACCATCAAGCCGGCGTCCCAGGCGGCCGTCGCGCGCCTGCGCGCGCTGGGGATCCGCACGGTGATGCTGACCGGAGACAACCACGGCAGCGCCCAGGCGGTGGCGCGCGAACTCGGCATAGACGAGGTGCGTGCCGAACTGCTGCCGGGCGGCAAGGCCGAGATCGTGCAGCAACTGCGGAACCAGGGCCAAGTGGTCGCGATGGTCGGCGATGGCCTGAACGACGCGCCTTCGCTGGTGGCCGCCGACGTGGGTCTGTCGATGTCCACCGGCACCGATGTCGCGATGGAGGCCGCCGGCATCACGCTGATGCGCGGCGACCCGCGCCTCGTGGCCGACGCCTTCGACGTCTCGCGCCGCACCTATTCGAAGATCCAGCAAGGGCTGTTCTGGGCCTTCGCGTACAACGTGCTCGGCATTCCGCTGGCGGCCTTCGGCCTGCTGAGCCCGGTGATCGCCGGTGCGGCCATGGCGTTCAGCAGCGTCAGCGTGGTCGCGAATGCGCTGACCCTGCGTCGCTGGCGCAGCGCAGCAACGGAATGATCGAACTGTCTCGAGGAACAAAGGCCATGGGTATGAACATCGGACAAGCTGCCGGCGCCACCGGCCTTTCGGCAAAGATGATCCGGCACTACGAGAGCATCGGGCTGCTGCCTGCGTCCACCCGCACGGATGCGGGCTACCGCCAATACAGCGAACGCGACGTGAACATGCTGCGCTTCATCCGCCACTCGCGCGACCTGGGCTTCTCGCTGGAACAGATCCGCGAATTGCTGGACCTGTGGCAGAACCGCAAGCGGTCCAGCCGGCAGGTCAAGTCCCTGGCCGAGGCACACATCGCGGAACTCGATGCAAAGCTCGCAGAGCTGCAATCGATGCGAGCGGCGCTGGCGCATCTGGTCCACGGCTGCCACGGCGACGATCGACCGGATTGCCCGATCATCGACACGCTGGAGGCGACAGGCCCGGTACTGGCCGGCGCTCCCGCCGATCATTCGCGCGGCGCGGTCGCTCAGCGGCAGCGGGCAGCCTCATTCCGGACCGGAGCGCGCACATTGCCCCGCTGAAGCCTGAGCGTCGTCAACCCGGTTTCGATACACTGGTGGTATGCAACGGGTGTTTCGCGCCTTCCTTGTCTGGGTCATGGTGATCGCCATGCCTGTGCAGGGCATGGCTGCGTCCGTGATGTTGTTCTGCGGGCCGAGCCATGAGCGGATGATGCAAGGGCTGGTGGTTGACGCACCAGCATCGCCTTCCAGTCATGCCGCCAAGCCTGGGCACGAACCGGCGGCCACGGGTCATGGCGTGCATGACCACGCGGTGCCGGAGCACCCAGTCGCCGACGAACCCGCCACGGGTGCCGATGGCAACGACGTGACGGGCCTGTTCCCGCACCACGGCAAGTTCAGCTGCAGCGCCTGCGCCGCCTGCTGCTCTGCGCTGTGCCTGCCGACCAGCTTTGTGCTCCCGACGCCCTCGATCCCGGAGCACGTTGCGCCGATGCCGACGGTGGAACCGGTCGCATCGCACCAGCCTGACGGGCTCGACCGTCCGCCTCGAACCGTCCTCGCCTGATCCGGCGCGACGCGCTGGGGTGCAGCGGGTGCCTTTGAGCTCCTCCCGTCAGTTGTCCTGACGGTACCAGCCACGGTCCAACGGACCGACTCCTCGCCCCATCCGGCGGATCGCGCCAGATCCTCACCTACGCACCTGCGTGCCTTGGCCGCAGGACCGTCGTTGAAGCTCTCGCGAGGATTCCATGTTTCTGTCTCCCTTTCGCCTTGGCCGCTGTCGAGGCATTTCTCTCATTGCGCTGCTGACCGTAGCGGTGTTCGCTCAAGCCCAGCCCCAGGGCGCTCCCGCCCGCAACGAACGGGCGGACCCGCTCGATGCGCAGGTCCGCGTGCCGGCTGTCACCCACTCTTCTGCGCTGTCCAGCTATCGAAGGCTGGGCGACGACAAGCGCATCGACTGGAAGGAGGCCAATGAGGCGGTGAACCGCATCGGGGGCTGGCGCGCCTACGCACGCGAGGCGCAGCAGCCTGAGCCTGCACCCGTCGCACCGGCCGGTCGCACCACGCCCGCACCCGTACCGGCGTCGGGCGCCATGCCGGCGCACGGCGGCCACAAGATGCACTGAGGGGATGACGATGACCCGACAACCATCCCCCCCACGAGCGTTCGCCCGGGCGGTGCCGGTCCGTCTCACGGGCCTGGCTGCAGTGGTGCTCGTGCTGAGCGGCTGCGCGTCCCTGAGCCCCGACGGCGGCTTCGCTACCGTCGAGAAGGCCACCGCCGAGCGCATCGGGACCCCTGTGCAACTGGCTTGGGCCCGCCAGCCCGAAGACCTGGACCGCATCGCCCAGCGCGTGGACGAACTCCTGGGCAAGCCGCTGTCCATGAACGATGCGGTGCAGGTCGCCTTGCTGAACAACCGTGGCCTGCAGGCGGCCTACGCCGAGCTGGGCATCACCGAGGCGGAGGTCGTGCAGGCGGGCCGGTTGCCGAACCCCGGCTTCAGCTTCGGCCGCCTGACCAAGGGTGACGAGATCGAGCTCGAACGCGGTCTCCACGTCAATCTTGCCCGGCTGATCGCCATGCCGCTGGTGCAGCGCGTCGAGGCGCGCCGCCTGGAGCAGGTGCGCACCACGGTGGCGATGCAGGTGCTGTCCCTGGCAGCCGACACGCGCAAGGCCTGGGTGCAGGCGGTGGCCGCCGAGGAATCGGTGCGCTACAGCCGCCAGGTGATGCAGGCCGCGGAGGCTGGTGCCGAACTGGCGCGGCGCATGGCGCAGGTGGGCAACTTCAACAAGCTCCAGCAGGCGCGCGAGCAGGGCTTCTATGCCGATGCAGCGCTGAACCTGGCCCGTGCCGAGCAGCAGCAACGTGCGGCGCGCGAGCGCCTCACGCGCTTGCTGGGGGTGTGGGGTACGCAGACCGCTTTCAAGCTGCCAGAGCGCCTGCCTGACCTGCCCACCCAGCCGCGCGATCTGCCAGACATCGAGCGCACCGCGCTCGCCCAGCGGCTGGACGTTACCGCGGCGCGCAACGGCGCCGAGGCCACCGCCCGCAACCTGGGCCTCACTCGCACCACGCGCTTCGTCAACGTGCTGGAGCTGGGCCTGGTGCGCAACAGCAGCAACGAGTCGCCAACGCAGAAGGGCTGGGAGATCGGATTCGAGCTGCCGCTATTCGACTGGGGCGGTGCCCGGGTCGCCCGTGCAGAGGGCATCTACATGCAGTCGCTGCACCGCGCTGCGGAGACCGCGATCAATGCCCGCTCCGAGGTGCGCGAGGCATACGGCGCCTACCGTTCGGCCTGGGACATCGCGAAGCACCAGCGCGACGAGATCGTGCCGCTGAAGGCACGCATCTCGGAAGAGAACCTGCTTCGCTACAACGGCATGCTGATCGGCGTGTTCGAGTTGTTGGCCGATGCGCGTTCGCAGATAGCCAGCGTCAACGGCGCCATCGATGCGCTGCGCGATTTCTGGATCGCGCAGGCCGACCTCGACATGGCGCTCGTCGGCAAGCCCAGCCTCACGGCCGCGGCAGGCCCCGCGATGGCGGCCGGCCCGGCGGGTGACCCCGGCCACTGACGAACCGCCTTCGCCCGAATCGAACACAAGGACTGAATCCATGGTTTCCCGAAGAAGCTTTCTCAACGGTGCCGGTGTGGCGGCTGCCGCCGTGACGGCCACGGCCGTCAGCAAGGTGGCAATGGCGGCCCTGCCTGAGCCCGTCATCCAGACCAAACCCGACACGATGCCTCCGCTGGTGCCGGGCACCGGCCGGCCCTACAACCCCGTTGTCACGCTCAACGGTTGGACGCTGCCCTGGCGCATGAACAATGGCGTCAAGGAGTTCCACCTGGTGGCCGAGCCCGTGGTGCGCGAGATGGCACCCGGCTTCAAGGCCCACCTGTGGGGCTACAACGGCCAGAGTCCCGGCCCGACCATCGAGGTGGTGGAGGGCGACCGCGTGCGGCTGTTCGTCACCAACAAGCTCGGCGAACTCACCAGCATCCACTGGCACGGCCAGCGCCTGCCCAACGGCATGGACGGCGTGACCGGCCTGAACCAGCCCGGGATCCCACCCGGCAAGACCTACGTCTATGAGTTCGTGGCGCGCCGACCCGGCACATTCATGTACCACCCGCATGCCGACGAGATGGTGCAGATGGCGATGGGGATGATGGGCTTCTGGGTCACGCATCCGAAGACCAAGCACCCGCTGATCGACGAGGTCGACCGCGACTTCTGCTTCCTGCTGAACGCCTACGACATAGATCCGGGCAGCGCGACGCCGAAGATCATGACGATGCTCGACTTCAACCTGTGGAGCTGGAACAGCCGCATCTTCCCCGGCATCGACCCAGTCGTGGTTCGGCACATGGACAAGGTGCGCATCCGGGTGGGCAACCTGACGATGACCAACCACCCGATCCACCTGCATGGCCACGAGTTCCTGATCACCGGCACCGACGGCGGCCCCACGCCGAAGAGCACGCGCCAGTACGAGGTGACGGCCGACATCGCCGTGGGCCAGATGCGGCAGATGGACTTCCTGGCCGACGAGGAGGGCGACTGGGCCTTCCATTGCCACAAGAGCCACCACACGATGAACGCGATGGGGCACGGCGTTCCGACGATGATCGGCGTCGACCACCGCGGCGTGGCGCGCCAGATCACCAAGCTCATCCCCGACTACATGGTGATGGGCGAGCGCGGCATGAAGGACATGACCGAGATGGAGATGCCGCTCCCGGACAACACCGCGCCGATGATGGCCGGGCAGGGGCCGTTCGGCGCTGTCGGCATGGGCGGCATGTTCAGCGTCGTCAAGGTGCGCAAAGAACAGAAGCGCGGCGACTACAGCGACCCGGGCTGGTACCAGCACCCGCCGGGCACCGTCGCCTACGAGTTCACCGGCGCACTGCCCGACCCGGCGCGCTTCAAGTCCGAGAGCGCCGGATCCATGCCGGCGGTCTCGAGGCCCGCGCAGGACATCGAGGTCAAGGTGCGCAAGCCATCGGGTGGACACGGCAGCCACTGACGGCACCCACGCACGACAGCGCCAGCCGCTGCGTTCACTTCCTCCCACACATCGACAAGGAACCCTCATGCAAACCAGCAAGCGCCATCTCCTGCTCGCCGTCTCGGCCCTCGGTCTCGGCTTCACCGGCCTGGCACGCGCGCATGGCAACGAAGACCACCCGAAGAAGGCCGGCCCCGTCCGCAAGGAGCAGAAGGACTGGGGCATCGCAGGCGATGCAAAGGCCGTCCGGCGCACCATCGAGGTCCGCATGGGCGACAGCATGCGCTTCACGCCCGAGCGCATCGATGTACGCCAAGGCGAAACGCTGCGCTTCCGCGTACAGAACACCGGCAAGGTCATGCACGAATTCGTCATCGGCACCAAGGCCGAGAACGCCAAGCACGCCGAGCTGATGATCAAGTTCCCGAACATGGAGCACGACGAGCCGTACATGGCCCACGTGTCTCCGGGCAAGACCGGCGAGATCGTCTGGACCTTCAACCGTGCCGGTAGCTTCGAGTTCGCCTGCCTGATCGCCGGTCACTACTCGGCGGGCATGATCGGCACCATCAACGTGACGGCCTGAGCGCGGCATAGCGGCAGCCTTCTCATCCTTCACCCCATCCATCACGGAGCCCCTATGAACCACCTCGTTTCCGCACTGCTCGTTTCCGCGCTGATGAGCGCCCCCGCCCTGGCGCAGCAGAAGGCCGAAGACCATTCCGCACACCACGCGGCCACGCCTGCAACGGCGGCGGCGAGCAGCGGCGACATGGCCGACGGCGAAGTCCGCAAGATCGACAAGGACGCAGGCAAGCTGACGCTCAAGCACGGCGAGATCAAGAATCTCGACATGCCAGGCATGACGATGGTCTTCGGGGTCAAGGAACGCGCGCTGCTCGACAAGGTGAAGGTCGGCGACAAGGTGAAGTTCCGCGCCGAGAAGGCCGGCAGCGGCTACGTCGTGACCGTCATCGAGACGGCGAAATAGCGGCGCAGCGCGGTCCCGCTGTCCCAGCGACTTGTCAACTTGACAAGCGTCAACCGCGGTACTGCGCTTCCACCTAGCATGAAGACGCTGACGGGCCATGGCTCATCGGCCATTCTGTTCATGTCAACGGCCAAGCTCCTTCCACGGCCCCGCCGCACCGCGGCGGCTATGCTGTTCGTCTGGCTGTTCGCGACCTTCGCGAGCTGGGCCAACGCCTGCCTCGTGCAGCCGCTTGCGGCCGCGGAGGGCCGGTCTGATCACCACCTGCGGATCGACGCCGGTGCCGATGTCCGGGCGCACCACGCGGCGGCGGACGCCGGAGCGGAAGACGATCGGGACGCCGGCTTGCAGTCCTGCATCAGCTTCTGCGACTTGGAGCAGAGCATCGTGGCGAAGGCGCAGCCCACGAAGGCGGATGGCTACGCCGACTCCGGCATGCCGCTGCCTGCCGCGTCGAGCAGCTGGCCGGCGCAGACGCTCGATCGGGTCGAGTCCCGCTGGCGTCCGCGTGCAGCGCCCCCGCCACCGGGTCTGCCAGTCGCCATCGCGTTCCTGCGGCTGACGCGGTAGCTCCTCCGCCGGGCTGGTGTGCGCGTGGCTGTGCCCGCGCCGTTGCCGGCCCGTCACGCGTTGCCCGCCCGGCTTGCCGCCACCGCGGGCGCCTTCCCCGAGCCGTCCCGCGACGGCAATCCGCTCTCGTTCACCACTGGAGACTCACCATGACCACGCTTCGTTCGCTCGTCATTGCTGGCACGGCTGCCTTCGTGCTCACCGCCTACGCCCAGACCCCCGGCGCGCCGGGCGCCGCCGACCACGCGGCACACCATCCTGCCGGTACGGCGGCTTCTGCCTCAGCGCCCGCCGACCGCATGGCGATGATGGATGCACACATGACCAAGATGCGTGAGATGCACGAGAAGATGTCGCGTGCGGGCTCGCCGCAGGAGCGGCAGGCCCTGATGGCCGAGCACATGAAGCTGATGCAGGAAGGCATGGCCATGATGGGCGGCAAGGGCCCCGGAGGAATGGGGGGCATGGGCATGGGGGGCATGCGGGGCATGGCTCCGGCCGGCGCGGCAAGCGCCCCGATGGACATGGCCACGCGCCATCAGATGATGGAGAAGCGCATGGAGATGATGCAGTCCATGATGCAGATGATGATGGACCGCATGGGTCCGCCGCCGGCACGGCCCTGAGCCATGGCGGAAAGCAGCAAGCCGTGGAAGGCCGCGGCGCTCATGGCGGGGGCCGTCGCCGCAATCGGCGTCGGCGCGGCGGTGGTCTGGAAAGCGGACCGCGCCGCGGAGCGGCCAGTCCAGCTGCGGCCAGACGATGCGGCCGTCACTGCGCTCGGGCAGCAGGTCTACACGGCGCGGTGCGCGGCCTGCCACGGCGCGCGCCTGGAGGGTCAGCCCCACTGGCGCGAACGGGGCCCGGATGGCCGGTTGCCGGCACCGCCGCACGACGCGAGCGGGCACACCTGGCACCACCCGGACGAGCTGCTGTTCCGCATCACCAAGCACGGTGTGGCCAAGGCAGCGAACCTGAAGGACTACGTGTCGGCCATGCCCGCCTACGACGGCGTGCTCAGCGACGCGGAGATCGTCGCCGCTCTCTCGTGGATCAAGGCACAGTGGCCGGCCGACATCCGCGTCCGGCACGACGAGCTGAACCGGGCGGCCAGTCGCTGAGGCACCGGCGCAAAGCCGCTTGACCTTCACACGGGGGCAAGGCCTATGGTTGACCTGTCCCGCCCGGGCATCACGGATGCCCAACCGACCGAGGAGCCGTTCATGAACCAACCCGTCGAAGACGCCGGCACACCGCGCAGCCGCGGGCCCTTGACCGTGGCACTGCTGATGGTGGCACTGATCGTGGTGTTCTACCTGCTGAGGGAGCACTGGGGTCACGTGGCCGGCCTGTGGCCGTACCTGCTGCTGCTGGCCTGCCCGGTGATGCATCTCTTCCACGGCCACGGTGGCCATCGGCACCATGGAACGCACCACAGTTCGGGGACCGACCAGGGCCCGCGTGGAGGCTGACCCGATGGACATGCACGCACAGCCGAAGCACGGCGGCCACCACGGGCACGAGCACGCGTCCGAAGGCGGCCACGGACACCACGACCACCACGGCCACGAACACCATGGCCACGAGCATGGCCATCCGCACGGCAACACGCCGCCCGGAGGGCATGGCGCGCATCAGGCCGAGTCGCCCGCTGCTGCGGTGCCCGACGGTACCGTGTACACATGCCCCATGCACCCCGAGGTGCGGCAGGACCATCCCGGCAACTGCCCCAAGTGCGGCATGACGCTGGAGCCGGTACTGCCCACGCTCGACGAGGACGAGAACCCCGAGCTGGCGGACTTCCGCCGCCGCTTCTGGTGGACCTTGCCGCTCACGCTGCTCGTGACGCTGCTCGCGATGGTCGGCCACCGGCTGCAGTGGTTCGAGATGGCCACCCAGAGCTGGATCGAGCTGGTTCTGTCTGTGCCCATTGTGCTGTGGGCCGGCTGGCCGTTCTTCGTTCGGGGCGTTCAGTCGGTGCGCCACCGCAGCCCGAACATGTGGACGCTCATCGGCCTGGGCACCGGGGCCGCCTTTGCCTACAGCGTCGTGGCAACGGTGGCGCCGGGCGTGTTCCCGGCGTCGTTCCAGGCCATGGGTCGTGTCGCGGTCTACTTCGAGGCTGCCGCAGTCATCATCTCGCTAACGCTTCTCGGCCAGATCCTCGAGCTGAAGGCCCGCTCGCAGACCTCGGCAGCGATCAAGTCGCTGCTCGGCCTGGCACCGAAGACGGCGCGCCGCATCGGCGCCGACGGCAGCGAGGAAGACGTGCCTCTCACCCATGTCCACGTCGGCGACCTGCTCCGCGTGCGGCCCGGCGAGAAGGTGCCCGTCGACGGCGTGGTGACCGAAGGCTCCAGCGCGGTCGACGAATCGATGCTCACCGGCGAGCCGGTACCCGTGAGCAAGCGCCCGGGCGACAAGCTCATCGGCGCCACGCTCAACACCAGCGGCGCGCTCGTGATGCGCTCCGAGCGCGTGGGCGCGCAGACCATGCTGTCGCAGATCGTGCAGATGGTGGCGCAGGCACAGCGCTCGAAGGCGCCGATGCAGCGCATGGCCGACCAGGTGGCGGGCTGGTTCGTGATGGCGGTGGTGGCCATCGCGGTGGCCACCTTCTTCGCGTGGGGCGTGTTCGGCCCCGAGCCGAGCTGGGTCTACGGGCTGATCAACGCAGTGGCGGTGCTGATCATCGCCTGCCCGTGCGCGCTCGGTCTGGCGACGCCGATGTCCATCATGGTCGCCACCGGGCGCGCCGCGACGCGCGGAATCCTGTTCCGCGACGCGGCGGCGATCGAGCACTTTCGCAAGGTCGACACGCTGATCGTCGACAAGACCGGCACGCTGACCGAAGGCAAACCGGCCTTCGACCGTGCCGTGCCCACCGATGGCTTCACGGCCGACGAGGTGCTGCGCATCGCCGCGAGCCTGGACCAGGGCAGCGAGCATCCGCTGGCCGACGCCATCGTGCAGGCCGCCCGCGCGAAGGGGCTCGCACTGGCCAAGGTCGAGGAGTTCGAGTCGAGCACAGGCATCGGCGTTCGGGGCCGGGTGGAAGGTCGCCGCGTCGCGCTGGGCAACACCGCCCTGATGCAGCAACTGGGCGTCGCCGTCGATCCGCTCGTCGCGCAGGCCGAAGCGCTGCGCGCCGAAGGAGCCAGCGTGATGCACCTGGCGGTGGACGGGCGCCTGGCGGGGCTGCTCGCGGTGTCCGACCCGGTGAAGGCGAGCACAGCCGAGGCACTGGCGGCGCTGCACGCCGCCGGCCTGCGCGTGGTGATGGCCACCGGTGATGGCCTGACCACGGCACGCGCCGTTGCCAAGCGTCTGGGCATCGACGAGGTGCACGGCGAAGTCAAGCCCGCCGACAAGCTGGCTCTCGTGCAGAAGCTTCAGCGCGAGGGCAGGGTCGTGGCGATGGCCGGCGACGGCATCAACGACGCGCCGGCACTGGCGCAGGCCGACGTGGGAGTGGCGATGGGCACCGGCACCGACGTGGCGATGAACAGCGCGCCGGTCACGTTGGTGAAGGGCGACCTGCGCGGGATCGCGCAGGCGCGGCTGCTGTCGCAGGCGACCATCGCCAACATGAAGCAGAACCTCGGCTTCGCGTTCATCTACAACGCGCTCGGCGTGCCGCTGGCCGCCGGGCTGTTGTTCCCGTTCACCGGCTGGCTGCTGTCGCCGATGATCGCGGCGCTGGCCATGAGCCTGAGCTCGGCATCGGTGATCGGCAACGCGCTGCGGCTGCGCAAGGCAGCGCTCCTGCGGGACTGACCCACGCCTCGCGGTGGACGTCGTCGCGCACACGCTCTGGGCCGCCGCGGGGGCGGCGGCGGTCCATCGTCGCCGCCCACTGTCGCGAGGCACGGTGGCGGCCGCGCTGGTCCTCGCGGCCTTGCCGGACGTGATGCATCTGCTGCCGATTGCCGCTTGGTGGGCGCTCGGCGACGGCAGCTTCGCAGCGGTGCGCGGCTACGCGCTGGCCTCGCCCGGGCAGGAGCCGTGGCTGCCGCCCATCGTCGAGCTGTGGTCGCACCACCTGCATTGCGTGATGCACAGCGCACCGGTTGCTGGGCTCGTGACCGCGCTCGCCTGGGCGGTGCGACGTGTGTTCTGGCTCCCGCTGCTCGGCTGGTGGTCGCACCTCGTGATCGACGTGTTCACGCACTCGGCCGACTACTACGCGGTGCCGGTGCTCTACCCGTTCACCGAGAGTGGGTTCGATGGCATTGCATGGACCACGCCGTGGTTCATGGTGCTCAACTATGCGGCGCTGGTGCTCGTGGGGACCTGGCTGCTCGTTCGTCGGAGGCGTCCCAGTGGCAGCTGAGTCGCCGCTGGCCTTTCACCATCGCAGCGAGATCGTGCTGCCGGTCGAGCCCGAGCGCCTGTTCGCCCACCTGGACGACCACCGCCGCCTGTCCGGCCACATGGAGAAGCCGTCGCTGATGACGGCGGGCGCTTCGATGCGGATCGACACCGATGCGGATCACGGCCAGGCGGTGGGTTCGGTCATCCGGATGAGCGGTCGCGTCCTGGGTGTGCGGCTCGGGCTCGAGGAAGTGGTGACCGAACACGCCCCACCGCAGCGCAAGGTCTGGGAGACCGTGGGCGAACCGACCCTGCTGGTCATCGGCGCCTACCGGATGGGTTTCAGCATCGAACCGTTCACTGGGGGCTCGCGACTGGTCGTCTTCATCGACTATGCGCGGCCGGGGCGAGGCCTTGCCCGCCTGCTCGGGGGTCTCGTGGGTCGCTACTACGCGGCGTGGTGCACGCGGCGGATGGCAGAGGACGCCCGTGCAGCCTTTCCGGGGCCGATCCGAGGGCCCGCGCCGAGCGCGCGGTGAGCCGCATCTCTGGTCCGGCTTTGTCTCTACAGTACGCGCATGATTCATCGCATATCCGTTGCTCTGAGCCTGGCGATCCTCTGCTCCACCGCAGCGCGGGCCGACATCATCGACATCGCCTGGAACGAACAGGGCCGCTTCGAACGCCGTGTCAGCGTGGCCCCGGGCAAGTTCGCCGAGGTCTGCGGCAAGCTCGCCCGGGCCGATTCAGTGGCCTGGCGCTTCGAGGCCAGTGGCCCGCTGAACTTCAACATCCACTATCACGAGGGCAAGGATGTGCGCTACCCGGAGCGCCGCGATGCCCTGGCCGGCGCCAGCGGGCGCCTTCAGGTGGTACTTGACCAGGACTACTGTTGGATGTGGACCAACAAGTCGGGCCAGGCTGTCGACCTGAACCTCCTGCTGACGCGCTGAGGCACACGTGCGGAGCGCTTGATGCGGGACAAGGCGCGATGGCCGGGGGGAACGTAGACTTCGATTCATGCGCGCGTTGCGTCGTCATCGCGGCTGGCTGTCCGGCTGGCTGATCGCCCTGGTGCTGTTCACGCAGCTGGCCACGGCGGCGTACGCCTGCCCGCAGCTCTCGCCGGCGCCTGACGACGTTGCGGCCGCAATGGCGGCCATGCCGGACTGCGAGGGCAGCATGCCCACGCGCATGGACCCGGACCAGCCGCAGCTGTGCAAGGCCCACTGCGAGACCGGCAAGACCTCGGTGAACAGCCAGGTGGCCGCGCCGGACGCGCCGCCGGCCATGGCGGTGGGCGCCGCCTTGGTCGGCATCGTCGACGTGGCCGAGGCCGCCCAGCTGGCGGCCACGATGCCCGCCTCGGTGGCCGACGGGCCGCCCGTCGGGTCACCGCCGCTCTACCTCTCCTTCCTCGTCCTTCGGAACTGACCCGCGGACCTGGGTCCGGGTGCGCTGTCTCGGCGCACCCGGATCTCTTGCGTTCGCCGTGCGTTCGATCCGAAGGAGAGTGTCGTGTCTCGATTCAACGTTCGCGTGCCGCGCCGGCACGCCGGGCGGCGCCAGCCGTCCACCCTGGCCTTGGCGTGGGTGCTGGGCCTGGCCGCCCTGACACCCAGCGCTGCGTGGGCTGCCCCTGACGCTCCGTCGCTGAGCTATGCCGAGGCGCTCGAGCTGGCGCGCCAGGCGGCACCGGCACTGCGTGCGCAGCAGGCCACGCTGGCCGGCTCGTCGGCCCTGGCACCAGCGGCGTCCACGCTGCCCGATCCGCGCCTGTCCGTCGGCATCGAGAACCTGCCGATCGCCGGGCCGGATCGCTGGAGCACGACGCGCGATGCCGGCACGATGCAGCGCATTGCGCTGATGCAGGAGATGCCCAACCGGGCCAAGCGCGATGCGCGCGAGCAGGTTGCACAGGCCCGCATCGAGCGCGATCGGGCGACGCTGGCGGCCACGGAACTCGCGGTGCGCCGCGAAGCCGGCCTGGCCTGGCTCGCTGTGCACTTCGCGGAGGCCCGGCTGTCGCAGGTGGCCGGCCTCCAGCGCGAGAACCGGCTGCTGCAGGACACGCTGCCGGCCCGCATTGCCGCCGGCTCGGCCATGCCCGCGGAGTTGACGATGGCGCGCCAGGAAGCGCTGGCCATCGCCGACCGGACCGACGAGCTGGCGCGGGACGTGCGCAAGGCGAGGGTGGAACTGCGCCGATGGATCGGTGAGCGTGCCGCTGCGCCGCTGCAGGGCGCAGCGCCGGCTATGGACGTGAACGGCGACGCCTTGCGCAGCTCGTTGCCGCATCACGCCGAGCTGGCACCCTATGCGCCGATGCGTGCGATGGCCCAGGCCGAGGTGGCCGAGGCCGATGCGGAGAAGCGCGGCGACTGGTCGTGGGAGGTGGCGTACAGCCGGCGGCCACGCTACGACGACATGGTGTCGTTCCAGCTCAGCTTCGACCTGCCGTGGCAACGTGATCGCCGCCAGCAGCCGCAGATCGAGGCCAAGCGGCGCGAGATCGAACGCATCGAGGCCGAGCGCGAGGAACTGCTGCGGCGCCATGCCGCGGAGACCGACGCGATGCTGGCCGAACTGCAGGCGCTCGACACGCAGGCCGAGCGGCTGCGGGCCGCCGGTCTGCCGCTGGCCGCCGAGCGCGTGGCCCTGGCGACGGCGGCCTACCAGGCCGGCCGTGGCGATCTCGCGGCCGTGCTGACGGCGCGCAGCCAGGTGCTGGAAACGCAGCTGCGCGCCATCGACCTTGACGCGCAGCGCGCCGCCCTGCGCCTGCGCCTGTCCACCCTGATTGCGGAGTAACACGATGAGCTTTTCATCCAACCCCTCGTCCTCAAAGACCGTGGTGGCCGGCGCGGTGTTGCTGCTGGCCGGCATCGGCGCCGGCTGGGCGCTCTCGCAGTGGCTGTCGGCTGGCGGCCATGCAGGCGCTTCGGCAACGGCGGCTGCACCTGCCGCCCCTGCCGCCCCTGCCGCCGAGCGCAAGGTGCTGTACTGGTACGACCCGATGGTGCCGACGCAGCGCTTTGACAAGCCCGGCAAGTCGCCGTTCATGGACATGCAGCTGGTGCCCCGGTACGCTGACGAGGCGGGTGCCGACGCCGGGTCGGCGGTGGCGGTGTCGCCGCAGGCCATGCAGTCGCTCGGCCTTCGCGTCGCCACGGCCGAGAAGCGCGTGCTGCAGGCGGCGGTGGACGCGGTCGGTACAGTCGGGCTCAACGAGCGCGATGTCAGCATCGTGCAGGCACGCGCCAACGGCTTCGTCGAGCGTGTCCATCCGCGTGCGCCGGGCGACGTGATCCCCGCGGGCGCCCCGCTGGCCGAGGTGCTGCACCCAGACTGGCTGGCGGCGCAGCGCGAGTACCTCGCGGTGCGGGCCACCGGCGACGCGGTCCTGGCACAGGCAGCCCGCTCGCGGCTGACGCTTCTGGGCATGCCGGCCGCGCTCATCGAGCGCGTGGATGCCAGCGGGCAACCGCAGGCCGTGACGACCATCGTGGCGCCGTCGGGCGGGTTGATCGCCGAGCTGATGGTGCGCCAAGGCATGACGGTGGCCGCCGGCATGACGCTGGCGCGCATCAACGGCCTGGGCACGGTGTGGGTCGAGGCGGCCGTGCCCGAGGCGCTGGGCGCGGCAGTGGTCACGGGCCAGCCCGCCGAGCTGCGGCTGGTGGCGTTCTCGGGCGAGGTGCTGCGCGGCAAGGTGGCGGCAGTGCTCCCGGAGGCGAGCCGAGACACGCGCACGCTGCGCGTGCGCGTCGAGGTGCCCAACCGCGGCGGCCGGCTGCGTGCCGGCATGTTCGGGCAAGTTCGGCTGCTCGGTGCGGGGCAGGGCACCGAGGTCGTCACCGTCCCCGGCGAGGCGGTGATCCGCACCGGGCGCCGCGCGCTGGTCTACGTGGTCGACGCGCCGGGCCGGTACCGCCCGGTGGAAGTGGAACTCGGCGCCGAGGTCGACGGCCGGGTGGCCGTGCTCAAGGGGGTGGAGGCTGGGCAGCAGGTGGTGGCCTCGGGACAGTTCCTCATCGATTCCGAGGCCAGCCTGCAAGGGCTGACCGCGCGTGCCCCGGCGGAAGCGGCCGCGACCACTGCAGCAGCGGCCAGCGCGCAGCAGGGGCCGACCGGCGAGTTCACCACCCGCGGCCGCGTGGTCGAGCTCGACGCGGCGGCGATCACCCTGGAACACGAAGCAGTCCCTGCGCTGAAGTGGCCGGCGATGACGATGCCCTTCCAGCTCGCGCGGCCGGACCTCGCGCGCGGGCTGAAGGCCGGCGATGCGGTGCGCTTCCGCTTCCGCCAGAAGGGCGATGAGCACGTGGTCACCGCGATCGACCGCGAACCTGCCGTGGCCGACCCGCACGCCGGCCACGGCAGCACCGGAGCGCCGCGATGATCGCCGCGCTGATCCGCTGGTCGGTGGCCAACCGCTTCCTCGTGGTGCTGGCCACGCTGTTCCTCGCGGCCGCAGGCCTGTGGGGCGTGCGCACGACGCCGGTCGATGCCTTGCCCGACCTGTCCGACGTGCAGGTGATCATCCGCACGACGCTGCCCGGGCAGGCGCCGCAGATCGTCGAGAACCAGGTCACCTATCCGCTGGCGACGACGATGCTGTCGGTGCCCGGTGCGAAGACGGTGCGCGGCTTCTCGTTCTTCGGCGACAGCTTCGTCTACATCCTCTTCGATGACGGCACCGACCTGTACTGGGCGCGCTCGCGCGTGCTGGAGTACCTCAACCAGGTGCAGGGCCGGCTGCCGGCCGCGGCGAAATCGTCGCTCGGGCCGGACGCCACCGGGGTGGGCTGGATCTTCCAGTACGCGCTGGTCGACCGCACCGGCCGCAGTGACCTGTCGCAGCTGCGCGCGCTGCAGGACTGGTTCCTGAAGTACGAGCTGAAGGGCCTGCCCGGCGTGGCCGAGGTGGCCACCGTGGGCGGCATGAACCGCCAGTACCAGGTGGTGCTCGATCCGCTGAAGCTGGCCGCCTACGGCGTCACGCACGCGCAGGTGCGCGAGGCGCTGATGGCCGGCAACCAGGAAGCTGGCGGCTCGGTGCTGGAGCTGGCCGAGGCCGAGTACATGGTGCGCGCCAGTGGCTACCTGAAGACGCTGGACGATTTCCGCGCGGTACCGCTGGCGGCGCGCGGCGGCATCCCGGTGAAGCTGGGCGACGTGGCCACGGTCCAGGTGGGCCCGGAGATGCGGCGCGGCATCGCCGAGCTCGATGGCGAAGGCGAGGTGGCCGGTGGCGTGGTGGTGCTGCGCTCGGGCGCGAACCCTCAGCAGACCATCGCGGCCGTGAAGGCCAAGCTTGCAGACCTGCAGGGCAGCCTGCCGCAGGGCGTGGAGGTGGTGACCACCTACGACCGCAGCGCGCTGATCGAGCGCGCCATCGACAACCTCTCGGCGAAGCTGATCGAGGAGTTCATCGTCGTCGCGGCCGTCTGTGCGATCTTCCTGTGGCACCTGCGCTCGGCGCTGGTGGCCATCATCGCGCTGCCGCTGGGCGTGATGGCGGCATTCCTGATCATGCGCTGGCAGGGCATCAACGCGAACATCATGTCGCTGGGAGGCATCGCGATCGCGATCGGCGCGATGGTCGACGCGGCCGTGGTGATGATCGAGAACGCGCACAAGAAGCTCGAGGCCTGGCAGCACGCGCACCCCGGCGAGAGCCTCGTCGGCGAGGCGCGCTGGAAGGTCATCACCGAGGCGGCCGAGGAGGTCGGCCCGGCGCTGTTCTTCTCGCTGCTGATCATCACGCTGAGCTTCATCCCGGTCTTCACGCTGGAGGCGCAGGAAGGGCGATTGTTCGGGCCGCTGGCATTCACCAAGACCTACGCGATGGCGGCCGCCGCCGCGCTGTCGGTGACGCTGATCCCGGTGCTGATGGGTGCGTGGATCCGCGGCCGCATCCCCGACGAGCAGAGAAATCCGATCACCCGCGTGCTGATCGCGATCTACCGTCCGGCGCTCGAATGGGTGCTGCGCTGGCCGAAGGCGACGCTGGTGATCGCGGTGGTGCTGGCGGCGAGCACGGCCTGGCCGCTGTCGCGGCTGGGCGGGGAGTTCCTGCCGCGGCTGGACGAGGGCGACCTGCTGTACATGCCGTCGGCGCTGCCGGGCCTCTCGGCGCAGAAGGCGACCGAGTTGCTGCAGATCACCAACCGCATGATCAAGACCGTTCCGGAGGTGGAGCGCGTCTTCGGCAAGGCTGGCCGCGCCGAGACCGCGACCGATCCGGCACCGCTGGAGATGTTCGAGACCACGGTCAAGCTCAAGCCCCGCGAGCAGTGGCGGCCGGGCATGACGCCCGACCAACTGGTCGAGGAACTCGACTCGGCGGTGAAGGTGCCGGGACTGGCCAACATCTGGATCCCGCCGATCCGCAACCGCATCGACATGCTGGCCACCGGCATCAAGAGCCCGATCGGCGTGAAGGTGACCGGCAGCGATCTCACCACGATCGACCGCATCGCCCAAGGCGTGGAGCGGGTTGCCAAGACGGTGCCGGGCGTGTCGTCGGCGCTGGCCGAGCGCCTGACCGGCGGGCGCTACATCGACGTGCAGATCGACCGCGCGGCGGCTGCGCGCTACGGACTGAACATCGCCGACGTGCAGGCGGTGGTCAGCGGTGCGATCGGCGGCGAGAACGTCGCCGAGACGGTCGAAGGACTGGCGCGCTTCCCCATCAACCTGCGCTATCCGCGCGAGTGGCGCGACACGCCCGAGCGGCTGGCGGCGCTGCCGGTGCTGACGCCGATGGGCCAGCAGATCACGCTGGGCACGGTGGCGAAGATCGTCGTGGCCGACGGGCCGCCGATGCTCAAGAGCGAAAACGCGCGACCCTCGGGCTGGGTCTATGTGGACGTGCGCGGCCGCGACCTCGCGTCGGTGGCGGCCGACCTGCGCGCCGCGGTGGCGCGCGAGGTGAAGCTCGCTCCCGGCGTGAGCATCGCCTATTCGGGCCAGTTCGAGTACCTCGAACGCGCCAACGCGCGGCTGAAGATCGTCGTACCGGCGACGCTGATGATCATCTTCGTCCTGCTGTACCTGACCTTCCGGCGCATCGACGAGGCGGTGCTGATCATGGCCACGCTGCCTTTTGCGCTGACCGGCGGCGTCTGGTTCCTCTGGGCGATGGGCTACCACCTGTCGATCGCCACCGGCGTGGGATTCATCGCGCTGGCCGGCGTGGCCGCCGAGTTCGGTGTGGTGATGCTGCTGTACCTGAAGCATGCGCTGGAGGCCAGGCTGGTGGCCGGCACGCCGCTGACGCTGCCGGTGCTGCTCGACGCAATCCGAGAAGGGGCGGTGCTGCGCGTGCGGCCGAAGGCGATGACGGTCGCGGTCATCCTGGCTGGCCTGGTGCCCATCGTCTGGGGCAGCGGCACGGGCTCCGAGGTGATGAGCCGCATCGCCGCGCCGATGCTCGGGGGCATGGTCACCGCGCCGCTGCTGTCGCTGTTCGTAGTGCCGGCGGTGTTCGCGCTGCTGCGATCTCGGCAACAAGGCTCAGCATCGGTCTGACGGAAGCGGGGCCGGGCTGCCGAATGGTCGGGCTCGCAAAGAAGAAACGGCGCCGCGCGCCCATCCCTGCCGGGATGGGCGCGCGGCGCCGGGGTCGATCAGCGGGCAGGGTCAGCCCGCCAGCAGCGTGACTGGCGGCCCGTCTGCCAGGTGGCGGACGATGCGATTGCCCGCGCGTCGACGGCCATCGCCCTCGACCTCATCGACCAGCTTCGCAGGCAGTCGAAGGCCGAGTTCGGCGACCTTGGTGCGCAGGGTCGCGATGTCGGTCCAGTCCAGCAGGGGCTCCTGAAGGCTGGTGTAGAGCATGTCGTTGCGCTCGTCGATGACCTGGAGAAAGTAGTCTCCCAGGCGTCGATCGAAGCCGGCCACGATCTCGACGGGGTGTCCGTCGAGCGTCGCCGTCGCGAGGTGCTGGCTCATGGTCCGGGCTCCGCGCTGTCGAACACGGGCAGCCCGTCGATGACCGCCGCCTCGCGGTCGAACATCAGCCAGGCCACGCCGGCGGATTCGGCCACCTCGAACAGCATGGCCAGGTCGGGCTCCGACGGCACGCGGTACTTCGGCGCCCCGACATAGACGAACCCGCCGCAGTCGGTCGGGTAGGCGTTCACGGACAGATCGTCATCGGCGAGCTTGTTGCGCGTTGCCGAACTCAGATGCTTCAGGGACAGGCTGGCCAGCATCTCGGCCTGCTGTCGCAGGCCGGTGGCGGGCAGGGTATGCATCGTGGCTTCCTCCTCGGGATGAACTGGGAGATGTGGGGGATTCGGTCGCCCGCGTCACGGTCGAGGGCGCACCGGGCGTGCGCTTCGATCGTCCGGCGCGGGCGAACGTCATGCCGCAGTCGCGGCAGCGGAACCAGTGCAGGCGACCGAGCGCGCCCAGGGGCACGCCGTGGCCGGCACAGCAGGGGCAGGTCGGGGGTTTTCTCTCCGACATGGGCATCCTTGGTTGGGGTGGGATCGGCGGGAGGGCATCGCCTCGGCGGTGCCCTTCTCGCGGCTGGGTCGTGCAGGGCGTGACGGCCGCACATGGCGTCAGAGCAGTCCGCGCTCCGCGAAGCTGACGCACTGGTCGCCGGCGACGACGAAGTGGTCGATCAGGCGGATGTCCACCAGCGCCAGCGCCGACTTCAGCGTCTGCGTCAGGAACTCGTCCGCGCGGCTCGGCTCGGCCTGGCCGCTCGGGTGGTTGTGGGCCACCGCGATCGCGGCGGCGTTGCGGGCCAGGGCGCTCTTGACCAGTTCCCGCGGGTACACCGAGGTCTGGGTGAGCGTGCCGCGGAACACCTCCTCGTGGGCGATCAGCCGGTGGTTGGCATCCAGGTACAGCGCGAGGAAGACCTCGTGCTGCAGGCCTGCGCAGCGCAGTCGCAGCCAGTCCCGAAGGATCTGGGGCGACGACATCACCGGCCCCTGCGCCATCCGGTCACGGAGCTCGCGCATCAGCAGCTCCCGGGCGACACCGAGTCGGCGCGTCAGGAGCTGCCGCGTGGCCGGGTCCTCGTGGGGCGTCTCCCGGTCGCTGACGCGCAGCGCTGCCGGCGTCGGGCCTGGCAATGGGTGGGCCTGCAGGCCCAGCATCTCTGCCACCAGGTCCTCCCGCGACGCATGGGCGGCATCGGGCAGGTCCGGCAGATCTTGAAGACCCTGGAAAGGGTGGAAGTTCATGGCGTTCTCCTCTCGTGGCGAAAAGGAAGACGGGAACGCCGTTCCCTTCCTTCACAGGCTAGGGACTGGTGTCCCCGCAAGGGAAGGATGTGCAGACACACGACGGAACGTGGCCGGCACGGTGGCTCAGATGATCATCCGAGGCAGGTAACGACTGCGACGCCGCTGCCGCCCGTTCGGTCGGCATCGGAAACACTCCTCTCGGGAGTGGGTGTGAGCCCATCAAGTCTGCGCCATCGGCGCCGGGGATTCAACCGGGGCGGTGCCAGCGACAGCGCCTTTGCCGCGCTTGCCCGCGCAAAGGGCGCCAGGGTCCGTGCCTTGGTCGGGCATCGGTACGCGGGGAGGTGGCACGGTTCGCGTGACCGCACTGCGCGTGGCCGCGCCGTTGTGGTTGGGCCACGGCCTGCGCGGATGTCTTGGCGGGCAGACTGCAAAAGTGACACCGCAGAGGCACTCGGCTGTCACTGCAGAAATTTCTTCGCCGCGGGCAGCAGCGGATGCGCACAGACTTGCTCAGGCGCGCGAAGATGCGCGGCTTACCGACAAGGCCGACCCGACATGCTGCGCTCCGGAAACCAGCTTCGACTGACCCGACCCGAACGGGCGCGGCTGGCCCGCATCACCGCCATCGAGCCGGGGTCCATCCGAAGCGTCGCGGACCTGCAGGCCTACGTCCGCCGCTGCAAGGCCCACTACTGGGGCCACTCCGATGACACCCGGTTCCTGCACTGGCTGATCGAGCGTGAGGTGCAGTCCCTGACCGGTCGCTGAGCGCCCGTCGCCCCGTTCGCAGTCTCGGAAACAGGAACGCCCCCGGTGCTGGGCCGGGGGCGTGCTGGGTGACGGCCTGGCGTGGATCTGGATCGCGCCGTCTGAAGGGTCTCGAACGTTCGACCGGACAGCTCAGCGGAACACCCGCGGCTCGACGCTCGCCCCGCGCATGAACGCGAGGTACGCACCGGCCTTGCCGATGTCGTCGAAGTTCGCCACGGGCTGCTCGTGCAGCACCACGGCCCAGGGACGGGCATCGTCATCACTGGCGCGGATACGCAGTTCCGGTGGCTGCCAGCGCGGGTGGCGGTACAGGGGCAGGCCGGTGTCCCAGTCCATCAGTGCCAGCACATTCGCACAGAGGATGGCCGTGCCGCCCGCCTGGCCCGGCTCGACGAGCAGCGGCACCTTCAGCAGGCCGGTCGAGCGGCCGACCGTGCCGACCACGTCGAACTCGTCGAGCCAGCTCGCGCCGGTGCCGGTGTCGCCCAGCACCAGCCGCACCTTGCGGCCGTCCCGGCGGCAGGTCTCCAGCACCCTCGCCAGGCGAGGGTCCGTGCCGGGATCGAAGTAGGTGCCGTGGCCCTGGGCGGACTCGCCCCAGGCACGCACCGCAGCGAGGTACTTCTCGTAGCCGGTGAGGCTGGCCGCGTCGTCGGCGGTCGGCATCAGGTCGGGACGCTTAAGGCGCTGCGCGATCTGCCGGGCATGGTCGCGGGCGTTGTCGAAGCCGAAGCAGGTCACGCCACCTTCGGTGGCGATCACATACAGGCGTTGCTCGGGATTCAGGGTGATGTCTCGCATGGTGAACTCTCGAAGTGGGGAGGGCGGACACCGGCCCTGGCGGGCGGGCCCGCGGGCGGTTGGAAGGGGTGCCGGTCGCGCCAGGCCGCTGGACGTCAGTCCTTGGCCGAGGCACGTCAGCGATCGAACCCGGTGCAGCCGATGGGGCTGCGCCGGGGTTCGGTTTTCGGATCAGCGCCGGCTGATCTGCACGGCGGGTGCGGGGCCGTCGACGGGAGGTTCCGGGGCACGCTCGGAGCCGCCTTCGGAGCCACTGACCGGCGACGCCGGGGACATGCCGGCCTGGTGCTGGAAGCGGGCGTGCGCGTCGGCGAACTCGGCATCGCCCAGCAGCTGACGAACCTGTGCGGCGGCCGGTTCGGGCCTGCTGTCGGCGTCACGGGCCGCGGCTGGGCGCGCGCCCCGCTTCGATGTTGCTGGCGAGGCTGGCGGTGCAGCGGCAATGGCCTCGTCCAGGACGTCGGCAGTGCGGTGGTACGCCTTCTGCGTGACGCCGCCGACGAAGGCTGCGGGTCGCTGCAGCGTCCACTGGACCAGCAGGCGCAGCCACTGCCCGATGCGCTTGTCGCGGGCCTGGCGCGCCTTGTGGACGCGCAGCGACTGCTTGCAGGACAGGTACAGCGCCAGGTGGCGACGCTTCATCTCGGCGTCGCCGTCGAGCTGCGCCATCACCTCGGCGGCGAGGGCGACGTCACGGCCGACGCGTCTGTAGAAGCCGACCCAGGCGCGCTGCTCCTCGATGTCGATGGTGCTGCGGCGCGGTGACGGGCTCTGGAAGGATCTGTCTGGGAAAGCATGATTCATGGGGTTCTCCAAGAAGGCGAGGGAACCCCGACCCCGACGGGAGACGGTGACTCCCGGAGGGTGGATGGCGAGGACGGCTGAAAGCCGAGGGAAACGGGGTGTCGGGTGATGGCGTCCCGATGCCATCGCTGGCGGTCGGTTCACCATCCCCGAGACCCGAGGACTCGATCGGCACGAGTTCGAGCCGCCGGCGGCGCCGCGACGGGCAACTCGATGCCCGCGACCTTCAGGTCGTGAGCACGCGAGCGGCGCCTCGGCGCAGGCCCTCGGCAATGCCGATCCAGCGGTCGGCGATCCGGTCCAGGTAGACCAGGTCGTCGGCCGCGATCTCGCCCGAGGCGCGGAGCCGGGCGATGACTTCCTTGACCAGGAGGGGATCCTCCCGGGCCAGCACGATGGCCGTCGAGGCGATGCGCCTGCGGTAGGTGTCGACCGTCATGGTCAGCACACCGTCGTGCAGCGCTCGGACGCCAGAGGGTCCGCGGCCTCGCACACCACGCGCGTGGACGCATGGGGCGTGCAGGGCCGGGGCCGGAGCAGCGCCGGAAGGGTGACAGGCCGCCGGGCGGGCACACGGGCAAGCCCGGCACCACCCAGCAGTGCACACACCGGCGCGACAGCGCGGTTCCAGGGAACGGGACTCATGGGGGTTCTCCTTCAGGGGTGAAGGGGAACGCCCATCCCTGGCGGGGAACTGGGGTTCCCCGTCTGGGATGCCTTGCCGGGAAGACAAGGCGCTTGGTCGCGCACCAATGCGTGCGCGAGCTGCAGAGGTCCGCATCCGAGAGGACGGGACCAGGGCAGATGCGTGCGTCAGGCCAGGCTACTGATCGAGATCAGGCCGGGCTGGTGAGCGCAGGGCGCGTCACGACGCGGAGGTCGTGATCGGCGCATGCGAGGAGGGGCCACGACACGGGGTCATGGCCGGCTCCTGGTTTCGGATCCGGATGGATCTGAATCGGCCCGGCACACGGAGCTGCCGGACGGGACACAAGGCAGGTAACGACTGCGACGCCAGCTGGGCTGGACTTCAGGGCGACCGGAGCCACCGATGAAGGCTGAGCAGACGCGATGTCCGCAGGAAGCCAAGTCAGTATCGGACGGGGTCCCTCGGTCGGCAACGGACCCGAGGTCTCATCGCGGCAATGCCCGCCCAAGCGACCGGCTCGGCCGACGCTTGGGCGGGCAATCGATTCCGACTCCTCCACGTCGGGGGCCCGGAACGTGGCGCTGCCCAGTTGCTGGGCGTGCGGGCAGGCTGACGGTTCGTATAGTGGGCGGATCAACATCTCCTGCAGACCGGTTCCGCCCTGACCATGACCGTCGAGCGCTATGCCTTCACCGACTGCGAAGCCACCACGGCGGCAGGCGTGCCGCTGCGCATTCCCGCTGGCGTTCACCATGTCGAGCGGCGATCGCTGGTGTTCCGCGTGCGCCTGGGTGGCCGCGAGCTCGATCTGACCCTGGCCGAGTGGGAGCGCCTGCTGGATGCGGGCTGTGTCGGGCCGGTTGTCGCCGCCGATGATCCACCGGGGACTGGCGAGACCCATCCTGGGTGAAACACGCGAGGTGCCGGGCAGGCTGGAACGTCTAAGCGAGAGCGCTGGTCGGACCCCGACGACCACGGCAGTTGCGCTGCTCGAGTGGGCCAGCGACGCGGCGATGAGTGTCTACACAGCGGCCACCACAACTACCCGGACTCGGCCACAAGCAGTCGGACACGTTCGTGCCAGGAAGCTGCCGTTCGACGGCCTGCTGATCTCTGTCGCAGAGCCGGAAGCAGGCTATCTCACTCAAACACTTCCAGACAGCGACAGCACTTCATCCCGCACTCGGTCAAGCCTGCCAACGCTCAGTGAGCTCCGCGGACGTGGCGCCTGGCGGCCGTCGGCGGTTTTGCCCCCGCGTGGTCTATGCCCTGCAGAATGCCGCAGTCGGCGGCTGCATGCGGCACTGGACAAGCCGCCCGAAGCGCACGCAGCTCCTTCTCCAGGGCGCGCAGGGCCCGGATCCGTTCGGCCACATGGCCGATGTGCTCATCGAGCAGGCTGTTGACTTCGCCGCAGTCAGCCGTCGGCTGATCCTTGAATCGCAGCAGCACCCGCACCTCGTCAAGTGTCATGTCCAGGCTGCGGCACTGGCGGATGAACGCCAGCCGCTCCGCGTGATGCGGCGTGTAGATGCGGTAGTTGCCCTCCGTTCGGGCGGCCGTGGGTAGCAGGCCCTCGCGCTCGTAGAAGCGGATCGTCTCAACAGGCGTTCCGCTGGCCTGGGCCAGTTCGCCGATGCGCATGGTCAGACTCCTTCCCGCAAGCGCGGGTTCGCGGTACGTCTTGACTCTATACCCACTTCAGGGTTTCCAATCGAGCCATGGCCCACGAACACACCCATGACATCAAGCCGGCGTCCGTTCGCGCCACCGGTGTTCCCGGCTGCGGCGATTGCTGCCATCCCGTCGGCTCCGCCACGGTCGCCCCGGACGCGCAGCAGACCTTGAGCGGCCAGCGTTTCAGGGTCCCCGCCATGGACTGCGCGGCCGAGGAGTCCGAGATTCGGCGCGCGGTCGAGGGCATTCCGGGCCTTGTGGGGCTGCGCTTTCAGCTGGGCGAACGCAGCCTTCGAATTGACGGCGACCCTCAGGCGGCAATTGCGGCGGTCGAGGCGATCCGAAACAGCGGCTTCGAGATCCATCCATGGCCCGCCGCGCCGGCCTCGACGCAGGACGGCGACGCCGCAGCCCACGATCACGATGCGAAGACCGGCACGGGCCTCCCCCGCCTGCTGGCCGCCCTCGCACTTGCCATCGCCGCCGAGGGCCTGTCCTTCTTCGTGCCCGACGCGCCGTGGTCCAGGCCGGCAGGCCTGGCCATCGCCGCCGCTGCCATCGCACTGGCCGGCTTCGGCACCTTCCGCAAGGGGCTGACGGCGCTGCGGCACGGCCGCCTGAACATCAACGCCCTGATGACCGTGGCGGTCGCCGGCGCCTTCGTCATCGGTCAGTGGCCCGAGGCCGCGATGGTCATGGCGCTCTACGCCGTCGCCGAGCTGATCGAAGCCCGCGCCGTTGACCGCGCGCGCAATGCGATCAGCGGCCTGCTCGCGCTCTCGCCCGAAATGGCCGACCTGCGGCAAGCCGACGGCACGTGGAAGTCCGTGGCCGTGGCTGAGGTGCCGATCGGCGCGACGGTGCGGGTCAGGCCCGGCGAGCGCGTCGCGATGGACGGGGTCGTCACGGAAGGCGGGACGAGCATCGACCAGGCACCGGTCACTGGAGAGAGCCTGCCGGTGGACAAGAGCCCGGGCGATGCGGTCTACGCCGGCACCATCAACCAGACCGGCACCATCGAGTGCCGCGTCACGGCAGCGGCCTCGCAGTCCACGCTGGCGCGGATCATCCATGCGGTCGAGCAGGCCCAGGGCAGTCGCGCGCCCACCCAGCGCTTCGTCGACCGCTTCGCCGCGATCTACACGCCGGCGGTGTTCGTGCTGGCGCTGGCCGTGGCCATCGCCGGCCCCTGGCTGTTCGGCTGGACCGTGCTGGCGGCCGTCTACAAGGCCCTGGTGCTGCTGGTCATCGCCTGCCCCTGCGCGCTGGTGATCGCGACACCCGTCACCGTGGTCAGCGGCCTCGCGTCGGCCGCCAGGCGCGGCATCCTGATCAAGGGCGGTGTCCACCTGGAGCAGGCGCGGCTGCTCAAGGCGATCGCGCTCGACAAGACCGGCACCATCACCGAAGGCAAGCCACGCCTGGTCGAGTGGCAGATGCTGACCACCAGCGTACCCAAGGCACGGGCGGAGCACATCGCGGCCGCCCTGGCCGCGCACTCGGACCACCCGGTGTCGCGCGCCATCGCCGCCGGGCTGACGCCCAACAGCATCGAGGCCCGCAGCTTCGCCGCGCTGTCCGGGCGCGGCATCGAAGCCGACATCGACGGCGAACGCTACGTGCTGGGCAACCACCGCCTGATCGAGGAGCGCGGACAGTGCTCCGCCGAGATCGAGGCCGTGCTGCACCGCCACGAGCAAGCCGGCCGCTCGGTGAGCCTGCTGGCCACCGCGTCGGGCGTCGTGGCGCTCTTCGCAGTGGCCGACACCATCAAGCCGTCGTCGGCAGCCGCCATCGACGAGCTGAAGGCGATGGGCATCACGCCTGTCATGCTGACCGGGGACAACCAGACCACCGCCGAGGCGATCGGCCGCGAGGCCGGTTTGACGGACATCCGAGGCAACCTGCTGCCCGAGGACAAGCTTGCGGCAATCCAGGCGATGCAGAAGCAGTACGGCGCAACGGCGATGACCGGCGACGGCATCAACGACGCGCCGGCACTGGCCCAGGCCGACATCGGCGTGGCCATGGGCGCTGCCGGTACCGACATCGCGATGGAAGCTGCCGACGTCGTCGTGATGAACGACGACCTGCGGCGCATCGCCGAGACCGTGCGCCTGTCGCGGCGCACGCACGCGGTGCTGTGGCAGAACATCGCGCTGGCCCTGGGCATCAAGGCGGCCTTCCTGGTGCTGGCACTGTTCGACAACGCCAGCATGTGGATGGCCGTCTTTGCGGACATGGGCGCCAGCCTGCTGGTGGTTTTCAACGGGCTGCGGCTGCTGCGGCCCGAGCGCAGGGAGTTGTGACGTGATGACGACCCAACTGTTGACAGCGACGCGGTTGCTGGACTTCGAGCACCCGGCACTGCGGGCGCTGATCAATGAACGCCAATGGCTCGCGCTGAGCGAGCACGACCGCATCGGCGCCGCCTATGCCTTCGTTCGTGACGAGATCGCCTTTGGCTACAACACGAGCGACGACCTCCCGGCCTCTGTGGTGCTCGCCGACGGCTACGGCCAGTGCAATACCAAGAGCACACTGCTGATGGCGCTGCTGCGTGCGCTTGGCATCCCGTGCCGGCTGCACGGATTCACGATCGACAAGGTGCTTCAGAAGGGCGCCGTAACCGGCTGGGCCTACCTGCTGGCGCCGCGAAACATCCTGCACTCCTGGGTGGAAGTGCAGCACGAGGGGCGGTGGATCAATCTGGAAGGCTTCATCCTGGATGGTCAATACCTCCGAGCGCTGCAGCAGCGGTTCGCCGACCATCGGGGCCCGTTCCTGGGTTACGGCGTCGGAACCCCGGACCTGAACGATCCGGCGGTGGACTGGCGCTGTGCCGACACCTACATCCAACGCGACGGCATCAACCAGGACTTCGGCGTCTTCGATGATCCCGATGCCTTCTACGCCAGGTGCGGCGCGAACCTGTCGGGGCCCAAGCGCTGGGTGTTCGAGCGCATCGTGCGGCACATGATGAACCGGAACGTGGATCGCATCAGGCGCAGCGGGTCGCCAAGAGAAGCAGCCCAGCGCTCGTCGCTGCCGGAGATGACATCGAAGTAATGTCGCTGCAAGTGTTGCGTCGCTGGCGGCTCCCTACATTGATCTCTCGCGTTGGCTTGTCGTGGCGCTTTCCCAGTGCCCCAAGCCACCCAGAGAGCAACGTAAGGATCGAGATGAAGACAACTCAGGCCTCAAGAGCACTCACACTGCTTGGTGTGTCGCTGATCGCTGGAGCCGCCGTGGCATCCGAGCCTGCACGCCTGGATCCCACCACTGTGCGCACGCTGGCCGAGGCAAAGAGGTCGCTTGAGCGGATGCCGGTTTCGAGATCGAGCGCAGCCGCGGCCGTCGCGACATCCAAGCCGCGCTCGCTTGCCGAGGTCAAGCGAGATCTGAACGCTCCAGCTGGACCTGCCGCGGCAAGCGGCGACGTACCACTGAGCGGCAGATCACTCGCTGAGGCCAAGCGACTCGACTGAGGCCGATGCCTGAAGGCAGGCCGCCGCCGTCGGCGGCCCGCACCACAGGGTTCGCCCGCGAGACGGTCTGCACCTGCAATGCGTGGCAGGATGCAAGAAGCATCAATGCGCCTCGGAGCCCGCAACAGTCGACTCCCCCCTTTCGGGAAGCCTCAACCCTACCCTGGTGACACCTTGTTGGCTGGTCACGAAGGCTTTGCCGTCATGCATTCGAGCAATCGCGGCCACGATGGCCAACCCCAGGCCGTGGTGCTGAACGGCGTCGGAGCGCGATGGATCGGCGCGGTAGAACCGTTCGAACAAGCGGGACTGATGCTCGCTGGGGATCGTTTGGCCCCGATTGCTCACAACCAGTTCGATGCGGTCGAAAGAGCTTGAGATCTCTACAACGATGTCACTGCCTCGCTCCGCGTAGCGCGTGGCGTTGGCGAGCAGGTTGCTCAAGGCGCGCCTCACCAAGCCCGGATCACACCGAAGCCTGGCATCGCCGGCGATCGAGAAGCCGACTCCCGCCTCTTCCGCAGCAGCGGAGTGGTAGTCGACCACCTCGGCGCTGAGTGACGCCAGACTTTCGATCTGTTCACTGCGGGCCTTCGCACCTCGATCCGCGCGCGACAGGAACAGCATGTCGTTGACGATTCCCGTGAGCCGCTGCAGCTCCTCCAGGTTCGACTCCAGGACGTCACGATGCGCGTCGGCCGCGTGCGGGCGACGCAACACGACTTCCGTGCTTGTGATCAGCGTCGCCAACGGCGTGCACAACTCGTGAGCCACGTTGGCGTTGAAGCCCTCCAGCTGGTCGTAGGCTCCTTGAAGTCGGTCCAAGAGACCGTTGAAGCGATGGACGAGTGGTTGAAGCTCGCGCGGCTGCTGGCTTCCATCCAGGCGCTGGCCCATGGTGCTTGCGCCAAGCAATTCAGTCTGGCGCACCAGGCCACGCACCGGTGACAACCCGGCTCTGACCAGCACGAAGCCACCCGCGGAGATCAGCGCTGATCCAAGCAGGGCCGAAACTCCGAGGGTCCAGGCGAGCTGGGTCAGCGCAATGCGGTCGTCCGTGGTGTCCAGTTCAAGCAGAACCCTTACCGGCACGTTGTTGATTCGCACTGGCGCCTCGTAGGCAATGCTCCGGGTGGGGCGCGAGGATGCCGTCGGGAAGCTGTTTTCGTAGAACACCTCGTTCGCCGGCCCTTGCAGGCGCACCCGTAGGTCGGCATGTCCGAGGAAGAAGTCATCCAGCTTGTGTCTCAGCACCGCGAGGTCATTGGCAGCATCCACCTCGCCGAGCAGGTGGTTCACGATCGCCTGCTTCTGTTGCAGCGACTCGACCTGCCTCTTGTCTTGACTGGACGAGCTCACGACATAGACGATCGTCGAGACGATGAGAAGGCCGACCAGCGACTGCACCGCCAGCCACCACGACAGGCGCAAGCCCAGGGAGCTGGTCATCTCGGCTGCGTTCGGCTCGCTCAAGCGCGAAGCTCCATCAGGTACCCCATGCCGCGCACCGTGTGAAGCAGATTGACTTCGAAGGGCTCGTCGAGCTTGCTGCGCAGACGTCGAATGGCCACCTCCACCACGTTGGTGTTGCTGTCGAAATTCATGTCCCACACCTGCTCCGCGATTTCAGTGCGGGACAGAACCTCGCCAGGGCGGCGCAGGAAGAGTGCCAGTAGATTGAATTCCTTGGCGCTCAAGTCAAGGCGCTTCCCGGCCCGTGTCGCTCGGCGCTTGAGCAGATCCAGCTCCAAGTCGTGCAAGCGCAGGACGGTGGGCTCGGAGGCACCTCCTGTCTTTCCCCGGCGCATCAGGACATGCAGCCGAGCCACCAACTCTGAAAACGCAAATGGCTTGGTGAGGTAGTCGTCAGCACCCGATTGCAGGCCCTTGACTCGGTCCTCGACCGCGCCTCGTGCCGTCAACATCAGCACAGGTGTATCGCGCGAGTGCCGCAGCGCCGCAAGCACACCAAGGCCGTCGATGCCGGGCAGCATGCCGTCAAGGACGATCAGGTCGTAGTGGCCCTGGGTGGCCATGTGCAGGCCATCCACGCCGTTGGAGGCGGTCTCCACCACGAAGCCTTCCTCCGAGAGTCCTTGGCGGAGGTAGCTCGCGAGCTTGGCCTCGTCTTCGATCAGCAGGAGTCGCATGCGGCGATTGTCGACCGGCCATGCGATCCCGAGCCGTAGCTGACAAACATGTAATCGACCCGCCAGCCTGGCGTCGGGGCGCGATTTCTACAGTGGCATCCATGCCTTGCGGCATACGACAGGGCAAGTCGCTCGTCGTCAACTGCAGTCAAAGGACTCCTGCCATGTTCTCCCGCACCATGATCCTCGCCGCCGTCGCCACGTTTGCAGCGCTTCCGATGGCGGCATCCGCGACTTCCCTGTATCACTCGGCGCCGGGCGAAGCCGGGTTTACCGTGCATTCCGATCACCTCACCTCGTCCAAGACGCGGGCTCAGGTGCAGGCGGAGGTGCTGGCGGCCCAGAAGGACGGCTCGCTCTCCCGTATCGCTCGAGGCCTGCCGCTGCCTGCGGAAACCCAGGGGATGAACAAGACGCGCGCGCAGGTCATCGCCGAGATGCTGAACGAGCCGGCCGCCGAGCGTCGCGCTCGCGAAGCCCTGCAGATCGGCGGCTGAAGAAACCTCATTCGTCGCCTCGTCCACAAGCCCGCATGAGCAGAGGCGCATGCGCAGTGAAGCGGCACTGAGCGCGGCTCAGGACCCGCATGGATTCACTCCATGGATCGGCCGAAGCTTTCCATATCGCTCTCGTTTACCGCGCGAACCCGCCGACCGTTGGTGACGGCGGCGGGGCGATTCCTACCCGCTTGCCGCTCCAGTGGCTACAGCGTTTCATATCACGGCATCGATCCGACGATGGCACGCCATGAGTGATTCCCGCGGCAGCCCCGGCTGCTCTCCTCCTGTTGCAGCAAGCCAGAGCACGCGCCATCTCCGTTTGTTGTGGGTGAACCTGGAAGGCTTCATCCTCGATGCACCTTACCTGGCCAGCCTGCAGCGACATTTCCCGGACCGTCAGCGTTTTCGCGGCTACGGAGCCGCGACACTGAATCTCGCGGCTCATGAGGTCGAATGGCAGGGCAGGTGCACCTACCTCCAGAGGGGACGGCATTGCCGACGACTTCGGCGTCTTCGACAGTCCCGACGAGTTCTATGCCCGGCAAGGCTCGAACCTCTCCGGGTTCAAGCGATGGCTGTACTCGCATGTGATCCGGCACCGCATGAACGCTCAGGTCCGGCGCATCCGTGCCGAAAATTGGTGATGCCGGTCACGGCGCTCAGCGCGTGACCCCTGCCCGAACCCTGTAGCTGCTAGACTCTTCTCCATGCGCCGCTGGCTCGCCATCCTCATGCTCGCCCTGCTGCCGCTCCAGTTCGGCTGGGCGGCCGTGGCGGTGTATTGCGGACACGAGAGCGACCCGCAAGCCCAGCACCTGGGACACCACGAGCATCAGCACACCGGCCAGGCCACTGCCGACCACGACAGTGCGCCGGCGGACCAAAGCGCGCCGGCTGGGTTCGACTTCGATTGCGGCCACTGCCACGGCACCTGTGCCGGCATGCCTGCACCGATGGATGAGACGACGCCGCTCGCCCTGACCTCGCATCCGGTCACACCGGTCGACGGCATCGTACGCACGATCGCGCAAAGCCCGCCCGAACGCCCTCAGTGGCTGCCCCTCGCCTGATCGGCGAGGCGGGTCTCTTCCCTTCCTGAAGCCCGTTCGCGCCTGCGCGCGCGCCTCCTGACGCATCGGTCAGTGGCGCCGTTCGAGGCCCGATCCGACCTGAGTCCCTCAGCGTCGCCTCTCGCCGATCTCCCGTGGGTTGTTCTCAACACTGGAGCATCGGATGCACCGAAGAAGATTTCCGGCTGCCGGGCGGTGGCCACACACTGCCCGCGCCACCCTGACCCTGGCACTGGCTGCCGCACTGACAGGCGGCCTGATCCAAGCGCACGCGCAAACAGCGGTACCGCCCGCAGCGCAGGACCCGCTGACCCTGCGCGGGGCCTTTGAAGCGGCATGGGCCCGCCAGCCTGAAGCACTGGCGCTCGCGACACGGCGGGATGCGGCACGCGCTCAGGCGCAGGCCGCCCAGTCGTGGACGCCCGAGCCTGTCGCCATGGAGCTGTCGACCAAGACGGACCGCCTGAACCGAAACCTCGGCACGCGGGAATACGAAGTCGGCGTCGCCATCCCGCTGTGGCTGCCGGGTGAACGCGGTCGCAGCCAGGCACTGGCCGACGCCGAAGGCCGTGCTGTCGAGAGCCGGACCACTGCGGCCCAGCTGCGCATCGCGGCCGCCGTGCGGGAAGCCTGGTGGTCCTGGCAGCGGGCACACGCGGAGCTGGAAGCCGCGCGCGGCCAACTGGAAAACGTTCGCCGCATCGCGGCCGACGTGGGCAAGCGCCTGAAGGCTGGGGATCTGGCCCGAGCCGACCAGCACCAAGCCGATGCCGCGGTGGCTGCGGCCGAAGGCGCCGTTGCGCAGGCAGACGGTGCGCTCACGGTCGCGCAGCAGCATCTTCGCTCGCTGACCGCCATGCCCGCCGTCGGCCTGGCCAGCGCCATGCCGAGCCAGGCCGAGCCCGAGCCGCCCACTCCGGCAACTGCCACGGCCGAGATGGACGACCATGCCGAACTGCTTGCGCTGAAGGACCGCGCAGCGGTCGCCGAGGGAGCGATCGCGCTGGCTGCCACCCAATCACGTGCCAGCCCGGAGCTGACGATCGCCGCCACCCGCGATCGGGGCGCCTACGGGGAGTCCCACAACCAGACCTTCACCGTCGGTGTGCGCATCCCCTTCGGCGCCGGACCCCGACACGACGCACGCGTGACCACTGCGCGCGCCGAAGCGGTCGAGTTGCAGGCGCAGATGGCGCTCGAACGTGCCCGCCTTGCGGGCGAACGTGAGGCTGCCCGGGCACGCGCCGATGCCGCGCGCGCGCAGCTCGCGGCCGCCGAACGACGCGCGGGGCTTGCGCTGGAGTCGCGAGGCTTCTTCGACAAGTCGTTCCGGCTCGGCGAGACCGACCTGCCCACCCGCTTGCGCATCGAGTCCGAGGCCGCGGACGCCGAGCGCCAGGCCGCGCGTGCGCGCATCGAACTCGCCGCAGCCATCTCGGCGTGGCGCCAGGCGCTGGGCCTGCTGCCGCAATGAGCCCGGCGTCCCGCACGAAACGAACGCGCCTTAGCGAACCCATTCAGGAATCCCACCCCATGAAGTCCACCCATCCGTTGGCCGTGCTCAGTCTCGCGGCCTTCCTGCTCGGTACCGGAATGCCGGCCTTGGCCGGCGAAGGCCATGACCACGGCGATGCAACACCCGTCGCCACCGGCAAGGCGTTGCCGCGATTCGCAGCCGTCTCCGAGACCTTCGAGCTGGTCGGCGTGCTCGACGGCAAGCAGGTCACGCTGTACCTGGACCGCTTCGCCGACAACACGCCTGTGCGCGGCGCGAAGATCGATCTCGAGATCGCGGGCGCGAAGTTCAGCGCACAGTCCCATGGCGACGACGCCTACGAAATCGTGCTGAAGGAAGCGCCGAAGCCCGGCGTGCTGCCGATCACCGCGACGGTGACGGCGGGCTCCGACGTCGACCTGCTGGCCGGGGAACTCGACCTGCACGAGGCCCCGCACGCCGATGACCCGGTCCACCAGCACTCGTGGAAGGAGTACGCCGGCTGGGCTGTTGGCGGCCTGGCCGCACTGGCGGTCGTGGTGCTCGGTGGCAGGCGCCTGATGGCGGCTCGCCAGCCGCAAGCGGGAGGTGCGGCATGAAGCGCGCCATCACGAACCACCTCGCTGGGCTCGGCGTCGTGCTGGCCCTGGCCGCCGTGTGGCCCGCACAGGCCGGCGAAGGGCACGACCACGGCGATGCCCCGGCCGCGCCGAGCGCCAACGGCCCCCAGCGGCAGCCCGATGGGAGCGTCTTCCTGCCCAAGCCCGCCCAGCGCCAGCTCGGCGTGCGCACGATGGTGACCGAGGAGGCCGAACTGCCGCGCTCGGTCGAGCTGAACGGCAAGGTGCTGATGGATCCGAACGCGGGTGGCAAGGTCCAGCCACTGAACGCCGGTCGCATCGAGCCCGGTCCGCGCGGCCTGCCCAGCCCTGGACAAGTGGTGCGCAAGGGCGACGTGCTCGCCTATGTCGTGCCGTCGGCGGCACCCATCGAGCGATCGAACCAGTCCGCGCAACTGGCCGAACTGCGTGCGGCCAAGTCGCTCGCCGACAAGCGCGTCGCGCGCCTCAAGGAACTGGCCGACACCGTGCCGCGCAAGGACATCGAGGCCGCCGAGAGCGAGGCAGCCAGCCTTGGCGAACGCATCGCTGCCGTCGGCGGCGGGCTGGCCACGCGCGAGGCGCTGGTGGCCCCGGTGTCCGGTGTGATCGCGTCGGCCCACGTGGTGGCCGGCCAGGTCGTCGATGCCCGCGAACTGCTGTTCGAGATCGTCGATCCGGGTCGCCTGCGCATCGAGGCCCTGGCCTTCGATCCGGCCCTGGGGGCCGATGTCGGCAGCGCGACTCTGGCGGTCGGCAATCAGCGCGTGCCGCTGGTGTTCGTCGGCGCCGCGCGCAGCCTGCGCGAGCAGGCGCTGCCGCTGGGCTTCCGGGCGCAGGGCGCAGCCCTGAACGGGCTGGCCGTCGGCCAGCCGGTGCGGGTGTTCGTGCAGACCAGGCAGAAGGTCAAGGGCATCCCGGTCCCCGTCGCGTCGCTGATGAAGAGCCCGGCCAACCAGACCGTCGTCTGGGTCAAGACCGCCCCCGAACGCTTCGAGCCACGCACCGTCACGACCGAGCCGCTGGACGGCCTGAACGTCGCCGTCACGTCGGGCTTGAAGGCTGGTGACCGCGTCGCCACCCAGGGCGCCACCTTGATCAACCAGGTGCGCTGACATGTTCAAGTGGCTACTCGACAACAGCCTGACGAACCGGCTGCTGGTGATCATCGCCAGCGTCGTTCTGATGGCCTATGGCGCGTTCACGCTCTCGCGCACCCCGGTGGATGTGTTCCCGGACCTGAACAAGCCGACCGTCACCATCATGACCGAGGCCGGCGGCATGGCCGCCGAGGAGGTGGAGCAGCTCATCACCTTCCCGCTGGAGACGACCATGAACGGTCTGCCCGGCGTGGAGTCCGTGCGCTCGACCTCGTCGGCCGGCCTGTCCTTCCTCTACGTCACCTTCGACTGGAGCACCGACATCTTCCGCGCCCGGCAGCTGGTGTCGGAGCGGCTGTCGTCGATGGAGGAGGGCATCGCCGAGGGTGTGGTGCCGCGCATGGGGCCGATCAGCTCGATCATGGGCGAGATCATGCAGATCGCGATTCCCGTCGATCCGAGCAAGATCAGCCCGATGGCCGTGCGCGAGTACGCCGACTGGGTGCTGCGCCCGAGGCTGCTGTCGGTGCCCGGTGTCGCGCAGGTGATCCCCATCGGCGGCGAGGTGCGGCAGTTCCAGGTCCAGCCCAACACCGCCCGCATGGCGGAACTGGGTATCACCCACGAGCAGCTCGAAGGGGCGCTCAAGGGCTACTCGGCCAACACCTCCGGCGGATTCCTGGAGCTCAACGGTCGCGAGTACCTGATCCGCAACCTGGGCCGGACCTCGCGACTCGATGACCTGAAGAACCTGGCACTGACCTCCAAGGATGGCCAGCCCATCCTGATGCGCCAGATCGCCGAGGTGACCTTCGCCGCGGCGCTCAAGCGCGGCGATGCGGGCTTCGAGGGGAAGCCGGCCGTCATCCTGGGCATCCAGAAGCAGCCGACGGCCGACACCATCGCGCTGACCAAGTCCATCGAGGACGCGCTGGTCGGGTTGAAGGCTTCGTTGCCGGCCGGCATGGAGGCACCGCGCGTGACCTTCCGCCAGGCCAGCTTCATCGAGGCCTCGATCACCACGCTGCAGGGCAAGCTGATCGGCGCCTCGGTCTTCGTGGCGGTGATCCTGTTCTTCTTCCTGGGCACCCTGCGGCCGACCATCATCGCGCTGACGGCCATTCCCGTATCGATCTTCATCACCGCGCTGGTCTTCAAGTACTTCGGCCTGTCGATCAACACGATGACGCTGGGCGGCCTGGCGATTGCCATCGGTGGCCTGGTCGACGACGCGGTCGTGGGTGTCGAGAACGTGCTGCGGCGGCTGAAGGCCGACCGGGCCAACCATCCGCACAGCCGGCTGCACCCGATCGAGGTCGTCGCACACGCCACGATGGAGGTGCGCTCGGCCATCCTGTACGCCACGGTCATCATCGTGCTGGTCTTCATCCCGCTGTTCGCGCTGCCGGGGCTGGAAGGCAAGCTGTTCGTGCCGCTGGGCATCGCCTTCATCGTCTCGACGCTCGCTTCGCTGATCGTCTCGGTGACGGTGACACCCGTGCTCAGCTTCTACCTGCTGCCGCGGATGAAGAACCTGGACCACGGCGACACCAAGGTCCTGGCCTGGCTCAAGGCGGGCTACCGCAGCAGCCTGCAGGGCGTGCTGAACCGGCCCAAGGCCGCCATGGCGACCGCTGGCGCGGCGGTGCTGGTGGCCGCGGCCGCCGTGCCGTTCTTCCCGACGACCTTCCTGCCACCCTTCAACGAGGGCACGCTGCTGATCGGTCTGCGCCTGAACCCCGGCGTCACCTTGACGGAGTCATCCGCGCTGGCGCGGCAGGCCGAGGTGCTGGTCAAGCAGGTGCCGGAAGTGACGCACGTGGGGCGGCGCAGCGGCCGGGCCGAGCTGGATGAGCATGCCGAAGGCGTGCACGTCAGCGAGCTCGACGTGGGTTTGAAGCCCACGGCCGAGCTGACGCGCAGCATGGACGAAATCAAGGCCGACATCCGCGCGCGCCTGGTCAACCTGCCCGCGGCGCTGGAGATCGGTCAGCCCATCTCGCACCGTATCGACCACATGCTGTCGGGGGTGCGTTCGCAGATCGCCATCAAGATCTTCGGGGAGGATCTCGATGCGCTGCGGGGCCAGGCCGATGCCCTGCGCGCGAAGCTGGCCGCCATCCCGGGCATCGCGGACCTGCAGATCGAGAAGCAGGTGCTGGCGCCGCAGATCAAGGTGCGCGTCGACT
>ERZ795059.719-NODE-719-length-40483-cov-6.853443_pt1 | contig 40483 bp, 40 predicted proteins | sample MGYA00375143_ERZ795059 | MGnify/ENA primary metagenome ERZ795059 (study PRJEB30188, sample SAMN05720168) | activated sludge metagenome | isolation source: Anaerobic digester | place: USA | collected 2015-01-07 ... | reverse complement strand
GAGATTGGATGGTGTGACTGGAGTTCAGACGTGTGCTCTTCCGATCTCTCTACCCGCGCGAGCTGGGAAGCATGAACGTGAGCCTGGGCCTGGAGAACGGCATTGTGCACGGGAAGTTCCTGGTCGAGTCGCGGGAAGCGAAAGACCTGCTCATGGGCAGCCTCGAGCAGATAAAGCAGGATCTGCATGAGGCGGGCATCGCGGTGGGAGAGTTCCATGTTGACGTGGACGACCGGCGCGGCAGGATGCTCCGGGACACTGACGACGAGAGCGGCGTGTTCGTCGCGCCCGTCGAGCGGCGCGAGGAAATCGCGGCCGGATTCGAATCGAACTCGAAATCATTCCATGACGGACATATCAACCTGGTGATTTAGGAGGAAGCGATGAAAATAGGTAAAATGAGCCCCCAGGACATGATGGCGGCGCAGCTTGAAGCCGACCTCATCAACAAGAAGGTCAACCACGGCAGGGAAGGGAACAAGGGCGATCTGGGCAAGGACGCTTTCATGAAGCTTCTCATCACCCAGCTCAAGTACCAGGACCCCACCCGGCCCATGGAGGACCGCGAGTTCATCGCCCAGATGGCGCAGTTCTCGACCCTGGAGCAGATGACCAACATGAACAAGGAGTTCGCCGGCCTGGTTAAGAGCACCCGCTCGGCCGAGGCCTTCTCGTTCCTGGGCAGGCAGATCGACTCGATGAACCCGGCGACCGGCCGGAGGGTATCGGGCACGGTCACGTCGATACAGTATGACGGCGACGAGCAGATGCTCATGGTGGGGAACGAGGGAGTCAGGATGAGCGACGTGCACTCGGTCCGCGCCGCGGAACCGGCCTCCGCCGACACGGCGCCGGCGCAGGCGATCATGAACACGCTTTCGGGCAAAGTGATAACCGACGCGTTCCAGAAAGCGACGGGAAGCCAGACGGAAACCAGGGCCTCTGTCCTGATTAAATAATTTTTGTAATACAGGAGATCACCTACTATGATGCGCGCACTCTATTCCGGTGTTGCCGGCCTGAAGAACCACCAGACCAGGATGGATGTTATCGGCAATAACATCTCGAACGTGAACACGTACGGTTTTAAAACCAGCAGGGTCTCGTTCCAGGACATGATATCCCAGACGCTTTCGGGCGCAGCCAAGCCGGAGGAAGACCGCGGGGGCGTCAATCCCAAGCAGGTCGGCCTGGGCATGACCATCGCCTCGATCGACCGGATCTTCACGCAGGGCAGCCTGCAGACCACGGGCAACCAGACCGACCTGGCAATCTCAGGCGACGGCTTCTTCGTTGTTTCGGACGGCGACCGGAATTTCTATACCAGGGCGGGCACGTTCGGCCTTGACAAGGACGGCACGCTCGTGAACCCGGGCAACGGGCTCAAGGTCCAGGGGTGGATGGCCACCCGGAACCAGGCCGGCGAGATGGCGGTGAACCCCAGCGGCAGTACCGAGGACATCGTGATCCCGATTTACGGCAAGGTCGACGCGCGCGAGACCGCGAACATCAAGTACAAGTGCAACCTTGACTCCCGCTACGAGGTCCTTCCCCCGGAAGCGACCGGCCAGATGAGGGCGGAGAAAGGGGTGACCACCAGCATTGACGCCTACGACGCGCAGGGGAACACCCACCGGCTCACGCTGAACTTCTGGAAGACGGGCCCCAACCAGTGGACGGCCTCGGCGGCGATTACCGATTCCGCCACCCCGCTTCTCCTCGACGTTCCCACGGGCGCGGGCCAGGCCAACAACGAGAACACCAATTCGCGCATCAACCTCCGCTTCAGCCCGGACGGCAAGCTCCTGTCCGTGGGCGACGCGGGTACGCCGGACGAGCTCAACCAGGGACAGCTGACGGTCAACGCGAGCTACCGCGTGGCCGGCGACCCGAATATCCGCACGATACGGCTGAACCTGGGCGAAGCGGGGCTCCTCCAGGGGATAACCCAGTACGCGTCAGCGGCCACGACCAAGGCCGTTGAGCAGGACGGCTTCAACATGGGCTACATGGAGTCTTTCAACGTCGACAACTCGGGCATGATTACCGGCGTGTATTCCAACGGGACCAAGCAGACCATCGGACAGGTCGCCATGTCGGTGTTCACCAACCCGCAGGGCCTCACCGCTTCCGGCGAGAACCTCTTCGAGGTATCGAACAACTCCGGCATGGCAAACACCGGCGCCGCGAACCAGGGCGGCCGGGGCAAGATCGTGGCCGGCACACTTGAAATGTCGAACGTGGACCTCTCCGACCAGTTCGTGGACATGATCGTGACGCAGCGCGGCTTCCAGGCCAACTCGCGGTCGATCACGACCTCGGACCAGATGCTGCAGGAGCTTCTCAGCCTGAAGAGGTAAGACGGTTTTAGATAAGAGAATATAAAAAAAAGGCCCTGATAAGGCGGGGTTTAAACTCCGCCCTATCAGGGCCTTTTTATTGGCGCGTGTTTCAATCTTAATGGGCGGGGGTCTGCCCGGCCGGTTCTTCCGGCTTTTTCGGCTCGCCGAGGGTGTTGATGCCCAGGATGTCATAGATAAAGCAGTACCCGGTATACACGGTGTTCCAGGTGAGAGCGCCGAGCGCCAGCAGGACGAACGTCCCGAAGCGGTTGGGCTCGATCGTAAATATAAGCATTATAAAAGCGAGGCCGATCATAAACCTGATGTACCGGTCAGACGCTCCGACGTTTTTTTTCATTTCCATGGCGGTCCCCTTTGATAACGTAGATTGCCCCCTCGAAGCCCGGGGAGCCGGCGCAGTTCCCGGCGCCGCTGGATGCTGATTGATAAAGTATGAAAGGGGCGTTTTAATCTGCAAGAAAAATTTTATTATTGACTAATTTTTTTGGCGCTCGATCTGTACAACAAGAATCAAACGATACGGCCCCCGGCGCCGCCGGGCCACACGAGGACAGCTATGGCACGAATACTGTCGGGCATCCAGCCCTCCGGAACCCTCCATATCGCGAACTATTTCGCGATGATGAAGCCCATGATCGAGTATCAGCGGGACCACGAGCTGTTCTGCTTCATCGTCAATTACCACGCCATGACCAGCAACCAGGACGGCGACCGCCTCCGCACATTCACTGTCGAGGCCGCCATGGACTTCCTGGCCCTGGGCCTGGACCCGGAAAAGGCGTACTTCTGGGTCCAGTCGGACGTGCCCGAGGTGACCGAGCTGACCTGGATCCTCTCATGTCACACTTCGCTCGGCCTGCTCGAGCGGAGCCACAGCTACAAGGACAAGCTGGCCCACGGCATCGTGCCGAACACGGGCCTCTTCACCTACCCGGTCCTCATGGCCGCGGACATCCTCCTGTACCAGGCAAACATCATCCCGGTCGGGAAGGACCAGAAGCAGCATGTTGAGATTACCCGCGACATCGCCATCAGGTTCAACAACGCGTACGGCGACGTGTTCACCATTCCCGAACCGCGTATCTCCGACGACGTCGCGGTCATCCCCGGCATCGACGGCCAGAAGATGTCCAAGTCCTATGACAATACGATCGAGATATTCGAGGACGAGAAAAGCCTGAAAAACAAGGTCATGAAGATCGTGACCGACTCGACGCCGGTGGCGGACCCCAAGGACCCTTCGACGTGCAGCGTGTTCGCGCTCTACCAGCTCTTCGCCGAAAAGGAGAAAGCCGACATCATGAGGGAGCGATACCTGAAGGGCGGCGTCGGGTACGGCGAGGTCAAGAAAGAGCTCTTCGGCATGATCTGGGAATACTTCGCACCCTTCCGGAAGAAGCGCGAGGAGCTGAGTGCCGACAGGGGTGAGGTTATCAGGATACTCAAGAAAGGCGCGGAGAAAACGCGTACGGTCGGTGCCGTTACCCTCGCCCGGGTCAAGGACGCGACCGGTCTCTCGTACGACAGGAAGTGATCTTCTTCCGGGCGTCCGAAGTGGAACACGGTTCGCCCGGAAAAAATGATAATCACCTACCTGCTGTATCCGCCTCTGCCGCCGCTACCGCCTCTTTTTTCGGTTTTCGGCTTCGCTTCATCAACGCGAATGTTACGGCCCTCGAAATTGAAGCCGTCCAGTGCGTCCTTCGCGGTTTCCGCCTCGGACTGGCTGGACATCTCGACGAACCCGAATCCCTTATCACCGATAATCCGCACGTCCGTTACGGTCCCGTGGGTCGCGAACAGCTGTTTCAGCTGCTCTTCGCTGACGGTGTAGCTGAGGTTGCCGACAAAAAGTTTACTCCCGTGCATACTATGCTCCTATGACGCAAGATGTTGTGCTCAACAATATCATCATGGAGGATATAGCTGCGTAGGGCCGTTTCTACGTCCTCATTCCAATACCATCAAGCGTATACACCCAGTATGGGCGGATGAAGGAAATAATCAACTATTTTATTTTTCAGACGAGCCGCTCGATCTTCTCGATGAACGCGCGCATGTGCTCCGGGTAATCCGCGGTGAAGGTCATGATGCGCCCGTCGGCCGGGTGCGCGAACTCGAGGGAGACGGAGGCGAGAAGCAGGTAGGGGACCCGGTATTTCTCCCACTTTTTCGAGTATATCGGGTCGCCGACGATGGGGATCCCTTCCGATGAGAGGTGCACCCGTATCTGGTGCGTCCTGCCGGTGTGCAGGTCGATATCGAGGAGCGTGAACACGCCCAGGCGGCCGTTGAACACTTTTTTAACCGTGATCTCGGTCACAGCCTCCCTGCCCTTCTCGTCCACGCACATTTTATGTCGGTACTTGCGGTGCCTGCCGATGGGACGGTCTATCACCTCGTGGTCCTTCCGCGGCTTGCCCACGACCAGCGCGGCGTACTTCTTCCGCACCCTGCGGCCGCTGAACTCGCCGGTCAGGAACGCATGGGACGCGTCGTCCCGCGCGACCACCATGAGCCCGGCGGTGTCCTTGTCGAGCCGGTGTACGATCCCCGGCCGCGCGACGCCGCCGATGGACGAGAGGTCCCTGACATGATAGAGCAGGCCGTTCACCAGCGTGCGGTTCCAGTTTCCCGGCCCGGGGTGCACCACGAGCCCGGGCTGCTTGTTGATCACGATGATCGACTGGTCCCGGTACACGATGTCGAGGGGGATGTTCTCCGGCTCGAGGTCAAGGGGCTCGGGCTCGGGGACCGTGACCGCAATCTCGTCGTCGGTCTTCACCTTGTAGTTCTGCTTGATGACACTGCCGTTGACCCGGATGTCCCCGCCGCGTATCAGCTTCTGGATATAGCTCCGGGAGAGGTCCAGCTCGAGCGACGCGGACAGGAATTTGTCAATCCGGTCAAGGTTGTTTTCTTCGGGGACGGTGATTTCAATTCGGTCGGATGGCATGATTTTCCCGTTACCGGTCGCTTGTACACGCCGTGCGGAAAACCTTCAATTACAATATTGGCGACCCGGGAAAAAAACGCTTCCACCCGGCGCGCCATAATTGTTTTGACAAATATTCATTTGTCCTGTATCCTTCCTGAAGATTTTTGAATTGTTTTGCCGCTTCAAGCGCGTTTTCCGGGGTCCGGCCCGCGCGGCGGCCCCGATAAAATTTGCGCCATGCATGACCGGGCGCGGTATATCATTCAACCAGGACGCGTGGAGTGACTATGAAAAGATCATTAGTGCCGTTTGTAACGACGTTCATGCTTATCATCATGGCAGCGGGCACCGGCCTGTACGCCGACACCCTCCAGCTCTTCGAGGGGACCATTCTCGTGGGTAAAATCATCGAGGACGAGGGCAAGACCATTCTCTTCGCCAATTCCTACGGAACCTTCAGGATAAAAAAGACCAAGCTCGACAATACCTACAAGACAAACTCTTACACGGAAGATATCGCCCTTCACCGGAAGCTGAAGCTGCCGCTGGACGAGGGCGAGATCATGCGGAACTATAAAGCGGGCCAGGACCGGAAAGACGGGAAGCGGATTGAGCCCATCAAGGAAAAGATTGTCGCACCGGAGCCGGAAGAGAAGAAGGCGCAGGACAAGGCCGAGCCCCTGATCGCGCCGAAGAAGGAAGAGGGCGGCTCCGACAAGTGGACGAGCGGCAGGATCTCGTTCTCCGGGTCGTTCATCTACAACCTGGGCGCCGGCAACGCCGGCCTGCCCTACGGGTACGGCGGCAACGTCGCCCTGGACCAGGGGCTCGATTTCATCTCCGGCGGGCGTCACCCGGCGATGTTCGGCCTGCGCTTCGAGGGAGGGTACGTCTACTTTAAAAAAGGCTCGCTCCGGATAACGGGCTTCACAACCGGTGCCGGGCCCATGTGGGCCTTCCCCTCCATGAAAAACAGCTGGGGCTGCTTCGTACTCGCGCTGCTGCCCGGCGTCTCGTTCCTCAGGGCGGACCTGTCCGGCGGCCCGTTAAGCTTCGGGAGCACGAGCGCCCAGGACTACGCCTTCATGGGCCAGGCGATTTTCGGGTACCAGAAGTCATGGGGGGTATTCTCTCTCTTCGTGCAGGCGCGGTACCTGTATGTGCTACAGCGGGGGGACGACTTGATGTCCATTGCAGGCGAGGTCGGGTTCGGCTTCAACGCATGGTAGAAGCGTGTCAGACGCCGGAGGCCGGCATTACTACTGCCGGTCCTCGGGCTGCACGCTTCCCCCTTCCACCTTTTCTATGATGCCCTTCTGCTCGAGCTCCTCGATCTTCTTGAGCTCGGCTTCGATCACCTTCCTGCTCTCGGGGGTGTCGGCCATGGTGTCGGCGTTCTTCTCCCCGCCGGTATCTATCGTGGAGTCTCCCCTCGTGTCGGTTTTGGTTTCACCCATGGTATCCGGTTTGGTTTCGCCGCCGGTATCGGGCCTGGTCTCCTCGATCGTGACTGGCTTTTTCTCCTCGGTGCGGATGGTCCGGTCGGCGGTCTCTTCCCGTTTATTTTTCCGGCCGGACGCCTGGTTCAGGATATCCATGCTGTTGCCCTTCAGGGCCCCGGCAATGTCCGCGCTCGACATTACCCTGTTAAAGAGGTCGGTATAGTTGCTGAATGTGCCGAGCGGGGCCCGGCACTCGATGACCAGCAGGTTGTTGCCGTATTTCATGAGCATGGTGCGCTGCAGGAGCGTGGTGCCGCGTTTTGTGTACTGGAACACGATCAGCTTGATGGTCGCCTGCCTCCCCACGGCAACCTCGCTGGTTTCTATTATGTTCATGAGACCGGCGCCGATCCCCGTAACATACCATTTTTTCCAGCTCTCCCACTTCTCCTTTTCATCGTCGTCCATGCGGGACGCGGACGCCACGATCGCCGCGCTGCCGCGGGTAAGGGTCAGGATATGCCGGTATCCCACGTCCCGGTAGGACTTTTTCCAGCCGCCCGGCACGCAGATGCTGTAGCCGTAGGTATCGTCTCCGTATCGGGTGCAGTCATCGGCCGCGGCGGGCCATGAAAAAGCGGCAAGCAGGATGAAACAAATCAGCAGTGTACGATTCATAGGTATCAGCACCGGTAATTATTTTTATCCGTGTTGTGAGTATCATAATTTGGCATACCTGTCCATCATAAATTGAGGCGTTTTGCGAAAAATGACGCGGAGGACGGCTAATTAATCTGATTGACAGGGCATCATGATGGAGGAAAATTCAGGAATGAACGAAGCCATGGAGCACCTTGCCGCCATCAGAGCGGGGATTACGAAAAGGATCCACCAGCTGACCGCCTACGTGGCCACCCTCTATTATTTCGAGATCATATTCCTGATGTTCGGCCTCCTCTTCCTGTACGGCCCCGCGGTATCGATAACAACGGGAGCCCTCCTCTCGCTCCTGCTGGCCTATCACATCATCCAGGTGTATTTCCGGAAAAATATCCACCGCGTGATACAGCTCTGCATCATCGACCTCCACGCGGCATTCGCCGCAGGCTATCTCTTCTACTGCGTCGCGGGCGGGGCCGGGAGCGACCCGGGGACGCCCCTCGTCATCGCTGTCAGGTCGCTCCTGCTCGCATGCGAGGTCCCGCTTCTCTATTTCCTCTCGGGAAGTGAAGCCGCAGAATCCTTCAGGTAAACGCCTAGCGGGACGGCTCCGTAATCTGGGGGAACCGGGCCATCGCGTATTTTTCTTCCTTGATGATGTTCCTGAGCTTTATGAAGGTATTGAAGGGAAGGTCCGTCACCGCCATATTTGCCAACCCGGGCGGGAGCGAGCCGCCGGGCTCGCTGTGAAGCTGATAGACCACCGTGACGTCGCCGTTGCCCTCGGGCCTGAAGGTCCATACCGCGTCAAGCTTCCGGATCCGGACCCTCCCGTTCACGGGCGGAAGCATGTCGGGCACCGCCCTGATCGTCAGGGTGACGGTGAGGCTTTTCGGGTCCTGCCGCACGAGCGAATGCGTGACCATGTCGCGGGTGCTCACCGGCCAGGGGGCTTCCGTCGCGCTGTAGGTCATCCGCTCGGACGCGGAAATCTTTTTGACGACCCGCGCCTCGATGCAGTGGTGCATCCAGCGCGGGTATGATGCGGCGTCATCGAACACGGCCATCAGGCTCGAGAGGCGCGCGCCGGGCACCCGCATCACGGCCCGGAACTGCTTCGTCCTGGAGCCCGGCATATCCCTGAGATAGATCACGATGCCATTGCCGCTTTTTTTAAGGGTCCAGCCGTCGTCATCCCCCGCGCGCGCCGCGGGAAACGGGAGCGCGAGCAGGACCGCGATCAGGATCATGCATGCATTTTTCATGGAACACCCCCTCCGGCGGCCTCCTGTGCGCGGGGCCGCGAATATGTTCACCGGCCGCGCGAGAGCGGCCGGCCTACCCTTCCGCTTTCGCCTCGGCGCCCATCACCGTGGTCACCGGCTCCTCGATGAAATCGTACACCGCGTTCGAGTACTTCGCCTCCGACGCTACCTTCCGGAACTTGTCCATGGTGTAAAACGGCAGGTCGATCGCCGACAGGTTAAGGAGAAACTGGGGAACGCCGCCGCCCGCCCTGTTGACGGTCTGGTAGGTTATCATGACCTCGCCCGAATCGAGCGGCATAAAGGTCCAGAGTGCCTTCATCATCGGCAGGCGCACGCGCCCTTTCTGCTTGGGGATAAAATCGGGCCGGTTGGTGATTGCTATGGTCACCGCAAGGGTCTTCGGGTCCTGCGAAATGAGGGAATATACCACCGTGTCCCGGTCGGTCGCCGGCCAGGGCGCGCTGGTGACCGTGTAGGTGATGCGCTCGCGTTCGTTTATTACTTTCACGAGCCGGGACTCGGTGCAGTTATGCATCCACCGCGTGTAGGAGGGAGTGTCGTCGAACGTGGCCACCAGGCTCGAGAGGCGCACGCCCCTGACGCGCATGACGCCCTTGAACTCCTTCATGTCCGCTCCCGGGTAGTTGCGCAGGAATGCCTGTATCCCTCCCTGGTCGCGTCCCAGCTTCCAGTCGGCCGGGTCCACCACGGCGACGGCAGAAACGCAGAGTGCCGCCGCGAGGACCATTGCAGTAGCAGCGCTGAGAATATGCTTCATGGTGTATCGGGTTCTCCGTGCGTGTTTCAACTGTTGAGCAGGGACCGTTCAGACGTTCTCGGCAACCGCGCGGCCGAACTCTGAGCACGTGAGCAGGGTCGCCCCCTTCATCTGCCGCTCCAGGTCGTAGGTCACCCGCTTCTGGAGTATGGTCTTTCCAATGGCATCGATCAGGCGGTCGGCCGCCTCCTTCCATCCCATGAAGCGGAGCATCATTTCTCCGGAGAGCATGAGTGAGCCGGGGTTGACCTTGTCCTGCCCCGCATACTTCGGTGCAGTCCCGTGGGTCGCCTCGAAAACCGCCTCGCTGTCGCCGATGTTGGCGCCGGGCGCCATGCCCAGGCCGCCCACCTGCGCCGCGAGTGCGTCGGAGAGGTAATCGCCGTTGAGGTTCGGCGTCGCGAGCACGTCGTATTCGTCGGGCCGGAGGATCACCTGCTGGAACATGGCGTCCGCGATCCGGTCCTTGATAACGATCTTCCCGGCCGGCGCCTTCCCGTCATGCTTGCTCCAGAGCTCGTCCTCGGTGACGGTACTGTCGCCGAACTCGTCCCGGGCGATCTCGTAGCCCCAGTCGCGGAACGCGCCCTCGGTGAATTTCATGATGTTTCCCTTGTGCACCAGGGTCACCGATTTCCGGTTGTTGTCGATGGCGTATTGTATCGCCTTGCGCACCAGGTTCTTCGTATTGACGACACTGATAGGCTTGATGCCGATGCCAGCGTCCAGCGGGATCTCCGAGTGCATCTCCTCGGTCAGGAAGTTGATCAGCTTCTGCGCCTCCGGGCTCCCCTGCTTCCATTCAATGCCGGCGTACACGTCTTCCATGTTCTCCCGGTAGATGACCATATCCACTTTCTCGGGCTCCTTTACCGGGCTTGGGACGCCGGGCAGGTACCGGACCGGCCTGACGCAGGCATAGAGCTTCATCTTCTGGCGCAGGGTCACGTTGATGCTTCTGATCCCGCCTCCGACAGGCGTGGTGAGGGGGCCCTTGATGGCCACCTTGTAGCGGCTGATCTTCTCCAGCGTGTCCTCGGGGAGCCATCGCCCGGTTTCCTTGAAGGCTTTCTCTCCCGCCAGCACCTCCATCCATTCGATCTTCCGCTTGCCGCCGTATGTCTTTTCAACGACAGCGTCCAGCGCGATTCTGGTTGCGCGCCATATGTCGGGACCGGTCCCGTCGCCCTCCATGAAAAGGATCACCGGATTATCGGGCACCGTGATTACGCCCTTTTCGTATCGTATTGTTTGTGCGCTCATATTGTTCCTTTCTGTTGAAGATATGTCTGCAAACGGGGACATCTATCTTCATCCGTGATTTTTTGTCAAACCTCAATTTGGTCACAATCCAAATCCGCACATAATTCTTGACAAAATGCCGTTGCCCGAATAGCCTACAGGGGCGGCGTGTAATCCCGCGACACCCCCAGGAAAGAGGTACAACCATGAAGGTCATGCACGAGAGCAGGGAATATAAGGAATATTTCGAGGACGTACAGGGCTACTATCAGGACCAGGAGAAAAAAGAGAAGATAGAGCCCGTCGGGAAACGGCTGAAAGAGATCCGCGAGATGCAGAAGCTGTCCATGGAACAGTTCGCGCGGATTTCCGGCATCGACCAGACGAAACTCGGCGATATCGAGAGCCAGAAGGTGCTCCCCGACCTGGGTACCATCGTCAAGCTGTCAAAGGCCCTCCGCATCGGTACGAGCTTCCTCCTGGGCCAGGAGTCCGGTTACAGCTACTCGGTGGTCCGCAAAAAGGAGCGAAAGAATATCAAGCGCTACTCGACCGGCTCGTCCGAGCGGCCCAACTATCACTACCAGTCGCTTTCGAGCGGGATCAGGGACAAGCACATGGAGACATTCCTGGTAACGCTTAACCCCGGCGCCGGGAGCGAGGAGCTGTCCAGCCATGACGGCGAGGAATTCATCGTGGTCATGGAGGGGTACGTCAAGGTCGTGCTGGGCAACAAGGAAGAGCTCCTTGAAGAGGGGGACAGCATCTACTATCTCGCCTCCGTTCCCCACGTGCTCGTCAACCCGATGGAGAAGGGCGACGCGGTCATCATGGCCGTGCTGTATACCGGCCGCTGACGGTCGCGTAAACCTCGAACGTATCGCCCAGCCGCAGCGCCTTCTGTGCGCCCCGCACGGCCTGCCGGTCCGGCAGTCCCACGCGGTCCGGGTGAAGCCCGAAATACTCCGTCCTCACGATCCCGCACCCGCATTCCGCGAGAAGCCGCTTCAAGCCGCGCGGCGACGGCTCGAAAAAATGCTCCTCGGGCCTAATGGCATGGTATTTCTTCCTGTTGAAGCGCGCGCACGCGCCCGCCCCGTTCGGCACCGCGAGGGCGATAATGCCCCCGGCGCCCAGAAGCCGGAGTGCCCCGCGGACGAAGACGCGGGGCTCCGCCATGTGCTCCAGCGTGTACCAGAGGGTCAGCGCATCAAACGGCCCCCTCGTCCCGCCGATGTCCGCGTGTGACGTCACCCCGAATGTCTTCTTCGCGAACGTCCTCGCGTAACGGGACACCTCCACGCCCTCGGCCCGGAACCCGCGGCGTACCGCCTCGTCGCAGAATATCCCCAGTGCCGAGCCCACGTCCAGGATGCGGCCGCCCGCGGGGATCATGCCACCGATGATCCCGAGCCTGCGGCCGGCAATTGCCCTGATGTTCGCCTCGTCCTCAATATAGGTTTTGCCGTATGCGGCGCGGTGGTTCGACTTGAAGTAATCTTCCTCGTAGCGCTTGGACGGAGCCCCGGTCCGTTCCTGGTAATTCGTCCGGCACGCGGCGCAGCGGCGCAGGAGATAAAAGCTCCCGGTGTATATGACGATACTCTCCGGCGAGTCGCATACGGGGCAGTTCATTGATCGGACCTCGGCTTATTTCGACTTCGGTTTCAACTGACGGCATAACGGGGAAATAATCAATAAAAAAATCGGGGCGGGGCGGCGGGCGATCCGGCTGATGGCCCGGGCAGGTGATCCCGTCCGGGCCCCGGTTTTTATCTGACGACGGATCCGTCCGGCCTTTTCCGATATTGGTCCGGGAATGTCCGGCCGGTATCTTTCGTGTCCTCATCCCCGCGCTTCTTCTTCCGTTCCTGTTCGAGCTTCTGGCGCTCTTCCTCGAGCTTATTCTTCCTTTCCTGCTCAAGCTTCACGCGTTCCTGCTCGAGCTTCTTCTTCCGCTCCTGTTCGAGCTTCTTGCGCTCTCCCTCTTCCTTTTTCCGGAGCTCTTCCTCAAGCTTATTCTTGCGCTCCTGCTCGAGCTTCTGCCGCCGCTCGTCGTCTTTCTTCTTCCGCTCGTCCTGGAGGCGCTGGCGCTCCTGTTCGAGCTTCGCGCGCTCCTGCTCGAGCTTGTCCCGGCGCTCCTGCTCGGCCCTGTTCTGCCGCTCCCGCTCCAGCTTCAGGCGCTCCTCCTGTTCTTTCTCGCGGCGCCGGTCTTCAAGCCCCTTCTGGCAGGACTGGTTGCACCGGGCGCGCTCCTGCCCGGTCTTTCCCTTGCAGGAGTCGATGCATTCCTTATGGCTCCGGTCCGCGTCCGTGTCGCGCTCTTCCCGCTCCTTCCGCAGCCTCTCTTCCTCAAGTCGGCGCCGCTCGCTTTCGAGGCGCTCGCGCTCATCTTCGAGCTTTTTAAGCCGCTCCTCTTCAATCTTGTTACGGCGCTCCTGCTCGAGCTTCAGGCGCTCCTGCTCTTCCTTCTTCCTGCGCTCCTCAGCCAGCCGCTGGCGCTCCCGCTCCAGCCGCTGGCGCTCCTGCTCGAGCTTCGCGCGGCGGTCTTCCTCCTCCTTCCTGAGGCGCTCTTCCTCGATCCGGCGGCGCTCCTGCTCGAGCCTCGCGCGCTCCTCCTCGAGCTTCTTCTTCCGCTCCAGCTCGATCCTTTTGCTTTCATCGTCATGCTTCCTCTGGCAGGACTGGTTGCATTCCGCGCGCTCCCGGCCCGTCAGCCCCTTGCACGAGTCGATGCATTCCTTGTGGAACCGGTTCCGGTCGTCACTGGACTCATCCTGCTCCCTGCGGCGCTCCTCTTCCAGCCTGCGCCGCTCCCGCTCGAGCCGCTCGCGCTCCAGCTCCTCTTTCTCCCGTCGCTCGCGCTCGATACGCTGGCGCTCCTGTTCCAGGCGCTGCCGCTCGCGCTCAAGCCGCTGGCGCTCTTCCTCCAGCTTTCTCAGTCGCTCCGCTTCCTGTTTTTTACGGATTTCGATCTCTATTCTTTTTTTCTGCTCCTGCTCGTTCCGATAGGTGCGGTCCTCGTCGGAGGACACGTCAAAGGAGATGCAGGACCAGCTCGTCAGCGCAAGAATCGCAAGTAACATGTATTTCGCCATGACAGACCTTCCACTTTTTTTCATTTTTTTCCGTTCGCTATGTGACCGCATGCGGGTTCTTTTCGTTTTAATTTTTTCACCATGGAGGGAAAAAATATTTAGTAACGGACCGGGCCCACAATGACATAACCGGCACATGCGATCCGGATAGCCCGGCAGCGGTTAAACGGTCATTTCCGGGTGCGGGACATTCTCAGCCTTTTTTCCCCTGCCCCGGGATATCGAACATGTACATCGCGGAGAAATTGATGCCGGCAAACATGTCGTTGGAGTCGATTGTGCTCTCGGATTCAATTAAATAAAGCCAGAGATACTGGAACCGGCCGCCGATCGCCAGGGTCAGGTTGGCCTTTTCAATATGATAAGCAAGCGAGAGCGTCGCATTGATCCCGTAATACATGACGACGGAATTCGTATCGGTCGATTTGAATATCCTGTTGATGGCCTGTCCGATCAGGCCGTTGTTTTGCGGATCGATGGTGCCGAACATGAACACGCCGGAAACGTTCGGCAGGAGATGGAAGCCGGCGCCCAGCGGAAGCGTCAGGCCCAGCCCCAGCCCGGGTCCGCCCTGGTGCCTCGTGATGCGGCTGCCGTACGAGAAAAAGAGCAGGTTTGTCCTCATGTCGACCATGTAGCCCCAGTACTTGGCGCCGAAATAAATCCGCACATACCTGTGGACCGCGGCCGACACGATGAAGTCCAGGTCATGGCGCGCGGCTTCCATTTTATAGCCGATAAGCGGCGACGACTTGTCCAGTTTGAACTTGCCGTAAAGATAGGAGAGGTTCAAACCCCAGGTGTCATTGAACTGCACCGACAGGATGGGCCCCCCTGCCGCCGCCGGTACCGGCTCGATCCCGGACGAACCCCCGGACAGGGACGCCTGCGAGGGGGCCATCGATTCCCACCAGGCGCACCAAACCGAAGCGCCCAGGCCGACGGACGCCGCGCGGGATGCGGCAGGCACCGTGACAATGGCCAGCGCTGAAAGGATGGTGACAATGGATTTCCTTCCGTTATTCATACTTTGGCTTCTCCAGGTTTTTAAGTCGCGAGCGCTCGACGAGATATTCCAGGGAGAACAGGTGCCGCTGGGCGCGCACGACCAGCGCGAAGCCCGCGGCAAAGACCAGGTCACGGACGACGACCCACACGCTCACGGTATCGACAAGCTCGATCCCGAGTCGGCTTACCTCGAAGCAGCCGCAGTCGAACGAGCGGCCGCGGACCAGGTTGACCGTTATGAATGCCGCAAACGCGAGCATCATGAGCAGGGAGAGACAGGCTGCGGCCCTGATCCGGTAACCGACCGCAAGCAGGAGGCCCAGGAGCGCTTCAAGCGCGGGCACCAGGACGGCGGCATACGGGACCAGGTCGGGCGGGATGATGTCGTACCGCGCGATGACCTGCGCGAATTGCCCGGGGTCGGGCAGTTTGAGCGCCCCGGACAGCAGGAGCATGGCGCCCAGCAGGAGCCGCACGGCCGCGGTCAGCCGGTTGCCGTACAGTGTGCTGTTGAGCCCTTTCCTGACCATGCTTTCGCCGCTCATTTGCCGGAACGCTCCACGGGATATCCCCTCTCTTCCCAGCCCGGAAACCCGTCAACGATGACATAGAGGTTCCGGCCATATCCGCGGCCGATCATCGCGCGAGCCAGCTTTGCCGCGGCGCCGCATTCGGCGCCGTCGCAGTAGAAAACGATCTCGCGCGGCCGGTCCATGAGCGCGTCGAGCGCGCCGGCCGGCGGGTCGTCGGCCGGGATATTAACGGCGCCGGCGATATGGCCGGCCTCGAACGCGACCTTCTCGCGCGCGTCGATAAATAGCGCCATGCCGGCATCATACTTGATCTTCGCCTCTGCCTCCGATATGGACACGACCCGCTTCAGGGCGAGGTCCTGCCGGCTCACGGGGACGAAACCGCGGGGATGGAACAGGTTGATCGCCAGGCCGGCGGCCGCAGCGGCAACGACGATGGCTATGATGTCTTTCAGAAGCCGCATGGCGGGCCTCACCCCCTAGCTGGCGCTTTCCTCGCGAACGTTCTTGAACGAGTTTTTATCGATCTTTGCATATATTTTCTTCTCGATGAACAGCTCTACCAGGTCCAGGTCGAGGACTCCCCGCTCGGCCTCGTCCTTCATGATGACCAGGACGCGGTCCAGGGGAACCGCCTTCTTGTAAGGCCGGTCGCTCGCGGCCAGGGCGTCGTAGATGTCCGCGATCGCCATGATCCGCGACTGTATCAGGGTGCTCTCCCGCCCCTTCAGGCCGTCGGGATAACCGCTCCCGTCCAGCTTCTCATGGTGCCGCAGCGCGATTTCCGGTATGTTGCGGTATTCCGGCGGCCAGGGTATCTTGCTCACAAAGTGGTGGGTGTGGGTCACGTGGCTCTCGATCTCTTTCCGTTCCATCGGGTTCAGGCTTCCCCGCCTGATGGAGAGGTTGAGCACGTCTATCGGAGAAATAATGCACAGACGGTCGCCGTCCACGTTGACGCACTCTATCTCGTCGACCTCCGCCGCAATGCGGCTCAGGATCTCCTCCGGGTTTTCATCCGTCACCGCCGGCTCGTTCATCTGGCTCAGCTTGTCGCGTATCTCGATGATCCGCCGCAGCTTTTCGTTACGCTCCCTGACCAGCTGCGTGAATAACGCGGACGCGTTCTCGCCCTTGTCCATATTTTTCAGGAGCTCGGCCTCCTCCGAGGAATACTGGAGCTCCAGGAACCGGTACAGGTAGTTGAGCCGCAGACAAAGGTTGTCGAAGTCCTTGGGGTACAGCTTCTTCGCCTTCATGAACACGGACAGGTCGATGTACACCTTGCCGAAGTCATGGAGCAGGGCGGCCAGCTCCAGCTCCTTGATCTGGATATCGCTGAAGTGAAAGTCCTTCAGGTAACCGGTGTCCACCTCGTTGACGGCCGTCGCCAGGGCCGTGCATATCTCCGCGACCCTGAAGGAGTGACCGGAGGTGGCCGGGTCCCGCGATTCAATGGCGGATACCGACGCCTTGACGAACTCCTCGAACTGGCGCTGTATCTGGATAATCATGCGGTTGTTCTCGATCGCGATGGCCGCCTGCCCGGCGACGGCCTCCAGCAGGCTGTCGTATTTCTTGTTGAACACGACCACGTGACGGTCAAAATCCTCCGGCGTCAGGAGCCTGATCGTGAAGGCCTCGTACTCGCCCTCCTTGAGCCCGGCCGGGTCCTCCTTGCTGTTGATCAGCTGTATCACGCCGATGATCTCGTCCGCATGGTTCTTCATCGGCACCACGAGCATGGACCGGGATATGTAATTGTTCTTGCGGTCAAAGGAGGAGTTGAACGAATAGGGAGAACCCGGCGGGAGGTTGTAGGCGTCCGGGATATTGAGCACTTCACCGGTGACGGCCACATAGCCGGAAATCGATTTCTTGTCCATCGGGTTGACGAACTCCTCCAGCGCGATGTCGCGGGAGAAGGTGTGGGAATACTTGAACCGCAGCCGCTTTTTCCCCTCCCCGTCCTGCTCGACGAGGAAGATGCTCCCGGCGTCGGCGCCGGTGATGCGCTTGGAGAGAAAGAGGATAAGGCGCAGCAGCTTGTCGGGGTCTTTTTCTATCGAGAGGGCCCGTCCCATGTCGATAAGGTCGTCCTGGTCTTTTTTCGTATCAATGAGCTTGGTGAAGTATTCCTCCTGGAGCGAGCGGTTCAGGTAGAGGTCGTTGATGACCGCAAAAGTTTTACGGACCACGAACAGGAATTCCGATTCCGACAGCGGCGCATGCCGGTATTCGGAGATTTCCCTCAGATTTTCGAATCCCAGGCCGCTGACATCTCCCTCCGGACCGAATATGACAAACTGATAGGAAATATCCCGGAACGAAAGGACATTCAGCAGCTTGTTCAGCGACCGGTACTCCTCTATGGTAATGAAGATGACCGCTGATATATGGCCGGACCCTTCATCGTCGATGAGCCGCTGAACATCGGCCTGGATATCTGCCGATTCAATGATGACATAATCATGCGCGGGCGGGACCGCAACGCTTGCCCGGGCCTTCCTGGAAACCAGTACGATGCTCCTGCTGCCTTCAAGAATAAAATCCATTTACACTACCCGCTTCATTGTCATCAAGGATATACCGGTTGCACGGGGCGTCAATGAAAATTTTGAAGCGGCGCCTCCCCCCCGAATATTACTTGACATTATTGGTTTTATTGTAGACGAATATTCCTCGTGCTCTTCGTAAATCCATGGAAGGATAAACGGAACAGATGACGGACGCATCAAACCTGAACATCCACAGGATTCTCGAGGACATCGGTGAAGCCGTCCTCGTGTCGCTGGCATACCGGCGTTTTCCGCTTGAAAAGCTGGACGCGCTCGTGCGGTCCATCGACGAGATGATGGCGCACCCGGCGAACCGGCGGGAGTGCGAGCAGCACCTTCGCTCGTCAGGCAGCAATTACGTGCTCTTCTTCATATCCAACATCCTGTACAACCTGAAGCAGCGGGGCCAGCTCATCCTGACGGACGATGTAATGAAGTGGCTTACCAGCGTGTGGAAAAATTTTTTAAAGCGAAACCGCTCCTACCAGGAGATGTTTCCCCTCTTCGACGATTACCGCATCATTTTCAGGAAATATTACCCGGGTAGCGGCACCTTCATCAACCAGATAGAGAACGTCAACCTCATCAAGGACGATTTCATCAGCGACCCGGACGCCGAAGACAGCCCGATCATGAAGCTCGAGAAATTCCACCAGGGGGCGGCGGAAGTCCAGAACGCGATGAAGCCGAGCTATTTTTTCCTCCTGGACTACTACTACGAGAAGAAGATGGCCACCGGCTCGGATTCTAAAGAGGCGGTCGCCCTCGATGCGGGCGGCATCGCGAAATTCGGCCAGATCGGTTATACCTACGCCGACGTCACCGCCCTGACCTGCCAGGCGCTGGGGATCCTCGAAGCTGCCTACCTGATTCTGAAAAAGAAGAAATCACAGCGGCGCCTCATCAGCGTCGACGGCAAGCAGAAGTTCCTCAGCACACCGGAAATTTACACCATGTATCTCGATAAATTCAACGCCATGAAAAAGGAGCTGTCGGGCCTCTACAAGTGAGGCGCAGCGAAGGGAAGCCCATGACACCCGGTACGGATAAAGACATCACCTATATCCTCAAGAACATCCCGGTTTTCCAGGGGCTCAGCGACAGCGACTACGCGGAAATCATCCCGCTCCTCAAATCCGAGACCTATCCTCCCGGAGCCCGTATCATCAAGGAGGGGGCGCACGGCGACTCCATGTGCGCCATCGTCAAGGGCACCGTCAGGGTGTCCAAGACGGACGAAACGGGCGAGGACATACCCCTGGAAACGCTCTATGCCGAGTCCTACTTCGGTGAATTCTCGCTCGTCGACAACATGCCCCGCTCCGCGAACGTAACCAGCCTGGAGGAGACGGAGCTCTACCGCCTCGAGAAGAAGGACTTCGACGAGCTGCTCCTGAAAAACAGGAGGATTTCCGCGGCGTTCTACAAGAACTGCCTGGAGGTTACCTTCTCGCGGTTCCGCAACATTATTTCGAACTTCGCCTTCTCGCAGCACGACCTCAGGAAAAAGTCGACCATCCTGGAGGAGCTCAACAGGGACCTTTCGCAGGCACGGACCATACAGAACTACTTCATCAACCGCGATCTCCTTGACCACGAGCACTCCTTCCTCCCGGGCGTCAGGCACTCGTACATCTACAAGCCCTGCATGGAGATAGGCGGCGACTTCCTCAATGTCACGCAGGTCGGGCCGGGGCAGGCGAGCATCATAATCGCCGACATCATGGGCCACGGCATAACCTCGGCCTTGGGCACCGGCGTGCTGAAGGGCGCCTATTCCGTTTCCGTGCAAAAAATGGCCCGGAAGCCCGTGCAGCTGATGAAATATCTCAACGCGCACTTTTCTGAAGTAATCTCCCAGCTTTACGCGACCTGTTACTACGCCCTGGTGGACATGAAGCGGAAAAAGATCACGCTGGCGAAGGCGGGACATCCGCACCCCCTCTTCTGGAGGGAGGGGAAAAAGGACTTCATCGAGGTTGAATGCCAGGGGACCGGTCTCGGCCTGGTGAAAAAGCCGGTGTTCGGCCAGGTGGAATACCCGGTCGGACCGGGTGACAAGCTGCTCTTCTATACCGACGGCATCATCGAGCAAAAAAACCCGAAAGGCGCCATGTACTCGGAATCCCGCCTGCAGAACATGTTCAGGGACCTCATAGTCAGGAAAAGCGACGACATCGTCCGGCAAATCCATGAAGACCTGACGGTCTTTGCCGGCAGCGCCCCGATCGAGGACGACATCACCCTGTTCCTTCTCGAGTTCTGAAGCCGCGGCGCCGCCTACCGCGACACGCTGAACAGCTCCATCTCCCGCTTCTTGCCCCTGAGGGCGATAACGCCCAGGCTCTCAAGCGCGTAGTCCGCCTCGCCCGCGCGGGAGAGCTCGTTCCGAAGATCGTCGGATATGATGAGCCGGCGTGACCTGGCCTTGCATTCGCTCTGTATCCGCGAGGTCGTGTTCAGCACGTCGCCAAGGAAGGCGATCTCCCGCTTGTAGTCCCCCATCTCGCCGATCACCGCGGTTCCGCAGTGGAGGCCGGCGGTAAACCGCGGCACGGCGCCGTATTTCTCGCGGTAGCGGCCCTCGAGCGCGGCGACGGCCTCCTCGATCATGAAGAAGCACTCCGCGCAGTTGCCGTCTTTGAGCCCGTCCTTCATCTTCCAGGTGACGATGATCTCGTCCCCGACATACTTGTAGATTTCGCCCTTGCATTCCACGATGGGGCGCGTGGCATCGAAGAAGAAGTCGTTAAGGAACGAGTGGAAGGCGATGTCGCCGATCTCTTCGGCGAGCGCGGTCGAGGAGGACAGGTCAATGAACATGAAGATGCGCTGCTCCATAACGGGCCGGTGGTACCGGCCGACCAGGAGCCTGATGAAGGCCTTCTGCCCCAGCAGGCGGTTCATGTTGATGAGGAACATGACGACCAGTATGGCGGCCATGGATATGGCAACGCTCTGCGCCAGGAATTGCTCCAGGTCGGCGATGAGCCCGCCGGCCCCGAACACGACCAGGTCGGACACGATGTAGGAGAGGACGATCCCCATGATATAAATCACCGTTCGGGAAACGATGATGAGCCAGACCGACATCCTCAGGAGCCGGTCGAGAATGAAATACTCCACGTAGAAAACGGAAAGGCCGATCAGGAAGCCGCACAGCATGCCCTGCAGAACGGTACGGAACGTCGGATCGGGCGATATCAGGACCGAGATCACCGCGCCGATGCATATACCCGCGGCCGTGGGAATGGCCAGAAGATGCAGCCTCCGGGCGGAATACCGGGACAGTTTCATGGGAACCTCCTGCCGGCGCCGCATCAGGAGGGCGACAAGCCAGCATGACGGACTATGATCCATCGGGAGAATTTTGTCAATTAACTCTCGCGCGGGTACGGCGCGGATCAGGCCGGTTCGGGCGCCTCCTCGACATTTCCACGGACAATGGCGTTCAGCTCCTGCGCCCGCTTCAGCATCAGGCCGGTGAACCGTACGATGTCCCTGGTTGCGTCAGCGATCCCGGACGCCATTTCGGCTATGCGAAGCACCATCTTCCCGCTCTCTTCCATAGAAAGCTTGTGCTCGGAGGTCGACTGGGCTATCGCCCTCGTCAGCTCGTCCAGCACCGAGGCCTGATCCACGATCGTGGCGATAACGTTGCCCAGGCTCTCCATCTCGCGTGCCACGGCGCCGACCTTGCCGTTTATGACGTCTATCCCGCCGAAGATCTTCTCGATAGATTTCCGCGTGTCCTCCATGATCTTCATGCTGTTCTCGATGTTGGAGATAATGGCGCCGATCTTGCCAGAGATCTCCTTCGAGTTGTCTACCGTGGCGGTCGCCAGCTTGCCGATCTCGTCGGCCACGACCGCGAAGCCCCGCCCCGCCTCCCCGGCCCGGGCCGCCTCGATCGAGGCATTCAGGGACAGGAGGTTTATCTTGTCGGTAATATCGTCTATGACCGACATGAAGTTCCGCACCGTCCGCCCGCCCTCGGCGATGACGCGGATGACGTCGGTCATGCGGTCCATGTTCTCGCCCGTTTCGTCGGCGGAGTGCGAGATGTCGCCCACGCTCTCGAGCGCGTCGCGGCTCATCGCGATAACGGTTTTCTGCGTGGCGCGCAGCTCCCCTACCGACTGACTGACCCGCTCTCGTTCCGCGACCTGCCGACCGCCGGATGTGCTGATCGAATCGATGGCCGCGGTCAGCTCCTCGAAGCCGGCGGACATCTGCTCGCTCATCGTCGCCTGTTCCTGCGACATCTCGGAGAACCTGCGGCTGATCTGCTCCTGCTCGCCGCCTATCTGGGAGAGCTCCGCGGACATCTCGCGCGCGGTGGCCATCACGCCCTCCAGCGCCACGGTCCTCTTCTCCAGCCTCCGCTGGGTGGATTCGAGCTCGGTCGTGGTTGTCCGTATACGATCCGCAAGGGCCAGCGAAAGGAGCAACACCATGGCCGCGGACCCGATCTGCAGGGACCAGTCGGTGACGACCCCGGATGGCAGCACACCGAAGGACTTCAGGAGATAAATAAAGCTGCCGAGCAGGAAAAAGCCGACTGCAAGGAGGTAAAACCGTGCGTTCCGGTTCCCCTTCCTGCCGACATGAATCCCCGCCATCAGAGTCGAAACCACGATAACGAGGGCGAGCACCGCGGACCCGGTCATGCCATACCGGTAGGGAAGAATAATGCACGCGATAAAGAAGAGGCCCTCGACCGCGGCGAACACGAGAAGGACCCGGTTCAATACGGGCGCGTACGCTTTCATGTCCAGGAAGCTTGCGGAGAAGATGATGGCAAAAATTGCGAGAAAACAGAGCACCGGGGGGATGCATGCGTTCGCAAACGCCGGAAACGAGGGCCAGAGGAACTGGTAGGCCGTGCCGTTCTGCGTCATGGTAAAAACAAGGAAGCCCAGGATGAACAGGACATAGTATATATATTCCATTTTCCTGAGCGACAGGAATATGAACAGGTTGTAGATCACCATGGTGAGCATTATACCGTAATACAGCATGAGGGCGCGCTCTTCGTCCGTGCTGAGCCGGTCAAACTCGGCGGGAGACCATGCGTTCAGCACGATGCTCATGGAGCTTTCACTCTTGTAGCGCAGGTAGAAGGAGGAAACCGTATCCGCCCGGGCGGTCACCGGGAACACGAACGTACGGTTGATGTACGGCCGCTCGCTGAACGGGAGCGTGTCGCCGGTCACGAAATGCCCGGCCTGCTTCCCGTTCCGAAACACCCACATCTCCAGCTTGTCGATCAGAGGATATTCCTGCTGTATGAGGGCTGCGACGTCCTCTGATCCCCGGTTGGCTATATTGAAGCGTATCCAGTAGACGGACTGCGTGAATCCGAAGCCCAGAGCGCTCTTCTCCGACTTTTTCCACTCCCCTTCCGCCGTGCCGCCGCTGACGTCGCCAATGGTGAGCGATCCGTCCCTGTCTTCAAGGTATTCCGCTGCGGTGCAGAGCCTGCGGGCCTTGAACGCTTCATTGATATCCAGGGACGCGGCGTCAAGAAGCGGGGGCGCAACAATCAGGGAAAATAAACAGGCAAGCAGAGAGGATACTTTTCCGGCTCGATTCATCTGAACGTCCTCCATCGGTTTGTCAAGAAAACTGTCGTTAATTTAACGGGTCCGGCCGACCCGGAAACAGGTTCGAACAGGGCGATACGTATTCATACACGACGCAATTAATCAAGTCATTAACAACAGGAATTATAAATAATCCAGGCAGCCCCGTATACCGAAACCGGGCAAAATCATTCAATAGTAATTTAAATTCGCATTGACTTGACATTACCCTGCTTTATAATAGCATTTAGCAGGCTGGAGGGAACATACTGGATGAGTTCCGGAAAACTCCTTCAGTGCAGTTTTACAGAGCAGGCCTTGTGAACTGAATTCACAAAGCATTGGAAAACAGCGATACTTCCATGTATAGATTACCAGTAGATGGAGCTTTTTTCAGATTAAATCGAAAGGAACAGGATCAGTCCCGGTACAACTATGAAGACACTAGCATATTTCGACTCATCCCATGACATGCCGGAGGAGGTCATCGCGGCCGCAGGGTTCATACCCTACAAGATTTTCGGGGACGTCCACGCCTCGAACGCGCCCGCGGACCAGTATCTCCAGCCATTCTTCTGTCCCGCCGCCCGGAGCTTCATGACCCAGGCGCTTGCCCGCTCGGGTGAGTGGGAGGGCATCATCGTGGCCCAGGGGTGCAACGCAACCAACAGGCATTACGATGTCTGGAAGCGCCACGTGAAAACGCCGTTTCTCTACTGGTTCAACGGGCCGCTCAAGGACGACGCCCTTGCGCTCCGCTTCATGAAAACGGAGCTGTGGCGGCTCGTCGACGCATTCTGCCACAGGTTCAAGGTCAACGTGACCGACGATTTGCTTTCGGCGGCGATACGGGAATCGAACGAAGTCAAGAAGCGGCTCCAGAAGCTTTCCGCATTGAGGAGCGAGAAGGACGTTACGAACCGCGAGTACCTCGAAATACTCATTAAAAGCATGACGCTGCCGAAGCAGGAAGCGGCGGCGGAGATCGACGCGCTGATAGCAAACGTCGAGAAGAAAGGGCCCTTCCCGAAAAACATGAAGAAGGCCCTGCTCACCGGCTCCGACGTGACCTACCCGGAGCTCATGGACCAGATCGACGAGTCCGGGTTCCGCATCGTCCGCGACGACCTTTCCGTGGGCGAGCGGTATTACGCCACGCTCATCAAGGAAGAGGGTGACCCGATCGACGCACTGGCCTCCTACTATCTCACCATACCGAGGCCCGCCACCAAGCTCGGCATGCGCGGGAGGATCGACTACCTGATGAAGGCCATGGCCGACTCCGGCCTGGACACCGTCATTTCGCAGAACATCAAGTTCTGCGAGCCGTTCGCGTACGACTCGGTCCTGGTGAACGGGGCATTGAAAGATAAGGGATACCGCGTCCTCCACCTGGAGCGCGAATTCACGCCGGGCCCGGACAACCAGCTCATTAACAGGCTCGCAGCATTTTCAGAGATGGTATAGGTGACAGACATGAACCGGAAAAACTCATCGCTAACCGAGACCCCGCAGATCAGGATCGACACCCTGCCGCACGCCAGGGAACTCAAGTGGTCCATGATCTATTACTTCCTCGTGGGAAAGCTGTACAGCATACTCCCCTGGAAGAAAACCGCATGGAGCTGCGCCGGCTTCCCGATCGAGCTCCTGTGGGGCTATGACATCTTCCCGCTCCACCCGGAAAACATGGCGACCGTGGCCGCGGCCCAGAAGCAGTCCCAGCGCCTTATCGAGCACGCCGAGAGCATGGGCTACTCGCGCGACCTCTGCTCCTACTGCAAGACCAATTTCGGCGCCGTGGACCTGGACGTCAAGCTGTCCCTGGGCGGCATACCGAAGCCCGACATCATCACCTGCACCAACACCATCTGCGACACCCACTGGAAGTGGTTCCAGATCCAGGCCGAGAAGCTCAATGTGCCGATATTCATGTTCGACTGCCCCAAGATCGTAAGCGGCACGGACGAGCGTACGATCGAGGGATACATCAACTACATGGTCGACCAGTTCTACGCCTTCTTCGAATTCGTGAAGAAGCATACGGGCAAGGAGCTGAACGTCGAGAATATGATGCGGGCCAGCGACGAGTCAGAGCGGATGAGCATACTCTGGCGCGAGATCTACGAGTACCGCAAGTGCGTGCCCAGCCCCTACAGCTCGGCCGAGACCTCGGCGTCGTTCTTCCCCCTGGTGATGCTGCCCGGAAGGAAGGTAGGCATAAAGTTTTTCGAGAAAATACTGGGCGACATCAAAACGCGGGTCGAAAAAGGCGAGGGCACTCTCTCCGGCGGCGCGAAGGAGCGCTACCGCCTCCTGTTCGAGGGCATCCCCTTCTGGTACCGGATGCGCTTTATGTACGACCTCGCGAAGTACAGCGCGGTCATCACCTATGAACCCTACACCTTCTCGTTCGCACCGCCCAAGCCGGTAGGCAAGGACTACTCGGAGTCGCTGCGGGAGGTCGCGCGCATCATGATGGACCTGCCCTACTCGTACAATCTCGATAAGCGGATACAGTATTTCGAACAGGCGGTCAAGGACTATAGCATCGACGGCGTCATCCTGCACGAAAACCTTTCATGCCGGCCCTCCAGCACCGGAATGATCGACCTCAAAAATGCGATCCAGAGCGATCTGAACGTTCCGGTCCTGATCATCCAGTGCGACATGAACGATCCGCGCGCATATTCAGAGGCGCAGATGAAAACGAGGGTGGAAAGCTTTATCGAGCTGATGGAGAAGAACAAGAAGGGATAGCCCCGGCACCTCAGGCGGGGCCGGGTGCTAACCCGACCCCCGCATTTCCCGCTTCTACATGTGCCTGTCAAGCCAGGCAATAACGTCCGCAAACACCTCATCGCGGTTTGTCTCGTTGAGCATTTCGTGACGCCCGTCCCTGTAAAACTTGTACGTCACATCCTTAATGCCCGCATTGACACAGGAGTTGTAAACCTGGAGAACGCCCTTCGTTTGTGCGCCCACCGGGTCAAGCGAGCCGGAGAAAAGGTACACAGGCAGGTCCCGGGGGATATTCCGGATATTGTTTTTATTGTTGATAAAAGCCAGCCCGCCGAGCATATCGCAGAAGAATCCGGCAGTGAACACCTCGCCGCAAAAAGGATCGGCCACGTACTTGTCCACCTCGGCGTTGTCCCGCGAGAGCCAGTCGAAATTCGTCCGGTTGGGCCTGAAGGCCTTGTTGAACGCGCCGAACGAAAGCTTGTCGAGCAGGGGGCTTTTCGCCCTCCTCCCCTTTTTCGCGGCCTCGCGCTTCGCCACGAGGAGACCGATCTTCCCGAGGAGGCCCGGGTCGCCGCCGGTGCCGGAGAGGATGAGCCCCTTCAGCTCTCCGCCGTGGAGCATCGCATACTGCCGGGAAAGGAAGGATCCCATGCTGTGGCCGAACAGAAATACCGGGACCTTTTTGTTTTCCTTTTTGATAATACCGGTGAGCACGTACATGTCGTCAACGACCTTCTCCCACCCGCGCTCGTCCGCCAGATAGCCGACGTTTTCCAGCGAGCCGGCGGTCTTGCCGTGACCGCGGTGATCGTTCGCGTAGACCGCGTAACCGGCAGCGGTCAGTTTTTTCGCGAAGCGCTCGTATCGCGCCGCGTGCTCGGCCATGCCGTGGGCAATCTGTACCGCGGCCTTTATCTTCGATTTCGCGGCGGGCAGCCACCGGTACGCGAATATCTTCGTTCCATCGGACGCCTTGTAGGTAAACGTGTCAGCCTTCATGAGAGGCCCTCCTTGAATAATCATGATTGGTCGGGAACCGGGGCCGCCGGAATTCCGGTACGAAACACCCTTGCGGGTCCGGGTTGAAGTCTGCAGACTCATATTATATGAGAGTGTCTACTAAACACGGGGGCAGGCATGGTGTCAATAATTATTGATTATTATAATTAATATGAACCTGTCACTTCCCCGGCTTGATGTTCAGTTTTTCATTATAATAATCGATGCTGTAAATATTTTCCCGCGCAAGGCGTTCGGGCCTCGTGGGCTCCGCCTTCACCTGCCATTCAGAGAGGCCCTCCAGGTCGTCGATCTTTTTCCCGACGTTGATGAGGGTGATGAGCATGAACTCCCCGGGAATGCCCAGGGCCTCCTTGATCTTGTCCGGGTCGAAACCGGCGATGGGGTGGGCCACCAGGCCCAGCTCTGTGGCCCGCAGGATCAGCGAACCCACGGCCAGGCCCAGGTCGAAGAGATAGTATTCCCGCTCCTTGATGAGGCAGTCATAATCCTTTCGGGCGAAGGCGGCAATGACGAGGGATGCCTTTCGGACCCATTCGTTTCCCTTGTTCAGGCCCGCATGGACCCCGGCCAGGGCCTCCTTCGACCTCACGAAGACAAAACGCCAGGGCTGGTTGTTGTAGCACGAGCACATGAGACGTGCCGCTTCGGCGAGCTCGCTTATGATCTCGTCGGTTATCTCAACCGGGCCCAGGGCACGATAGGCCCGCCTGGCCTGAATAGCTTCCTTTACATTCATGGCATCCTCCTTTTCTCTGTAAATAATATAACGCAGCGGAAATGCCAAGTCAAGGCCGATGGGCCCCGCCGCGTTTTGTCCGGCAGGTGTTATGATACCGGCGGAATGTCGCAGTGAGTCTGGATAACAAAAGGGAGGCGGTACCCGCCGTGGCACCCCTCCCTTTGATAATCAGGATCCGCACCTGATTACGGTCCTGTCAGGCGTACGATTAGCCCAGCAGCCCCTCCCGCCCATTCTTTTTAAATCCGTCCTTCAGCTCACTGAACTTTTCCCTCGTGAGCGGGTGGTAGGTGTTGCTTCCGCGCTCGCAGAAATAGACCTTCATATCGGGATTTTTCTCGAGGTTGAAATGGTCCCTTTTATACGGCTTGACCATGATCTTCTGCGTGTCCGTCACGGGAAACTGGTCGATGATGCGGATATAATCCGGCATCCACTTCGGGTCCATGCCCCCTTCTTTCTGCTGCTTCACGAGCCAGGAGTGCACCTCGCCCGGTTTGAATACATGGTTTTTCTTGAGCTGCACGGTCACCATGACACGCTCGTCCGCCACGTGGCAGGGCGCGCCGTATGCCACGGCGCAGTCTACGCAGGGTATCTCCTGCGCGAACTGCAACACGTTCTCGGCCGAGAAGTTCTCGCCGTCCTTGCGGATCCAGTCATCGGTCCGGCCGTTGAAGAAGAGGTAGCGCTTCCCCTGCGCGATACGGATGTGGCCCAGGTCGCCGGAGTGGTATATCCCGTCCCGGAACTTCTGGCTGGTCGCGTTCTTGTTATCGAAGTAGCCGTCGAACCGGAGGTTGTCCGTGCCCACCTTCCTGCAGATTTCGCCCACGGCTTCGTCGTAATTCGTGAGCTTGCCGTTCGCGTCAATGATCCCCGGCGGGCACTCCGTGCCCTCCTCATTGAGGATGATGACGTCTTTCGGCGCCGCGCCAACGCTGTCTGCCGGATCCCCGGGCCTGTTCGCCGTGGTGATGACCGCCTCGGTGGACCCGTAGATCTCGTAGATGTGGTCCATGGCGAGGTATTCTTTCAGCTTCTTCCGGTCGATCACCGACGCGCCGTTGCCGTACGCGATGCGGAACCTGTTTTTCGGATGGTTCGCGAGCGCCTGTATGATCGCCTCACCGCTCCCGTACTTCTTCTCGAGCGCATCGAGGATGTAGTGGAGCGGCTGGCCAACGTAGTTGAGGAACGCTACGCCATGCTCGAGCATGTCGGTCTCGAAGGCGCTGGCGCTGAACTTTCTTTTCAGCACGAAGCTGCCGCCCACGATGAGCTGGGGCAGTATGCCGATGTACCAGGCGTTCGAGTGGAAGAGCGGCATGGATATGTAGCCCCGGTCCTTCTTCGTGAGGCCGACCGCGCCCTGGACCACGAACCCCGCGCCCACGAGCTTGATGTGCGTACAGGGCACGCCCTTGGGCAGGCCGGTCGTGCCGGAGGTATAGATGACAATGACGGGGCTGAAGTTGTCCACGGATATCCGGTAGCGGCCCGGTACCTTTGTTTTCGCCGCTTCCTCGACAGCATGTGCGAGGCTCCGGAACCCCGTCTTCTTTATGTCCTTTTCCGGTCCCACGCAGTAAATCTCGTTTTTGCCGAGGACGGTGATCTCCTTGACAACCTTCTTGATCTCATCGGCCGAGTTCTCGTTGACCACCAGGAAAGATATCCTGGCCTGGTCGATGACTTTTGCCAGCGTCTCGCCGCGAAAGCCGGTATTGATCGCGAACAACACCGAGTTGCTCAGCCCTGCCGCGAACGAAGCGAACATGTATTCCGGGGTATTCTCCATGTATATCCCGAGTGCCAGCCGGTCTTTTTTACCGAGCTTACCCGCATCCAACAGCCTTTTCCTTTCAGAGAGAAAAAAGTTGGCATATCTCGTCGCCTGCCGGTAGACCTCCCCGTAGGTGTATTCTTTTCCCTCGAAGATGAAAAGCACCCGGTTCTTGCGCATCCTCATCAATCGAATGGTGACCAACAGCATGGTCCTGAAATTGACGAAACTCAGAAATGTTCGTATAAACGTTTTTAGATTCATAATCGACCTCTGACAACCAGAAAGTATGATGCCTGCCGCGCGGATGCCCTGCCCTCGCGCCCGGTTCCGGGAATAGAGTGCCGGAGGCAATCCCCACTGTCAAACATATTGATAATTCAGATATACCCTATGGGGCATATAAAAATCTTATCAATAACAATCCGAATTGAATTTGCTTTGAAAAAGCATCAAAATTTGGAGAAATATTCCATTTTTTTTCCGGAAGGTGGGCGCGCGGTGTCCACAGCCGTTGCCGGGGTCACGGCATCCGCCATGCCCCGGCCTTATTCGGACTGCCGCTACCTGAAGAGGTTCTGGATTACCGGAAGCATTGATATATCGTTCAGGATAACAAAGGCGCTGAGCATGATGAGGATAACGATGCCGACGGTCTGTATCCGCTCCATGACTTTCTGGCTGAGCGGCTTCCTCCTGATCATCTCAACCGTGAAGAAAATGATATGGCTGCCGTCCACGACCGGGATCGGAAGCAGGTTCATCACCATGAGTATGATCGATATCTTCGCCATGAGGAGGATAAAATCGGGAACGCCCTTGTAATAGAACACATCGCCCGCGATCTTGCCGATGCGGATAGGCCCGGAGAGGTTTTCCCGCACGTTCATTTTCCCGGTAAAGAGCATCCCGAGACCCTTGAGGTTCATGACGATAAATTCGTAGGGCTCGATGAAGGCCTGCACGAGCGCCTTCCCCGGCCGGTACTGTATCCAGACCTGCTCCGGTGCAACGGCCTGGAATATCCCGATCTGGCCGACTTTTTCTATGACCGCCGTGCCCGTGTAGGTATCGCCATCGATCTCGAAGGATATCTTCTTTCCCTGGTTCCCGGTGACCATGCGGAGCAGCTCGTCGTACGACCGCGCGCTCCTGCCGTTAATCAGGATCGATCCTTTAGAAAGATACTTCTTCAGGCTTTTCGAATTCATGAGGGTGAGGGTCTCCCCGGTCTTTCCCTTCGCGTCCATTGCCTGGAAATTCACCACGTCCACGAGGCGCGGCGTGATCTTTTTCTCCATCACGGCCTTTTTACGCAGGACGCTGAAGGTGAGCTGGGTGCCGGCCCGGGCCTGGACCATCTTCGAGAACTCGGCCTCGCTTTTCACTGCGGTCCCGTTTATGGACACGATCTCGTCCATCTCCTTGAGCCCGGCCGCCTCGGCCGCGCCACCCTCGACCAGCTCCACCACCAGTATGCGGGAGCCGTAGGGCATGAGGCCCATCTCGTAACGGCCGCTCGCCTCCTGGCGGGCCGGGGCGACCAGGAACTTCATCGGCTTCCCCTCGCGTTCCACGGCGACGTCGAGCCGCTCTCCTTCGCTGAAGAGGGCCGCGGCCTGAATGTCGGAGAAGCTCACGATCTCCTTGTCGCCTATTTTCAGGACCCGGTCCCCGCTCCGGATACCGGCGGCGTAGGCCGCGGATATGTGCTTGCCCGTCGTCAGGCTCTCCGGGATGTGGACCCGGTTCGTGTCCTTGTCGTAGCCCACCATGTTCATGACAAAAAATATGATGATGCCGAAGAACAGGTTAAAGAGCGGCCCGGCAGCCACGGTGACGATCCGCTTCATCGGGTGCGCCGAGAGAAACTCGTATCCCTTTCCCGAGCGCTCCTCGGAAGGGTCCTCGCCGTAAAACTGGCAGTACCCGCCCAGGGGGATCGGCGCGATCTGGTAGGTCGTGTCCCCGATCGTTTTCTTTATGATGCCCTTGCCGTAGCCTATCGAAAACGTCTTGGCCTTGATACCGACCAGTTTGCCGCCCAGCAGGTGGCCGAGCTCATGGACAAAAATGCAGACGCCGAGCAGGATAATGCCGGCCGCGATATAGGTAAAAACAACCATCGTTATACTCCACTAGAAATAAATTTATTGCTTCCCTGCGATCGTCCGTTCGGCGAACTCACGCGCCTCCCGGTCCACCGCCAGTATATCTTCAAGGGTCGGGTCGTCGACGACCGCCGCCCTCTCAATCGCCTTTTCCACAACCCGCACGATTCCCGTGAAGGACAGCCTCCCGCCGAGGAAGGCGCCGACCGCGGCCTCGTTGGCCGCGTTCAGGACCGCCGGGAGCGTGCCGCCCCGCCGGCCCGCCGCATAGCAGAGGGCCAGCGCCGGATAGCGCCGCCCGTCCACCGCGCTGAAGGTGAGGCGCCCCACCTCTTCCAGCCGGAGCCGGCCGAAGTCGTTCCGCCGCCGCTCCGGGTGCGCGAGCGCCGCGAGCACGGGAAAGGCCATATCCGCCACCCCCATGTGCGCGTAGAGCGCGCCGTCATTCGTCTCAACCATGGCGTGCACGATGCTCTCCGGGTGCACAAGAACGTCGATCCGGTCGTACGGCATCGCGAACAGGTGGTGCGCCTCGATCACCTCGAGGCCCTTGTTCATGAGCGTGGCCGAGTCTATGGTGATCTTGCTCCCCATGTCCCACGTGGGGTGGGCCAGCGCGCGCTCGGGCGTTACTGACCCGAGTTCTTCGAGCGGCAGGGAGCGCAGGCTCCCGCCCGATGCGGTGAGGACGATCCGCGCCACCTCGCCCGGATCCAGCCCCCGGAGAAGCGAGAAAGCGGCGCTGTGCTCGCTGTCGACCGGGATGAGCTCCGTGCCCGAGCCCGGCAGCCTGGCGGCAACGATATCGCCGGCCATGACCAGCGTCTCCTTGTTCGCCAGGGCGATACGGCGGGCCCGCCCTATGCCCGCCAGCGTCGGCCCCAGGCCGGCCGCCCCGACGATAGCGGAGACCAGCACGTCCACGCTCCGGCCGGCCAGCTCGGCGACTCCCGCGTCGCCGTCAAGGAACTCCACCTCCGGGTGGGAGCGCTTCAGGGCGCCGTACTCGTCCGACGCCGCGGCCGCTGACGACGCGACAGCCACGACCGCGGGCCTGAATTCCGCTATCTGCCGGCCGAGGAGCCCGAGGTTGGCCCCGCAGGCGATGCCGTATGTCCGGTATTCGTCTTTAAGGAAACGGAGGACCCGCAGCGTCGTTTCGCCGATGGAGCCCGTGGAGCCGAGAATTGATATTGTCCTGCCCATATGCCTGAACGGATCAGGCAACCCCTTTCAGCATCAGGTAATAGTAAAACAGCGGCATCGAGAAAATCAGCGCGTCGAACACGTCCCACATCCCGCCGTGTCCCGGTATGATGGAGCCGGAGTCCTTGATGGAGCCGTCCCGCTTGACCGCGGACTCGATCAGGTCGCCCAGGTTGCCCAGCACGGACAGCGCGACACCGAGCAGCACTGCCTCGATCATGCCGAAGAGGTGCCTGTCGAAAAATGCCGCATACACCTCGTTGGTGATGACCATGGCGAGCACGCTGAACAGGAGGCCGGAGAAGTACCCCTCCCACGACTTGTTGGGAGACACGGGGAACCCGGTCTTGTGTTTGCCGAAGAGCACCCCGCCGAAATAGGCCATGGTATCGTTCAGCATCACCACGATGTTGAGCAATATGATATAGTACACGCCGTCAGCAAGCGACTTCAGCAATATTACGTGCGAGAAGAAGAACACGATATAGAGCACACCGAAGAGCGTCACGCCCATTGAATAGGCGGCGCCCTTGAGCGGTCTTGTGAACAGCTGGAGCGCCATCATGGCAACCATGAAGACCGAGATCACGCCCAGCACCACCCGCGCGTCGAACGCGGGGATATAGCGGCTGTAGCCGTACAGCTTCCCGTACGCGAACAGGTACATGATGATGTTCACGACGACGGCAAACACCATGCCCGTTTTTACAAATGCACGCCCTTCCTCGCCCCGGTCGGTTATCGAATAATACTCATACAGGCACGCCAGCGTGACGATGAGCGAACAGGCAAGCATCGGGACAGACTGCCCCAGATCGGTCACGATCGTAAAAACATACACCGGAAGCGCGACCACCGCGCTCAGGACCCGTTTGATTGTAGCTTTTTGTATTTCCGTCATAGTCCCCCGTATCTCCTTTCTCTCTGTTGGAATTCATAAACCGCCCGGTACAGGTGGCGGGGCTTGAAATCAGGCCACAGCACGTTCATAAATATCAGCTCTGAGTACGCAATCTGCCAGAGGAGGAAATTGCTGACCCGGTACTCCCCGCCGGTGCGGATAAGCAGGTCGACGTCCGGCATGCCTGCGGTAAAGAGCCCCTTTTCAAGGTCCCGGGCCGTGACGGGCCCGCCGGACTTCGCGCTCTCCAGGTGACGGTTTACCGCGTTCAGGATGTCCTGCCGGCCGCCGTAATTCACGCAGAAATTGAGCTCGAGGGTGCGGTTGCGCTTCGTTTCTTCAACGGCCCGGAGTATTGTGTGCAGTGAAGATGCCGGCAGGCGTTCTTGCAGCCCGGAATGCCTGACCCGTATGCCCCGGGACTTGATGACGTCGATCTTATTCGTGAAAAAGTAATCGAGAAGCTTCCAGAGGCCCAGGACCTCCATGCGCGGCCGCCGCCAGTTCTCGGTCGAGAAAGCATAAAGCGAGATGGCCTTTATCCCCAGGCTGATGGCGGCGTCCATGAGCGGCTCAATGGCCTCGGCGCCGCACCGGTGCCCCTCGGCGCGGGAGAGCGATTTTTTTTTCGCCCATCTCCCGTTGCCGTCCATGATGATGGCGACGTGGGCGGGAACTTTCTTTTTATTGATGAGATGTTTGTAGTCTTTCATGGTTTGGTTGGTTTTGCATACCTTCAGGAGATGTCAAACCAAGCCGCCTGCTCAATTTGTCATCGCGAGCGGAGCGAAGCGATCTGCCATTTGATAACAAACAGCTTTTCCTGTAACTATTACTAATATTCATCTAAAGGAAGATTGCTTCGTCGCCCTTCGGCATGTCCGTAACCGTCTGCGTCGGCAGGACCCTTGCGAGTGCGGACATGCCGGGGCTCCTCGCAATGACAGTCGAAATCGCCCCTATATATTCAGTATCTCTTTTTCTTTATTATCAGTCAGCTTCTGGATTTCGTCAATATATTTATCGGTTATCTTCTGTATCCTGGTCATGGCGTTTTTCGAATCGTCCTCGGAGATCTCTTTCTCCTTTTCGAGTTCCTTGGTCATGTCATTCCCGTCCCGGCGGATGTTCCGTACCGCGACCCTGCACTCTTCAGCCTTCTGCCTGGCAAACTTGACATACTCCTTGCGCCGCTCCTCCGTGAGGTCCGGTATCTGGATCCGGATCAGGTTCCCGTCGTTTGAGGGGTTCACCGAGAGGTCGGATTTGAGGATGGCCTTCTCCACGTCTCCCAGGTTCCCCTTGTCCCAGGGCTGGATCACGACCAGGCGCGGCTCCGGGCAGGAGACGGTAGCAACCTGGTTCAGCGGCATCTCCGTGCCGTACACGCTCACCCTGATCCCGTCGAACATGGCGGGGTTGGCCCTGCCGGTCCGAATGGCGGCAAAATCCTTCTGCAGCGCCGTAACGCTTTTCTTCATGCGGTCTTCCAGATCGGAAATGATATCTTCTACCATGCGTGCCTCCTGTCAGGAAATTAGTGTACCGACCGATCCGCCGGATACTATTTTTTTCAGCGACCCCCGCCGGAACAGGTTAAAAACGACGATGGGCAGGTTGTTGTCCATGCAGAGGGTGATTGCGGTAAAATCCATGATCGCGAGCTGCCCCGTCAGCACGTCGATAAAGGGGAGCGCGTCGATTTTTCTTGCTCCGGGGTCCTTCTCCGGATCGCTCGTGTACACGCCGTCCACCCTGGTGGCCTTCATCAGTACGTCCGCCTCCAGCTCCACCGCGCGCAGGCTCGCGGCCGTGTCCGTTGTGAAGAAGGGATGGCCCGTGCCGCCCGCGGCGATTACGACGCGGCCGTGGTCGAGATGGTCAAGCGCCTTGCGGATGATGTAGGGCTCGGCGATCTCCTTCATCTCGAAGGCGGAAAGCACGCGCGCCGGTACCCCGATGTTCTCCAGCGCGTTCTGCAGCGCGAGCGAGTTCATCACCGTGGCGAGCATGCCCATGTGGTCGCCGGTGACGCGCTTGATCCCCAGGCTGTCAGCCAGGGTGCCGCGGAAGATGTTCCCGGCGCCGATGACGACAGCCACTTCGACCCCGAGACGCTGGACGTCCCGTATCTCCTCTGCGATCCCGGAAAGTATCCCGGAATCAATGCCGCTTTTTGCGTCTCCGGCGAGTGCCTCGCCGGAGAGCTTCAGCAGTATGCGGCGGTACCGCGGCTCGGATTTAGGGTCGGAGGGTTCCATGCTACATCCCTATCTGGTAGCGGATGAACTTCCCCACTTCGATATTCTCGCCGAAAACGGCGATCTTCTGCTTAATCAAATCCTTGATCTTCACGGCCGGGTCCTTGATGAATTCCTGCTCGAGGAGGCACACGTCCGAATAGAACTTGTTGAGCTTGCCGTCGATGATCTTCTCGATCACGTTGGCCGGCTTCCCGGAGTCCTTCATCTGCTCCCGGTAGATCTCACGCTCCTTTTCGATCACGTCGGCGGGGACGTCTTCTATCTTGACGTACATCGGGCTCGCCGCTGCGACCTGCATGCAGAGCTCCTTGCCCAGCTCCTCGAACGCATCGTTGCGAGCGACGAAGTCGGTAACGGTCAACAGCTCCACTAGGACGCCGATCTTCTTGTTGTTGTGGATATAGCTCGCTATGATCCCCTGCGTCACTTCGCGGCCCATCTTCTTGTCAGCGGAGGCAAGCCCCTTTTTCCTGAGAAACTCGACGGCCTTGTCCATGTCGCCGCCCGTCTCCACCAGGGCCTTCTTGCAGTCAAGCATTCCAGCCTGGGTCTTTTCCCTCAGCTCTTTTATCATTTCGCTTGTTATTTCAGCCACGTTCAGTCTCCTTGCTCGTATTTCGTATCATATATCGCGGCGGCCGGGTGCCGGCGCCCCGCTCCTGTCAACGCGTCTTTTTACGGCTCGTATATCCCGTCGTCTTCGTCGTACTCGTAGGTTGCGCCCTCCGCCGCCGGCGCGGCCTCCGCCGTTTCCCCGGCTTCTTCGCCCTCTGCCGCTTCAGCCTCTTCGGCAAGCCCCTCTTCGGTCAGCCCGCCGGACTGCCCTTCGAGGACCGCCCGGGCCATCACATCGAGGAAGAGCGCGATCGCACGAATGGCGTCGTCGTTACCCGGTATCGGGTAATCGATCTCCTCGGGATTGCAGTTGGTATCGACCACGGCGAAGATGGGGATCCCCATCTTCCGGGCCTCCTGCACCGCTATCGATTCCCGTTTGGGATCGATTATGAACAGGGCATCGGGCATCTTCGCCATGTCCTTGATGCCGGCGAGGACCTTGTCCTTCTTGTCCAGTTCGCGCTGGAGGTCAAGACGCTCCTTCTTGGTCTCCGCATCCCACTGGTCTTTTTCCTTCATGTATTCGAGGTCCTTAAGACGGCGGATGGAGTTGCTCACGGTCTTGAAGTTCGTGAGGAGCCCGCCCAGCCACCGCTCGGACACGTAGAACATGTTGCATTTTTTTGCATATTCCACGATCGCGGCCTGCGCCTGCTTCTTCGTTCCCACGAAGAGGACTTTGCCGTTCTTCTCGGCGACATCTTTCATCGCAGCGTAGGCGATCTTGATACGCTGCATGGTCTTCTGCAAATCAATAATGTGGATCCCGTTCCTGGCGGTAAAGATAAACTGCGCCATCTTCGGGTTCCACCGCCTCGTCTGGTGGCCAAAATGGACACCGGATTCCAACAACGCTTTCATCGATACTACTGACAATGCGAGTACCCCCTCTTGTGCATAAAATTATTTCACTCCCCGCACTGCGGCGGAGGATTGATTTCTTTCTCCGGGCGGCCTGCGCGAAAAAGCGCATGCCGTCGGGAAATATATAAGCAACGGCCGCTCTCACGGCGCGTAACCTGTGCAACCTGTCAAGGAATTGCCCTATCACGTGGAAAGAGGCAACCGGCTGCAGCCGATTTATTCACCGGGGCCCTGATGCGCAACCCCTGTTTGATAGCCGCGGGTGCGGCCTAAACCTTCCTGAAGATCAGCACGCCCAGAACGAGGCCGATGATCGACGAGAGGTTTATCCTGATACTGAAGCTGATGATCTCGAGATTGAGACCGATGGGGCCGGTCAGGCTTTTCTGAATGACCCCGAGGGACGGAACAAATCCCGCCACCAGCGCTCCCAGGGCCGACCCCAAAATCGCGCCCACCAGCATGAAGGTGAGCAGGTACCCGATATTGCTTTTTTCGAAGGTCATACCGTTTCCCGGGAAACTCTGGTACATACATTAATATATCTACTGTTTGTCAAGTAAAATTGCATGATATCCCATGATTAGGGATTTATTACCCTTCTACTGTCATTGCTTCGCTCGCAATGACATGATAACTATCGAATATCCCCGGCGGGATGTACATTTCCCGGGATTGTACAAAAAAATGAAAACATATTGACTCCCTCTTTTCAGTGTGTTTATCTCGATGAAAAAAAAGGGAGAGTTGCAGCAATGGCACGACGATTTTCCCGGCAGTTGACGCCAACCGAGCGGGTATACCTTGTCAATGCTGAATTGAGCCCGCCTTTTGCAAACCAGATCATTTTCGAAGGCACGGGTGAATTCAAGCCCGAACACTGGAGGAAGGCGGTCGAGGTCGCGTCAGCGGCAAACCCGGGCAGCCGCCTGGTGCTGAAAGGATCCCTGTGCTTCGCGCGCTGGACCGATTCGGGCAAAACACCGCCGGTGCGCGAGGTAGACGGTTCCCGCTGGTCCGGCATGGACCCGGAGGGAGCCCCCTTCCTAGCCGACCCGCTCCCTCCCGCGGGCCCCACCTGCGAGGTCCTGCTTATACACGGCGATCCCCTGCGCGTCGCGTTCCGCACGCACCATGCGGTCATGGACGGCCGCGGCACCTTCATATGGGCGGACGAGGTTTTCAGGGTTTTACGGGGCGAACGGCCGGCGGGCAACGATTCGGCCATGACCGAGCACCAGGCCGCGCGCAGCTTCCAGAAAAAGGGAAGGGTCCCCCCTCCCCACACCTTCATCGCGCCGACCGGCATGCCGGACGCCGGCGCTCCCGGCTTCACCTGGCGGCGCATCCAGCTCCCGGGAAGCTACCCGGACGCCCTGACGCAGATCGCGATGGTCATGGCGCGCGAGGCCTGGAGCCACCGCGACGGCCCGGTTCGGATCGCGGTGCCGGTCGACCTGCGGCAGCGGGTGCCCGGCCTGCGCAATACCGGCAACATCACCAACCTGGTCTACCTCGATATCACGAAGGACGACACGCCCGCGACGCTCGCGCGCACGATGAAGCGGCAGATGGACGAGCGCCGTGACGGCGAGCTCTACCGGGGGGACGCGCTGGTGCGGTTCATCCCGCTCGGCATGATCCGGAAATCGCTGATCGGAGAAATCGCCCGGAAGCCGGAAACGGGCCTGTACCGCAATTCCGGCATTATATCCAACATGGGCAGGATTCCGGCCGAATATTTCAGCGGCAGCGGGTTCAATTCACACTCCCTGCTGGGGGTCCCGCCCAGCATTGACGTGGTACCGTTTTTCATCGGAACGGCGGGCCTGAAGAAGCACCTCGAAATAATCCTCAGCATGCCGAACGCGCTGGCCGGCAGAGGCCGCATCGATCTGTTAATGAAACGCCTCGCTGAGGAGATGAAGCCGGCTGTCCCGCGATAGGTCCGCAAGCGCTTGCGGACCTATCGCGCTTGCGGAGCTATCGCGTTTGCGGACTTGTCGCTAGTTCACCAGCTCCGGCTGGTACTGCTGGTTGATCAGGATGTTCCTCGCCCGGGCGCCGCTGATCTTCCTGTTCGTGACCGTTACTTCGAAAATGAGCCCCTTCTTCGTCTCGGCATCGCTCTGGTCGAACACGCAGTTCCCCAGCGAATAGGCAAGATACCCTTTCTGGTACACCATGACCGGCTGGGCAACATGCGGATGGTGCCCTATGACGATGTCCGCCTGGCGGTCCATGGCCAGGTGCGCGAACCGGTCTTGCAGGTGCGAGGGCGCTTTCTCGTACTCCGTGCCGAAGTGGATCGACACGATGACGATATCGGCCTGGCTCCTGGCGGCCCTGATGCCGGAGTAAATGTACTTCGAATAGTACCAGGCAACGCCGGACCGGGCCGTGAGGCCGGTCGCGGCGTCATATTTCTGGGCCCGCGATCCCATCTCGTCACCTGCCAGGGTATAGGCCAGGTACGCGATGCGGGTATTTTTAACTGTGAAGATCTTCGCGCTGTAGGCCTCGTCGAAGGTCTCGCCGGCCCCGACATAGGATATGCCGGCCGCCTTCAGCCTGACGAAGCAGTCTGACATGGCGCTCCTCGAGTAGTCAAGGGTGTGGTTATTGGCCATGGACACCACGTCGATCCCGGCAGAGAGAAGGCCGTTGACCGCGGCCGGCTTTGCGCGAAAAGCGGTCCCCTGAGCTCACTCTCGGTTTCCTTGCGCAAGTAGCGCTCGACTTCGAGCTTGCGA
>ERZ795059.718-NODE-718-length-40498-cov-6.001409_pt1 | contig 40498 bp, 27 predicted proteins | sample MGYA00375143_ERZ795059 | MGnify/ENA primary metagenome ERZ795059 (study PRJEB30188, sample SAMN05720168) | activated sludge metagenome | isolation source: Anaerobic digester | place: USA | collected 2015-01-07 ... | reverse complement strand
CGTGGGTTGGCGATCTGCCGGTCCTCGTCCGACGCCCGCAGGACCGGATTCAGCGTGCTCAGTTCCCAGTGGATCAGGTCTTTCGACCGCACTACGTGCATTTCGTAGCTGCCGGGCAGAGCGGCCAGGAAGAAATCGTAGAACCAGCCGTCCAGATACCGTAGACAGTGTGGGGCCGTGTAGCGGTCCTTGGCGTAGTTGCACTCCGGCGGCGTGACCGTCCACTGCCGGAGATCCGGGGATGTCGCAAACCTGGCGGTGAACGGTACGCCGGCTTCCCCTGCGGGCTCGCCAATCTCGTACATCATCACGTAGCGGTCACCGGCCTTGCAGATCGACGTGTTGAAGATCGTGTGTCGCGGCAGGTCCAACGCGGTGTACGTGTCCCAGTGTTCGAGATCCTGGGAGGTGAACATCTGGATTTTCGGTCCGTGCTGGGTGCCTGTCACGTAGACGGTGTCCCCGGCGACGAAGGCGTTGGCAAAGCACCAGCCCTGAGCGAATTCGTTTGTGGTCCGGCCCGTGTCGTGCTCGACGAAATGGAAGCAGCCCTTGTTCCGGTACCACTCGCAGCGGTACAGCTTGCCGTGAAACACGACTGGCGAATTCTCGACCTTGTCCACATCGATCGTGCCTAGCTTCTTGATCCGCGGGCGGCCATCCCGATCCCTAGGCGGCTCCCCAGCCGAGGCAATGATCGCGGGCAACAGGGCGAACCAGCAAGCGGCGTTCAACAATCGCATGGGACCACCTCCTGAGGCAATCCAGCCCGAACCGTGCTTGATTTCTGCTATCGTGCACGTGATAACACACTTCGGCAGGTACCAGGTCGCCCTGCCTCTTGCGTTGACCGCATTCTGGAAAGAGCGAGTAAAGGAAGGACTTGGCATGCACCGGTGTTTGGTCTTGGCGCTCGGCGCGGGCATGATGGTGGCCGTGGTGTGGGAGGCACGCGCCGGCGATTGGCCCACTTACCGAGCGGATCCGGCCAGGACGGGGTACACGGCGGAAAACCTGCCGAGTGCGCTGTCACTGGCGTGGACATTCGAGTCGCGTCACGCTCCACGGCCGGCGTGGCCGAGTCGCACCCGGCAGCGATTCGATGTCGCGTATCAGCCCGTGATCGCCGGCCAGTACCTGTATTTCGGCAGCTCGGCCGACGGCAAGATCTACGCCTTGGATGCAGCCCAGGGCCGTCTGCGTTGGGAGTTCTTCACGGGTGGACCGGTGCGTTTCGCCCCGGTCGCCTGGCGAGATCGCGTCCTGGTCGCCAGCGACGACGGCTACCTGTACTGCCTCGCCGCGGCCGATGGCCGGCTGATCTGGAAACACCGCGGCGGCCCGCGGCCGGACATGCTCCTGGGCAACGACCGGATGGTTTCCCGCTGGCCGGCACGGGGCGGACCGGTCGTGGTGAACGATGGGGTGTACTTTGCCGCCGGCATCTGGCCCAGCGAAGGAGTCTACGTATACGCCCTGGACGCCGCCAGTGGCCGCGTGGTCTGGTGCAATGACTCGTCCGGAACGCTCGAATTGGACCAGCCGCATCCGACGGCCCGCGCCAGGAGCGGCGTGGCGGCCCAGGGCTATCTGGTCAGCGATGGCAATCGGCTGTACGTCCCCACGGGCCGCGGCGTCCCGGCGGTTTTTGACCGGGGGGAAGGCAAGTTCCTGAGTCTCAATCTGCAGCCTAACACCAGCTTGGGCGGCGCGGACGTCGTGGGGCTCGGCGATTGGTTCTTCAACAGCGGCGCGATGTTCGATGCCTCGAGCCAGACGCTGATCGCACGCACCGGGCTCGCCGTCGCCCTGCATCCCGACTACCTCATCCTTTCCGGGAGCAAGCCAGGAGGGCTTGTGGTACTGGATCGGAAGCAGATGGTCGTCGAGCGGCCGGCCGTGGATCGCAAAGGCGCGGCCATCACGACCCGCTCCCTGGCTGAACCGTTGTGGACCCTCGACCTGCCGGAAGCCGCGTTACTACGTCCCGCCCAGCGGCCGGGTACCGAGAAGCCGGAAGGCAAGCAGATGGGGTCCACCAGCTGGATCGAACTGTCGATCCAAGGTCAACCTGCCGCCCTGATCGTCGCGGGCGACTCGGTTGTCGTGGGTGGACAGGATGGTGTGATGACCGTGGACTTGGCAACTCGCGCGGTGGTCTGGAAGGGCGAAGTCGCCGGCGCGGCCTGCGGGTTGGCCGTGGCGCATGGCCGGCTGTTCGTGAGTACGGATCGAGGGCGGATCTACTGCTTCGGCTCCGGTCCGGCGACCTCGACCGTCGTGTCCGAAACGACCCACGCACCTCCGCCGCCGGCAGATGCACAGTATGTCGCCGCCGCAGAGGAAATCGTGCGCCGCACGGGAATCACGAAGGGATTCTGTGTGGACGTTGGCTGCGGCGATGGCAGCCTGGCTCTGGAACTTGCTCGGCGCACGGAGCTGCAGATCTTCGGACTCGAGGCCGACGCTGCCAAGGTGGAGACCGCACGGAAGAGGTTGGATCGCACGGGCCTGTACGGCACGCGGGTGACGATCCATCAGGCCGATCCATCCCTGATCGCCTATCCCGACTACTTCGCCGACCTGGTCGTGTCGCAACGAGCGCTGGCTGACGGCGCCGACGCGGTTCCCGACGTCGACGTACAGCGGATGCAACGTCCCTACGGAGGCCTGGCCTGCTTGGGTCGTCTGGGCGCGATGTCTCTTTCGGCTCGCGGACCCTTGGAGGGCGCGGGGAATTGGACGCATCAGAACACCAACGCCGCCAACACGCTCTGCTCGGACGATGTCAGATTGCGGGGCCCGCTCGCGATGCTCTGGTACCGGGATACCGACTTCGTGCTGCCCAACCGGCACGGTCGAGGGCCGGCGCCGTTGGTGGATCGCGGTCGAATGTTTGTCGAGGGCCTGCACGGCATGCGCGCCACGAGCATCTACAACGGCCGCACGCTTTGGGAGTTTCCCCTGCCCAACGCGTTAGCTACGTATCATCGCGAACACAGCATTGGGGCGGCCTGGACGGGCGGGAATTACTGCCTGGGCGGTGAAGACCTCTACCTGCATACGGGCGATCGCTGCCTCCGGCTGTCCGCGGATACCGGCCAGTTGGTCCGAGAATACAAACCTCCGGCGCGGCCCGATGGAAAGCCTGGCACGTGGGGCTACATTGCGTGGGAAGGCGGCACGCTGTTCGGTACGCTCGCCGATGAAGAGTACCTCGTACGATGTTGGTCTCCGAACTGGGATACCGGCGGGCAGTCGATCCAATCGGTGATGCTGTTTGCCCTGGACCCGGACACGGGGAAGGTCAAGTGGACGTACCGGCCCCAGCGGTCGATTCGCAACAACGCCATTGCGATCAGTCAAGGCCGGGTGTACCTGATTGACCGAGCGGTCGCGGAAGTGGACCGCTTGCGTTACCCGATCGCGCCGCTGTACGCGGAGGCCAAGCGGCGGGCTGCCGCCAACAAGACCAAGGAGGCGGATGAATTGCTCCCCTTGATCCCGCGGCCGCCAGGGGGCCGGCTGCTGGCGCTTGATGCGGAAACTGGCCAGACGCTCTGGACCAACGACGAAGACATTTTCGGCACCCAGTTGGCCGTCAGCGACAAGTACGGCATGCTGCTGATGTGCTACCAGCCTGCGCATCAAGCTTCTCTGGATTCGGAGTTGGGCGATCGGATGGCAGCACTGAATGTCCATGACGGATCGCGGATCTGGGAGACCGCGGCCCGTTACGTCGCCCGCCCGATCCTCAATGATCGGACGATTTACGCCGAGCCAGGCGCGTGGCACCTGCTGACCGGCAAGCCGTTGCCGTTTACGCTCCAACGCTCCTACGGCTGCGGCATCCCGGCGGGATCACGAAACTTGCTGGTCTTCCGCTCCGCGACCCTCGGATACATCGACCTGACGGGCGCGCGTCAGACGGAGAACTACGGCGGCATCCGTCCAGGCTGTTGGGTCAATGCGATCCCTGCCGGCGGGCTGTTATTGATGGCGGACGCCGCCAGTTGGTGCACCTGCAGCTACCTGAATCAGGCCACCATTGCGCTCCAGCCCAGCATCCGCTGAACGTCGGGACGGTTCTTGATACCCCCCTTGATCCAAACGAACCCTCAGTCACCATGAAGCCGCACAAGACCCGGACTTGGAGTCCACGGCGGGCTTGCGATGGCACAGTAGGTTCGCATCGGCGATGCGGCGAGGTCGGGTTCTTGATGCCCGCGTCGTCACGATCGTGTGGAATGAGACTGGACCCGGATCTTGCGCGGTCGTTCCCCCTTGCGGTTCTTGGTTCGCACGATCCGCGCCTCTGGCGACAACTGGGCCAAGTCCCCGCCACGTCTAAGTTCTTTCATCCATGCCCTGGTACCGAAGACACCCGCCAGGAGCCCCGAAATCGTGAACTGCATGTCGAGCCGAGGCCACTCGATCACCAATCCCGGCCCCATGATCTTGACCTGCTAGTGCGTCTTGGACCAACAGCGCCTCGGCCAGATTCCGGTGATAGGCCAGGACGCTGCCGCCATACCCGGCGGAGAAGACGATGGGGCGGAGGAGGACGGCGGCCCGACGTTGGTGATTTGGCAAACGCCGGCCACTGCGCCGGCGGCAGACGCCGAGGTGGCGTCACGCAAGGGCTGGCAACGGGTAACCTTGGACGCCCCCGTCCAGGGGCCGCTGGCCGGCGGCATGGCGTTGGAGAAGGGAGATCAAGCCGATCTTCGACGCGTTCCACGAGGTGTGGCGCCGCGCGGCGGAGGACGCCGGGGCCGGGCGCTGGCCGGAGTTCAGCAGCAACTCGCAGAACGGCCGGGCTCTCAGCCCGAACGGGCAGAGCATCGTGCTGCTGATCGAGGGACTGGGGCCGTCGCGGCTGGACGAGTGCCTGCGCCGCGCGCAGGAAAAGGCGGCCGACGACCGCGAGCGCCGCCAAGTGGCCAAGTTGACCCAGGCGGCCCAGTACTGGAAATCCGCCGCGACGTACTGGAGGCTGGACTGCCAGGCATCGGAGGCGACGCGGACGGGTGACAAAGCCGCGACCGCCACGCTCACGGCGCAGGCCCTCCGCAAAGCCGACGAGGCCATGCAGTGCTTCAACCTTCTGCCCGCGGGATGGGCACGAGGACGCTATACGGACCAGAAACGGTTTCCGTAGTGCGATTTCGTTTGAAAGGAAATACGATGAAGGCAAGCATGATGCTGGGGACCGCCAACAAAACCGGTCAGGGAGACCTGCGGTCGGCGGGGTCGGCGGGGTCGAGAGACCCGCGCCGAGCGGCGGCGAGTATGTTGCTCAGCGGTTTGGTGGTTGCCAACCGCTGGGACGCCACCTGGTGCGGGCACCTGCTCCAGAAGCAGCGCGACCTGTAAACATCGTTCGAGAAATAACTGTCCAGTGTTTATTGCTGATCATCCCTCGGAGGGCACGCCTACGCAGGGCGCGCGGGTCCGGGGCCTTTCGCCGCCTGGGTGGGGGACGCGTCCCCGGTAATTGTCCGCCCGCAAGTCGGTCTTCTCCCGGACGCCGAAGTCTTGACCGCTCCGCCGAATCGCATATATTCCGTGTACTGGTGAAGGTCAGCACAAGCCTCTCGGGGCGGTTCGCCGGCGTTTGATCCGTCGTGGTGATCGGCCGGTTGGGGCCTGGATACGATGAGCGCAGGTGAAGGAGATGACCTTTCGACCTTGAAGGAGGAACAGCCATGCGGCGCGCGTTGGTTTTGGTTGGGTTGTCGGTTCTTGGGGCGGCCTTGCCGCTGAACGCCGGCGACGAACCGGCAGGCAAGCCCAATTTCGTGTTCATCATGGCGGACGATCTGGGCTGGGCCGACGTAGCGTTTCACGGCGGCGACGCGCCGACGCCGCACCTGGACCGGCTCGCCCGCGAAGGGCTCGAACTTGCCCAGCACTACGTCGCTCCCGTCTGCAGTCCGACGCGGACCGGGCTGTTGACCGGCCGTTGCTGGAGCCGGTTCGGCGTCACCAGTCCGCAGAACAACCGGGCGCTGCCGTGGGAAACCGTCACGCTGCCGCGGGCGCTGAAAAGCGTCGGCTACGACACGTGCCTGGCGGGCAAGTGGCACCTGGGTTCGTTGCCCGAGTGGGGGCCGAACCATTTTGGCTTCGATCATTCCTACGGTTCGCTGGCCGGCGGCGTCAGCCCCTGGAACCATCGCTACAAACAGGGGCCCTATACGCAGACCTGGCACCGCAACGAGCAACTGCTCGAAGAACCGGGCCACGTGACCGATTTGATCGCGGCCGAGGCGATTGGCTGGATCGAGTCGCGCGGCGAAGCGCCGTTCTTTCTGTACGTGCCCTTCACGGCGGTCCATCTGCCGGTTAAAGAGCCCGACGAGTGGCTGCGGCGCGTGCCGGACGCGATCCGCGGCGACGTGCCGCGGCACTATGCGGCCTGTGTCATGCACCTGGACGATGCCGTGGGCCGGATCATCGCCGCCTTGGAGCGGAAGGGCAAGCGCGACAACACGCTGCTCGTGTTCACCAGCGACAACGGCGGCAGCACGGCCGAGAACAACGATCTGAAATACCCCGACGACAACTGCCCCAACGGCAAGCTGCCCGGCAACAACACGCCTTGGCGAGGCCAGAAGGGAACCTTGTACGAGGGCGGGACCCGCGTGCCCACGGTCGTCTCGTGGCCGGGACGAATTCAACCTGGCACGGTACACGTTCCCGTGCAGATCACCGACTGGATGCCGACGCTCTGTTCGCTGGCCGGGTATCGACCGGAGCAGGATCTGAAATGGGACGGAGTGAACATCGCCGCGTTACTGACGGACCGAGCGGAACTTCCGCAGCGGCCCCTCTATGCCGTCGCGCCGGGGTGGCGCTCGCGTTCGCTGCGGTTGGGAGACTGGAAGCTGATCGTTCACGGAGAAGGAGACAAGCGAAGGGTCGAGTTGTTCGACCTGACGCAGGACCCCGCCGAAGCGGAAAACCAAGCTGAACAGCAACCCGACCGGGTGAAGAACCTGTTGGGCATCCTGGACGAATGCGCCGCCGCCGATCGCGATGCGGTGGTCAAACCTTGAAGCGGCTTGCCCGGTGTCAGGAGAATCGAAGCATGATTTGCCATCCCTATCGTGGCGTCTCTTTGCTGATCGATCTGTGCTTGGCTGCGTTGCCGGCAACGAGCCTGTTTCCGGCGGTGGCCCAGGCGGCCGACGTGCCGCTGCCGACCTGGAAACATCTCTCCAGCACCAACGGCGATCTGCCGGAGCCCAATGGCGGCAAGCAGCAGACCGCCTGCGTGGTGTTCGACATCGACCGGGACGGCGCGGCGGACATCGTGATTGCCGAACGGACCCAAGCGCCCGCCATCATCTGGCTGCGGCACACGAAAACCGGCTGGCACAAGTATGTCATCGACGACAGCCAACAGCGTCCCGAAGCCGGCGGCTGGCCGCACGACGTGGACAGCGACGGTGACCTGGACCTGATCATCGGCGGCGATGCCGGCAGCGACGAGCTGTGGTGGTACGAGAACCCCGCGCCGAAGTTCGATCCGCAGATTCCGTGGAAGCAACGGATCATCAAGCAGGGAGGCGGCAGGGCGCACCACGACCATCTGGTCGCCGATTTCCAGGGCACGGGCCGACCGCAGCTGATGTTCTGGAACCAAGGCGCGCGGAAGCTGTTCATGGCACAGATTCCCGACCACCCGCGCAGCGCCGGCACCTGGCCGCTGACCGAGATTCTCGACACGTCGAAAGTCAAGACGGCCATCAAGCAGGAGGGCATGGCGGCGTTCGATGTGGATGGCGACGGCCGGGTGGACCTCTTGGCCGGGATCTACTGGTTCAAGCATCGGGGCGGAAGCGATTTCCAGCCGATCCAGATCGCCGATCATCCGGGGCGCATCGTTGCCGGGCATTTCCAGCCGGGCAAGGTGGCACAAATCGTCCTGGGGCCGGGCGACGGCGACGGGCCGCTGTGGTTCATCCAGTGCCACGGGGAACCGACGGATCCGAAGGCCTGGAAACGTCGCTCCTTGCTCGACCGCGACGTGCTCTCCGGGCACACGCTGGCCGCAGCGGACATCAACGCAGACGGGAATCTGGACATCTTCTGCGCGGAAATGCACACGCCCGGCCCCGAGGAGAAGTGTACGGCGTGGATTCTGTACGGAGATGGAAAAGGCAACTTCCAGGTGCAGCCGTTGTCCGTCGGCGTCGGCAATCACGATTCCCGCGTGGCCGACGTCAACGGCGACGGGCGGTTGGACATCGTGACCAAACCCTATACATGGGACACGCCGCGCGTGGATGTGTGGCTGAACCAGGGAGGATCTGGACCGTAGCAACGGTGACCGGAATTACTTCCCGATTCTCGATCTATGACCGCACAAGCCCAGAAAGAGCGAGGAGAAGCTGACAAAAAAATGGCGTGACAGAAAAATAACATCATTTTCGGTGAGAATGACCACATAACCTACACACGAGCTATCTCTCCGGTGCGCCTTCGAAGACGATATCGCCGAACACACTGCGGTCGTCCATGCTGGTGCTGCTGGTGGTGGCGGACCAGATGGAGCGGTCGATCTTTCCGCGCGGCAGCTGATGGTAGCGGGCGAAGTTGCCTCGCCAGATGGTGCCGGGTGGGGGCGGCTCGATCGCCAGCGTCTGGAAAGGAATCGTCAGCAGCGCGTGCCAGCGATGCGTGGAGGCGTCGACGCGCGACTCGCAGCTCCAGTGGCCATCCCAGGCCGGATCATCCTTGCCGTAACGGGGGTCCATCGCATCGGCGATCAAGCCTGCGGCCGCTTCGTACCGTGATCCGGGGTTGGCGCCGGTCATGAACCGGTAGAACACCTCGCGTCCGGCCTGCGGTGCAAGGTAGACATCCAACGCCTCCTGATTGCGCAAGTCGCGATCGTCTCCCAAGGCGGGGAACTCGATAGGGCCGTCCGGTTCGAGTTCGCACTCGGCACGGATGTAGAGGTGGGACTTGTCGCAGAGGAGACGCAGCGTCGTCTTGCGCGGCAGCCCGTTCAGCGGCGGCAGCACCGTGAGTTCGTGGGCCGTCGTCTGCTGCCACTGCGGGGCGTCCAAGGCGACGGGTGCGCTCGCGGGAGTCACCGTCAGACGCTTTTTGCCCAGCGGGGGCGCGTCGCGCATGGCCTTCGTGTCCCAGTTGACGCAGGTGTTGGCATACGGCTCCTGATAGCCGTCGTAGGCCAGGCGCAGATGATTGGCGTCATGCCCGGCGAAGGGGAACAGCACGTACGACCAGTCGCCCGGCGACGGGGGACTGCGGCGCGGTTCGTACAGTGCGGCGATCAATGCGTTGCGCGCGTCGATGGCGTCCAGCAAACGGTCGCGCGAAGCGCCGTCGGGCTGGATCTCGTACGCGTGATACAGGTGCACGACGCGCGCCAGATGCCGTACGTATTCGAACTCGGTCCGCACCAGCGCCAGTCGCGTTTTGACTTTGCCGGTGTTCGCCAGTTTCTCGGCCTGCGCCAGGTCGGCGTCGAGCGCGGCCAGCAATTTGGGCGTGTACAGAAACGCGATCAGCTGGAACGGATCGGTCACCGTCTTGCGCGGACGGCCTTCGATCGGCTTGTAGGTCCAGACGTCGCAGCGCGTGCCGATGTGGTCCGAGTACAGCGTGATGGCATGATACAGCTGGTCGTAGAACGAACGCATGTACCACGCGGACTTGCCGAAGGCGGCATCGTAGAACTCCGGCAAGAGTTCCTTTGCGCTGTTGCGTTCGGGATCGTCGAACATGCGTCCCATGACGTAGTACACGGGGCCCTCCAGGCCGAACAACTGGCCGGGGCCGTCGCGCTGGATGGACTGGATGCGGTTCGCCGCCAACCGCTTGACCTGCGCCTCGACGTACCCCGGCGTCCGCATCGGTGTGTAGCGTGTGCCGAGGTTCGGGCACCAGTTGTAGATGTAGCCGGTGAAGCCTCGCGGCACCTCGTAACCGCGCCACGGCGCAATGTCATCTTCATTCGTGCCGGTGAGCATGATGCACGTATTTTCGGGGAACTTGGTAAAGCTCTTCGGCGGCGCGGCAGTCAGGATGTAGGACATCATCGTCACTTGCCGGCCGGGATGCGATTGCTGCAACCGTTCGGCGACGCGGCGGTTGAAGATCCAGATCTTCTCGCTCCAGTCGCTGCCGGTGTCGAACAGCTTCGCGCAATTCTCGCACTGGCACTCGCGAAACCCGTCGGGCTGTCCGAGATCGACCGAGTCCCAGCCGCGATCGAGCCAGGAAGCGAGGTCGCGATAGATCAGCTCCTGGACAACCGGATTCGACAAACAATACTGCGCGTTGCCGCCCTCCGGCTTGAGCCGCGTGCCGTTGACGAGGGCGAAGTATTCCGGGTGGGCGTCGAAGTATTTTTCCGGCGGCACCGCCCGCTCCCAAGTGTGGCCGCCGAAGACTTCGTCCACGCGCGGGAACCGGTTGTGGGCCAGATCGTAGAAACCGCCGCCCGCCGGATGCGCGGTGTTCAGCCGCAGCACGGGCGTCTTCTGCACGTTCAGGTCCGGCGGAACCGCGATCGTCTCCAGCGGCAGGAACTCGATGGCCGGCGAAGCCAGCAGATCGATCTTCGCCGCCACGCTCACCGGGTTGTAGGGCGCAATTTCCGGATACAGAAACCGCACGCCCATAAACTGCCGCACAAAGTCGGCCACCGCCTTGGCCGTGCCGACCCGGTCCCAATTCGGACGGCGCTTGTTTTCCGTTTCACCCTTGGCCGGATGATCATGCCCGGCCAGGAGCACGTCCTTTCCGACCACCCGCTGCACGTAGCTCCAGTGCACCAGCTGCGCTACGTTCACGCCGGCGGCCCGCGACGCGGCGGTGTCGCCCAGACAGATCGCCGGCCTGGCCGGATCGCGGGTGGTTTCCGGCACCACCGGCACCTCGAAGCCGTTGGCCTGGAAGACGGTCTGCAGGAGCCTCGCGGTCTGGTTCAAACACTCGTTGACCGCCGAGCCGGGATCTTGGTCCGGCACGACGATCTGGTACTCCGACTGCCCATTAGCGGCCAGCACCAGATCGGCCGCCCTCCCGGCACCAGCGCACGCGCCAATTAGCAGGATAGCGGGCCACAGGGAATTACGATTCATGGCGGGTTCTCCTTCGGTCATGCTTCTTGTCCACACATTGTACAACGCACTCTTGGCACAAGAATATCCCTGCGCAAAGCCCCCGTATGGGATGACGAATCAGCGTGAGCAGCGTAGAATGGGTCTGGCCGCATCGCGAGGAACTTCTGGAAGCGTGGGGAGAGCGCGAGCAGGTTAGACGACCGAGAAAAATCGACCCGCTGCGATGAGAGGCTGTCATGGAACCTTGTGCGACCGTAACCGATGTCCGGCCACTCGGAGGATTTCGGCTAGAATTGACCTTCAGCGACGGCCAACGCAGCGTCGTCGACTTGGCGGGACGCATCCTAGGCCGAGGCGGCGATTTTGCTGCGTTGGAGGACCCGGCCTTCTTTTGCCAAGTGCGAGTCGATCCCGAATTGGGAACGATTGTCTGGCCTAATGACGTCGATTTCTGCCCCGACCTGCTGCGCGAATGGGCCACTACGGGCCGCGTGCCGGCCTATGAATGCGAAAGCTCGCGCCAGCCGGTCTAAAGAACCGGCGAGCCGGTTAAGCATCGTTCGAGAAATGACCGTCGCATCAGCCGGAACGCGCTGGCGTCCGGTTCCGACAACCACCATCGTGCGGTGCTACGGCCCCGGCGCGCCCGTGATCTGCTGGGCCATTTCGCGGCGGGCGGCGAGGATGGCGTCGGGATCGCGGCAGTAGTCCCACCAGTGGGGCGCGATGCGATCGACGACCTTCTGCACGGCTTGCGGGCCGGCGCGTTTCTCCAGGAGCACGAAGTACTCGTAGTCCTCCATGCCGTCGCGCAGGTTCTTGATCCGCATGCTGGCAATCGGCCCGTCGATGCCGCAGGGCGTTCCCGGATAGAACAGATATCCGCCGCCGTTGTAATGACGCGGGTGAGCAAACGCCGGGTTGAACCAGGGATCGATCACCGTGGTCACCGTGCTCCAGTACAAGAGCCCCGTGATTCCGTACTGGCGGTTGATCCACGTCGGCACGCGGTAGACCAGCAGCGGCCGGTCGATGTGCCAGTAAGGCGGGTCCTTGTCCTTGACCTGAGCGTACTGCGGGTGATACGGCGGCGACCGCTGCACCAGGGCCGTATAGGACCAGACTTCGTCGCCCTGCGCCAGTTTCTGGCCAAGGGTATCCCGGTCGATGAAGCTCCACAGCGGGCACCAGATGTCCACCGCCGGATCCATGTCCGGCCAGGACGGGTCATGCGGGTAAGTCTGCTCGACCACCAGCAGTCGCAACTGCGGTGCCGCCTCGTGTACGAGCTGGCCGAGGACCAGGACTTGCTCGTAGTTCTCCCGCACGTTCGGCTCATCCAGCAGGTAGACGTAGGCCCGCTTGTCCCAGCCGTTCTGCTTGAGGTAGTCGTAGTACTGGTGGTAGTAGCGCCGGGCCTTGTCGCGCTGGTCAGGGGCAATGTCTTTGTAGTCCGGGCGCTGCGTGGAATGTGGGAGTCTGGCAAACGGAGCGCGCGGGATCTCGAAGTCGGTCACGTGCAGCTCGTCCATGAACTGCTTCAGCGCCTGGTGCCGCTCGGCCACGATCTCCAGCGACCCGTCCGGCTTGACTTCCGGCAGCAGGCGGCTGGGCAGGGGTGGGTTGATTCGGTGCTCGGCCAGGGCCTGGCAGTAGCGAGCCTCGATCTGCTGGAACTGCTCGGAATCCCGCTGGACATCGAACCAACGGGCGACATTTCCGAAACTGCCGAAATGGTTCCGATGCGTCGGGCCGTCCGGGAGGGCAAAGTCCCACACCGTCAGCGTGACAGGGACCTCCGCACCGCGCCCGCCTTGGAGTCTTACACGGAACGTGCCCTGGTACTGGCCGGCCGGGACGTCCTTCGGCACGTGGACGTCGATCCACAAGGGCTGATTCTGGCCGGGGAATACGTCGAAAGGCAAACCGTACATATCGTAGCCGCCGGTCACCAGCGGTTCGCCCCACCGCGCCCGGCTCTGGTTCAGCGGCTCGATCGGCTCCCCGGTCAGCGGATTGATCAGCGGCACCAGCGGGTCCGGGTACAGGCCGGGCGGCAGGTCAGCGCTCGGCGTGGACTGCCGGACGCGGACGTACTCCTCCCGAAAGATTTTCACGCTGTCCTTCCCGATCCGTGCGCCGTTGGGGCCGACAAGGTCCGAGAGTTCCGCCGCCACCACGCGGATCCTTTCCCTCCCCGCTTCCTTCTGCTGCGGAGCGGCGACCACCACTTGGAACGATTCGACTTCGTTTTTCGCCGCGCCCAACTCCGCCGCCGTCTTGCCAAACGGCGGCTCGTGCTGGCCGATCCGCTCCATGCTGTTCAGTACGGTCAGACCGACGACGGGCTCATCGGCCGCCTGAGCCTGAGCGCAGAAGGCGATTACAACGAGGGTCGATACCCAAAGAACAGAACGTAGCATAATCAGCTCCTTTTGTTCTCGCCGATCGAGCTTGTCCATCGTCGTTCTCCGAATTCGGTTGCCGGGAAGTTGAGTAAGCGTTACTACAGATGCCAGGGTGCGCGCTTGGGCCGGAGGAGTCCCACACGTCACAATTTCTCCAGCCAGCCGGCCTTCAGCTTCGCTCCGTGCACCTGCGCGTGGCCGTTGCGGCGTGCGCCGAAGATCAACCACTGGTTGTCAGCGGTCAAGTACGGGTGCGCGTGGCTCCACTGCTTCCCGTCGTACTCCGTGCGGCTGAAGCACGCCCGCTGGGCCCGGCCAGTCGCGAAGCTGCCGATGTAGATCGGAATGCCCTGCTCGCCGCTGTCGCCGATCCAGTACTTGCCGTCGCGCGACACGCTGACGTGCCCGAAGCGTTTGCCCTCGTACACCAACGTCGGTTTCTCGTCACCGACCTGGGCGCTCCAGACGTTGCCCTTACTCGTGGCATCCGCGCCGGTCGAGAAGAAGATACGGCTGGTGGTGCCGATCCAGGCCTCGTGGCCCGTGGGGCGCAGCGTGTAGGGCTGGTCCGCCGGGAAAGGCCTTTCCTTGTGGCTCTCGCTGCCGTCGACGCCGATCTCCAACTCGCTCAGCAGCACCACCTTGACATCCGGCATCTGGTTCAGCTGGATCAGCACCCGGTTGCGGCCGTCGCGCGAAAACTGCTCGTGCTTGGCGTGATAGCCCGGTTTGTCCAGCAACACGCTCCATTGGTTCGTCTGCAGGTCCAGCAGGTGCACCTGGGAAGGACCGCCCGCAGGCGGTTGGACGCTGACGGCGTAGTACCGGTGGTCGGGCGAGACGGTCCCGTAGCTGTAATTGCCCCGCTCCGGCGGCAGCTCGGCGACATTCTCGACCTGCAAACTCAGATAATTGCAGCGCCGCAGCAGCTTCTTGCCATCGACCGTCTGGGCGTAGTACAGCCATTGGCCCCAAGCGTGAAACGCCGGGAAGGGCGGCTTGCCCGACAGAATCTCGTGCAGCGAGCCGTCCTGCAGATCCAGGATGCTGATGCCGCCGGGTTTGTCCGGCAAGGGATAGTAGCGGATCGCGATACGGCGGCCGGTGGCGTCGCCGTAGGGTTGTTCGCCGTAGATATTGTCGGCCGGCCTTTCATCGCCGCCCAGCCGGTAGATCTCTGCCCCGCTCTCGGCGTCCACCTCGAGAGCTTGCCCCAGGGCGTGGCTGCCTCCGCCTTGGGCCTGGGCCGTTGCCGTCACGACGACGCTCAGAACAACGAGAGTCAAGTAACGCATCATTACCTCCGCGATGTTTCACGAAAGAACGTTGGATTGGTTTTGTATTCTATGACCAATTTCGGTCGCTTCGCAACACGAGTCGAGCATGCCGGAACTGGGCGGACCTGTTCCGGCCTACCCCGCTGCAGCGAGTTCGCTTGACCGCCCGAGCCCCCCCACGCGATAATAACGATGCTAGTTTGAAGTGCCCGACCCCAGGCATCTGCGCAGACATGGAATCGGGAGAGGAAGATGAACACGCTACTCAAGATGCTGGTCGCGGCGTTGGCGGTTTTTCTGCTGTCCAGCGCGGCAGCAACTCCGCTGGTTGCGGCACAAATCCCCGACTCGAAAAAAACGGAGATGGGGCGCCGATTGGGCATCGGGTTCCTGATCGGAAGGACGACGGACGGTTTGGTTCCGCTGCTCCAGACCGACAAAGACTTTTTGGAGATGATGCTGGGGCCCGAAAAGATCCGTTACATCCGAGCGCTGAAACCGCCGGCGCGGGCGATGTGCATCTGCCAGTCGCTGGAAGGCATGACCAAGACCGTCGAACTTCTCCGGGAGGCCAAGATTGGACCGGAACGGGTCTATATCGCGTACAACCCTGAACTCCGGCCACCGCAGGCCAGGCAGTGGACTCCTCGCGAGGAATTGGAAGACTACCTCGCCAGCCTGAAGAAGGCCCGCGCGCTGGTCAAGGACTACGGGGCACCGCTGATCATGGGGCCGGGACTAATCGAAATGGCCAAACGCGAGCACCTCTATCCGGAGCTGGCCAAACATTGCGACATCTGGATGATTCAAACCCAACGACTGCAGCTTGACCCGCAGACCGGCGAGCCCGTCAGCCCCGAGCGGTATCGCGAAGAGGTCCAGCGGATCGTCGGACTGCTGCGGCAGGGCAATCCTGACATTCGGGTCTTCGTCCAGATCATCCCGCTCCAGGCGACCGCCGAGCGCAAGGCGTTCTTCACGGCCGAACGCGTCGTTTCCTACTTGCTGGCCATCGACGATCTGGTCGAATCGGCCAAGATCTATGGCGGGAACACGGAACTGATCGCGGAGGTCGTGAAGCGTTTGCGGGACGGCACCGTCGCGGCCGAGGCTGGAGCGCACGCCGCCAGCGAGGGCGAGCCCGCACCCGACGAACCGCGCTCGCCACCGCGCGGCCGGGGCAAGGCGAAACCCTCCGGTCGTCCGGCGGCCACGGACGAAGCGCCGCCCCCGCAGCCCGTCGACCGCGCGGAAACGATTCTCCCGTCCGAGAAACAGACCGTCATGCTGGAAATGCGGGACGGAGCGAGTCTGGCAACCGACTGGTATCCGCCCGTGCCGGTTCCGGGCGACCGGCCACTTGACCGCGTTCCCGTGGTGCTCATCCGCACTCCCTACGACAAGGATCGGCAGAACCCGGCGATGGAACGTTGGCGGGACTGTTTCGTCCGCAACGGCTACGTCTTTGCCGTGCAAGACATGCGGGGTTTCTTCGCGTCCAAAGAAGCGGGACGGAGGGGCCCGGGACAATACGACGGCTACGACACGATCGAGTGGTTCGCACGGCAGCCCTGGTGCAACGGCAAGGTCGGGATGATGGGGTTCTCTCATCTGGGGGCAGCCCAGTACGAGGCGGCGGTCACCCAGCCTCCGCACCTGGCCTGCGCCATTCCCGCTCAGGCGCCGGGCAATTACTACACCGATTCCCTGTTCCCCCCAAAGTTCCGCAAGGCCGACATGGAGACGATCCTGCGGGGCACATTTTCGGCGCGGACAACCACTCTCTGGAACACCCGCATCCGGCGGCGCGACAACTCGCGGATCGACCAGTTCCACGCGCCCATGATGCACACCGCCGGCTGGTACGACTTCTACAAAGAGGGCGCGATCGAGATGTTCCGGGCCCTGCAGGCTCACGGCGGTCCTGATGCGCGGGGCAACCAGAAACTGATTATCGGGCCGTGGGGACACGGAGTGGATCAGGAAGTGGACCTGACCGAGCCGCTCCGGCTTCCCGGCGGGCTGGCGTACCCGGCCAACGCCAAGCTGGACTGGGAACAGGAAATCTGGCTGCCCTGGTTCGATCACTGGTTGAAGGACAAGCCCACGGGGGTCATGGACCGGCCGGCGGTGAAGTACTACCTGATGGGCGACGTCGACAATCCGCAGGCGCCGGGAAACCGCTGGATCGAGGCGGACGACTTTCCGCCCCCCCCGGCGGCTGTGCCGTATTACGTCCACTCCGACCGGACGCTCAGCACCAACGCGCCCGCGGCAAAGGAAGACTCCGTCCGGTATGAGTACGATCCCAAGAAGCCCGTGCCCACCGTGGGCCGGTTGCATGCCCGGATCCCTGTCAAGGGACCCTTTGACCAGCGCGAGGTCGAGGGGCGTCCGGATGTGCTGGTATTCACCACGCCCGTGCTGGAGAGTTCTCTGGAGATCGTCGGCGCGGTTCAGGTCAAGCTGTGGGCCTCCTCGGACCGCCAGGACACGGACTTCACCGTCAAGCTGACCGACGTCTATCCCGACGGCCGGTCGATGATCTTCCTGGATGGCATCGTCAAGGCCCGATATCGGAACAGCTATCTGAAGGAGGAATTCCTCGAGCCCGGACAGGTGTACGAGTTTGATGTCGATCTGGGTTACATCGCCATCGCGATCGCACCGGGGCACCGCCTGCGGCTGGCCATCTCCAGCAGCAACTTCGACCGCTGGGACATCAATCCGAACACGGGCCAGCCGTACGGTGAGCATGCCGTGAGTCAATCGCTGCTGGCCGACAGGCTCCGCGCCGATCCCCCTCGGCAGCAACCGGAGTATACCGAGACGCTGGTGGCGACAAACACCATTTTCATGGACGCCCAGCATCCGACGCACGTCATCCTACCGCTGACGTCAGGACCCGCCGGGCAGGCTGCGAGTCGATGAAAGACTCCATCGAGTCGTGCGCCAGCCACCAGGAACGCGGTACGCGCGGCACGTCCTGGTAATCGGACAGTCCCAGTTTGTGCCACATCCAAGTGGGATCAAACGCAGGCTCCCTTGCAGCGTCGGTTGTACTGTGAATCCTTCAGCACACGCCACGAGACCTGCAGCAACAGGTCGTCTCGGCGCAACGTGTTCAGGTCACTTCCACGCCCAGAATGGAGACATCGTCTTTGGGGCCAGACTTGCCGCACCACTGTTCGACGGCCTTGAGCAGGTTCTCCGTCGCCGTCCGCAGATCGTGGGAACGTTCTTGTCGGCAGACATCGATCAAACGCTCGTTCGTAAAGGACTCCAGTTCGCCGTTCAGAGCCTCAGGGACGCCGTCGGAGTAGATGCACAAACGATCCCCCGACGTCAACTTCAGCGTGTGCTGGTCGAAGTCAAAGTCGGGGTCCCAGCCGACGGCGAATCCTCCCCCTTCCAGCAACTCCGATTCTCTCTGGTAGGGCAGCCGAAGGATGGGCGGGTGACCCGCCGAGACGTAACAGAACTCAAGCGTTTCGACATCCAGGACGCCGTAGACCAGCGTGAAGTAGCTGCCACCCGACTCATCCATTTGGAACCGGCGGTTCAACTCTCTGACCACTTCCTTCGGCGGCACGATGTCGATGGCGGAGGTCCCTGGCCGAGCGCGCGTCAGCAGCGATGAGGCGACATCCCGAGCGGTCAACATGTGGCTGATCGTTACGGACAGCAGCGAAGCGACGACGCCGTGTCCACTGACGTCCGCCACGTACACTGCCAGATGCCGCTGGTCCAGCCGCAAGACATTGAGAAAATCGCCGGCCAATTCTTCACACGGCCGAAAACTCCAGGCCAGACGGATTCCCGGCACGTCCGGCAAGGATTTGGGCAGCAGCGATTGTTGCACGGCCGCGGCCGCCTCCAGGTCACGCTTCATGTGCTCGTTGACGGCCTGCAGTTGTGCATTTCGATCGGCCAGGCGTTGTTCGAGTTCAATGATCCGTTTCCCGGCGTTGACTCGCACGCGGAGTTCATCTTGATCGAAGGGCTTGCTGAGGAAATCGTCGGCGCCGGCTTCCATGCCGCGCACGATATCTCCGGTGTCCTTCTTGGCGGTGAGCAAGATCACATAGACGTACCTTCGCTCGTGCCTTTCCCGGATGCGTTCAATCAGGGCAATGCCGTCCATTTCCGGCATCGTCCAGTCGGTGATCACCAACGGGAAATCCTCTTCGCGAAAGCGCTCCCAGGCATCCACGCCATTTTCCGCGGCGACCACTTCGTGCCCCCAGCGTTCGAGATGGCGCTGCAGCATACGCCGTGATATGCGATCGTCTTCTGCAATCAGCACGCGCATCTCAAGCCTCCTGAAGCAACTTGTCCAACGCTGCTTTCACAAGTTCGACTTCTGCGTTCAACGCGGTCCATCGTTCGCCTGCCTGCACAAAATCTCCTTCCTTGCACAGCAGTTCGACATCATAGGCCAACTGATGCGCTGCGGCGGCGCAAAAGTTGCCGATCGTGCCTTTTAACGTGTGCGCCGTCTTCGTCGCCAGCGGGTTCTCCTGACGGGAAATCGCATCGCGAAGCTGTTCCAACAACTTCGGCCCGTCCTCCGCGAACAACTCGATCAACTCCGCCAGGAACTCCCGGTCCCCCAGCACCCGCTCCATCAAGGCATCCGCGTTGATCGGTCCGGTGGGTTCTTCCGCCACCTCCTCCTGTTCGGCCGGCGCAGCGACGGAGCGCGAGCTGGTTGCCCGCTCGATCTCGGCAAACAGTTTGTCGGTCTGAATCGGCTTGGCCACGTAGCCGTCCATTCCGAACGCCAGGCACCGCTCGCGCTCCGCGTGCGCGGTGATGGCGATGATGGGCGTGTGACGGTCCGAGTTGGCCTCTCTCTCCCGGATCGCTGTGGTCGCTTGAAATCCATCCACGTCCGGCATCTGCAGGTCCATCAGCACCAAATCGAAGGGCTCCCGTTCCCAGTGCTCAATCGCCTCCGCCCCGTTATTCGCCACCACCACGGAGTGTCCCCGCTTGGTCAGGATCCTGACCGCATAGGCCTGATTGATCGAGTTGTCCTCGGCCAGCAAGACCCGCAGCCTGCGAACGGGCAACTCGCCACGATCGGTCTGTGGCGGCTGCCGGTCTGTTTCCGCCGGCGCCGCACCGGTCGTTGCGGCCACCTCGAAACATGCCGTGAAATGAAACGTACTGCCTTCGCCCAGCGTGCTCTGGGCCCAAATCCTGCCGCCCATCAGTTCCACCAGCTTCGACGCCAGCGACAGTCCCAGCCCCGCTCCGCCGAAGCGGCGCGTGCTGCTCGTGTCCGCTTGCTCGAAGGGACGGAAGATCGCCTCCAGTTTGTCCGCCGGGATGCCGATCCCGGTATCGGAGATCGCGAAATGAAGTTCCACCCGGTCCGCCTGCCGGCGTTGCACCTCAACCCGCAGGTCCACTCCGCCCCGTTCTGTGAACTTGATCGCGTTGCCGGCCAGATTGACCAACACTTGCCGTAGCCGGCGAACGTCGCCGACCAGCACTTCGGGGACATCCTCGTGGACGCGACAGTCCAGCCGAAGTCCCTTTTGTTCGGCGCGAGCCACGAGGGAATCCAGCGCGTCCTCAACGCTGTCGCGGATTCGAAACTCGGCCGCTTCCAACACCAGCTTGCCGGCTTCGATCGTCGAGAAGTCCAACACGTCGTTCAGCAAGGAAAGCAGCGCGTGGGCGGAAGAACGGACTGCCGTCAAGTACTTGCGCTGCTCGGCGGTCAAGTCCGTCTCCAGAGCCAGTTCGGTCATCCCGACGATGCCGTTCATGGGCGTGCGGAGTTCGTGGCTGGTGTTTTCCAGAAACACGGTCTTGGCGCGGTTGGCCGCTTCGGCCGCTTCTCGCGCACGGCTCAACTCCTCCGTACGTTTGCGGACTTCTGCTTCAATGATCTCGTTGGTACACTCCAGCCTTGCCCTGCGAACGGCAATATCGCGCATCTCTTGGACGCTCAACAAGCACGATCGGATCAGGAAGACGTTGGCAAAGGCCAGCAGCCCGACGTGCTCGACCCATCGCCACGAACTCACATCGGCCGCGCCGAAGATCGACTGGGGCCACCACAAACCGCGAATCATGCGATCCAGCGACGCCACCAAAATCGCCGTAACCAAGACCTTCCAATCCCGATAGAAAGCCAGAAAGGCCAGCGAGCCGAAGGCGTAGAAGTGCATTTCGATCTGCCCACCCACTTGGTGGACGAGAAGACCTGACATCAACATCTGGGCGACCGCGATCACGTGCCGGGTGGCGGCCCGGCCGGGCCGCCACAAGGCGAACAGGATCGCGACGGCAGCAATTCCCCCTCCCAGCAAGACCGAGCCCCAGACATGTCGCCCCACGTGGTCGCTGCCTTCCACCCAGGTCTGCGGCAAAATCCAGTTCGCCGCCAAGATTCCGCCAGACCACTGAAAGAACATCAGAGCAGCGAACAGCCGGTCGGTATTCCGATGGATGTCCCGCTGGTGCTCCCGAAACAGATCTTCGGCACGTTCGTCCAGGTCTTTGGGTAACGGAAGAGTCAATTGAGCCATGATTGCCGGCTTTGAATCGCTAGACTGTCGCCAGAAGAAAGCCTCCGCTATTCAATTCAAAGTGGGACACGAGCGCCGCTGCCGTCCTTGGGGCTTGGCGGCACTCAGCCGTCGAGGGTCCAGCCGGGGCGGTACTGGCGGCGGAGCAGGTCGTTGGCCTCGGGGACGTTCGTGACGCGGCCGGTGGCGCCGTCGTAGTCGAGCTTCTTGCCGACGCGGTAGGCGACCAGGCCGAGCACCAACTGCTCGATCATGTTGCCGCTGTACTCAAAGTCGCAGGCCGTCTTGAGGCTGGGGTCCTTGCAGGCGTCGAGCCATTGTTTCTGGAAGTGGCCCAGCGGCGGTAGCACTTGCTCCGGCGTGCGGGGCTTGTAGTAGGTCAGGTCGGCGTTGTCGCCGAAGGGCAGCAGCAGACGCGAACCGAAGTCGCAGATGACGTAACCCTTCGAGCCTTTGAACATCGCGCCGTGGTCGATCTTCTTCAGATCCACGTAAGGCTTCGGCGAGTTGGGCATGGCGCCGCCCTGGTACCAGCTGATCCGCATCGGGCCGCGCCAGCTGTTGGCCGGGTGCTCGAAGTGCGACTCGCATTCCACCGGCGTCACGTCGGGATTGAACTTCTCGCCCTTGGCTTCCGCCGAGGTCGGCAAGCCGGCGTCGACGACGTTCCACACCAGGTCCATCGTGTGGCTGCCCATGTCGCCGATCTGGCCGACGCCGAAGTCCCAGAACATGTTCCACGACAGGCAGTTCATGCCCGGCCCGCCGGAGAAGTAGCCGGGGTTGTAGGGGTGCTCCGGGGAGGGACCAAGCCAGAGATCGAAGTGAAATCCCTCGGGCGGCCGGCCTTCCGCGGGCAGGTAGCCGGCGCGGCGGATCTGGCGGTCGCCCCAGGCGTAGGCGGCGGTCAGTTCGCCGATGGCGCCGTCGTGGATCAGTTCGCGGACGCGGTTGAAGTTTTGCATGGCGTGCCGCTGCATGCCGACCTGCGTGGCCAGCTTGTCTTTCTTCTTCAGCCAGTTTGCCCGCACGACCCGCGCTTCTTCGACGCAGATCGCCAACGGCTTTTCCATGTACACGTGCATGTCGCGGTTCAGCGCCCAGTTGGCGACAAAGGCGTGGGTGTGGTCGGCCGTGCAGCAGACCACGGCATCGATGTCCTTTTGATCGAGGCACTTGCGCCAGTCGACGTAGGTCTTGGCCTTCGGAAATCGCTTCAGGGCGTCCGGAAACCGGGCCTCGTTCACGTCGCACAGCGCGACCACGTTCTCTTCCGCCAACATGTCGTAATGCGCCAGGCCGCGGCCCCAGACGCCGATCAGCGCGACGTTCAGTTTGTTGCCGGGCGCGTTTTTGCCCGCTCGGGCACCGCTGGGCAGAATCAGTAATCCGGTTCCGGCTGCCGTGGTCTTCAGGAATTGGCGACGCTGCATGGTTGGTTCTCCGGTCTCTGTGCATTTTCAATCCGCACGCTGTTCGGACACACCCCGAACAGCAAATCTCCCCGATGCTAACAGCGGAAGCAGGGATTGTCCAGCTATAGCGAGAAGCGGAACGATCCAGCGGGCGAGCCGGTGGCATTCGCCAGCCGCCTTGTGGGAGCCGCGGACATCATGCTACATTACTCGCCATCTTTGGCTGCGATCGACGTGCATCGCGTTGTCTACGGAGGAGGGTTTGATGAAAGAGAATGTCGAGATGTTCCCCAAGGCCAGAATCCCGTACGGGACCTGGGGGAGCAGCTTTTTCCCAGCGTGGCAGACGTCGGCGCTGGCCGAGGTGAACATCGGCCAGTTTGCCGGCGAGGCGATGAATCGGATCCTGGGAATCCGCAAGGTTCCGGCGAGCGAACTGCAATACTTGATCATCGGCTCCACCGTGCCCTGGCACTGGAAGTTCTGGAACGCCCCCCTGGTGGCAAGCTGCCTGGGACGCCGCATCGCGGGGTTCCATGTCGAGCAGGCTTGTGCGACCGGGCTCCAGGCGGTACTGCTGGCCGGCGCGGAAGTCCAGACCGGCAGCAACGACGTCGTGGGGGTCTTGGCCTTCGACCGGACCAGCGATTCTCCGGTGGGCGTGTTCCCGGAACGGCGGGCCTACCAGCGGACCATGGCGATCAGCCACGTGTGGGACAACTTCGGCTTCGACCCGGCCACGGCCAAGGCGATGATGATCACCGCCGGCAACGCGGCCCGCAAACACCGGCTGGACCGCAACGAGGTGGACGACATCGCCTTCTGCCGATACCAGCAATACTTCGCCGCCAAGGCTTCCGGATTCCTCGATCGGCTCCTGGTCCCGCTGGACGTGTTGAATGTGCAAGGCCGCTTGTTGGGCCGCATCGACGCCGACTTGGGAGTGCGCAAACTGACCCTGGACAGCGTGCGGCAGATGCGAGAACTGGACGCTTGCGTGACGACGGGGACCCAGACGCACGCCTCGGACGGGATGTCCACGCTGCTGGTCACCTCGCCGGAGAAAGCCCGGGAACTCAGTCCGCGGCCGGAGATTGTCATTCAGTTCGTGGCCAAAGCCGAGGTCCGGACCCATCCGAGCTTGATGCCGGAAGCCCCCACGCTGGCTGTGCAGAGGCTGTTGGACAGGACCGGTTTCGCGCTGGCGGACGTGGCCGTGGTCAAAAGCCACAATCCGTTTGCCATCAACGACGCCATTTTCTCCAAAGTCATGAAGTACGACTGGCGCAAGATGAACCGGACGGGCTGCTCGCTGGTCTGGGGTCATCCTCAGGGCCCGACGCTCACCCGGTTGTTGATCGAAGGTTTGGAGGAGGCGGTGGACTTGGGAGGCGGACTCGTGCTGCTGTTCGGTTGTGCGGCCGGAGACGTGGGGATCGCCGCCCTGTTTCGAGTCACGGAAGGAGGTGCGTCGAGATGACGAACTCGCTGAGACAATCAACACTCCAGACGCTGGGATTGGGTTCGGTTCTGGACATTTTTTCCACTGGCAAGCTGCCCGTCGCAGCGGGCGATCTCGTCGACCGGGTGTTCGGCGCCCCGGCCGAACGCGGCTCGCTGGTGATTTCCGGAGCCAACGGGATCGTCGGCGCCGGAAAGCTGATGCAGCTTACGGCTCGGCTGGAGCCGTTCGGTGTCCGTTCGATCGCGCTCAGCCGTCCCCGCACCGCGGATGGAATCGGCCCGCACTACCCGCGGCTCGTTGAGGCGGTCGGCAAGGAACGCGCCGACCGGATCATGGGGAACATCGTCAGGATGGCGTACGACGGCAATCACCTGCCCGCCGACCTCAAAAAGTGGCGTCCCCGTTTTCTGCTGGAAGCGATTCCGGAGATTCTGGAGGTCAAGAAAGCCCACTACAAAGTCTTCCGCGAAGCCTTTCCCGGCATCGAAATCCGCTCCGTCACGTCGGGTTTTCCGAGTGCGGAGCTGGGAGTGGGCGTGGCGCACCCGGCGTTTCCCCACGAGACGAACAAGATCTGGGAGACTGTGGAAGACAAGACCTCCTCGGTCACGCAACTTCTCTGGGCGTTGGGCTTGATCCCGGTGCCGGTCAGCGACGACTGGTCGTTCGTCCTGGACGTGCTGTTCTGCGGCATCACGCTGGCCGGGCTGAGATACCACCGGGCCCGCAACATGCCGTTCTGGAAGATCGACAAGTACGTCAGAAAGCACGTGGGGCCGAATCCGTTCCGAGCGCATGACGTGATCGGCGCCAAGGGGGCGAATTTCCTCACCTGGTCCTGCCTGCACCACCTGGGGCAGAAGTACGGGGCCTTGTTCCGCCCGACGCCGGAGTTGGACGAGCGGCAGGAGACGGGCCAGGACTGGTATCCGCTGAACCACTTCCGGCCCGTGGTCGATTGGCCTCTGGATGCGGCGGCCGAGGAGGAGTTCAACCAGTGGATCCAGGGCGCGCTGTTCCAGATGGCCAGCCTGCTGCTGCACGAGCAGCGTGGCCACCTGTCCCACATCAACGCGATCGGCGAGCTGTGCGCGCAGTTCCGCCGAGGCATCCTGGCGATGATCCGGAGCGTGGGCGCCGAGGCCGCGATCAAGACGGTCGAGGCGTATCACCGGCTGTACCCGGCAGCGGCCGAAAGTTGCTGGTTTCCGGACGCGTTCGAGCAGTTGGACAGTCCGGAGTGGCAGCAGTTGTACGTCAACGCCGAGCATGACGGCAACGTGGGCGTGATCACGATCGGCCGGGAAAGCTACAACTACGACGTGGATGCGGAATTGAACCGGGCCATCGACTGGCTGCGGGCCGCAGGGATCGCCAAGGTGATCCTGACCGGCGATTTCCACCTGGCCACGCAAATGGTGGGCGCCGACACCAGCGAGTTCTACCCGGCGCTGGGCGATGTCCGGGAGGGACACCGGGTGGCGGCCACGTGGGCCGCGACCGCCCGGCGGTTGCACAACGAGTTCCAGGTCTCGGTCGGCTTCATCAACGGCAAACGGTGCCTGGGCGGATTCCTGGAGTTGCTCCTGCACTGCCACTACGTCGTGGCCGTCGAGGACGCAACGCTGGGCATGCCGGAGGTGACGCTGCCCGTCGTACCGGGCATGGAAGGCTGCCACTGGCCGTTCCGCAAGGCCGATCGGTCCCAATGGCCGAAGCTGGTCAACATGTTGCTGAGCGGAACGTCGGTCAAGGCGAAAGACGCGGCGGGCTGGCTGATTGATTCTGCAGGCCCGCTGCCGGAATCGCTGCAGACGGTTTGGCGGCTGGCCACCGGCAAAGCGGCCGGCGTGACCAAGCGTCCGTTGCAGGAAGGTGTGCTGGAGGGGATTCCCGCCGATGTGGGCTTGCCGGTTTCCGACAACCCGGCCACGGAAGCGGCCAGAAAGGCGATCTGGGAAACGATCCGGCACGCCTGCGAGGTTCCGTTGTCCGAGGCTCTGGACGTCCAAGCCCGGCACTCCGGCGACTTTACCGTCACCTCCTACTGCAAGGAAGGCAGCATTGGAGCCGAGTACACAAAGACGATGAAGGTGTAATCAGGTACGCCGGCGCGCCATGGCCGAACGAGTGCCCACTAGCGAAGAATTGGCCGCCCGCGGCGGCGGTCTGGTGGATGCTGCGCTGTTCTCCCGAGTGGAACAGCTGATTCAGAGCGTCCGGCTGATTCAAGACGAAAGGGTCGCTGTCGAAACCGGCGGCCCCGCGGCAGAGGTCCATACGGCCAGAAAAGAATTTGAAATGGGACACCTCGACCGATCGCTTCGAGCGGTTACGCGGGTGTCCGGTTCTTTCGATCAGCTGGTCGCTCAATGGGAGAATCTCGCCCGCAGAAAAGAGCAGCAGAAGCAGAACATGTCGATGCTGCAAATCCGCAAAATGCAAGCGGAGAATACGGGCGTGCGCACTCGCGTCCAGCTGGTCAAAGCTCAGATTCGACGACTTCGCACCGGTCTCGATCAACTGGAAAACATGGCCGGCAGCCAGGCTGTGGAAACCGAAAAAACCAAGGTTCAAGAGCCGGCCGCTGAAAGCACGGAGTCCGTTGCTCCGCAAACGGCGTCAGGCCCACTGCAGCTGCCCGCAGGATTTCTCGAAGCCTTTCAGGCTGCCGGCGATGCTCAGGCCCGCTGCGAGGTCGTCCGGCAGTATTTTGAAGTCGAAGCCAAATTGGAGGTCGAGATCCGGCGCGAGGGAGAACAAGACCGCGTTTTCTTTGCCCCCTTTTCAGTCCCACCCGCAAATCGGTTCTATTTCTTGATCGAGCCCGCCCAGATCATCCGTACGCGCCGCGCCAAAATCGTCGACGCGATTCATGTCCACTATCCGGATGCGGGAAAGAACGGGCGCATACCGCTGAAGGAATTTGTCAAACACGTTCGAACCGGCGTTTGGCTGCTTCGTGCCAAATGAACGGCGACCCGCCAGAATGCTACCGAAGCTGTTGTGGCCGGTCTCCGACCGAGCCACGCGGCCGCGCTGTTGTGGCCGGTCTCCGACCGAGCCACGCGGCCGACCGCAGGTCTCCGGGAAGACGGGAGACCTGCGGTCGGCGGTTTCGGCGCTGTTCGGGAGACCCGCGCCGAACGTCGGTCTTTCCTTCCATCATCTTTCTGTCACCTCATCTTTCTGTCAGCTGTCCTCTTCTTCTGTTTCTGTCCTCATCTTCTGTTCCCGGCCTCGTCTTGACAACGGCTCCGATCTTGCCAAACGACGTAGGCCGTCGTAGCTTGGGAATGTCTTCGTAGGTCGGGACGGAGTCCCAACCCACGTTGCCTGCCGCCCCCCGCCGCGTTGGGAGAACAAGGAATGAGACGCTCGATTCTGTTCCTGGTGTTTTGGATTCTGGTTGCGGTGGCAGACGCCGCGCAGGTGTCGGCCGCGGATCCTGGTGGTCCTGGACAGAATTTGGTCTTCTGCTGTGCGGCCGACAACGATTTGTACCGAGTCTTGACAGCCGCCGGCGTAGCTTGCTCGCGCCACGATCGGCCCGCAGATGCCGTGCGAGCGGCGCCGGAAGGCGCCGGCGTGCTGATCCTGGCCGATGGTTATCCGGAGCGGCCGACCGTCGTGCCGGCGGCCGCGCTGGACGAGGCGGCCCGCAAAAAGCTGCGGCTGTACGTGGAGTATCCCGCGCACTTGCCGGACCTCGCCATCGGCCCGCCGAAGGTGATCAAGAACGAGCGGGGCGTCGTCACCTCACCGATCTTTGGCGACTGCTTGCCGCCGTTGCGGATCGTGACCATCAACGGCTGCCGCTACGTGCCGGTGGACGCTGCGGACAAGGGCGATCTGGAGCGGTCCCACCTGGTGCTAGCCAAGGTGGCGGGCGTGGACACCGCGGTTTTTGGCCTGCAGGACACGCCCGCCGAGCCCGTGTTGTTCGACCATCCGCGCGGCAACCTGCTGGTGGCGACGACCAAGTTGAGCCACTTCGTCACCGGGCGCTCCATGCCGGTGGAGGCGTGGCGCAGCATCTGGGAGACGATTCTCAGACGGCTACAGCCGGGCCAACCGGCGGTTGAGCTGGCTTGGACTCCGACGGTGCGGCCCAGCTACGGACCGGAGGAAGCGCTGTCGGCGGACGTCGAGCAGAAAGCACTGCGGCGTTCGGCGGACTGGATCATGCACAGCCGGATCCTCCGTCATCCGAAGTGGCCGCAAGAAGCACTGGACCGGTCGCTGTCTTACAACACGGTCCGCGACATGCCGGACGCGGATTGGCCGCTGGGCGATGGCTCGCTGGGGATTCTGGAGGGCTTCAGTTCGACAATCCGCGCCGGCGGCGATCAGCCGATGCGCTACGCGATCCGCAACGACTGCAACACCGAGGTGGCGATGCTGCTGGCCTGCGACGCGGCAGTGAACCGCCGGCCCGAACACGCGAAAATCGCTGCGAACCTGCTCGATTACATCTTTGCGACGTCGGGACTGGCCGGGGGACCGCGGGCAGATCCCAACAGTCCGTCCTACGGTTTGGTCGGCTGGGCGCTCGACCATCCGGGTTCGTACTGGGGCGACGACAACGCCCGCGCGCTGCTGGCGGTCGGGGCGGTGTCCGCGTTGCTCCAGGACGCACGCTGGGGCGAGGCCGCCGCGCGCTGCGTGCTGGCCAATTTCCGCACCACGGGCGTGTACGGATTCCGGCCGTCGTGCGTCGAGGAGGCCCCATTGCAGAAGCAAGGTTGGCAGGCGTACTGGAACCGCCGCCACATACACTACTCGCCACACTACCAGGCCTGGATCTGGGCCTGTTACCTGTGGGCCTACGAACAGACGCGATTCGAGCCGCTGTTGACGCGCAGCGAGACGGGGATGCGGATGCTGATGGAGGCCTATCCCGCCAAATGGGATTGGTGTTTGCGGAGCGGAACGATCGAGCGTTCCCGGCTGCTGCTGCCGCTGGCTTGGCTGGTCCGCGTCGACGACACGCCCGAACATCGCCGCTGGCTGCGGCAGATCGCCGAGGATTTGGTGGCTCTGCAGGATTCGTCGGGCGGAATCCGCGAGGTGATCGGCGACGGCGGGCAGGGCATTGCGTCGAACGCCGCTTACGGCACGGGCGAGACCAGCCTCATTCAGACCAACAGCGACCCGATCTGCGACATGCTGTATTCGTGCAACTTTGCGCTGATCGGGCTGCACGAAGCGGCCGCCGCGACAGGCGAACCGTTCTACGTCCAAGCCGAGGACAAGCTGGCCCGCTTTTTGTGCCGGATCCAGGTGCGTTCCGAACCGCAGGAGCACCCGGAGTTGGATGGGGCCTGGTACCGTGCGTTCAATTCGGACCGCTGGGAGTACTGGGCCAGCAACGCCGACTGGGAATGGGGTCCGTGGTGTACGGAAACCGGCTGGGGCCAGCCCTGGATCGCGGGAACGCTGGCCCTCCGCCGGCAGCAGACCTCACTCTGGGAACTCGTCCAGAAAACCGGCCTCCGAAAACACTTCGACCGTCTGCGGCCGCAGATGCTGCCCGACGAGATCCTGGTCAAATCTGCGGGCGACTGGTAGAATAAGCAGCTAGGAAAGGCCAAACTCAGCCGACATCGCAAACGCTGGTTGACCATGAAAGCTGCAGCCGTCGAAATACACCCTGAGCCGACATTGCCGAGCCGAGAGGCCCGGCCAAAGTCCGCCACCGAGGAAAAGGAGGCCCCACGCCGGCAGCCGCCGTACGCGGTCGTACTGCACAACGACGACCTGAACGGTTTCGACTTCGTGATGGCGGTTCTTCACAAAGTGTTCCATTACGAGCGATTGAAGGCGTACCGGCTGACGCTCGAAGCTCACGAAAGCGGGCGGAGCGTGGTCTGGTCGGGCGCCCTGGAGGTAGCGGAATTGAAAGCCGACCAGATTCGCTCCTGCGGCTCGGACCCCCGGATGTCCGCCCGCGGAGCCCTGCCGCTGCGCGTGACTATCGAGCCGCTGCCGGGTTGAACGAGAGTTTCAGTTCTGCGAGAAGGCCTCGCGGACATCGACCGAGAATCCGTCCAGCAGCACTGATCGCGCTGCCTCGCCCGACGCGTATCGTCCGGCGAGCGAGTACTCGCCCGTCTCGGAATTCAACGAAAGTACCGTGACGGTCTGGTCGCGGGGATCCACGATCCAGTATTCGCTGATTCCGGCCCGAGCATATTCCGCGCGTTTGCTCACCAGATCGCGATCCGGATCGTCCTCGCTGACGACTTCCATCACCAAATCCGCGCCGCGCCAATACTTGTTTCCGCGGCGATCCGCATGCTCGGCCAGCAGGAAGACGACGTCCGGTTCGCGGAACTTGCTTTTCCACAGCCGGACTCGGAGCGGAGCAAACAGAACCTTGCCGAGCTTGCGGGGCACCACGAACGCTTTCACCATTTCGTACAGAAAGGCAACGATCAATTGGTGTTGTTCGGTCGGCATCGGCAGCACCTCAAGAAACCCGTCCGAGAACTCGATCAGATGGTTGCTGTTCAGCGCAAGGTACTCCTCGTCGGTCCACTCGCCTTGGGTCGGGAACAAGTGGGCGATTTCCCAGGTTGGATTGCCGCGCCGGCGCGTTTGTGTTTCAACGGCGGTCATCGTGGGGCCCTCGATTTCCAACTCCCCAATGGCTGCCCGCCCGCGGTTCCGCTCACGCAGGCTGCGGGCAACCTCTTACGATGGTATCATACACGCGTCCACCCGCCCAGTGCCAGCCTTCGACGCGATCCTTTTGACACGTCCTATCCCCAATCGGCCAAATCTCTGGTAAAACCACGCCGAACGACGAGGGGTAGTGGTAATCCGGGACCTTCCATGATCGGTATCTGCATCATCGGCGGTGGACGAGCGGGGATGATCCATGCTCGCAATTTCGTGGCGGGGCGGACGCCCTCTGCGAGCCTGGTCGCGTTGGCCGAGCCAGTCGCGGACGCCCGCCAGAAGGCTTGCCAGGAACTGCAATTGGACACGGCCTACGCCGACTACGAACAGGCGCTCGCCGATCCGCGGGTGGATGCCGTCGTGGTGGCCACGCCGACCAGATTCCATCGAGCGATTGTCGTCGCGGCGGCGCAGGCCGGCAAGCACGTGCTGTGCGAGAAGCCCATGGCCACCAGCGTCCAGGAGTGCGACGAGATGATCGCGGCGGCCGTGGTGGCCCGCGTCAAGCTGCAGATCGGTTTCATGCGGCGGTTCGACGCCGCATTCGTGGCGGCCAAGCAGCGCGTCGAGGCGGGCGAAATCGGCCAGGTCGTGCTGGTCAAATCGCTCACGCACGGGCCGACGACGCCTAAGCCGTGGATGTACGATATCCGCACGAGCCTGGGGCCGCTGGCCGAAGTCAACAGCCACGACATCGACAGCGTGCGATGGTTCACGGGCAGCGAGTTCGAGGAAGTGTACGCCATCGGCGGCAATTATCGTTCCCCCGACGCACGCGAACAGTATCCTGACTTTTACGACAACGTGATCCTGACCGCGAGGATGCAAAACGGCATGCAAGGCTCGATCAGCGGGGCTCAGGGGGTCCAGTACGGCTACGACGCACGCTGCGAGATCCTCGGCGAACGGGGCCTGATCACGGTGGGCGGTCTGGCGGCCAACTCCGTGGTCAGTCACACCGCCGAGGGCTTGCGGGCCGCTGTCGTGCCAAGCTGGATGAATCTGTTCCTGGACGCCTACCGAGCTGAGGATGAGGATTTTGTCCGTTGCATCTTGGAAGACCGCCAACCCCGCGCCGGCGGCCAGGACGGCAAAGCCGCCGTGATGGTGGTGATCGCCGGCAACCGCTCCATCACCGAACAGCGGCCTGTGCGGCTGGCAACCACTGACCACTGACCACTGGCAACTGACCACTGACAAATGACAAATGACTAATGACTAATGACTAATGACTAATGACTAATGACAAATGACAAATCAACGATGTTAGCCGCAACCTATACTCAAGGCGGAATCCTGGCTGTCCAGGAGGTTCCGCTGCCGGAGATCGGCGACGACGGGATGTTGTTGCGCGTGACCGGCACCTCGATCTGCGGGACGGATGTGAAGATCGTCCGCAACGGTCACCGCAAGCTGCAGCCAGGCCAACGGATCGTGTTGGGCCACGAGTTCGTCGGAGTCATCGAGCGGACGGGCGCCCGCTTCACAGGCTATCGCGTCGGGCAGCGTGTGGGCGTCGCGCCCAACGCCGGTTGCGGGCAATGCGACGCGTGCGTGCGCGGGCAGTCGAACTACTGTCCCCAGTACACGGCCTTCGGCATCGACCGCGACGGATCGCACGCCTCGTACGTCGCGATTCCGGCGCAGTTCAGCACGCAAGGCAACGTCATCCCCTTGCCGGACGCCGTCTCGGATCGTGAGGCCTGCTTGCTGGAGCCTTTCTCCTGCGTGGTCAACGGCATTCGCGTGTCGCGGATCGAGTTGGGCGACACGGTCGTCATCTTTGGGGCCGGTCCGATCGGCTTGCTGCACGCCATGCTCAGCCGGATCGCCGGGGCCGGCAAGATCGTGATGGTCGATCCGCTGGAGGACCGATTGGCGACGGCCAAGACGGTGGGCTGTGACGTCGTTTTCAGCCCAGCGAAAGAAGACGTGCTGGATCGGGTACGGCGCGAGACGGACGGGCGCGGGGCGGACGTGGTCATTACGGCGTGTCCCGTGGCCGAGGTCCAATCGCTGGCGGTCCGGCTGCTGGCCCCGTTCGGCCGTTTGTGCCTGTTTGGCGGCCTGCCCAAGAGCGACGGTCCCGTGGCCCTAGACACGAATGCGATCCACTACGGGAACTTCCTGGTGACGGGATCGACGGGTGGGTCCGTGCAGGACTATCGGATCGCGCTGCGGTTGGTCGCCGGCAAACGAGTGGACTTGACGCGGATCATCTCCAACACGTTCTCCTTGGGTGACTTGCAGAAGGCCTACGCAACCGCGATGGACGGACCGGCCGGCAAGGTCGTCCTGACAGCGGACTGAACTGAGCGGGATTCGCGGCAGGGAAATGAATGGCGAATAGCGAATACTGAATAGTGAAGGCAGAATGCTCCGGTGGCCATTCATTCTGACTTCCGTATTGGCTATTCTGCATTCCGTATTCCTTCGTCTGAAGACAGTGCAACGATGGACAAGACCTATCTCTTCGGCATCGACGTTGGCACTCAAGGCACCAAGGCGGCGCTGTTCGATCACCGAGGGCGAACGCTGGCGACGGCGTTCCGCAAGTCCGACTTGCACCAGGGAGCGCCGGGCGTGGTGGAAGAAGACCCCGAACGCCAATTCAAGTCCGTCTGCCAGTGCATCCGCGCGTGCGCCGCGGAAGCGGGAATCGATCCGGCGCAGGTGGCTGGTGTGGGCATCGACGGACAGATGGCGGGAATCCTGGGCGTCGGCGCTGATGGGCGGCATGTGACGCCGTACGATTCGTGGCTGGACACGCGCTGCGCACCTTACATCGCCATGATGAAAAGCGAGGCGGGCGGCGAGGTGATCCGCAAGACGGGCGGTCCGCCCAGCTTTAACCACGGCCCCAAGATCCTCTGGTGGAAGCACGAACGGCCCGATGTCTTTGCCCAGATCGCCGCGTTCGTTCAACCCGGCGGTTATGCGGTGATGCGATTGTGCGGCCTGGATGCGTCGCAGGCGTTTATCGACAAGAGCTACCTGCACTTCAGCGGCTTTGCGGACAACCAGCGAGGCCAATGGGACACGGGGTTGTGCGGGACGTTCGGCGTCCCCGTGTCCAAGCTGCCGCGCATCGTGGATTGCCAGACCGTCGTCGGCCAGATCACACCGGACGCCGCGCGGCGCTGCGGACTGCGGGCTGGCACGCCGGTCGTGGCAGGACTGGGCGACACCGCCGCATCGTTCCTGGCCTGTGGCGCGACGCGCGAAGGCATCTGCGTGGACGTGGCCGGCACCGCCTCCGTGTTCGCCTCGACGACCAGGCAGTTCAAGGCCGACACGGCCCACGGCGTGCTGGGCTGGGGGCAGTCGGCCACCCCAGGGCTGTGGCATCCGTACGCCTACATCAACGGCGGCGGCATGAACCTGGAATGGTTCGTCCGCGAGTTGGCCAGTTTGGGAAAGAAGCCGACAGCGGGAACACTGGACCACCTGAACCGTTTGGCGGCGCGGATTGTCCCGGCGTTGGACGATCCCGTGTTTGTGCCCCACTTGGGCGGCCGAGTGACACCAAGCCGGCCTCTGCTACGAGGAAGTTGGGCGGGTTTGAACTGGTCGCACACGGCCGCGCACCTGTACCGGGCCGCGTTGGAGGGCGTGGCGCTGGAGTATTGCGTCTACCGCGACGTCCTCCGGGAACTGAACCCCGATCTGAAGATGCGCGAATTGCGGATCACGGGCGGCGGCGAGAAGAGCGCCGTGTGGAATCAGACCAAGGCCGACGCGCTGGGCATGACGGTGGTGCAGATCAACCGGCCCGAAGGCGCGCCGCTGGGCGCCGCTCTGCTGGCCGGCTGTGGCGTCGGGCTGTTCCGCAACCTGGACTCGGCCGCCGACCAGTGGATTCAAACGGGCCACGTCGTCCGGCCGGATCGCAAGCAAGCGGCACACTACGAAGCGCGCCTCGTCCGGTATCGACGGCTGCTGGAAATGCTGCAAGAATGGAGCGAACCGGAAACGTAAGTTTACGATGATCCGTAACAGTGGCGAATCTGGGTGGCTTGGAGCAGGGGAAAGGTGCGCAAGAGATTTGTGTGTACGAGTAAGTGTACGAGTACGGCAGGAAGTCAGGCGAGAACGGCCCCCCACGTACTCGTACACGCACACGTACACTCGTATCTCTTTTCGAGCCTGATTCGATGCCTGCGGCTGCCTCCGGAGTAGATTCCGGCGAAGCCAGCCAAGTTCACGGTGAGGAACTGCAAAGCAATCCCAAATGTGAAATTTCAGATTTCAGATCTCAGATCTCAAATCTGAAATCCCGCAACCCGCAACCCGCATCCCGCATCCCGTATCCCGTATCCCGTATCCCGCATCCCGCAACCCGCAACCCGCAACCCGTATCCCTCATCCCATGACCCGACCCGCCATCCGACCGGCTTTGACGACGCAAGACGACTATCCGGCGGCAGAAAAGCCGACCATGTACTTCATCGGCGTGACGACACACCAGTCGTCGATCATGAAGGTCTTTCCGCGCTGGGCCGAGTACCTCGGCTTGGGCGACGTGGTCCTCCAAGGCATGAATTTCCGCTGGCACGACGAGCCGGCGAACTACCGGCGAGCGGTGGCGTTCATCAAGGACGACCCGTTGTCGCTGGGCGCGCTGGTCACGACACACAAGATCGACCTACTGAACGCTTGCCGCGACCAGTTCGACCAGCTGGATCCGCTCGCCGAGCTGACGCACGAGATCAGCAGCATCTCGAAAGACGGCGGGCAGCTGATTGGGCACGCCAAGGATCCGATCACCAGCGGTTTGGCCCTGGATGCCTTCCTGCCCGAACGGCATTGGGAGCGGACCGGCGCGGAAGCGCTGGTGCTGGGCGCGGGCGGTTCGGCCGTCGCCGTGACGTGGCACATGCTGCAGGCTAGGCACGGGCGGAACCGGCCCCCGCGGATCGTGGTCACCAATCGCAGCCGGCCGCGGCTGAACGAAATCCAGGAATTCCACGCTCGCATCGGCGGCGACTTGCCGCTGGAGTACCATCATACGCCGGCACCAGAGATGACGGACGCGATTCTTGCGGGACTGAAACCCGGCTCGCTGGTCATCAACGCGACGGGGCTGGGCAAGGATGCTCCCGGATCGCCGCTCACAGACGCCGCGATATGGCCGGAACATGGGATCGCCTGGGATTTCAACTACCGCGGCAATTTGGTGTTTCTGGAACAGGCCCGCGCACAACAGAGCGCAAGGCACTTGCAGATCGAAGACGGCTGGATCTACTTTATCCACGGTTGGACACGGGTCATCGCGGAGGTATTTCACGTCGACATTCCGACCAGCGGTCCGCGCTTCGACGAGATCTCGCAGATTGCTGCCAGCGTGCGGTAGCGGCGGCGCAATCCAAACGTAGCACGGCTCTCCGAGCCGTGCGGGCGGGCGAGTAGCGCTGAAGACAGGCAGGCACGGCTCGGAGAGCCATGCTACGGACAAAAGCGCACGGCTCGGAGAGCCATGCTGCGGACGATGCTCCTTTTGGGACGACAACATGATGGAAATCAAACCCACTACGTCGCTGATCGAACCCTTCGGCGTCCAATTCGACCTGGCCGCCGGAATCATGCAGAGTCCGGCGGACCCCATCGTTCGCCGGGCGTCCGAGATGCGCGGCTACTATGCCGATGCCGCCGCGCTGGAGAGGCTGATTGCCGACGAGAACGATCCGGTACACTACGAGACGTTCGAGTCGCCGGTCCCCGAACAGTACGGTCACATCCGCTACGGCCTCAGCAAGCTGCATCCCGGCCTGGTCGGCGACGAGTGCTTCATGACCAAGGGCCACTACCACTCGATCGTGGAAACCGGCGAGGTCTACTTGTGTTTGCGGGGCCAAGGCCTGACGATGATGAAAACTGCCGGCGGCGAGTGTCGCTGGGAGCCGATGACGCCGGGGCGGATGGTCTACGTCCCGCCGTACTGGGCCCACCGTTCGGTCAACACGGGCGACGAGCCCTTGATTTCGTTGTACGTTTATCCGGCCGACGCGGGGCACAATTACGGCGACATCAAAACGGAAGGCTTTCCGAAACGCGTGTTCAAGCGAAACGGCCGGATTGTTGTATGAGAACCGCCAACAAATCCGTTCGGCGCGGGTCTCTGACCCCGTCGAAACCGCCGACCGAAGGTCTACGATTTCGGTTTTCTTAGCGGTTCTAAGGATGATGCCATGAAACCACGACTGGTTCCGCTCTTCTTTGACCCGGGCAGGGATAGCGATTTCGACAGGATGCTCTCCGACCTCCGCACGCTGCTGGCCGAGCATGCGGAGTTCCTTGAACCCGTGCCGCTTGGCGGCCGCTTGCCTGACGCCGACGCTGTGATCTTTCCGCAACTGCTCGGTGTGGCCTATCGCCAAGCTCCAGCTTTCCAAGCGATCGACCTGCCGATCCTGCTGGTCACGTCGGAATTCGGCACGCTGTCCATGTGGGACTGGGAGATCGCCGAGTACCTGCGATCGCAGGGCGTGGAGACGATCGGCCCCTACAGCCTGGAGCAAACGAAGAAGGTCTGCGCCGCGCTGGGGGTCAAACGGGAACTGCGGGGCACCAAGTTCCTGGTCTACCAGGACGATCCGGGGGAAGGCTTTCAGGCTCCCATCTTCAAACGCTTCTACTGGTGGGAGGACGAGTGTACGCGGCGGCTGGCGGACAAGTTCGGCATCACCGTCGTCAAGAAGAGCTTCCGCGAATTCGGTGCCACGGCCCAGGCGATTCCGGACGACTTGGCGGACGCGACGTGGGAGCGTTGGAAGTTGCCGACCGAAGGTCTGACGCAGCGCGCGGTGCGGAGCGCCGTGAAGGTCTATCTGGCCGTGTGCCGCGATCTGGACGCCGATGGTTCGATCCGCGCGGTCGGCATGAACTGCCTGAACGAATCGCATTTTTCGGACAGCACGCCCTGCCTGGCTTGGAACATGCTGTACCAGGAACGCGGACTGGTGTGGGGTTGCGAAGCCGACACGCTGTCCATGGCGACGAAGTACATCCTGCACAAATCGCTCCGCGCCCCGATCATGATGACGAACCTGTATCCGTTCGTCCTGGGCAACGCGGCCCTGAAGCACGAACGGATCCAGAGTTTCCCGGCGGTCGAGTCGGAGCCGGAGAACCATATTCTGGTTGCCCACTGCGGCTACATGGGCGTCATTCCGACCGGCTTTGCCACGGACTGGACGTTGCGCAAGAAGGTCCTGGCGATCGTCGACGAAAACGCATCGGCCATCGACGCTCGTCTGCCGGTCGGCGACGTGACGCTGGCCAAGCTGCATCCGGCGCTGGACAGAATGACCGTGGCCGAAGGTCAGCTGACGGGCTATGCCCAGTTCCCCGGCTCCGATTGCCTGAACGGCGGCGTGATCAAGGTCCGCGACGGCCACCGGCTGATGAGCGCGCTGGCCTCGCACCATTACCTGTTGCTGGTGGGCCATCACCGCGTCGATCTTCAGTTTCTCGGCAAGGTGTTCGGATTGGCCGTCCAGGAGGTCTGAAAATGAAAGTCGGCATCGACAGCTATTGCTACCATCGCTACTTCGGCGAAGTCTACCCCGATCAGGCAGATCCGGGAGTGCGCTGGACGTTCCAGGATTTCGTCCGGCGGGCGGCCGAATTGGAGGTTGACGGCGTTTCCCTGGAGTCGTGCTTTTTCGACAGCCTGGAGCCGGGCTACCTGGCGGAAATCAAGGCGGCCTTGGACGAGAAAGGCATGGAGCGGGTGCTCGCCTGGGGCCATCCCGACGGGTTGGAGGCCGGCCGGAGTGAAAGGGCCTGGCGGGAGATGAACTCGCTGATTCCCAAGGCCCAGTTCATGGGGGCGGACATCATGCGGATCGTGGCCTCGTCGCTGATGTTCCGCAACGAGCCGCACGGCCCGCAGATCGACGCCATCGTGCGGATGCTCCAGGAGAGCGTCCAAATCGCAGCAGACTGCGGCGTGGTCCTGGCCATCGAAAACCACATCGACTACACCTCGGCGGAGATCCTGCAGATTCTGGAGCGAGTGGATTCGCCGGCGCTGCAGGTGAATTTCGACACCGGCAACACGCTGCGGATGATGGAGGACCCGGTCGCGGCGGCTCGGCGGCTGGCTCCCTACACGGTCGCCACGCACACCAAGGACGTCGACGCCTGCCGCCACGTGCGGCCGGAGGAATGGTACTTCTTCTCCTCCGTGCCCGTCGGCACGGGACTGATCGACATCCCCGGCGTGGCCCGCGAGCTGAAACGGGCCGGCTACACCGGCGTGCTGGCCGTCGAGTCGGACCATCACAAGGACAACCAGGACGAAGACAGATTGGTCGCCGACAGCATCGCGTACCTCAAAAGGCTCGTGGCCGAAATCGACGCGTGAATAGGAATGCTGCCGGCTCGCCCGGTAGATCGTTACGTTCATCGCTACAAGCAGACGAGTTGGAGCTGCAAGCGTAACGATCCCCAGGGCGAGCCTGGAGCATTGACAACCTGGAGCTAATGCATGACTGTTCCCTATCAAGTCGTGATCACCGATCTGATCGATGACGATCTTGCCCCGGAGCGCGAGGTCCTCGACGGCCTGGCACAGGTGACGGCCCTGCACGCCCGCAGCGAAGCGGAATTGGTGGGCCGAATAGAGCAGGCCGACGCCGTGATCCTGTACCACGAACTGGCGTTGACGGCAGCGACGATCCGGCGTCTGGAGCGCTGCCGGTTGATCGTCCGCGGCGGTGTCGGCTTCGACAACGTCGATCGGCCGCTGGCGCGCGAGTTGGGCATCCCCGTCACTAACGTGCCGGACTACGGCACAGAGGAGGTGGCCGACACGGCGCTGGCGATGCTGCTGGCCTTGACGCGCGGCGTCCATCTGGCCAACTCCGTGCTGCGAGCTGGCCAGGGCGACTGGTCTTACGAGCGGGCCGTCCCCTTGGGCCGGCTCCGCGGCCGGGTGCTGGGCATCGTAGGGCTGGGGCGGATCGGCACGGCGATGGCGGTGCGCGGCAAGGCACTGGGCATGGACGTGGCGTTTCATGACCCGTACAAGCCCGACGGCTACGACAAGTCGCTGGGCATTCGCCGCGTGGAAACGCTGGACGAATTGCTCGCCCAGTCGCCTGCCGTCAGCTTGCACTGTCCGCTGAGCGAAGAGACGTTTCACTTGATCGATGCCCAGGCGATCGCCAAGATGCCGCGCGGCTCCTACTTGATCAACACGTCGCGAGGCGGCGTGGTCGATTGCCGTGCCTTGCCCGGCGCCCTGGCCTCCGGTCAGCTGGCCGGCGCCGGCATCGACGTGCTGGAAAGGGAGCCGCCGCTGTCCGACGACCCGCTGCTGGTGGCTTGGCGCGATCCGCAGCACCCGGCCCATCACCGCTTGATCCTGAACCCGCATCTGGCCTGGTACTGTGCCGAAGGCCAGCGAGAACTGCGCCGCAAGACCGCCGAGGCGTGCCGCCGCGCGCTGCTCGGCCTACCCTTGCGAAATGTCGTCAACTAACAAGAACAACAGGCCCTAATCTTTCACCTACTGTTTCACTTAGAACCGCTAACAAAAGCGTTCGGCGCGGGTCTCTGACCCCGCCGAAACCGCCGACCGAAGGTCTCCGATT
>ERZ795059.716-NODE-716-length-40543-cov-8.547446_pt1 | contig 40543 bp, 34 predicted proteins | sample MGYA00375143_ERZ795059 | MGnify/ENA primary metagenome ERZ795059 (study PRJEB30188, sample SAMN05720168) | activated sludge metagenome | isolation source: Anaerobic digester | place: USA | collected 2015-01-07 ... | reverse complement strand
AATAAAAAAACCCCGCACATGCCGACTGGCGGTTGAAAACGGTGTGAACCTCTGCCTCAACAGGGGGGTGTTCTCACGGTAGCCATCCGGCGTCCGCCTTTAGCGGCATGTCGTAAGCTGCGCAGATATTGAACTCCCGGACGATACGAAAAGGATCAACGCTTCTAGGCCTAATCGCACACAGCAGGGAAAACAGATTCAACTTTTTATCCGCATTTTGCAGCCGAAGTATACCAAATTTGTGGGAAATGAACAAGTGCGATTATTGCAAAAGGCACGGTTTTTATGTCGTGCAGTGGCGAGGACCGGAAGGACCGGAGAGGTCCGGAAATTTCTATCGATTCCTGGATGTTAAAGAAGGTGGCACGCATGCAGCGGGTTGGCAAAGCGGTAAGTACTGTAACTGGATGTTGATATGATGAAGGATATATTTTACAATTCCTGAGAACCAACACCAATAAACCGGGAGTAAATGAAAACCTTATGTCCAGCGGAGGTCAGGCAGGTCAAACAGAAAATAGTCCAGATCCTTTCCACGTAGTGCGGCGAATCCGCAAAGGAATGAAATCCGCAGTGGAGTTATCGGAAGAGCAATCGGCACAAATCGCTTTTTTATGGATGGATGTATCAAAAGAAGGGATTGCGCGCCAGGAGAACGCACCTGCTCCTGCCAGAGTGTTAACTCTGGACGATTGGCTGAATGTGATCGATGAGGCGGCGGGATATGGAGTGAATTGGCTGATATTGACACTTCGAACGTCCCCCTCTCGGCATCCCGACATCTGGAAAATCGCACAATGGGCACAAGAAGCTCATGGAATGCGGTTGGGAATTCACATCGCGGTGGATAATTTAACCGATGATGAAGTGGATTCCTTTTCCCGATTGGATGGGACGAAAATAACGCTATATGTTAAACAGGATTTGCATGAACGGCTTGCACCACTTGAATCCATGGGCATAAAAATTGGTTTAGCGGATCCACAGACATACGGGGAGAGGCCAAATTGTAACGGTCCAGCCCGGATGATTTTTACCGATCCGGAAGGAGTGTTGTACACATGCGGTTTGGTGCAGGGCAATCAGACCTTTCGTCTGGGAACAATTTTTGAAAAAACATTTAAAGAAATCCTTCAGGACCCAAATCTCCCCCACGCTGTTCCGAAGACGATGCATCATGTATCAGAGGGATGTGATGGATGCCCCTCATTGATCGTGAATTTCACGGAATCCTGACCGGACTTGCTGATTGAGACCCATATCCCGGATAAGGTTGTCCAGGGATGGTGCTTCCAATTCCCCATCTGACAAGGCCACCACAGCGAAGCGGTATTCCTTTTCTGTAAAATGGTATCCAATGGTTTGCGCAAGCGCGATCAAATCCCGGATGGCGTCCTTTCCTTTAAGTCCTTTCAACTTCCGTTGCACTTTGGGATGTTGGTGAATTTCTTGCAGGAAACGTATCGCGTCGTTTTTTGACATAGTTCAGCTTTACTGTTTCAGGGGGTGTTGCTGTGCGATATGAATCGCAGTGGCAAGATCCATTTTTAACTCGGCGAGTATAGAACGCAGGGATTCGAAATGGCCAGGAGCGGGTTCTTCGGTAACGTTGGCGAGTCGTGCGGCAATATGAATTAGTTGGGCCATCATTTTTTCCGAAGCGGCTTTTTCTGGCATAAGGTAGTGGCGGAAGGTTTGTGCCAGAGCCACGGGATATCCCCATCGCGCTGCCAGGATCATGCCAACTTCCGGGTGGGTAAGGTTGAAGAACTTGGACTCATGTTCACTCAAGGCGGCGCCCTGGATGTTCTCATCGAGTTGGGAATAGACCTGAGGTGCAATGGCCGCAAGGGCATAGGCCCCAAGACCGGAGAATAAACCGGCCGAGAAGGCGGTTCCCGGATTGATTTGCCCTATCGCCTGTGCAAGTCCTTCGGCAATTCGCGCGCATCGTACAGACCTCTGGCGCAAACCTTCAAGCCATGGCGTGGGGTAGGCTGTCTTTGGGGCGGCGGCCACAGCCATCCCGTTTCTGCCAAGCATGGCGGCCGCCATAGGGATGTTATCGACCTGCCCCGGCAACCCGTAAGCGGTATGGTTTACCTGACGGATCAGGAGAGCGGCCAAAGGAGGATCTTGGCTGACAATAGTAACTACCTCCTTCAACTCACTTTGGGGGTTGTTGATGAGAGCCTGGAATCGTTCGAATACAGGGGAAGACATGGGGAGATCCTCCAGCCTGTTGAGGCTTTCACTCACATCGATTTTGGAAATTGCATGCGTTTGGGGGATATTGAGCGACTCCGCGCTGACGACGGCGGCGGCGGGATCAGGATAATATTTCTTCACGGCGGCGAGGATATCATCGAGTTTGCATAACACCGCCTTGACCTTAAGCCCCGTCAGTTTTTCCATTTTTTCGATGGTGTCTCTATCCAGAGGACAAGCCATGGCAACGGTGAGCAATTTCCCAAGCTGATCGATGGGAAGAATAGAACATTCCAAGGCAAGTTCTCTTGGGATACGTTCGATCAACTTTCGATCAATTTGTACACGTTTCAGATCAATCGCAGCTACTCCCGCTTGCCTGGAAAGAAAATCGTGGAGTTCATCTTTTTTTAGATACCCAAGGCGGATGAGAATTTCAAAGGTTTTCCCACCCTGTTTCTTTTGGCATTCAAGGGCCTCCAACAATTGGTTCGCGTCGATCAAACCGGCATCAACAAGCATTTGCCCAATAACTTCCCGTGCCTTGGGGGGGTCTTGCGGGGCAGGAGAAGGGCTGGAGGATTGAGCGGACGCTTCACCCACTTTGATGCGTTCACCACATTTGACGCATTTGTAGGTTTTACCAGCAGCGTCCAGAGGCGCTTTCATCTTCTGTCCGCACTGGCAAGTAATAATCATGTATGATGGTTCATCAGCCATACAGCCCTCCTCATTCCGGACCAAGTTTTTTTCTGGAAGCCCGGACGTGCGTTTATGGTACACTACTAATGGCGTTGGATGCCATGTTGGGGAAGGAGATGCTGGAAAAGCTTTAGGGAAGGGTAAAAAGATATGCACCCTCAAGCGGTTGAAGAGCTACATAAACAGTGCGTGATCCTATACCGGGAGAAGAAGCACGAGGAGTCGCTGTCAGCCTTAGAGCGGCTGGCCCCGTTGGTGCCTAACAGCCCGGCGGTGTTGTATTTGCGAGCACAGAATCTTGCGGCCCTCGGCCAAACCCAGGAAGCGCTGCAGGAATGTTCGCGGCTGCAAATGCTCCTCGATGAAACGCTGGAAAATGTCAAGGCATTAACGATGCTGCTGGATCCCGGGCAACGGGAAAGCCTCGAACAGATGGCCTCCGTCCAACTGCATCAGGGACAAGCTTTGCGCGCCACACTGGATGCGCGACAGGCGGAGGCAATGGACAATGCCCGTCTTCAAAACACCATAGAGGAATTGCAGCGGGAACTGGCGGCGCTCAAAAGCCGATCCGACCAATCGGTGGAATCGCAACAGGCGTTGGCGGCGGAAGTGGAATCGTTGCGGCGCAAAGAGCAGGAAAAAGCCCAGGCGCTGGAAGGGGCGCGGGCGGAAATGGAGCGGTTGCGCACGACACTGGAGGAGCGGGAAGCAGCGATATCGCAGGCGGCGCGTGAAACAGAAGCGCACGAGAAAATCATGGAAAAGATGGAGGAGGAATTGGTAGCGCTTCACGAAAAAGCGGAAAATGCCGCAGCCTCTGAATTGACATTAAACAAAGAAGTGCAAAAGCTTCGCTCGCAGGAGGACGCGAAAGCCAAGGCGCTCACGGATGCGCGGGGGGATCTTTCTCGTCTTCAGGAAGTATTGAAGGAACGCGAGCAGGCCATCACGGAAGCGGAGAAGAAAAACGCAGAGCGTGAACAGGCCATGCAGGAGATGCGCCGTGAAATGGATCTACTCCGCAAACAGGCGCAGGAAGCCTCGTCGTCGCAAGAGTCTCTAAAAACGGAATTGCAGCAGCTTCGAACAAACGAAAAAGACAAGTCCGCCGCATTAGAGAATGCCCGGGCGGAATTGGATGTATTAAAGACTTCGTTGAATGAACGGGAAGCGGCGGTTCGAGAGGCAGAGGCCCGCAGTCACGAGAATGAACGCGCCATGGCGGGTCTTCGTCAGCAATTGGAACAGTTGCATTCTCAAGCGGAACACGCCACAACCTCAGAGAAGACCCTGGCTGCTGAGGTCGCTCAGCTACGGGCGAACGAAGCGGTAAAATCCGCTTCCTTGAACAACACCCGGACAGAGATGGATAAGCTGAAAAAGCGGCTTTCCGAACGTGAAGCACAGTTGGAGGATGCGAAACAGCGCAGTTCCATGAGTCAAGAGGCGATGGCGGCGCTTCAAAATGAACTGGTTTCTCTTCACACGAAAGTGCAGGAGTTTTCGGAATCTGAGACCTCGCTGGACCAGGAATTACAGGCGTTGCGCAACAGTGAGACGGAAAAAGCCAAAGCCCTGGATAGCGCACGGGATGAGTTAACTCAACTTCGGCAGCAATTGCAGACGCAACAGGCGGCGGTAAGCAATGCGGAAAAGAGCACTTCAGAACAGAGCGCGCAGATGTCGCAGTTGCAACGGGAATTGGAATCCATCCGGCAACAAGCGGCACGTGCGTCGAATTCTGAGAGCGCCCTGGCGAAGGAAGTGGAACAGCTCCGTGCAAATGAATCGGCTAAATCGAATGCCTTGAAGGAAGCCCAGAAGGAAATGGAGCGCCTCCGCGCAACGCTTCAACAACGGGAGCAAACCATACAGCAAGAGGCGGATACTGGCGCGGAGCATCAAGAAGCGATTTCAAGGTTGCAGAGCGAATTGGTGGCATTGCACGCCCAAAAGGAGCAGGCTTCGGCCTCAGAAATGCGCCTGGTGGAAGAATTGGATCATCTCAAGAGCAATGAGACGACGAAAAACCAGGAACTGGAAAAGGCGCGTAAACAACTAGACACTCTGAGGGAGACGCTGCAGGAGCGCGAGGAAGCGGCCACAAAGGCCGCGGAAGAGAAGCGCCGGAGTGAAGAAACCATTGCCCGGCTGCAAAATGAACTCCAATCGTTGCGATCCGAGGAACATGACACCACCACTTCTCATGAGGAACTGGAAAATGAAATCGCCCAGCTTCGCAGGCAGGCGGATGATAAAGCAGAGTTTCTGGAAAAAGCGCAAAAAGAGATGGATACCTTGCGCCAAACGCTGGAAGAGCGGGATGAGGCTCTGGCAAGGACGGAACATTTACTGAACCGGGCACGCGCAAAGGTCAAGAGTCCACACCGTACAACCTTTATTTTGGCGGCTGTACTCGCGTTATGTATCGTAGTGTTGATATGGAATTGGTATTCCTCCAAATCAACGGTTGAAACCGAGGCTCCATCGTTCAACATCACTGTTGCGTTTCCCCAAGATCACACTATCGGCAGCCTTTATGCCCGTGAAGCCACCTCCCGAAATGCCCAGGATTGGCAACCGTATGAGGAGGCAAAAGGTGATGTGAAAATACGCACCGGCTTGGCATTATCGCTGAAAGCAAATGATTCCGTAGCCGATGATCTAAGCCCCCTGTCGGCCATCCCCGCCACTATGCTCAAATCGCTTTGGCTTCCGCGGCTTGTAGTTAATGCGAAAAATCTACAGGTGCTTTCTCAGTTCAATGAGATGACAGAGCTTACAGTGGATGCGGCATTGCCGGAACGGGATAAAGAAGCTCTGCAGAAGAAGCTGCCGTTCTGTGCGATTACTGGGAAACCACCCGCCCCCGTACTTGAGGCGGAATTGAGTAAACCTCCAGTGCAGCGGGTACTCCATTTCCCTGCCAACAAACCCTTGGGGCGAATTCTAACACGCCGATGGACCGAAACCGGCACGGAATCCTGGAAAGAATATTCCATGGCACGGGGTGAAGTGCAGGTAACGGGAGCGATGGAAGCAAAGCTTGCAGTGGACGTAGACTCAGGTGGGGATCTGTCGTTCTTCAGTGCTTTGGGCAGTGATGACCTCCAGGCAGTAGAACTGGTAGGGCCTAACGTGACGGATGCAGGAATAGCCCATCTGAGCAAACTGACCGGATTGCGTGGTCTGAACTTGATTCATACCTCAGTGACGGATGCTGGCATCAAGTATCTACAGGACATACAGGGGTTGCGTGAAATCGAGTTTTATGATGTTACGCTTACAGACGCAGGATTTGAAATACTGGCAAATCTGAAACATTTGCAGAAGCTTTGGATTGTGAATGCAAAGCTTACCAATGCGAGCGTAGCAAAAATCAAGGGAATGAGTTCGCTGCGCAGATTGCACCTGGCTAATGCCGGCATTTCATCAGAAGGACTGGTTATCCTCAAGTACGATATGCCGTTCTGCGAAGTAACTCCCCTGCCAGAATCCAAATAGAGTGTACGTGAAACGGTGCCGGCTCAAAAACGAGTTTGAAGGGCTGCAAGGATTGTCTCATAGCAGAAGACGGGAGTTTTGACTTTCCCCATTTCTGGGGCGCCTTTCATGGATCCATGACAATCACTTCCGCCAGTGACAAGCAGACGGCGTCTTTCCGCAAACGCGAGGAAATCTCCCGTATCACTGTTGGAGTGGCTGACATGATAGGCCTCGATGCCATCGAAGGGGAGTTCGTATAAGGGTGTGAGCAATCTGCGAATACTTTTACTGAGGCCGGGATGAGCGAGGAAGGCAAATCCTCCTGCCTGATGAATCAAGTCGATGGCGTTCCTGGCAGGCATAAGCATCTTGGGAACATAGGCGGGGCGCCCGGAGTTCAGGAATCGGTCAAAGCCTTCCTGGGTGCTTTTGGTAATCCCTCTGTTTCGGAGTTCGACAGCAATGTGCATGCGGCTAACGGCTCCCCCGGCGGCACGCGCCGTGAGAAGATCTGCATCAAGCTCAAATCCCAGTTCAGCCAAGCGTGCAATCATCTGGATGCCTCGCGCGCAGCGCGCGGCCACGCATGCGCCGAGGGCATCGGCCAGCACTGGATCATGGAAGTCAACGCCCAATCCGATAATGTGCACTTCATTGGATTCAAAGCGCGCACTGATTTCCGTACCCGTAAGAAACCCTAACCCAAGATTTGCAGCGGCTTGTTGCGCCTCTGCCACCCCTGAAACAGTGTCATGGTCCACGATGGCGATGGCGGCAATGGATAACGCGGATGCCCGTTGCGCCACACGTTCAGGAGGATCGGAACCGTCTGAATAGTGGGTGTGAAGATGCAAATCAACGTATGACATTCGGGCGCATCCTAACGATTCTCCGTCACGCTATGGAAGAGCCGGTCCAAAACACCATTGACGAACCTCGGCGCGTCATCGGCGCCAAACCGCTTAGTGACTTCAATGGCTTCGTTCATCGCCACGGCAGCGGGAACATCACTCACATGGATCATTTCGTATAATGCAACCCGCACTACGGCCCATTCCAGATAGCCCACGCGGTCCGGGGACCATTTGTCGAGGGCTTCGGCAATTTGCCGGTCCAATTCCTTCCGGTGAGCGCATACACCGCGGATAAGCGTTTCCGCATAGGATTTCACTGACGGCCGCGATGGACACAAGGTCCAAAACTCCTCAATGGCATCCTCCCATGCGTATTGTGTGAATTCCTGGCCGAACAAAAATTGAACCGCCCGCTCCCGCGCGCTTCGCCGTGCCCGTGTATTGATCACGTTACAACCGCCCCAGCAAATTGACCATCTCTATGGCGCCCATGGCCGCATCACTGCCTTTGTTACCCGCTTTGGTGCCGGCACGCTCAATGGCCTGTTCGATGGAATCCGTGGTAAGCACACCGAACATCACCGGAACACCGGTCTGCATTCCGGCATGAGCAATACCCTTGGCCACTTCCGCGGCAATGTAATCAAAATGTGGCGTAGAACCGCGAATGACGCATCCAATGGCAATCACGGCGTCGAATTGGCCGGAAGCTGCCATTTTTTGCGCCACAAACGGAATTTCAAAAGCGCCCGGAACCCACGCCACGGTGATATTTTCCTCTGAGACATCATGGCGTTTAAGGGTGTCTATGGCGCCATCCAGCAGCTTCTTGGTAATAAATTCATTAAAACGGCTGGCTACAAGGCCGAAAGTTTTTCCCGCACCGTCAAAATTGCCCTCAATCATTTTCATCATGCCATTACTCCTCTTCTTCTTCCGGATCTTCAATGCTCTCTTCAATGATGCGGAGCGCCTCTTCTTCATCTTCACGATTCACCAGCACATGGGCATCGTCAGACACCGGCAGTACGCTATGGGGCATTTCGGTGCTGAGAAAGGCCTCAATGCCATTCGCTTCAAGCAATGCGATGATAATGTCAGCCTCATCATCATTCTCGCATTCATGCACGGACACCAGTTCGTGATCTTCCATGTCTTCACTCATATTTTTTCTCCTCAGGCGCATCGGATTCTTTTGAATCCAACAGATGGCCCATTTTTTCCCGTTTCGTTTTCAGATACTTCCGATTGTGTTCATTGTGCGGCACTTGGATGGGCACACGGCCCGTTACTTTCAAACCATATCCTTCAATCCCGGCGCGTTTCACCGGATTATTCGTGATCAGGCGCATTTCCTGAACACCAAGGTCGCTTAAAATCTGTGCGCCGATCCCATATTCACGGGGATCCGGAGCAAATCCAAGATGCACGTTTGCCTCGACGGTGTCAAGCCCATTATCCTGAAGCTGGTACGCGCGGATCTTGTTTACAAGCCCGATGCCGCGCCCTTCCTGGCGCATATACACCACAACACCATAGCCCTCTTTTTCAATCATTTGCATAGCCTGATGCAACTGATTGCCGCAATCGCACCGCAAAGAACCCAGCACGTCGCCGGTAAAACATTCTGAATGGACGCGCACCAGGACGTCTTTTTTACCTGCAACCTCGCCTTTCACAATGGCAATGTGCTGATAATCATCAATATCGGTTTCATATACGATCAAATGGAATTGACCGTAGCGGGTGGGTAACACCGTTTCCGCGGTGCGCCGCACAAGTTTTTCCTTGATGCGGCGGTACACGATCAGATCGGCGATAGAACAGATCTTGATCCCGTGCTTCGTGGAGAATTCTTCGAGTTGGGGCATCCGTGCCATCGTACCGTCATCATTCATGATCTCACAAATCACCGCGGCCGGGCGCAACCCGGCTATTTTCATCAGGTCGATGGAACCCTCGGTTTGCCCCGCACGGACAAGTACGCCTCCGGATCGCGCCCGGAGGGGAAAGACATGCCCGGGCCGCACCAAATCCTTTGCAGTCGAAACAGGATCGGCGGCTACTTTAATGGAATGCGCACGGTCATGGGCGCTGATGCCCGTGGAAACGCCTTTGGCGGCTTCAAACGACACATGAAATGCGGTGCTGAACGGCGAGGTGTTTTCGGAGGTCATTGGAGGTAAATCCAATTCCTTGATCCGCTCCGGAGTCATTGGCATGCAGATCAGGCCACGTGCATGTTTAGCCATGAAATTTATAGCAGCAGGTGTAACATATTCCGCGGCGATAACCAAATCGCCTTCATTTTCCCGGTCTTCATCATCTACAAGGATAATCATTTTGCCTTGGTTTAAATCAGCAACAGTTTCTTCAATAGAACTTAACACTTGGATACTCCTACGCAAACCCATGGCGGGACAAAAACTCCGTAGTGATGTTTTCCTTCGTCCCGCCTTTCAGGTAATGGTAAACATGCTTCCCGATAACATCGGCTTCAAGATTCACGGGGTCGCCGATGTGTTTTCCGGACAATGTCGTTTTAGACAGGGTGGTCGGGATAATGGCAACCCCAAACGTATCGCGTTCAGGGTCAACGACGGTAAGGCTAATGCCATTTACGGCAATAGATCCTTTGGGCACGAGATAACGGGCAACGTCCGCCGGCGCACGGAACCGCCATAACGCGAAATCACCTTGATCTGTAATCGCCTCAACTTTCCCTACCCCATCCACGTGCCCCAGGACAAAATGTCCGCCGAACCGGGCATCGGCTCTCATGGCACGCTCAAGATTGACGGCATGCCCCGCTTTCAACCTGCCCAGCGTAGTGCGCGAGAAGGTCTCAGGGGAAACCTGCACGACAAAGTTGTCATGGTTGATCGCTGCAACCGTTAGGCATACCCCATCGATAGCGACACTGTCGCCAAGATGCAGGTCAGACATGATTTCCTTGGCGAGAATGGCCAGATCGGCGCCTGAACGGCGTGTTATCACGCCGATTTCTTCAATAATTCCCGTAAACATGGTGTTTCTTCACATAGGCTTCGACAAGCAAATCCGGCCCTATGGGACGGACCTGCATGTTGGTTAATTCAATGGCTTCATCCATAGTGGCAACCCCTTCACCCTCGACGGGTGTGATGGCATCGCGGCCGCCGATGATTTTCGGGGCGATAAAAATCCACACTTTATCAACGACGCCCGCCTCGAATGCGGAGGCGTGCGTTGTGCCACCGCCTTCGATGAGAAGATACGTAATGCCACGCTTGCCCAGTTCGTCCATGAGGGCTTCAATATCCACACCGCCCTTCCCGCGCGGCACGCGGATAATATCGCTGGCAAAGGGATACTGCCGGGGTTCCGTAACAGCAACCCAGGTGGGGGCTTGACTGTCCAGATGAAAAACACGCCTTCCCGCATCAAGGTATTCACCCGCGTCGAGAATCACACGGACCGGATCACGGGTCCCTTGCCGATCCAGACGCGTGGTGAGGCTCGGATCATCCAGCATGACCGTACGGCTTCCCACCAGCAGGGCGTCGACCTCATTGCGCAGTTCATGCACCATCCGCCGCGATTCATCGCTCGTAACCCAGCGGGAATGACCGGTACGGGTGGCAATCTTGCCGTCCAACGTCATGGCGCATTTGGCAATAACGAACGGACGCCCCGTCGTGATATACTTGAAAAAGGCTTCATTCAGCGTACGCGCATCGTTTTCAAGCACACCCACATCCACGGATATACCCGCTTCTCTCAATGCGGCAATACCCTTGCCCGACACCTGCGGATTAGGGTCTTCCACCGCCACCACGACGCGACTGGGTTTCTTCTCAATCAGTACGTTCACACAGGGCGGGGTTTTTCCTTGATGGGCACAGGGTTCGAGCGTGACATAGACTGTGGCGCCGGCAATGTCCCCTCCCGCCGCGGCAATGGCATTGACTTCCGCATGCGGTTCTCCTGCGCGAACGTGGTACCCCTCCCCTATTAATTGACCATCGCGGACAATCACGCACCCGACCATGTGATTGGGGCTGGTGCGCCCGCGTCCCTTGGCGGCCAGAGCCAACGCACGCCGCATATGTGTGATGTCCGTACTCATAAAAAAACACCCTGAACCTGGTTATGGCTTCAGGGCGCCCGGTATACACACTCTTCACTACGGAAGAACCGTTCTTCCGTAATGAAGCCTATGACCTTCTCTCATCCGGACTCTACCGTCGGCCCTGGAATTTCACCGGGTCTGCGCTTGCACGCTCGCGGGCTTTACCGCCGGTCGGGAATTTCACCCTGCCCTGAAGGCCAATTGTACGCCTATGATACCGTTTCGAAAAGAGTCTGTCAAACGCTCGTTAACTTATCGGCGCGGACGGTTTTCACGGGGCTTGGCTTCGTTCACTTTAATGGTACGGTCATGGAGGCTGGTCCCGTCAAGTTCGGCGATGGCCGTCTCCGCTTCGGAGGCGTTCTCCATCTCGACGAATCCGAATCCCTTAGAGCGGCGCGTGTCACGGTCCATGATGACCCGGCAGGACTCAACGGTGCCGAAACCGGCAAACAGGTTCTCGAGATCCGAATCACGGGTGTCGTACGAAAGGTTTCCAACAAAAATGTTCATCGTGCTCTCCTTTCAGGAGGGTTGGCGGTCATGTCACTGGTATAGCGTTCTTGACCAGGCCAGGAGAGCGAAAAATCGACAGGATTTGAAAGTCTTCAGGGTGGTGATGAGCGTGTTTAACAAGTCACAAAACCGATTATACTATGAAGTTATTATACACTATGGTCAGATGAATGGCAAACTGGACCATCCGCGCGCAGAACAGTCCTGGGCAAAAATTCACTTGCACCGGTACTATTCGGTAGTATTGGGAAGCATGGCGTTGTTGTTTGATCTGATCCAGCACAATGAGGAGGATTCTCGTATGACATCCATGACACGGCGCACCTTCATGATCAGCACGGCTGCCTTGGCGGCGGCAGGGAGGGCGGTTTCCGCAAGTGACACGATCAATGTGGCCATTATCGGCTGCCGAAACCGGGGTCCACAGGTGGCGGAGTCCATGCGTACAAGCGGTCAGTTTAACCTTGCGGCGGTCTGCGACTGTGATGATACGATGATAAAAAGGGCGCTCTTTGACAAGAAATTCTTGCGGGATCTCAAGCAGGAGAAGGACTTTCGGCGTATCCTGGAAATGAAGGATATCGATGCAGTGGTGCTGGCGGTTCCGGATCATTGGCACGCACTCATGACCGTAATGGCGCTGGCGGCCGGGAAGCACGTCTATTGTGAAAAACCCGCCTCATACAATATCGCAGACGGTAAGGCGATGGTAGCCGCACAGGAAAAACATCCGAATCTCGTGGTGCAAGTGGGGTCGCAACAACGGAGCGGACCCCATTTTCAGGAAGCCAAGGCTTTCCTGGAAACCGGCGGTTTGGGGAAAGTCGCCTTCTGCCGGGCCTGCATCATCCACGAGCGGGAACCGATAGCGATTATTCCGGATTCTGAACCACCCAAATCGCTGGATTACGCGATGTGGCTGGGGCCTGCTCCTTACCGCCCATTTAACACAAACCGGGTGCATTACAACTGGCACTTCATGCGGGATACTGGAACGGGTGAAGTGGGTAATTGGGCAGCGCATTGGGTGGATATTGTATTGTGGTCGCTGAATCTGGGATTCCCGGCCTCCGCCATGGGTCTTGGCGGATCGTATGTGGTGAAAGACGCCAAAGAATGGCCGGACACCCAGACGGTGCTGTTTGAATACCCTGAAATGACCCTGCTGTGGGAACAACGGTTGTGGTCGACGTTCGGCATCAATGGCAAAGGGGGTTGCCACTGCGAGTTCTCAGGCGAAAAGGGCTCTCTCATCATCAGTCGAAGCGGTTGGACGTTTTTCCCACGCGGCACGAAAGAGAATCCGGAAGAACATGCCGGTTCCGAACAGGAAATTGCGCATGTGAAAAATTTCGCGGAGTCCATACGGGGACAGGCCAAACCCGCTGCCCCCATTCAGGAAGGGCATAAAACAGCCACCTTGTGCCATCTTGCCAATATTGCCTGCCTGCTGAACCGGCGCATCGCATTTGATGGTGAAAAACAGATGATTGAAGGGGATGACGAAGCCATACGCCTCATGGCAAGACCCTATCGCGCTCCTTGGAAACTCGAAGACTATAGTTGATTTGGGCGATTTCCCCCACAAGGGCAACCTCCTTACACCCGAAGATCCAATTGCCGGGTGCCGCGCACAGCAGTAGGGTCAAAATCATTGTTGATAAAAGGATTCTGACGTGGTGAATATGCAGGCATCTTTGGAGCCAAAGGAGGTGTATCCTCGCCTTGGCGCTGAGATTCCTCGATGCGTAGTTTGGCCAGTTCCGCCCGCGCCTCGCTTTCCATTCGACCCGCCGCCGCCGCTACGGCGCGATCTTGCGCGGAGGGCTTCGCGGGTGCTAAGGCAGCCGCTTTGAGCACCCCTGCCTTGGTGATGGTGCCCTGGGGGGTTCTTGTGGGGCTAACATCGAGCGAGACTTCACCCCCCGTTGCATATAATCGGCCATCCGGCCCACGGGTGTACGTATAATGGGCGCCACCTCTCGCATAACGGCCCGCCGCCGAAAGGTGGGCCTGCTCGTGCCGCCGCACTTCAGCATCGCGTTGTTTTAGATTCCGAACTTCCTCCTTTTCCTCACCCGTAAGCTCATTAAGTGTGTTTTGCCCACGCTTTTCAACACGGTTTTCAGCAGAAAGCGGTGAAGGCCCCGAAGTTTTTTGAAAAGTGCCCTTGTGAATGCCCTGCAACGGCGAGTTTTTTACATTTTCCTTTCGGAAAAAAGGAGACCCCTCATATTGGCCCGTAACGCGCCCAAGATAGGCATCGCTTATCGCTGAAACGCCGATTTCAGCCATTTTCCCGCTGCCTTATGACAGAATGTGACAAATAATCCGCTCTTTGGTATAATCATTGTAACACGAATGCGCTGTATTTGCAGTTCGGCGCGATAGGTGCACGTTTCCGGCCTCTTTCAGCCGCCGTTTACCCATGAAGCCCAACCTTCATGGATTCTTAGTATTTCGGCCCTCTGAACTCGACAGGAGAAGTGCATCATCCCCGCAAAGGAAACAATCGCGCGAAATATGCATAGACCGCAATTAGAGTATGTATGCCGCACCCCGCACACGCAACGCACCACGGGCCAGTGCCCGTTTGCAGTGCAGTGGAGCGGCAGACTGAGACGAAGGAGATGCAGTTTAATAATTTTAGTTTGGACACGTATTGTGCCCTGGTGTTGTTGGAAGCCTGCCGCACGCACTACTTCCCCGAGTACGCGTCGGATAAACCCGCCCCAGAGCGGGAAAGCCTTATCAAGAAAGCCTGGAATGCCCTGCGCCGCCGGTTCACCCGGAAAGCCGCAGCCACACCGGTTTTCGACAATGTCACCCACTTGGCCGAATACCAGAACAAACCTCAGCAAACGCTGAGCGGCGATTCTGATCCGGCCACCGGTACCTGCCCGAACAACGAACGCAAAGTCGTTTGATTTTTTCAACAAACTTCGTGCCACGTTGGAATCATCTTCCACGTGGCACGAGGTGTTTTGGCCGATATAGCAAAGTACAACTTTGAAGACAAGCCCGTTCCAACGTCCAACTTTGGAACGAGTTATCATGAATCTTCGATTCCCCCTGAAACCATGAAAATGGCCTTTAGGGTGAATGGGAAACGAGCCACCGGGTCGTATTTTCAGAGCAGGGAAAACAACATTGAAATGGGAGCTAAACGCCACACAATATGAGGTAAGAGTACCTCATTCCTGATTTGGGAACAAGCGTACCGATACCCTACACCTGATATCTTTACAAACTACAGTTTTGTGACGATATCCGCCAAGCCTTCGGCGGGTTTGCCTTCCACGAGGTCTACTTTCTCGATTTTGAGCATGCGTGAAATATCGTCAAGGGTGGTTTCGAGGGCGGATTTCACGTCGGGGGTGGTTGCGATGGTCACGAGGGCGACGGGGGCGGCCATGCTGACGTTTGCTTCGGCTTTGGCTTTGCGGACGGCATCCAGTACAACCACGGTGGCCTTGTAGGCTTGTTCGCATTTCGGCGCGGGGATAGCCGCGAATTCCTCCAGCGTGGGCCATGGGCTGCAATGGATCGACTCATGCATATCCGAGTCGGCGGAATACGCCCAGTGCCAGACTTCTTCGCAGATGTAGGGAATGAACGGAGCCAGCAGGCGCAGCAGCACACGGTGCACCAGACGCAACGTTGCGCAGGCGGATAACCGGCCTTCCGTGAGGGTCTCGTCGTAGGTGCGGGGCTTGGCCAGTTCCAGGTAATTATCGCAGAAGGTACCCCAGAAGAATTCTTCGGTGAGGCTGAGGGCCTGGGCATAATCAAAAACATCAAACGCCGCCGTAGCGCGTTCGATCAATGGACGCAGTTCCGCGATGACCGCCCGGTCGCTCTCACAAACGATCTTATCCGGCGTCAACAATGCCGCATCCACGCCGGAGAAACGCCCAATGGCGAATTTACTGGCATTAAAAAGTTTCGTGCACAGTTTTTTACCGACATTGAAAACCTGTTCGTCATACGCCGTATCCACCCCGAGCCGCGCGCGCGCCGCCCAATAGCGGACGCTGTCCGCGCCGTATTTATCAACTAAAGGTTCCGGCGTGATGACGTTGCCCTGGCTCTTGGACATTTTCTTGCGGTCGGGGTCGAGAATCCAGCCGCTGAGCACGACGTTTTTCCACGGGATTTCTTTTTCGTGCAGATACGCCTTGACGATGGTATAGAACGCCCACGTGCGGATGATGTCATGCGCTTGTGGGCGGATATCCATCGGAAACAGGTTTTTGTGGCGCTGCGGATCGGTGAACCATTTCGAGGCAACTTGCGGGGTCAACGAACTCGTCGCCCACGTGTCCAGCACATCGGGATCGCCACAAAAGCCGTTCGGCTTGTCCCGCTGGTCTTCCGTAAAGCCGTCCGGGACATCCGTCAGCGGGTCAATAGGCAACTGGTCCATACGTGGTGTGATGCGCTGGTCATAGCGGACCAAACCGTTCGCGTCGAGTTTGTACCACACGGGAATCGGCACGCCGAAATACCGCTGGCGGCTCAGGCACCAATCCTGGTTAAGACCTTCCACCCAATGTTCATAGCGCTTCACCATGTAATCGGGATGCCATTGTATTTTCCGGCCCTGTTCGACCAGCGCCTCTTTTTTGTCCAAGATGCGGGTGTACCACTGGCGCGTAGGAATAATTTCGAGGGGTTTGTCCCCTTTCTCGAAGAACCGTACGGGGTGCGTAATCGCTTCCGAGGGCCGCACAATCACCCCCTCCATGCCTTGAGCGATTTCCACGGTGAGTTTCTGAGCCTTTTTCACAAAGCAACCCTGAATTTGGCTGTAAAAGGCGTTTGCTGCTTCCGGATTCAGACTTTCCCATCCGGGCGTGCCAAATGTAATCGGCAGAAGGCATCCATTCTTTCCAATAATCTGGCGCAGGGGCAGATTGAAGGTTCTCCACCACTCCACGTCGGTCTGGTCGCCGAAGGTGCACACCATGACCACGCCCGTGCCCTTCGTGGGATCGGCTTTCTCATCGGTCATAATGGGAACGGGCACATGGAACAGCGGCGTGACCGCATTTTTACCCACATAGGCCTTGTACCGATCATCATCCGGGTGCACCAGCACCGCCACGCACGCGCCCAACAATTCCGGACGGGTGGTCGCAATAACCAGGAAATCCTCCGACCCTTCAATACCGAAACGCAGATGATGGTAGGCACTGGGCACGTCCTTATCGACTAATTCCGCCTGTGCGATGGCCGTCTGGAAATCCACATCCCAAAGGACAGGACGTTCCTCCTGATAAATATCGCCCTGCTCCATGAGGGTCAGGAAACTGTGCTGGGAGAGCTTCCGGCAATGGTCGTTGATGGTGGCATATTCCTCTTCCCAATCATAACTAAGACCAAGGCGTGTCCAGAGCCGTTTGAAAGCAGCCTCGTCCTCGACCGTGACCTCTTCGCACAATTCCACGAAATTGCGCCGGCTGATAGGCATCGGGTCGCCCTTGCGGCCACGTTCCGGCTTGAAATTCGGGTCGTAGGGCAAATGCGCCTCACATTTGACACCATATAGATTCTGCACACGCCGTTCCGTGGGCAGACCGTTGTCGTCCCATCCAATCGGGAAAAAAATGTTCTTGCCGCGCATGCGCTGGAAGCGCACGATGAAATCCTGATGCGAATAGCTGAACATGTGACCGACGTGGAGAGAGCCGCTTACTGTGGGCGGAGGTGTGTCAACAACAAAGGTTTCGTCCCGGCCGCGGCTGGGATCATACGCGTAAATCCGCTGGTCTTCCCAATGCTTCAACCAACGGTTTTCCGTTTCGTGCGCCTCATATTTTTTCGGCAGTTCCATGTCAAACTCCTGTTTTACCCCGGAAAAGAATATGTTTTCCCAACCAATGATTGGGGGATCCTGAGCGGCTGCATCAGCAATCGAACGGATTATAGCAGAAGCGGCGCGCCAAAGTTGAATTGGTCACAAGGAGAGATTGGTTCCCCAAACGGGGGTTCCATAAAAGGCGAGGAACATCAGTCCGCCGCTAATCAGTTTCATGGGGGTGTGCAAAATGCCCAATTGATTCACCAGCACTATGGCAATCAGGATGCCGAAAGGTCCGATCTGCTCCAGCATGCGTTGCCCGCCCGGGGGGAGAAAATAACCGAGAATATGATGTCCATCGAGGGGAGGAACCGGGATAAGATTGAAAAGCATCAATAACACATTGATGATCATGAGGAAAAGGAAAATAATCGCTAGAATATGCAGTATTTGTGCGTCGGGCGCCGCCCCTATCAGAACGGCGATCACCCGCAGGATTAAGGCGCTGAACAGCGCAACAAGAAGATTGGCCAAAGGACCGGCAAGCGAAATGAGCATGGGATCGCGGCGCATATTGGTAAAATTTCTGGGGTTAATCGGCACAGGCTTTCCCCACCCGAACATATAGGGGAAATTGGTCACAATCATAAGCAAAGGGAGGATAACCGTCCCCATGAGATCGATGTGTTTCAAGGGATTCAGACTCATACGGCCCAAAAAACGGGCGGACGTATCGCCGCAGCGATCCGCCATGGCCGCGTGGCCTGCTTCATGCACACATACGGAGAATAACAAACACCCGTATTGAAGAAGTATTTCGCCAATAGTTAGTTGCACAGTCTGCCTTCCCATGTCTTTCACAGGGGGTATGAGTATATGTCACGTTAGATGGACTTATCAAAACCATGACAGGTTTCCTGACAGGTTTCCGCGGAGACCTGAGGCGCGAGGCTTGAGGATTACGTTAAATGAATGAGATGGACAGGGATGGAAAGGGCTTAGCCGCGGACGAACACTGACAAACACAACGTGACAACAAAGAACCATAAAGAATCCGGGTCAATTCCCTGTAAATGCAGTGTTGGCAAGGACATCGTCAATAAAGCCATAATACCGTGCGCGCCAATACGCATCGATGAAGGCGGCCCCGCCCAAATCGCGGCGCTCATTGCGCTCGAATTGCAGTACAAGATGCCCTGATTCCCAGCTTTCTCCGCCATCTTTAGAGATATAAAGTCCCGCAGGTGTCCCTGAAAAAATCCAGTTCGTCGTATTCGGCACAAAAACCGTGTTGGACATCGGAATAGCCAGACCAGCGAATTTCACCTGCCAGGTATCGCCGCCATCCGTACTTTTCAAAATGCCGCCTTGTCCGGGCTTGAATTGGACCTCGGACGGTTTCTGCTCATGGCTGGGCAGCTCTTTTTTCGATACCTTTTCCCAGTTCCTGTTGAACTGCTTATTTCTGGTAAAGATCGTCTTATAGACCGCTTTCTCGCGAACGGCATACACGGCAAAGGGAGCATCGGGGGCCGTCTCCCCCACTTCGATATCTTTCGGCGCGCCCCCTTCTTCCGGGACGGCCATTTTCATCCAGGTATGACCCCCCGTAAGTGATACATAAAATTCATCATTGCATATCGCATAAATCATGCGTACACGGGGACCCGCAACCATGACACGCACCGGTCCCGGCAAGGTTTCACTGATGCAACGCCATCCCGCTTCCGTGGCGGCGCCATCGCGCGACTGATAAATATGACCATTAGTGTCCAATGCGTAGATAACCACCGGGTCTTCCGCAGGGACCGACACCGAGGTCACAATCCGGCTGAGCCAGCCGTCCGGATTCAGTAAATTGCCCTTCCAGAGATATTCATTGTCCCAACACGCCGCATAGACGGGATAGGGCGCCTTAAGATCCTTGCGCAGACTGCTCATGGTGGGTTGAAACACCGTCTCGGCGGGATAGGTTTGCAGGGAATACAAGGCTTCGCGCAATGCTTTGTCGCGATCCGGCGCATTCGGTGTCAGGCTCATGTAAATATACGTGAACAGGCTTTGTGCATCGTCCTTATGGTTGGCCCAAAGACCTTCGAGCACCGCGCAGTAGGCCGCCAGCAATTCCGGATCTTTTTCGATGCGGAACATATTTTCGAGATGACAGAACACATGCTCGGCATCGTCGAAATCTTTATCCGTCTTGAAAGAGGTTAACCCCCGCACATGAAACCGCTCCACCAATTGATCGCGAACTTCCAGATACTTCGGGTTGCCGGTGGCATGGTATGCGGTGGTGACGCCGGCGATGGCCATCATGATGCGGGTATTTAAGGTCTTTCCATCATGAAATCCGAGAATTTCCGTGAAGTGCTTTCCATCGATGTGCATGATCTTGAAATTGTTGAAGGCCCAGTAGCCAACCAGGGCGCCGATGGCTTCGCGGCAGCGATCCTTCTGTGGACCTTCCGCCGCGAGATCATAGTATTGCCCTAGGCCGTGCGTCACGTCACTGTAATTGTGATGGCTGGGGCTGCCGCGCCACCGCAGGTCTTTATATTCGCCCGCACCTTGATACCACGCATTGCTCTGCTCGTGATCCCATCGCTCCTCATACGATTCTCCATGTCCCAAGGCATAGCCCCGCGCCTGAAGCCCGCGCACACCGGTCACCAACTGGCATCGGTAGACCGCTTCAAATAATTCGTCCGCCCGCGCCTTGGCCGCGGTCAGTTCCTCCGCTGGGGCATTGCTTTTCTTCAAAAATGCATAGCGATAGGAAGCGCCCGCGAGGTAATTGGCGGTCCAGCACACGGCATGGGCGATGTTGTGGTTCCCGATGGTCGAATTATCCACCGGGCCGCCATCGGGCGGCAGATCCACTTGCGAAGGATACAATCCGAGAATATTGTGGCGTTCCTGATTGTTCTTTTCGAGGATTTTTTCCTTTTCCGCTAAGGGAAGCCGCCAGGACTCTTCCGCGGCACAGACGGTCTTCAAAAGGAAAAGAGCTATGATGACGAGCGGCATCCTGCGCATGTTTAAACCCTCCGAAGTTCACATCGCGTGCAAACAGTAAATACAACGAGGAAAATGCATTATCGCTTTATAGACTATGCCTCTTGGGAGAAGAGTTTCCAAAAACCGGGGCATTTCTGATATTTTTACAACACTCATGATGGCTATCGGCGGGTATGGCATGCGTTACATAGATATCCATCGAACAACGGAATATCACAAGCCATGAAACACATGTTCTGGAAAAAAGCAGGTATGGTTTTCCTGGGAACGCTCTGGGTAGCGGTCGTGGCTGGGGCTGTGTATATCACCGTCACCCAGCACCAGAAATACGGGTATTTCTCTTTTATCGTGCCGGGTATGGCCGTCTGCATGATGACCATCTTTGTATTGATTATGCTGGCGCCCCGTCTGGAGAAAAAAGCATGGTCAAAACGATTGGGTGACATGGCCGTCGGCACACTGATTTTATTCGCCATATTCGTGCTCGCGATGGGACTGTACGAGCGGCGGCACCATTTTTTTGTGGTGGCCGTCCTGGGGATCTTCCTGCTTGTGTTCCTAGGCATCTTCCGCGACTGGGTTCGCTCGCTCTGGAAATCACGGGAAAAATCAAGCCCAAAAGACAATGAACCCCCGGACGAAGAAGACAGGCAGGAAAATTAGGCAGCCATCGGCTGCCCCGCTTGCGGTTCATGAGCTATTTCCCGTACGCTTCGCATCATGGAAATCACACAGCCGATATTCACTGCTCTGCGGGTGCTGGAGCGACTCGAAACCGCTTTGTCATTGGCCTTAGAAACGGATACCGAACGCATTCTCCTGGCCTGCCGCGAATTCCTGCGATTGTATGCTTCACCTATTCCTGTTTTCTATGATCCCTGCGCGTTTTTACTGGACCATAAAGAAGAAATTACCGCAGGACGGCATGAACTCCGAACCGAACCGGTGTCAGAGTGCGCGGGGATACCGGAACGTCTCCTGACATGCCTGAAATGTATTATTGACTCCACCCGCCTGGAAGAGGATGCCGCACTGTTCCTGGAGGTGCTAGAACAGGAAGAACGGCGTGAAAAAATCCCGCGCATTGGACTGGGGTTAGACGGCCCAGGCTGCATCCCCAATGATTTTTTTATGGAGGGGATGTTTCGCCTCCCCTTCGATGAATTGAACAATTGCTGGACCCTGGCTACGCGCGGCGGACGCATCGACCGGACACCGAACGGGCTGGACTTGCGATTGAAAGGCATGCGCCTCACACCGTCTCCCCTAGAGGAGGCAGATCGATTGCTGGCCATGCTCGAATCAGTTTCTACAAAAGAAGATATCACAATGTTACTGGAACATCTTAAAGGGGAAACACGCGAAGAGGCCTGTGATGTGCGCGTGCTGGTTCAGGAAGTGCTGCAGGACCAAAAAGAGGCGTTTCAGCGGGCGTCCATTCCCGTGGAAACGCGTTTTGATCCGGCAATGCCGCCTATTCTTGTGTGCCGGACGCGGATAAAGACTTTTTTGTCGAACATATGCGAATACGCCCTTTGTGTACTGGATCCGGAAGGCGCCGTGACCCTGTCACTGGACTATACGGAGAAAGAGCGCTCGCTGACAATTCAGGCGAACTTCAGCACTACACGAGAAAATATTCCGGCAGGTTTTCATTTCCCTCTCTTACGGCGGATAACGGAAGAACACGGCGGACTCCTGGATATTGCCGAGTGCCCCGCTCAACCACCGAAGAAGAAAAGGGCGGAAGTCCACATTGAAGCCCTGCTTCCGGACCGCGTGGGAAAGGAACTGGACCATTGGATTCCCGGTTGGGGGGTGTTTTCCGCACGATCCCAACAAATGCTTCGATTAATCAAGAGCGGAGCTTCCCCATTGCCGGAAGAGTTCATTCTAGGGGGCGTATTGGAGGATGAGTTGGAGCGTTGGCTCATGCCCAGGCTTGCCACACCGCTCGCACAAAACCTCGCTCATGAACTGAAACCAGCAAAATCGGATATACCCGGGTCAGACATGGCGCGTTTGGCAAAAGCCCTGGGACCTATCAGCAAGGGAAAGCCCAAAAAAGAACTCTGTAAACCCGGGTTTGCAGGAGAATTATTCTGGCATTTCCGTCAGGGGGAACGCGCACGCAAGGCATTAGGGACAAATGAATTAAAAGAGGATGAAATTAAAGAATTCTGTCAGGCGTTACTGGCGTCTCCCCCACGCCACGCATTTTGTCTGACGATGCTGGCAACCCTCTTGAAAAACAATAGTTCCTGATGCCGCCCATTCACCCTTACTCTTTATCAAACCGCCAAAGTCCCGCCTGACGTGCCCGCTTCCTCGCCTCGGCAAGTTCCTGCGGATACGGACGGCGGTTGATGCTTTCATAACGAGGATCTTGGCCAACCCTATATGCGGGATGGTACTGGCCCATGAGGTTGACAAAAGTGTCAGGGGAAAGCTCCTGGGCGAGCCACTCGAAAATGGCCGCGGATTCATCGAGTTGGCCGGGCATCACGAGGTGCCGAATCAACACGCCGCGCCGGGCAAGACCCTCCGTACTGAACCGCAGCACACCGGCCTGCCGGTGCATTTCGCGGATAGCCTCCCGCGCGCGTTCCGGGTAATCCTTCGCGTTCGAATACGTGCCCGCGGTTTCAGACTCCCAATACTTGAAGTCGGGCATGTAGATGTCGACCAGCCCATCGAGGAGGCGAAGCGTGTCCAGGGAATCATAGGCGCTGGTGTTGTATACGATAGGAAGATTCAGGCCTCGCGGGATGGCTTCCGCAACCGCCTCGATGACCTGCGGCGCCACATGCTCCGGGGTCACAAAATTGATGTTATGGCACCCCATACCCTGAAGTTCCAGCATCGCTTCGGCAAGGAGGGACGGAGAATATTCCGCACCGGATATATTCTGGCTGATGTCCCAGTTCTGGCAAAACGCGCAGGCCAAATTGCAGCCGCTAAAGAAAATGGTCCCGGATCCCCTCCATCCCCGAAGACACTCTTCTTCTCCAAAATGCGGGAAAATGCTCGCCACACGGGCAAACCGGCCTGTTTTGCACATCCCCTTTTCGTTCTTCATGCGGTTCACCCCACACGCGCGCGGGCAAGAGCGGCACTCCTGGAGCCCTGATACGGCGGATTCTACACGGGTACTCAACTCTTGCGGATTCAGCCGCCGGTACGCCGGTACAAAAGGCTCTAGAGTAAAACGGGCGTCCATGGAGGAGGAAATGTCCATATGTGCATACTTTCATCTGCCGGATCAAAAACAGAAACTTCCACATTTGCCCCGTTCTTGACCCATCCGGTTTTGTCAGTTATGATACCGGGTGTAGTGTTGTGCTTTGCAATATTATGCATGCACGGAGTGTTTTTTAGTATGACGGCTCGTTAAGATCGCCGCACCCCTCGCGCGCCGTGACACGTGAGGCGTTCGGGGGGCTGTTTTACACAGAAAAATGTCATGGCCGATGGGAAAGTGTCGCTATGCTGGATGTACGAGAAAATGGCCTCAGCACCTATCTCGCTGAGATCTCGAGAATCCCTTTGCTCCCCCCATCGGAAGAGATCCGGTTGGCAAAACTCGCCCAAAAAGGCGATGGCGCCGCGCGCCGGAAACTGATCGTGTCCAATCTCCGGTTGGTAGTCAGTATTGCCAAGAAATATCTTTATTACGGCATGCCCTTGCTGGACCTGATCGAGGAAGGCAATCTCGGATTGATGAAGGCGGTTGACCGCTACGACCCGAACCGAGGCTGCAAGTTTTCCACCTATGCCACCTGGTGGATTCGGCAGGCGGTGACAAGGTCTCTCTCTAACCAGGGACGGACGGTTCGAATCCCCGTCTATATAACGGACAATGTGGCCCGGTATAAGAAGATTTCGGAAGATCTGTATATCAAGACCGGGAAACAACCGGAGTTGGAAGAAATCGCAAAGCATTTAGGGGTTAAAATCCAGGAGGCCCGGCGGCTGAAAGAATTCGTGGAGGTGGTGGCGCCGCTCGAAAAGGCTCAAAATACCGATGGCGCGGAACCGCTGGCCGTTTCGGACAGTGTCGAACCACGCCAGCGGGATAAAGCCATCGAGCAAATCGAACTGGACCAGCAGATGGAGGAGTTGATGAGACAGCTTACGGACCGGGAGGGGAACATCATCCGGTACCGTTATGGCCTTTCCGATGGTATGGTGCATACACTGGAAGAAACGGGGAAGGCATTTAGTCTGACCCGGGAACGCATCCGCCAAATTGAGAAAGACGTCATGAAACGCTTGCGGCTGTATGTGGCCTCCCACCAGGACGATTTCACCCCGTAAGTCAGGACCAATGCAGGAGAAATTCATGGACCTTGCCCCTCTCATTCGAAATGTACCCGATTTCCCCAAACCAGGAATTCAATTTAAGGATATTACCACCCTCTTGCTGGAACCCGCCGCCCTCCATCAGATTGTCGATGGCTGGGCGGAACGTTATGCCTTTAGCAAGATTGACGCCATTGTCGGGGTTGAAGCGCGTGGATTTATCTTCGGCGCGGCCCTGGCCTATAAAATGGGCTTGCCGTTTGTACCCGCCCGGAAAAAAGGCAAACTGCCCGCGGAGACCATTGCAGAAGAATTCGATCTGGAATACGGTAAAGATACGGTAACCATGCACGTAGATGCGCTGCAACCCGGACAACGCGTGGTTATCGTGGACGATCTCCTGGCCACGGGCGGCACGGTGGCGGCGGTAGTGCGTCTGGTGCGGCGTCTCGGCGCGGAAGTCGTGGAAACCGCGTTTGTGGTGGAGTTGCCCCCGTTGAAAGGGCGGGAACGGCTTCAAGGAATTCCCATCCACTGTGAAGTGGAGTTCATGGTGGAATAAATTCACCCCTCCTCTCTAGAATCAAAAAGAAACCATTTGGAGTGCTAGTGCATGGAACGTCGTTTTTTACCTGGAACACAGATTGAAATTGTGAATGAAGTGCCGTGCGGGCAGTTCAAACATGTGCTGTTCGATTTTGACGGCACCATCAGCCTCTTGCGGGAAGGCTGGCAGGGCATTATGGGCCCCGTATGCGTCGAAATGATTTGCGGCGATACCCCCCCCACTCCCGAAATTGAACGGGAAGTGGCTCAAATGATCGATGAGACCACGGGCATCCAGACCATTTTCCAGATGCAGCGGCTCGTGGAGATGGTGCGTGCGCACGGGCTGGTGCCGGAAGAACAAATCAAGGACCCCTACGGGTATAAGGAAGTATACAACGACCGCCTGATGGTGCCTGTGCGGGAACGCATCGCCAAACTGCAAAAGGGCGAACTGACGTTGGAGCAGGCGACCCTTCGGGGCGCGCACCGCTTTCTTGACCTGCTTTCAACGCAAAACGTGACGATGTACGTGTTCAGCGGGACGGATCAGGATGATGTACGCAACGAAGCAGGCGTGGTGAAGGCGGCCCCGTATTTCAAAGAAATCTGGGGGGCGGTGCGCAGCATCGAAGAATATTCCAAGGAAAAGGTGATCCGCGAAATCATCGCACAGCATGATTTGCATGGGACTGAGGTACTGGTGGTCGGGGATGGCCCGGTGGAACTTCGCAATGTTAAGGAACACGGCGGAGTAGCGCTGGGAATTGCCTCGAACGAGGTAAAAGGCTGCGGCTGGGACGAACACAAGCGGCTGCGGCTCCTGCGGGCGGGAGCTGATATTCTTGTGCCGGATTTCGCAGAAGCGGACAAACTCGTCGACTACCTCTTTGCAAAATCCTGAATCTAGTCTCTACCGTAATCGCACCATAATTAAACGCTGTGCATATCTCTCCCATATGCGATATACTGAACCCGTGCTGTTTTTAACACTATATGCACGGGTAGGGTAAAAGGAATATTCCATGCGAAAACAGTCGAAGCCCACAGTTCATATGATCGGCCACGGGCATATTGATCCGACATGGCTATGGCGATGGACGGAAGGCTACGAGGAAGTGCGATCCACGTTTCGCAGCGCGTTGGATCGGATGAACGAGACCCCGGAATTCAAGTTCACCGCGAGCAGCGCCTGTTTTTACCGTTGGGTGAAAACCGTGGATCCCCTACATTTCCAAGCGATTCAGCAACGGGTCAAGGAAGGCCGCTGGGAGATCGCCGGGGGCTTCTGGGTGGAACCCGATTGTAACATCCCATGCGGCGAATCGTTTGTGCGCCACGGCTTGTACTCGCAACGTTTTTTCATGAGAGAATTCGGCGTCCGGGCAAACGTGGGGTTCAATCCGGATAGTTTCGGACACACAGGCGCTTTGCCGCAAATCCTGAAAAAACTGGGCATCGACTATTACGTATACATGCGCCCCTGCCCCATCTTCGAAATGAATTATCCCGGGGGCACCACGTTTTGGTGGGAAGCGGCGGACGGTTCAAGAGTGCTGGCGTGCAATCTTCAGGAAACCTACAACGCGGACGATTGCCTGCGGGATCGGATCCAACGCCTCGTGCAATCACCGCATCTGAATCCGGACCAAACCCACATTCTGGGCTTTTATGGTGTGGGTAACCATGGCGGCGGACCAACCAAGCGCATGATTCAGACAATTAAGGAAATGCAAAAGGAGAAGGACGCCCCAACAGTGGAATTCTCCTCGCTGATGGAATATTTTGAAGCCTTTGAAAAAACGATGGACCTGAACGCCTTGCCGGTTATGCGTCAGGAGTTGCAGCATCATGCCCGCGGCTGTTACAGCGCCCACGCGGAAATGAAGCGTCTCAACCGCCGCGTCGAACATGCCCTCATGACAGCGGAACGTTTCGCCACCGCCGCCTGGCTGCTGGATTCTCAGCCCTATCCGCACGATCAGTTTGAAAAGGCATGGACGGACCTGCTGTACAACCAGTTTCACGATGTTTTGGCAGGCACAAGCATCGAATCCGCCTATGAAGACACCTTTAACCAACTGGGTGCGGCACGGCATCGCGCGGATATGATTATCAACCAATCCATCCAGTCTGTCGCCCGTGATATCGACACGTCGGCGCTTGGAAATACAATCGTAGTATTCAATCCTCTCACATGGGATGTCACCCAGCCGGTAGTACTCTCTCAGATTGTGGAACGTTCGCTGGAGAATCCCCTGCATGTCGTGGACGATAGAGAGTTGCCCGTACCCAGCCAGAAAATTCGCGGGGAACGGGTAAACGGACGCCGCTATGTGTTCACTGCCGAAGTGCCCGCGATGGGGTATCGCATCTATCACGCACGTTCCGGTATCCAACCAGCCGCAATCAAGTTCGCGCTCGATGCCGGCAAAGACTTCATTGAAAATGAATGGTGGAAACTCACCTTCGATCCTGTCGACGGCCATCTCTGCGGCGTATTCGACAAGCACCGCCGTACAGAAGTGTTGCGCGCAGGAAATATGCTAACCTGTCTGAACGACACCTCGGACACCTGGGGCCATGATGTGCAAGAATACCGGGTGGAAACAGGCCGGTTCGGACAAGCGAAAATAGCCTTGGTGGAACATGGGGATGTACTCGCCACCATGCAAATCCATTCACGATTTGAGCGCTCTTCCGCTATCCAGGAAATCACCCTGTATCGGGATTCCGAAATGATCGACTGCCAACTTCGGGTAAATTGGCAGGAACAATACCGGCTGTTGAAACTCACTTTCGAAACGAATATTCAGGAGGGCATCGCTATATATGAAACCGCCTATGGCCACGAAATCCGCCCAACGAACGGCCATGAAGAACCGGGACAGCAGTGGTTTGACCTGACAGGCACTCTCAACGGCCTCCCCTATGGATTGGCCATTTTGAACGATGGGCAGTATGGCTTTGATGTGCGGGACGGCGTGATGCGGGTGACACTGCTGCGGAGTCCCGCCTATGCACATCATGATCCCGCCCGTTTCGATGCAACGGCAGGATTCCCCATCATGGATCAAGGCTGGCACCTGTTCCACTTCCGGTTGGTTCCCCATACGGGAACCTGGCAAGAAGCCCGTATCGTGAAACAGGGATGGGAACTCAACGCCCCGTTGTTCGCCCATGTGGAGTCGGCCCATCCCGGAAAACGCCCGCCCAAATCAAAAACACTGGTGGGCACCGAAGCCGCCAACGTGCTGTTGAGCGTTGTGAAACAAAGCGAAGAAGGTGAAGACCTGATTGTGCGCGGGTATGAAATTGCGGGGCAGCCCGCGGATACCACGCTGCACATCCCCCTGTTCAATAAACAGTTCCCGCTGCATTTTACGGCGCATGAAATTAAGACCATCCGTATCGATCCGCGCACCTGGTCATTGCGCGAAACCAACCTGCTGGAAGAATAGAGACGCATGATAATCCCTTTTCCAAGGAGGCCGGATATGAAACTTGAACGCGTGGAAGAGCTTTGCCTGAATTATCTGGAACAAAACAGCGTCGCATTAGTGCCGATTACGTCGCTGCTGGAACATTGCCGCCGGGATCCGGACTGCGCCCAGTTAACCCAGGGCGAACTGCTCGATTTCCTCCGGCATCACGAGCTGATCCATGTGGTGGAACGTACCACCACCGAATCGGAGGAAGAGCGGGAAATGCTCTCGGAAACGGGATTTGACCTCGGCCCCCGCGCCATTCTCCACAGCCGGATGCCCACCCAGGAAGAAATTGCCAGCACCCTCCAGGAACACCTGGAAAGAATGTCCACGGCCTTGTCGGCGGCACTCCATGAGGCGGAAAAGGCGGAAGAAGACCCTGCCACGCTCCGGCAAATCAAGGAAGCGATTGAAAAAGCCTCGGCATTGCGCGGAAAAATCGAAGACCTGCTCTGAGAAATGTTTTCCCAGGCAATGTTGTTTTGGTGTTACGAAACATAAAATGCCTTGTACAGTGATTAATGCCGGAACAGGCAAGGAACAACAAATACATGTTGGCATTGTGTGTATTGATCGCTTCTTTTAGCGCGGACCCCACGCCTCAACCCCAAGTCGTGAACACAGCGCTCAACGTATGGGACGTGGCCGCGGAAGACATCACGGGCGATGGGATGAGGGAAGTGTTTGCGGTCACCTGTGATGAACTCAGCCACCCACTAAAAAAAGCCGTCGATGTATTTTCCATGGATGCATCTGGAACCTTTAGCGCCACTCCCTTGACTACCCTGCCCTTGGCTCCTTCCATTGGCGTTCTATTCTTTGCGGAAGTGGACGGCGCGCCTCCCCGCGAATTGATCGCGGGAGACGCCACCGGCGCCACGGTCTATCATTTCAATGGAACCTCCTTTGAGGTTTCCAGCCAGCCACGCTTTTCCTCGCTCCTCCCCTCCGGCTGCAAGGAACTGTCATTTATAAAAGATGGCGCAGTTGACCTTGATAACGACACAATCGAGGAATGGCTCATTCCTGTTTCTCCGGGCTTCGAGTTACGCCACGCCGACGGCAGTATCGTAACCTTGCAGGGGGACGTGGTCAGTGAAATCCGGCGTATGAACAGCACCCTGATCACGCATCAATTACCCGCCTATACGCCCTTCACGCTTAACGGCGGCAATCCCAAGGCACTGGCGTTTTGCAGCGATGAATATGCCGATTTCTGGTATGGGGAACATTGGGCCAATCACCAGCAGTACAAAATTCCACTGAACGTCAAGGAAAAGTGGGATGCCAATGCCAAAATGGTGGATATCAACAATGACGGATTTCCGGATCTTGCCGTGACCCAAACCCGCGGCACGGTGAACCTGGAATCCGTCAGCCACATCTACATCGCCTCCGCTCCCTTCACCTATCCGGAAACACCCACCACCACCATCGCCACCAAGGGCGCCATCGCCGCCCCGGAACTACTAGACATCGACGGCGATAAAACCCGTGAAATTATGCTGATCAGCATTCCTTTGGGATTGAGAAATTTTATCAATTTCTTCATTCGCGGAAAACTCTCCGTAAACATCGATATCTATCAATATAACGGCAAGGATTTTGGGAAAGAACCCGTATTCACCACCTCCACGTCCATGGACGCCCCGGAAGGCCGTGAGCAGGTCGCTTATACCATGGAGGATTTCAACGGTGACGGACGCAAGGACGTCGCCTTTGGCCAGGCCAGCGACAAACTTGGGATCCTGGTCTCGGAACAGGGCCAACTCGGCGCTTCCAAACCCTGGGTGACACTGACCCTGCCAGCCTTCGGTATTGCCCGCCCTTTTGACCTTAACAACAATCCCGCAAAAGACATCGTCATCTACCACCCCAGCGGTAAAAACAGCAAGCGCATCGAAGTTATCACATTTTAGAAATAATTCGACATCTAGATATTTCTTCGATACTGCCCGCCCACCTCAAAAAGCGCATGCGTAATCTGTCCCAGAGAACAGTGCCGCACGGTTTCCATCAACTCACCAAAAATATTCTGCCCATTTAGAGCCGCCTGCTTGAGCCGCTGCAACGCCTCCGGCGCTTCCACCGCATGCTGCGCATGGAATTCATCCAGCCGCTGAAGCTGCGACTGCTTCTCCTCTTCGCTCGCCCGCGCTAGATTCAACTGGCTGGTGATCGCCTCCATGTCTTCATTCGGATTAATAAACGTATTCACCCCAATAATGGGCAGAGAACCATCCACCTTCCGGGTCTCGTAATAGAGCGATTCCTCCTGTATCTTCGCGCGCTGATACCCCATCTCCATCGCCCCCAGAACCCCGCTCCGGTCCGCAAGCCGCCGGAATTCCTCCAGCACCGCCTGTTCCACCAGGTCCGTCAATTCCTCCACGATAAATGACCCCTGCAAGGGATTCTCGTTCATCGACATGCCGAATTCGCGGTTGATAATCAGTTGAATGGCCAGCGCGCGCCGGACCGATTCCTCGCTCGGTGTAGTGATGCCTTCGTCATATGAATTGGTGTGGAGGGAATTGCAGTTGTCATAGATCGCCGTCAGCGCCTGCAAGGTGGTGCGAATATCATTAAACTGAATCTCTTGACTGTGCAGCGATCGCCCGCTCGTCTGAATATGCGCCTTGAGTTTTTGTGAACGCTCGTTCGCACCGTATTTGTCCCGCATGGCAATCGCCCAAATCCGCCGCGCCACCCGGTTCAACACGGAATATTCCGGATCCATCCCGTTGCTGAAGAAAAACGAAAGATTCGGCGCAAAATCGTCAATGCACTGTCCCCGTGAAAGGTAATACTCGACATACGTAAAGCCGTTTGCCAGGGTAAACGCAAGCTGCGTAATAGGATTCGCGCCCGCCTCCGCGATGTGATACCCGGAAATCGAAACGGAGTAAAAATTGCGCACACCCCGATCCACGAAATACTCCTGAACATCGCCCATCATCTTCAACGCAAAATCGATCGCGAATATACAGGTATTTTGCCCCTGATCCTCTTTCAATACATCCGCCTGCACCGTCCCGCGCACCGTCTGCATCACCCATGCCTTCACCCGCGCTATTTCCTCTGGCGAAAGGGGCCTGCCGTTTTCTGCCTCGACTTTGGCAAGCTGCTGATCGATTGCCGTATTGAAAAACATGGCCAGAATAATCGGCGCCGGACCATTGATGGTCATCGAAACGCTGGTGTTCGGGGCACAGAGGTCAAACCCGTCATATAGCGTTTTCATGTCGTCCAGCGTGCAGATCGATACGCCGGATGTGCCGATCTTTCCGTAAATATCCGGGCGCGTTTCCGGATCCTGGCCGTAGAGCGTCACCGAATCAAACGCGGTCGAAAGCCGGCTCGCTTCATGCCCGTGCGACAGATATTTGAAGCGGCGGTTGGTCCGCGGAGGATCGCCCTCCCCCGCAAACATCCGCGTCGGATCTTCATCCGTACGTTTAAATGGAAAAACGCCCGCCGTGAATGGAAAGAAACCCGGCAGATTCTCCCGGAAAATCCAGCGAAGCTGATCGCCGGGATTTGTATATTTCGGCAAGGCGACCCGCGGTATTTTCGTCCCTGCAAGGCTCCGGCAATATACCGGCGTGCGGATCTCCTTGCCCCGCACGGTATACACCATTTCATCCCGCTGATACTGGTCGCGCACATCAGGGATGCGCGCCAAAAGCTTTTGCACCGCGGGGGATAACTCCTTCTCCAACTGCTCCCGGCGATACCGCAGTGTGTTCCGAAGTTCATCCACACCTTCCCCCATCTCCGCCAACGTGCCGTCCAATTGCCATAACCGCTCCGCAATCTCCGCCTGATGCTCACACGTCTTGTGATACCGATCCACGGTGTCCGCAATTTCCCCCAAATACCGCACACGATCCGGCGCGATGATCACGGTCTTTGCCGAGGGCATCTTCGGCCCCGTCCACGATTCCTCCGCACCCCAATCGCATCCCGTGCGTTGCCGCAACAGATATGTCATGGCGTGATACAACGCCGAAACGCCATCATCGTTAAACCGCGCTGCAATCGTTCCAAAAACCGGCATTTCCGCCGGATCTTCCTCAAAGCGCCGGTGATTCCGCTGGTATTGCTTACGCACATCCCGCAACGCATCTTCCGCTCCCCGATGATCGAACTTGTTGATTGCAACAAGGTCGGCAAAATCCAGCATGTCGATCTTTTCTAATTGCGACGCCGATCCGAATTCCGCCGTCATGATGTAGATTGTGGCATCCACATGCGGCACAATCGCCGCGTCCCCCTGCCCAATGCCCGCCGTCTCAACGATAATCCAGTCAAACCCCGCCGCGCGCAGCACCGTCAGGCATTCCGTCAACGCCTCGGATATTTCATGCTGATTACCACGCGTCGAAAGCGACCGCATGTACACCCGCTCATTCCTTAGCGAATTCATGCGGAAACGGTCTCCCAGGAGCGCCCCGCCCGATTTGCGCCGGGATGGATCTATTGACAACACCGCTACGGTCTTCTCAGGCACTTCATGCAAAAACCGCACCAGCAGTTCATCGATTAGCGATGACTTGCCCGCGCCACCCGTGCCCGTGACACCCAGCACCGGAACACGACGGGTAACACGCGATCCCAGCGGGGCCATCAGGGAAACCAGTTTCCCATTGGCAAGCGCCTTGGCCTCTTCCACCGCAGTGATATACCGCGCCACCAACCCCTTGTGGGAGGGGGCCAGATCATTGACCTGAGAAATCACCATATCATACGGAATCGGATTATCAATGCTTTCAAGAATACGGTTCACCATTCCCTGAAGCCCCAGCGTTCGCCCATCTTCCGGTGAAAAAATTTTCGTGACGCCCGCCCCCTCAATCTCCCGAATCTCAGATGGAACAATCACACCGCCTCCCCCGCCAAACACCTTCACATGCTCCGCACCCCGCTCCCGTAGCAATTCCATGATATATCGGAAAAATTCAACATGCCCACCCTGATAACAACTCGCGCAAATTCCCTGGGCATCTTCCTGGATCGCTGCATCGACCACTTCCGCCGCCGACCGGTTGTGGCCCAAATGAATCACTTCCGCTCCCGAATCCTGCAAAATACGGCGAATAATATTAATGGCTACGTCATGCCCATCAAACAACGACGTCGCGGTAACCACCCGCACGGGATGACGAAGGGAATAGGGTTTTACCGCTTCCATGGCGGGACAAAGCTCCTTTTTCTGGCACCAGACCGCCATTGTAACCGATTGAGAACCATAGATTCACAAAAACATCCGTTTCTTCCACGAAACCTGGGAGAATCCGGAAGAGTCATAGTCTCAAAACCCAACCAATGGGAGGAATTTGGCATGCGATTCACCTATTTTGCAATTCTCAGTATTGGAATTTTATTGGCCTTGGCGCCCGGATGCGCCAGCCTTAGGGGACCTTCCCCGGAAGAAGTAATCATGCAAAAAACCCAGGCATTCGCTAATGATTTCATAGCCTGTAACGCGGACAAAATCCTGGATTATGTCTCAGAAACCTTCACCAACTACGAGGTGGCTGACAAAGCCACGCTGGCAAACCATATCAAGGAAGCCAAGGAATCCGGCAAGGTGGATGAATTCCGGCAAATGATCAAGGATTACAATGGAAAAGTGGACCTGTCTAACGCCAAAGTGACTGTGGATAAGGGCAAAGGCACGGCCATCGTATATCCCATTGAAGCCTCCGCCGATGTAGGGTCCGTAACCGTCGAATTACAATACATTAAAGACCCTGACAAGGTTTGGCGCATCAGCGGCATCGATATCGAAGGTATCTGATCGCTGATAGCAAAACGCTATGTATGGCGCATGAATGCGTCATACATAGCGTTTTTCATGTGCTTATCCGGCGTATTAAATCTCTTGCACCATTACAATGGCCAAGATTGTTGCAGGGGTGGAATTCTGACCGTCAAACCGGATATCGTCCCGACGGGATCACCCTCCACCGGCTATGGGACTGGGAAGCACTCCCCATTTTCCCAATCTCCCAATCACACAGGTTACTTTCCGCTCCTCCTCACCCGGCGGCTCATAAGACGACGTTCCAAACCATACGTTGTTCAGCACACCATTATCATCACGGAAGAAAGTGATATAGAGAGGCTTTTCGCTTCTCAGCACCTGATAAACATTCTCGAAGTGGTCGGTGGACATCAAGATGTCCACCTCGTCATTATATTCGTTGACTGAAAAACTTGTATAGTTGGGAAGGAAATGCATCTCTGCAAGTATATTCTCATCCCCGTCAAAAAGAGTGATTACTGCAAGGCGGTCGCTTGATCCAATCGTGGACTGTACAAAGTTAAAATTTACCTTGTACGATTTCACATCCAACATGTAGTTTGTCGTGACTGGCATGGCTATTTCCTTTTCAGTTGATAGTGCGGCTCAACGGTGGCTCACTCTTGCAACCAAACGCGTGAACTGTAAAATGCAATCGCGCATTAACTTGTTCCTGTTTTAAAGTAAGCCATCATATGCGCTTGCCTCAATCCCTATTCATGCGCCCGTTTGACTCCGATTCCGTTTCCCCCTTGCGTGGGTTCCAGAAACGAAGGGCGCACACCCGCCTTCTGCATCCCACACCGGCTCGGCCACACGAGGCAGCCCCTCTCTTCTGCGTTGCCAACGCATTCATGGCGTCCCTCTCCTCCTTTTCACCGCCGAATCACTTAAAACCTCTTTATTCTCTCATCGACACCGGCGGACTCATGATCTCGTGCATGATAATGCCCACGCGGACATTATCCAAATTACAGAACAACCGCTGCAAGGGATCCCGCCCCGCACCAAATCCCATACCCGCTCTCTGTTGTGCGGCAGGGCGCTGTTGCACACGTTCCGGCGGTTGTGGCATCTCTCTGGAAACAGATGTAACCTGAGGCTGCGCGGCCGGTTGCACAGGTCGCCGCTGGGGTTGAGGCCCAGGACATTGCGCTTGACCGCGCCGCTGACGCCGCGATTCGTCCAGTGCCTGCCGCATGGACTCCACCGTTTTCCGGCGTTCTTCCGCCGGCGTAAGTACGCGTTGGGTTTGCACGGGGGCGCGCTGGGGCTGCCTGGGCGCCCGCCGCGGCGGAGCTGCACGGCGCACCGGGGCAGTGGGGCGGCGGGCTGGAGCTTGTTCTTGTGTTGTCTCCCACGGCATAGCCTGCTTTTCCCACGGCGCCAGTTCTTCATCCAAATCACGTTGCTCCAAGGAAGTAGAGACTTCCTCAGCACTACGCGTTCGATTATCCAAAGAAGGGGCATCCTCCTCACCTGCCGTACCGGGCCATGGGCGATGCGGAACGGCCTGGCGGGGAGCTACCTTGGGTAGAGCCTCTTTAGGTTTCGCCATTGGGATGTCACCCATCAAATCTCCGAAAATCTGCCGCCGTGTGCTTTCCGGTAAATCCTCCACCCGGGTTTTGGGTTCCTGATCCTGCATTTCCTGGCGTTTTTGCTCTACACGCCGTTGTAATGCATTCGCGATCCCTACAATCGCGATAAATATAATCAATCCGATTACCTGTTCCATAGCCGGTCCCTTTCGGGGATATGTCAACTCAATACAAAACCATGGCCATGCTCATTACGGCTGTTGCCCGCCGCCTTCCGGACGGCCCATCTTGGAAATATTGTCGCGCATTTCCGTATCCGCCATGACGTTCTTCATCCGGTAATAATCCATGATGCCCAAGTTGCCCTTGCGGAATGCATCCGCCATGGCCTTGGGCACTTCCGCTTCCGCTTCCACCACCCGCGCCCGCATTTCCACCACCTGCGCCTGCATTTCGGCCTCGCGCGCCCGTGCCATGGCACGCCGTTCCTCAGCCCGCGCCTGCGCGATCTGCTTGTCGGCTTCCGCTTGCTTGATCTGCAAATAGGCGCCGATATTCTCACCGACGTCAACGTCCGCAATATCAATCGAAAGAATCTCAAAGGCCGTGCCCGCGTCCAATCCGCGCGACAACACAACCTTGGAAATCGAATCGGGGTTTTCCAACACTTTCTTGTGCGATTGCGACGAGCCAATCGTGGTCACAATCCCCTCCCCCACGCGCGCAATGATGGTTTCCTCGGTCGCGCCGCCCACCAGCCGTTGGATATTTGTGCGCACCGTCACCCGCGCCTTCGCCTTAAGTTGAATGCCGTCCATGGCCACTGCCGCCACCGTCGCCGGTCCCTTGGATGGATCGGGGCAGTCAATCACTTTTGGCCGTACCGATGTCTGCACCGCGTCCAACACGTCGCGGCCCGCCAGGTCAATTGCCGTCGCACGTTGATAATCCAGTGGGATATTCGCCTTGCTTGCGGCGATCAGCGCTTGTACCACCTTCACTACGTTGCCCCCCGCCAGGTAATGCGCTTCCAGGGCATCCGTGCTGATCGGAATCCCCGCCTTTACCGCCATGATCCGGCTGTCCACCACCACCACGGGATTCACCCGCCGCAGCCGCATTCCGATCAGGCTTGACAACCCCACGTACGCCCCGGAGAGCCATGACCGCAGCCACAGCGAGAAGAAATTTGCTAGAATCACAACAAAAATAAGCCCGGCCACAATACAGGCCACCAGCACAATTCCCATGAACATATTCATTGCGTTCACCCTTTCGATTGTTAACGCCTATTCCACAGCTTCAACGACCACGCGGCTCCCATGCACTTCCTTCACACGGACCCGCGCATCTTTATCGATAAACGTGCCATCCGACACCGCGTCCACCCGCCTCCCATTCACGTCAATGGTTCCGGCTGGCCGCAATTGCGTCGTAACCACGCCGATGGCCCCTATCAATGACGTATCCGTCACAACACTGACCCACCCCTCTTCCGGCTTCTGTGATGTCTCCAACAGCAGCCGTTTCCCGGCACGCGTCTTCGCCAAAACCAGGAAACCCGCCACCACACAAATCAAGGCCCCCGCGATTTCCACCCCGATAATAAGCGCAGCATAATCCGGATAATGCGAAATGCCCACCGCCGCGCTTGTCACTAGCGCAAGCGTCCCCATGACGCCACACACCGCGCCCGGCAGAAAAAACTCAGCCATGATGAACGCCAAGCCCACCAGAAAGAAAACTACCATCCATGTCATGCCGTGCCTTCCTCCCGTATCGATTCCAACAACGTGATTAACTGACTGATCTCCACCCGAATTCCCAACAGCACCTTGCTCTTGTCCGACGGATCCTTCGGGTCAGACTCCACAATCGTATCGAAGGTGTCCAGTATGCCATGCGCGGAGGGAAAAAGCCCCTTCGCATGCGTTAACAACTTATTATAGCGCTGCGCAAACGGAACGCAGGTATAATACCCCGCACCCTGCGAACTCACTATCTCCATCTCCTTCAGCAATTGCCGCAACATGTTAACCATCGTGCTTCGTGGATCCATATTCACATTTCCTGTCTAAAACCGGTTTCCGCTCGTTCTTAAGTACCTTGGGAACGTACTTGCTTAAAAAGCTTCGCTTTGAAATCAAACACACGTTTCAACTTTAAATCACAACCAAAGACGGCTCCTGACGCGCCATGACTCTCCCATAATGGTCAGAATAAATCAAATTGCCCAACAGCTACTTCCTCGCCTTTACCACATACCGGTTGCCATCCGCCTCAATAATCTCCACCGGCACGCCCGGCTCGATAAACTCTCCCCGCGTAACGATGTCGTAGGTCGTATCGCCGAATCGGCCCCGGCCTGCCGGACGCAACATCGTGCTGGCCACGCCTTTCAATCCCACCGCACTCCGCCGCTGATCCTCAGTTTGTACAATATAGCCCTGTTCCGGCTTTTGCGTGGTGGTGAGCACGACCCAATGGTAAAACGGCGTTTTCGGAAGCAGCCGCCAGGTGGCAATGAGAAACACGATAAACAAGGACACCCCCACCGCCATGGTTTTTCCCGCATCCGCCAGCCGGTCATAATCCCAGGAATATTCCGGTATCGGCACACGGGTCAGGGATAAATATAGCCCGGCGATCAGGCAGACCCCTCCCACTATGCCCACCGCACCAAAGGAAGGGATAAAAAAGATCTCCACAAACAACAGAACCAGCCCCACACCCACCAGCAACAGATCCACCCAGTCCGCAAGCCCAATCATCAAGTACGAGCCCAGCAATAACGCCAGGCAGGTAATGCCGATAATGCCCGGCGCGCCGAAACCCGGCGTTTTGAACTCAATATAAATTCCCGCTACCCCAATCATGAGCAGCAGCCCGGAGATCAACGGACTCGTCAGCCACGTGAAAAGCTTTTCCGACCACGTGCGCGCAACAGTCTCACGAGGAGCCTTTTCATAGCCGAAATGCGCCAGCACTTCATCCAGGGTAGATGCCTTAAGCGGGATCAACCCATACCGAAGTGCTTCATTGCTCGTCAGAGTTAATAATTCATCCGCAGCACACACCAACTCCGAACCATCCGGCAACATCCGGGGTTCTGCAGTATCATCGTCCGCCACCGGCACATTCTGGGGCAAAGGTTTCGCCTTGATAATTTCTTTCGCCACTTTTTCCGCCGCCTTCTTAATCGCCTCCTCCATCGGATCCAGACTCACTGGCAGACTAGGCGTTCCGTCCGGTGCGGCAGCCTGTTCAGGCGTTTCCACCTTGCTTATTTTGACGAAAGTATAACGGCCCTCCGAATCTTTTACCCCGTGGATTTCTATCCGGTCATCCACCATCGCCTCCCCCAAGAGCGGATCATGACCGTTTTCCTCCCCCAGCGCCCGGTATCGGGAACGAAGAAACGATTTCGTCTTCTCGTCCACGTCCTGCGGCACCTGCTCCATGCCCATCATAATCGGGGCCGACGCCCCGATATTCGTTCCCGGAGCCATCACAATATGCTTGCAGGAATAACTGATCAGTGCTCCCGCCGAGATCGCCCCCATCCCCTTGATATACGCAATCGTGGGACATCCCGCCCCCATAATCGTATTCGTAATGTCAATGGCAGAGTCCACCCGGCCACCCGGCGTGTCAATCTCAAATACCAGTGCCGTTGCACCCTGTGCCTCACGCACCGCCCGCTCCACCACCACCGCCATCGCATCATCCACCATCCAATCCAGCGGACACACCACCACCTTCCCCGCACCCGGCGCATCCTCCGGATTCACCGGCACGGCAACACACAGCAGAAACATCACCGGTAACATTCTCTTCAGTACAAGCATAGGCCTGAATACATCCTTTTTAATATTATACCTCTTCACTCACCGTTTTATTCTAGGCAGATTGCATCTCCCCGTCAATACACACTACTTACCCAAAAATCCACAAGGTCCACCACAACCAAAAATCCCCCCCTTCTCCACCCATAGTCCTTTATGTCCTTGTTGCCTATTCCCCCCCATCCCTCCCATTACTCCCATTCTTCCCATCCCCTTCACCAACAGGAACGCCCCGGGGTTGCACGGAGCGCTCCACCAGATCCAGATCGGAAGAGCGTCGTGTAGGGAAAGAGTGTACCATCCAGTGT
>ERZ795059.715-NODE-715-length-40550-cov-8.324460_pt1 | contig 40550 bp, 29 predicted proteins | sample MGYA00375143_ERZ795059 | MGnify/ENA primary metagenome ERZ795059 (study PRJEB30188, sample SAMN05720168) | activated sludge metagenome | isolation source: Anaerobic digester | place: USA | collected 2015-01-07 ... | reverse complement strand
ACACGACGCTCTTCCGATCTGTTTTGGGTACACCACAAGAAAAAGATGTTATACTATTCGGAGGAGAAAAAACACCACGCAGATATATCGGAGCGTACTTAACGGAAGACGAAAGATTCCTTGTGATTACAGCTTCCACCAGCACAAATGGAAATGAATTGTATGTTCAGGATTTAAAAGATCCGAAAGGCAAACTGGTTGCATTGGTTGATAACTTTGATAACAATCATTTTGTAATGGCCAATGAAGGAACACGCCTTCTGATTAATACGAACTTGAATGCGCCCAACACACGTGTTGTAGAGACAGACTTTTCAAATCCAACATCAGAGCATTGGAAGGATGTAATTCCCGAAACAGAAAATGTATTAAACACTTCAATGGTTGGTGGAAAAATATTTGCCGACTACCTGGTGGATGTAAAGACAGTCATAAAACAATTTGATACAAAAGGTAAACTGGAACGCGAAGTTGAACTGCCTGGGATAGGAACTGCCGGTGGCTTTGGTGGACGAATTGAGGATAAAGAAACGTACTACACGTTTACGTCTTTCACTTACCCATCCACGATTTTTAAATTTGATATAGCTTCTGGCAAATCAACCCTTTATGAAAAGCCAAAAGTAGATTTCATTCCAGAAGATTATGAGACCAAGCAAGTCTTCTACACGAGCAAAGACGGAACGATAGTGCCAATGTTTATCGTGCATAAAAAAGGACTTGAGTTAAATGGAAAGAACCCAACCATGCTATATGGATATGGTGGCTTTAATATCAGTCTTACCCCCGGATTTAGTACAGCACGCATTGTATGGTTAGAAAATGGTGGTGTGTTTGCTCAACCTAATCTTCGCGGTGGTGGTGAGTATGGTGAGAAGTGGCACGTAGCGGGAACAAAACTGCAGAAACAAAATGTGTTCGATGACTTCATCGCTGCTGCTGAATATTTGATAGCCGAGAAATATACATCAAGCGATTACCTCGCATTGTCTGGTGGATCGAATGGTGGGTTGTTAGTAGGAGCAACGATGACACAACGTCCTGAATTGGCGAAGGTGGCCTTCCCTGCAGTGGGTGTGATGGATATGCTTCGTTACAACAAGTTTACCGCGGGTGCGGGATGGGCATATGATTACGGGACAGCAGAAGATTCTAAAGAGATGTTTGAATATCTGAAAACATATTCACCTCTGCATGCCTTAAAGCCTGGGACAAAATATCCGGCCACAATGATAACAACGGGAGATCATGATGATCGTGTGGTCCCCGCTCACTCGTTTAAATTTGCCGCCACGTTACAAGCAAATCATGCTGGTACAAATCCAGTACTCATTCGCATTGAAACGGATGCAGGTCACGGTGCAGGTACACCGATTTCAAAAACGATTGAACAAGTAGCGGATCAATATTCTTTCGCGTGGTATAATATGGGCATCGTTCCTCCGGTAGCGAAGAAAGAGATGTAGTTAATTCAGCATTTAGAATGTAAGAGTTACCTGCCTGCCACCAGGCAGGGAATTTAGAATAGTTCAGCTTAAAATTTCAGAGACTCAAAAAGTATTGCCATCACTCAAAGCGATGACAATACTTTTTGATTATAACTTTATTTCATTCACTAACGCTTCACCTTTTTCGAATGCTTTCAGATTAGATAAGGTCGTCTTGGCAATTTGAGTTAATGCCTCGTGGGTAAAGAAGCCCTGGTGAGCCGTTATCAGCACATTCGGAAAACTTCCCAGTCTTGAGATAACATCGTCTTTAATTATATTTTCCGAGAGATCGCGGAAGAATAATTTTTCTTCCTGTTCATATACATCAATACCCAGTGAACCAATGATACCAGACTTAAGTCCATCGATCACCGCCTTTGTATCAATGAGTCCCCCGCGACTGGTATTGATCAGCATGACGCCTTTCTTCATCGTTTGAATAGAGTGATCGTTGATCAGGTATCGGGTGTGTTCGTTCAAAGGACAGTGAAGGGAAATGATATCCGATTGCTCGAATATTTCGTTAAGATCCACATACTGCACGCCTGTTTTAATCAAAGCATCATTCGGACGAACTTCATAAGCAAGAACCTTTGTTCCGAAGCCAAGCATGATGGAACAAAAAACCTGTCCGATGTTTCCGGTGCCAACCACACCAACCGTTTTGCCAAACAGATCAAACCCAAGAAGGCCATTGAGTGAAAAGTTTTGTTCGCGAACACGATTATACGCTTTATGTATTTTTCGATTCAACGTCATGATCATGGCGAGAGCATGTTCGGCAACAGCATGGGGTGAGTAGCTCGGGACTCGCACAACATGAATGTTATTATCCACAGCGGCTTGAATATCTACATTGTTGAAACCAGCACAGCGAAGCGCTATTATTTTTACTCCGCGTTGCGCCAATTGTTCAATTACGGGTCGGTTTACCTGGTCGTTTACAAAAACACAAACGGCATTGACATCCTGGAGCAGGTTAACCGTTTTTTCGTTCAGCGATGTTTCATAATAGTCAAGTGTATATCTGAAGGATGCATTATGTTCATCGAAGAATTTTTTATCGTAAAGCTGGGTGCTGAAGAAGGCGATTTTCATAAGCGAATTATTAACGGAACAATATACTATGTGCAAAACAAAAAAAGTCTGATCAAAATCATTCGATTTAGTGGTGCCACCGCTCAAAGCGGTGGCACCACTTCTAAACAAAACAAAAGAGCCCGATCATTTGACCGGGCTCTTCTATATTCTAAATTCTATATTCTTGCAATTAACTACCACAAGCCTCACAAGCATCTGGATTATCCAATGAGCACATCATATCCGCACGATTCTGATCGTAGTCCGGTAGATATTGAATGCTCTGTTGGTTTTCAGCAACTACAGTTTGAGCCATGGCTGCTTCTGCAAGTATTGCGGTTTCAGCTATTACTTCACCTTCAACACCAGCAACTTCTTTAACCGCTTCTTTATCCAATGTGAATTTAATCGCATCCGCTGCAGCAGTGGAACGCAAGTAATACATGCCGGTCTTCAATCCTTTCTTCCATGCGTAGAAGTGCATTGAAGTAAGCTTACCGAAATTCGGGTTCGTGATGTGAATGTTCAAACTTTGCGACTGGCAAATGAATGCACCACGGTCAGCTGACATGTCGATGATAGCCTTTTGAGAAATCTCCCAAACGGTTTTATACAAATCCTTAATGTTTTGTGGAATTTCAGCGATGTCTTGAACCGATCCGTTCGCACGGATTAATTTTTGACGCATATCATCATTCCATAATCCAAGTGCCATTAGATCACGCATCAGGAATTTATTGGCAATAATAAATTCGCCAGACAATGTTCTGCGTGAATAAATGTTTGATGTATATGGTTCGAAGCATTCGTTGTTTCCTAAAATCTGAGAAGTAGAAGCAGTTGGCATCGGAGCAAGCAACAAAGAGTTACGCACACCATGTTGTTTCACTTCACGCTTCAGATTTTCCCAATCCCAGCGACCTGAGCTTGGTGTTACATTCCACATATCGAATTGGAAAATACCTTTCGATACAGGTGAGCCTTTGAAGGTCTCGTATGGACCGTGTTCTTTTGCTTGCTCCATAGAAGACTCCATGGCAGCAAAATAGATCGTCTCAAAAATATCCGTGTTCAAACCGCGCGCTTCCGGAGAATCGAATGGCATGCGCAACATGATGAACGCATCGGCCAAACCTTGCACACCAATCCCGATAGGACGGTGACGCATGTTTGAGGTACGCGCCTCTTCAACCGGATAATAATTGATATCAATTACCTTATTCAGGTTGCGTGTAATCACTTTCGTGATTTCATATAAACGCTGATGATCAAACTTGCCATCTTCCGTTACAAACTTTGGAAGGGCAATAGAAGCTAAATTACAAACCGCAATCTCTTCAGAGGAAGTGTATTCCATAATCTCCGTACACAAGTTACTTGACTTGATGGTACCCAGATTTTTCTGATTTGATTTTTTGTTTGCTGCGTCTTTATAAAGAATATAAGGTGTTCCGGTTTCGATTTGTGATTCCAGAATTTCAAACCACAAGTCTTGAGCCTTTATTTGTTTTCTGGCTTTGCCATCTTTCTCATACTTCTCATACAAGCGTTCGAACTCTTCGCCATAGCAATCTGCTAATCCTGGACACTCATGCGGACAGAAGAGCGACCATGTATCATTGTTCTCTACACGTTGCATGAACAAATCCGGAAGCCACATTGCATAGAAAAGATCGCGTGCACGCATTTCTTCTTTGCCGTGATTTTTCTTCAGGTCAAGGAATTCGAAAATATCAGCATGCCAAGGCTCAAGGTAAATCGCAAAGCTGCCTTTACGTTTTCCACCACCTTGATCAACGTAGCGAGCGGTCATGTCGAAGTTTCTCAACATTGGCACGATGCCGTTTGATGTTCCGCCTGTTCCTTTGATGTAAGAACCTTTCGCGCGAACATTATGAATGCTCAATCCAATACCACCAGCTGATTGAGAAATCTTTGCGCAATTCTTTAACGTATCATAGATACCATCGATGCTATCATCTTTCATCGTCAGCAAGAAGCAAGATGAAAGTTGTGGGCGTGGTGTACCTGCGTTGAATAAAGTAGGAGTAGCATGAGTAAACCACTTCTCTGACATCAGATTGTATGATTCGATAGCGGCTGCAATATCTTCTCCATGAATACCAACAGCAACACGCATGATCAAGTGTTGAGGACGCTCAACCACTTTGCCATCGACCTTCATTAAGTATGAACGTTCGAGCGTTTTGAAACCAAAGTAGTCGTATGCAAAATCACGATCGTAGAGAATTGCTTCGTCTAACTCAGCCGCGTGATCTTTTATTACCTTCCAGGTTTCTTTTGAAATCAATGGAGCATTTTGTCCAGTTTTCGGATCCACATAGGTGTAGAGTCTTTTCATCGTGTTTGAAAAAGACTTACTTGTTACTTTGTGGAGGTTTGAAATCGCGATACGCGCAGCAAGCTTGGCAAAGTCCGGATGACGAGTCGTCATAGTCGCGGCAATCTCTGCAGCAAGATTATCAAGTTCTAAGGTCGTGACACCATCGTAGAGACCATTGATTACCTTCATGGCAACTTCTACAGGATTGATGTGTTTGGGATCCAGACCGTAACATAGCTTTTCAATTCGAGCGGTGATCTTGTCGAATTTCACGGACTCACGGTGCCCGTCACGTTTAATTACCAGCATGTCTTGATTAGGGGTTGTTAATAGTTTAAAAAGTAATTCAATGTAATTAAAAATCTTCGTTGAGTGAAAACTTCGGACCAGTTTCTTTTTCTGTACTGTTCATCACTCCTGCTTTTTGATATTCGGCTACGCGCTTCTCAAAAAAGTTAGTCTTGCCTCTCAATGAAATCATTTCCATGAAGTCGAAAGGGTTGGTCGCATTATAAACCTTTTGACCGATCAATTCATTCAGCAAACGATCCGCAACAAACTCGATGTACTGACGCATTTGCTCTGCATTCATACCAATTAAGTTTACTGGCAACGCATCGGTAACAAATTCTTTTTCTATTTCTACCGCATCTTTAATAATGCCAATCACGGTTTCGTCTGATAATTTATTGACAACGTGATCTGTATAAAGATGACAAGCAAAATCACAGTGCAAACCTTCATCACGGGAAATCAATTCGTTCGAGAAACTTAAGCCTGGCATAAGTCCACGTTTCTTCAACCAAAAGATAGAACAGAATGAACCCGAGAAGAAAATACCTTCTACTGCTGCGAAGGCAATCAATCTTTCCTGGAAGCTACCTTTGTCGATCCACCGTAAAGCCCAGTCTGCTTTTTTCTTCACACAATCCATGGTTTCGATGCCGTGAAAAAGTTTATCCTTTTCTTTTGGATCTTTCACGTAGGTGTCGATCAATAAAGAATAGGTTTCGGAGTGAATGTTTTCAATGGCGATTTGAAAGCCATAAAAGAATTTAGCCTCTGTGTATTGTACTTCGCTTACAAAGTGTTCTGCTAAGTTTTCGTTTACAATACCATCGCTCGCTGCGAAGAAGGCCAACACATGAGTAATGAAATGGCGTTCACCATCATTTAAGTTAACCCAATCGCGAAGATCCTGACTCAGGTCTATTTCCTCAGCGGTCCAAAAACTAGCTTCTGCCTGTTTATAGAACTTCCAGATGTTGTGTTGTTTGATGGGGAAGAGAACGAAGCGGTCTTTGTTCTCAATGAGGATCGGTTCTTCGCGCAATTTGTCACTCATGCATTTAAGAGTTTTTAGGGTTTTCCAAAATATTACAAAGGGAGCCAGCCAATGCTAACACCCGTTAAGTCTTAATCAATAATAAAATCTTGTTTGCTTGTGGAAGTAGACTGGATGGCCTACCATGATCAGCGTCAAGCCTACAAATGAAACACTACGAATCTACAAATCAAAACTGCGTTTTTAGCCCAATTTAAACGATTGTGGAAATCGTGTTGATACTTTGTGGAAGGATAACTTCCTGTTAAATAATGGCTTAAAGCCTTATCGTTCGCAGTCTTTTTTAACCTGTTTGTGATGAAAGAAAATTGAAAAAATATTTTCAGGTGACTTGATAGTTACTTCACAGCAATAGATTTCACTATTTATAATAGCTTTGAGCTTAAATTATAGCAAGTCAGGGTTAATTTTGTGTCAAATCAATTGATCTATGCTGTTTTTTTAACCATTACCATCCTGTTTTGGGTCCAAGTTCATTCCAATATGACCCAGTCTATCCTCACTGTTGATTACGTGATCGTCCACTCTTTCTCCACTCTCTGTCCAGTCTTTATCCACTCTTCACCTTAAGACGAGCCTTACAATAGACTTAATCGAGGCGATCGGTGGGGAGGTCATAATCAAAACAAAACTCAGCAAGTACCTTATTGGATCGGAAAACGATTATTTTTGCCTGATTGATACGATTTGGAGTAAGCAACTCCAAAATATTTGGAAGCCATTCTCTGATTTCTGGATTCTTTTTCTACCTTTGCAATCCAATTTTTAAAAAGCTATGTACGCTATAGTAGACATCGCAGGTAAACAGTTCAAAGTGGCTAAAGATCAATATATCTATGCCCCCAAGTTAGATGGAGAAAACGGTTCAGCAGTAAGCTTCGATCAGGTTCTTCTAGTTGACAATGGAGGAAGCATAGAAATTGGCGCCCCTACTGTACAAGGTGTAAAAGTATCTGGAAAGATATTAGAACACGTGAAGGGTAACAAGGTTATCATCTTCAAAAAGAAAAGACGCAAAGGCTATGCTGTAAAGAATGGCCACCGTCAACAATACACAAAAGTTCAGATTGAGAGCATTGGTTAATTCCATACTTGGACTGACTAAAATTAATTCATCACGAATAACGATATTCAACCATGGCACATAAGAAAGGCGAAGGTAAAGTAAAGAACGGCCGCGAATCCGAAAGCAAACGATTAGGTATTAAGGTTTTTGGAGGTCAAAAAGTAGTAGCAGGAAACATCATCGTTCGCCAACGCGGCACGAAGCATCACCCGGGTAAAAACGTTGGTATTGGTAAAGACCATACTTTGTTTGCACTTACTAACGGTGTTGTTGTTTTCAAAAGAAAGAGAGAAGACAAATCTTTTGTTTCGGTTGAGCAGGTTGCAGCAGAAGCTTAATTGTACATAATCATTTGAAAAAGGCTACCTTAAAAGGTGGCCTTTTTTGTTTTTGACCAAATTTGAAACCATTAGGATGTGGCGCGTTGTTGAGATGATTGAAATATTTTGCGATTAGAAACAGACGACCCAAAGGGATTGATAAATGACACTCTACATCAAGAATATGGTTTGCCATCGTTGTATCTTGGTGGTCAGTAATGAACTAGAGGAGCTTGGTTTGCACCCCAAGAAGGTATCATTGGGTGAAGTTGTTTTAACGGAGGATCATCTTTCTGAGGACATCCTTCATCGACTTGATAGTTCATTAGTTCATCTTGGTTTTGAACGAATGGAGGATCGGAAAGCGCGATTGATTGAATCCATTAAAAGTAAAGTGATTAATATGATTCATCATACCAACGAGATGGATCGAAAATTTAACTGGTCAACACTTTTAGCAGAGGCTTTAAACCACGACTACAATTACTTAAGCTCTTTATTTTCTTCTGTTGAAGGTATCACGCTAGAGCAGTACATTATCCGCCAAAAAATTGAACGGGTAAAAGAGTTGTTGTTTTATGATGAGTTAACCCTCAGTGAAATAGCGGATAAGCTGGGATATAGCAGCGTTGCTCATTTATCAAGTCAGTTCAAAAAAGTTACCGGACTCACACCGTCTCAACTGAAGAAATCGAGATCAATCGAGCAGAGTCGAAAACCAATTGATTCCGTATCGTGAAAATTCTATAACTCTTTCCTTTTATTATGTAAGCACCAATCAGGTGCTTTACTCGTTCTTTATAGTAGAAATCAATCAATATGACTACTACTATGATTCATACTGAAAGTACAGTAAAACAAACCTTTCCTGTTTTAGAAATGAGTTGTGCTGCATGTGCTGTTAGCGTAGAGTCTATACTAAAGTCAACAGCCGGAGTGAAAGATGCAGGAGTAAATTTTGCCAACCAGTCCGCGTGGGTTGAATACGATGAAAAAAACACAAAGCCCATCGATCTCCAAAGTGCAGTTCGTTCTATTGGTTATGATCTGGTTGTAGATGTAGAAGATCCACAAGCGATAAAAGAAGCATCACAACAAAAATTTTATGAGGAAGTAAAAATGAGAGCCATTTGGTCTTCCATTCTTTCTGTTCCGGTTGTTCTGCTTGGCATGTTCTTTATGGATTTTCCCTATGGCAATTATCTATCCTTCATTTTAACAGCACCTGTTGTTTTTTATTTCGGAAGAACCTTTTTCATCAATGCCTTTAAGCAAGCCAAACAGGGCATGGCAAACATGGATACTTTGGTGGCGCTTTCAACTGGTATAGCTTTTTTGTTTAGTGCCTTCAATACATGGTTTCCTGAGTTCTGGCATGTAAGGGGTATTCACCCGCATGTATATTATGAAGCAGCTGCGGTGGTTATTGCTTTCATTTCTCTGGGTAAGTTGCTCGAAGAAAGAGCAAAATCAAAAACCTCATCGGCTATTAAAAAATTAATGGGACTGCAACCGAAAACGGTGCGCGCTATCGTTGGAGGTATTGAACAAGAACTTCCGATTGCCTCCATTCATGTAGGATATACTCTTGTTGTTCACCCAGGAGAACGAATTCCTGTTGATGGAATTGTCTCCTCTGGATCATCCTTTGTTGATGAGAGTATGATTACAGGAGAGCCAATTCCTGTTGAAAAAAAATCGGGAGAAAAAGTATTTGCCGGAACAATCAATCAAAAAGGAAGCTTTCAGTTTGAGGCGGAGAAAGTAGGAAGCGACACTATCCTGGCGCACATTATTAAAATGGTGCAGGAAGCACAAGGAAGTAAAGCTCCTGTTCAAAAACTTGTTGATAAAATTGCGGGCGTCTTTGTTCCTATCGTTATGAGTATTTCTATTTTAACATTCATTATCTGGATGATTGTTGGTGGCGAGAATGCATTCACGCATGCACTCCTTACTTCTGTTACTGTTCTTGTTATTGCTTGTCCGTGCGCACTCGGTTTAGCAACACCAACCGCTATTATGGTCGGTGTTGGCAAAGGTGCTGAGCATAATATTTTAATAAAAGATGCCGGAAGTCTTGAGCTCGCACATAAAGTAAATGTCGTTATTCTTGACAAGACCGGAACCATTTCAGAAGGCAGGCCTGTGGTAACGGATATGATCTGGAGTACGGATGAGAATAATAATTTACTTGAAAATATTCTCTATGCAATAGAGTCACAGTCCGAACATCCTTTGGCTGAAGCAGTAGTGAACAAACTGAAAGAAAAAAATATTCAGAGAATTGCCCTGGAGAAATTTGAAAGCATCACCGGAAAAGGTGTGATGGCTTTTTTTGATGGTAAAGCTTTTTATGTGGGAAATAAAAAATGGATGGATGAGAATAATCTCATTTTCCCAAATCACCTGGAAGAGAATACCATTCGCTTACAATTAGAAGCAAAGACGGTTGTTTATTTTGGCGATGATAAAAATGTTTTGGCCATCATTTCAATTGCCGATAAAATTAAGGCAACATCGAAAGCTGCGATTGAATTACTGCAAAGTAAAGGCATAGATGTTTACATGCTCACAGGCGATAATGAAAATACAGCCAGTGCAGTTGCCAAACAAGTTGGGCTTCTTCATTATAAGGCCGGAGTGCTACCGGCAGACAAAGCAGATTTTATAAAGGGACTTCAGCATGAGGGAAAGGTTGTGGCTATGGTGGGTGATGGTATCAACGATTCGCAAGCATTAGCGCAAGCAGATGTGAGCATTGCTATGGGAAAAGGTTCTGATATTGCGATTGACGTGGCAAAGATGACTTTGATTACCTCCGATCTCCAATTGATTCCGAAAGCATTGAATCTCTCTTCAAAAACAGTGAAGACGATTCATCAGAATTTATTCTGGGCGTTTATTTACAATGTGATTGGGATACCTCTTGCTGCGGGAATATTATTTCCTATCAACGGTTTCTTACTCAATCCGATGATAGCCGGTGCTGCTATGGCATTGAGTTCGGTAAGCGTGGTAGGGAATAGCTTGCGATTGAAGGTGGCTAGAATTTAGACATAAGACATTAGATGTCAGACTTTAAAAAACAGAAATTGATTTAGTATGGAAACAACAAAATTTAGAACCAATATCAAGTGTGATGCTTGCATTGCAAAAGTAACACCTGTATTAAATGAAACGGTAGGAGTTAATAACTGGCAAATGGATATTACAAATCCTGCCAAGGTGCTTACTGTAGAAGGAAAAATCGAAGAAAAAAAAATGAAAGAGGCGTTGGAGAAGGTGGGGTATAAAGCAGAACGGATTTAGAAAAATCGCGAACAGATTTTTCCTGATCGTTTAAGTGCATTGTACGAGCTGCACAAACAATCGATCCAACATTTCATTCGCATCGGCACACAAGCCCGGATGTACTTTTGAAGTTTGTAAGATTGTGCTGCGGGATGCTGTGAGCCAGCGAAAACGTTCAGCCAACGATAATTTTCCTATTGTTCCTCCTTTAGGACCGCCTTCACAAATGAGTTCAAATGAATGAATGTATTTTTTCAGATTAGCAATTTCTACATCATTGGACAATGCCAAAAGTCTTTCTTCATTCAGCTCGATACGTGCCTGAAGAAATTTTTGTTTAGCACAGAGTAGGATCACACCCACGTTGAGAAACTCTTCGCGCTCAACTTTTGGCACTACCCGTATCACTGCGTATTCAAACAATTGATTCTCTTGCATGTTGCGCTTCGTTTACAAAAAAATCGGAGTTACTAATTCGGGTATTCAGAAAATGCGCATAGGCATTTCTGTTTTCTTCGCTGGATTCAAATGCACTGTCCTTTAACCATTCTTCAGGAATTAAGGATACGATCGAATCAATACACTCGGGTGTTAATGCAGAATGAAAATCTTTATCTACCTGATGTAGCTGACTTGCTACAGTTAACAACACATGATCTTTTATTTTCGGAAAGGATCTCTGCGGTTGTTGCCAATCTTGCCAGGTGTGATGAAAATAAAGTGATGCACCGTGATCGATAAGCCAAAGTTCTTTATTCCACCACAACATATTGGTATTGCGTGCTGTGCGATCTACATTAAGCAACAACGCATCAAGCCAGACAATCTTTGAAGCTAATTCAGCATCTATCTTTGTTGCAAGCGGATCGAAGGTAATGGCTCCGGATAAATAATGTAATCCAAGATTAAGACCAACACTGGCTTTGAGTAAGTCCTGAATTTCTTCATCACCTTCTATTCTGCCAAAGGCGATATCGAGGTTAGCAAAAACAATTTCAGGAACCCGAAGACCTAGTGTACGGGCAATCTCACCACCAATCAATTCGGCAATAAGCGCTTTGCTTCCTTGTCCTGCCCCATGAAATTTTAGTACATATAAAAACTGATCATCCGCCTCTATGATGGCAGGTAACGACCCTCCTTCGCGCAACGGTGTGACATACCGTGTTACATTTACTGTGCGAAGAGATGGTTTGGACTCGATCATATTTATTGTAGCGCTGACATGAAGGCAATCATAAAAGTACAATTACCAATCAAAATACTCATCCTTCTCTAGCTCTAATTCCTTTTTCTTCTTCGTGCCTTTGTTTTTAAAGGCATCCTTTAATTCCTGAACTTCATTTTTAAGACCATCTGCAATTTTTTTCTTCACGGCCTCCGTGTCATATTGAACTTTGTAGTCGTCAGTTGTGCCGGTAATCTTTAGGTAAATTTTTGCTTGACCGCCTTCTTCTTCCAACGCAGCTTGTGCTTCTTGTGGATCGATATTCTTTCTACTCCGCAGTGGTGCTACGATGCGGTAATCAATGTGCTGATCGAATGTGTGCGTGCCGCTTACTTTAAGCGCGGTTACATTTGTCAGTATTTGCATTTGTGGAATGTAAACGGTTTTGTTTTCAATATGAATATCATTCTTCAAATCAGAGAAGCGCAGTTTGCTTAAGCCCTCATCATCTAAATACTTATTCAGTTTTTGCATCGGCTCGAAATTATTCAACTCTCCATTTTTAATGGTGACACTAATATCGCCAATGAGCGTTTCCGGAAACAGAGTAAGATTCGGACGCAACACCATTTCCAGATTAACATCAGCGAAAGCTTTTCCTTTCAGATGACGATCCTCGATAAAATCCTGATCAAAATTTCGGAACACATAAAAGATACTGTCAATGTGAATGCTGTTGAGTTTGAATGTGCTCACCACATCAATGGCTTTCGGATTGTTGGCATCTACAATTCCGGAAAACACCATGTCTCCACCCATGGACTTAAAGGTAATTTTTCTTGACACCGCCATTTGACCCTTCACCAATAGATCTCCCTTAAGTTGTTCGGCATGAAAGCGTTTGTAGCGCAAAGCTTTTACATCGCAGTTAAAATTCAGATTGATGTTCTTCGAAATTTTAAATTCATATTCTTGGGTTTTCCCCGATGAGGGTTTCCCAAAGGCAAGAGCAAAGAGTTGATCGACATCCAGGAAGTTTGATTTCAAATCGGTTTCAATGCCGATGGGTTGATTTTCAAAAAGTAAAAAGGTAATTACGTTTTTAAAGAATCCATTCAATACAAAATCGCTGTTGCCCAAGCTACCGGTCACATTGCTTAATGCCAGATCGTTGTTGTTAAATTGTAGATTTCCCGTAAGGCTCTTTAACGGTACCTTGTCTTCACCGTAAATGAGATTGATATTTTGTAAATCAATGGTGCCTGTGGTGGTTACGCGTTGTGCCGTTGCTTTCTTTTTTAGCAGACCAATCTCTCCTTCAAAAGAAATATCGGCTAACAATGTTCCCGATAAATCACTTACATTCTCAATGGGATAAAAGCTCATTACGGCAGCAGCATCTAATCGTCCTTTAAAATCGCAGATAACATTAGGGTTTTCAAAATTGTTCAGAATGAAGTTGGCTGTGAATCGTTCGTCATTCAATTCACCTTTTATGTCTTTGAGAATTAGTGTTGCTTTCGAAGGATCCATTACCTCGGGACTGGCAAACGAGCCGCGTAAGCTTGCCTCTTCCATTCGTGTTTTGTATTCGGGGTGAAAGATGGTTGCTTCGTTGAATCCAAAATCCACTGAAAGCGATGGACTTTTTTTGTCGCTGATTTCTCCTTTTAATTTCGCTGTAAAATATACATCACCTTTACTTTGATATTTCTCAACGCGGTCAGAAACGGATTCGGGAAAAAGAGAAAGTAAGGTTTGGATGTCAGCATCTTTTCCTTTTGTTGTGAGATCGATCAGACTCTTTTCTTTCCAACCGTAGTTTCCCTGTACATCGAATACAGCATTCTTTAATTCCAGTGTTGAGGGTTTGATGTTGACCGAGCGTTTCACATCATCATAAACCAACCTACTTTTTATTTGAAAAGACTTGTCAGTGAAGAACAAGTTTTGATTGACGCTTATTTTTGTGGTGGTGAGTTCACCTTCAGCATCAATCGCATACAAATCGTTTTCAGATACAATGGAGGCCAACAGCTCTTTACTATTGAAAACAAAATCCTGTTCGGCTTTACGATCAACATAATTCACCTTTGTATTGGTGAGCCTTACTTTTTGAAGTTCGAAACGAATAGATGGACTCTTATCCTTTGTGTCTTTCTTCTTGGTGACATCATAATTGGTAACACCTTTGTCGTTTAACTTTAAGTTGGTTTCGCTATCAACAATCTTGAGTCCTTTAATCGTGTAGGAACCACCCCATGCTTCTATTGCATTGAGCTGAAATGAAACAGACTTCGCGGTGAGTAACGGATAATTTCCCGGATGACTATCTTCAACATAAACATCCGTAAGAACAATAGAGAGCTGTGGAAACTGACTGAAGATAGAGACATCAAATTTCCCGATTTTAACCGGAGTATTGATGTTCTTATTGGCTTCACGAATAAATTGACTGATGATCTTATCCTTAAACAAGAAGACAGACCCCACCAATGAGATAAAAACCACGGCCACTGCCAGAAGCAGGTAGAGTAATACTTTTCGTAGTGTCTTCAAGATTAAAAAATGGTTGTGCAAAAGTACAAGACTAAAGGCAAACTATATAGAGGCAGACTCAAGAGTTGTGCCATCGCTTAGAACGATGGTATGAGTAAATAATATATTCCATACCTTTATAATGGTGCGAGATAACTTCAAGCGCCCCACCCGAAGTCTAAGTTTGTCTTAACTTCCATTGGCCGGCCGGGGTTACTGGGTCGTTTTTTTTTATGTCTTTGCTGCACTCAAGGCAATGGTACTTTCAATTGGTCTAGAATTTTAGCTTTCTATAAGCTTTTTAATGGATTAGGAGAGCCAAACATTGAAGCAACACAACATGAGCTTGCGCGATGTGTATTGTTTGCTCGAGCAGCCCGGCAAAAACCCAATAAAAGATTTACATGCAGCTTTAGACAAAGCGGTAATGGAAGCGGATGGCTTCGATGAGAAAAAAGATGTGCTGAGTCAGTTGTTGGAATTAAATCTTTCAGTTTCTGTCAGGGAAGAGAAGAAAGAAAATGTGCAAGCTCCGGGATGGCCAGAGCAGATTAAAGGCAAAGCGAAATTTATTACGGATGATTGTGTGAAGTTTGAGGGGTAATTAAAAATCAGAACAGATTGTATTTCTTTTTCACTCTAACCGAAATGGTTCGCGTCTCTTTTATTTTTGCTTTAGCATCTTAATGTCATCGGGTTTCAATTCGCCCATCAGCATACCGGCATCAGCCGCCAGCATTTTTAATATGGTGTCGTATTCTTTTTCGAAGATTTTACTGCAATCTACAAACGAATCGTGGTCGAGATATTCTCTTCCCGCTGCTTCCAGTTTTATGTGAAGATTCTTTAACTCTGCTGATTGAAATACATTCGGATTGATTTCTGTGTTAATGTAGATGGTGCCCAGTGCGAGTTTGTCAGCGCTTAATCCGATAACAATAAATCGCTTAATCTTTGGAGGCGTGGTGTCTGTAACGAGCGCGCGAAGTACTGAACCTACTTTGAGGTTTTGACTGGCAAATTGTTTTTTGAATTCTTCAGGAAACTGATCACCCAATGGAGGAGACATGGGTAAGCGCTTTTTGATTTTCCAATATCTCCTGAATGTATTGAATCATGCCTTGCTGCGCTCCTCCCACTCGTGCCATGTCTAACAATGACATGGTATCATTAGCATCTGCCTTTTTCCATGCATCGTCATGCGATTTTTCGCTTAATGATGAAAACGAAAGCGATTTGTTCTCTTGAATAGATTCTGAAAGGCATTCAATTTCCGTCTCAGCAAATAATTCTAAATCCACTTCTCCTACCGGTAAAATAGTGTGATTATCCCTTACCTCAATTAATTTCTTTTCAAATTGGGTATCTACTTGAAAAGCCAGCTCATTTCGAATAGCTTTTAGAATATCGTAAATCTTGGAAGGTACCGGGCCATTTTTCATGGCAATAAAACTGTCGCTCACAATAGAGGCGCCATATTTCGCCAGGTGCTTTTGTTCTGCGAAATATAAAATCTTGAAGACTTTGTGAAAATCGGCTTTCCCCAAATCCCTTACGATGTAAAGAATGGCATTAAGTGCTTTTTCACGATCAAACATAGATAAATTGCTTATTGAAAGATATTAACAATTAGAGCCAACAACAAAGTTCTGCACATCAATAAAAAGAAAGGCCACCTTTTGGGTGGCCTTTGTGGGAGCTGAGGGGTTCGAACCCCCGACCCTCCCGCCTAACGGGCGGGATGCTCTTAACCATCAATCATTTTTTCAATTCTTTTTTTGCTTTTCCAGAGTTTTACTTCGCGCTCTCTTTTGTATGCAATTTCTTTTGAATTGTATGATTCGGTATAGACTATCTTCCAATCTTTAAACTTTCCGGTAAAGCCATCATGGTTGGAGAGATGTTTTCGAAGGCGTTCTTCAATTTGCTCTGTGGTGTGACCGATATAGTACTTATCGGCACTTTTAGAAAATAGAATGTAAAATGTTGCTAACATGATTAAAAGAAAATAGGCCTTAGAACTTCTAAGACCTATTTTTCTGTGGGAGCTGAGGGGTTCGAACCCCCGACCCTCTGCTTGTAAGGCAGATGCTCTGAACCAGCTGAGCTAAGCTCCCAATACCCTAATTTTTACTTTTTCACCGACTCTCCCGCCTTAATGCGGGATGCTCTGAACCAGCTGAGCTAAGCTCCCTTTGTAAAGGACTGCAAATGTAAGAGAGATTTTTATTTGTGCAAAAAACTTTCTCTCCGGGCCTGAATTTTTGTCCTTAATTCATTCAATTGGCCTAATCATAATGCTTCTCGTGGCTCCAAACATCTTTTACTTCATGTTTGAGCCCTCTGCAAACAAAAATATTCATCTTATTCTCGTAGGGCATACAATGCTCGCAGTTCGAAACGCCAGCCAACGCTACTGATTCAAAGTCATTTTTATGATCGTCAAGATCGCCACCCATAATAATGAGCACTTCACCATTATAATCTCTTGGCCCCCAAATCCAATAGTTATTGTGAGTACCGATTGATTTTGGCAATCCATATTCCGGACCGAAAAAGTCAATAGCTCCGCATCTTCCATAATTAGAAGCGATGATAGCACACTTCTTTTTGTCATCTTCTGAGAGCGAGTTGTAGATAGAGGCAACATCTTTTGCTTTTTCTTTCCAACCAAACATATCAGCATAGAATTGAGGAAGATCGGAAAGTTCTTTTCCTTCGTTTGAACTCGGCTCTTCACCCAGGGCTTTTGCATAACGAATGTATCCTTCAACGGATAGAACGGGCAGCACCATCGGTATTAAAATAATGCTGGTGATCAACAATATCATCGCGTAAGCATATTTGATCCAGGCAACTGAACGACTTGTTAATTTTTGTTCCACCAATACTCCGGCTGCTGCAAACAAACTGGCATACGCTGGCATGAGGTATTCTGCTTTACTTGTTCCGTTCAGAATAAGAATCGTAAAAGCCGTAACATAAATCCAGGCAACGATTCTATATTTTTTTAGCGGAGCATAAAAAAATAATCCAAGAAGGCCACTCATCCATAACGGTGCAGCGATTGGATTGAGATAGAACAATTGATCCTTAATAAAGGTAGCGGCATTAAGGCCAGAATACTTATCGGATGAAGCATTGTGAATGAATTCAAGGTGAGCCATGTCGTGAGTAACATTCCAGACCACGTAAGGAAGAAATAAAATCACGCCTATGCTTGCCGCGATATACGGCCAACGCGTAATCAGCCATTGGCGATTGGTAAAGAGTATGCCAACAAAAAGTCCTGCACCGAAAAACAACACACTTATTTTATTGAGTAAGCCAATGCCCAATACAATGCCTAATGCGATCCACAGCGATTGATTTTTTGTATTGATGATTCTAAGAATAAGATAAACGGATAAAGTCCATATAAATACATCGATCGAATTCATAGAATAAATGGAGCCTATTCCCAAAAGAATGGGTGCAAGCGCAATGGCAATACCAGCAATGAAGATGGCGAATACCTTACCTCCCATTTCTTTCACCATCAATCCGGCAACCACAATAGTTCCGGTATGCATCAATGTTGGAACGATGCGAATGGCGGTGAGACTATCACCGAACAACAACCGACTTAGTTTCAATAAGTATAATGAAAAGGGCGGCTGATCAACATATCCAAAAGCAAGGTGATCGCTGCAGGTGATGTAATACAACTCATCACGGAAGAATCCATACGCTCCGGTTAAGTTTGTGATGAGGTGTAACAAGAAACATCCTAAAGCAATTGAGAACAAGGTAATTTTTTCTGTCCGCGTAAAAGTTGATGCCATGATTTTTATTTCAACAAGTGTATGTGTACTTCAAAATTATGAAAAGAAAACAACAGGTATCAGACGATTAAGGTGCAGCAGAATTACCAAAAGGGATTGAATAATTTTATTTCAGTTTTAATATGGAGAAGGACTAATGCTCGTCCAACCCCCATCGATTATTAGCGTTTGTCCTGTGATGTGTCCGGCTTCAGGAGAAACCAAAAACAATGCAGCATGTGCAATGTCATGAATGGAAGCGGGCTTGCCTATTGGTGTAATGCGCGACCAAACCGTTTTGTATTCCGGATCGTGCGCAGTACGCTCTGTCATTGTAGCGCCTGGCGCGATTGCATTTACCGTGATTTGATATGGAGATAGTTCCAAGACGAGCGTCTTCGCCAACATTTCAAGGGCTGCTTTGCTCATGCCATATGCTGCTAAATTTTTATGGGCCTGATGGCCCGTAACAGAAGACATGAATAAAATTCTTCCTCCATTTTTCTGTTCTCTCATTTGTATCGAAGCCGCTTGTGCGAGGAAGAAGCTGCCTCGAAGATTTACGTTCATTACCTGATCAAAATCTTCAGGCTTGTAATCAAAGAAATCTCCGAATAAGGTAATGCCCGCATTCGCGATAACAATATCGACCCGACCAAATTGTTTTACAGTTTCGTCCACCATTTCCTGAATGAAAGAAACATCGGAAGCATTGCCGGCAAATGGAATGCAAATGCCTTTTTCTTTTTGAATGGATTGAGCCGCTTCTTCCGCTAATGAGATTTCAATATCATTCAGCACTACCTTCGCTCCCTGTGCTGCAAGCTGTCTGCAAATTTCAAGTCCAATACCTTGCCCTGCTCCGGTTACAATAGCCACTTTGTTTTGAAACGTTTTCATAATTTGAATACCTCAAGTTCACAGATAACATGAAAATATAAGTAAAATTTTGATCGATGTTCCGCTACTCTCTTAACTTTATACCAACAACTATAAGAGGTCGACCTAACCATTGAACCTTGAACCTGAAACCTTGAACTGAAACTTATGAATCCCATCTTCAAGAAATTAAACTATAAAGATCAAAAGCAAATCCATATTCTTCAGGCACCAGCAAGTTTTAAGAAAGACATGGATGAAATGAAACAGCTTGCTACTCTTAAAACAACATTAACAGACGCAAAGCAAATTGAATTTCTATTGGTCTTTGCAACGAAACAAAAAGAGGTTGATGAAATAGCAAAGAAAATTTCTACACTAATGATTGACGATGGCGTGGTTTGGTTTGTGTACCCGAAAGGAACTTCAAAAAAATATACCTGCGAATTTAATCGCGACAATGGTTGGGCTGAATTAGGAAAGGCTGGCTATGAACCGGTGCGTGCCGTAGCGATAGATGAAGATTGGAGTGCATTGCGTTTTCGAAATCCTGAACACATTAAAAAGATGACGCGTAGTTTTGCAATGACTAAAGTTGGTAAGAAAAAAGTTGCTGCAAGTAAAAAGTAGGTATCTGAGTATCACCATCAGATTATCCGTTGTGGTAAGTTTATGCAAACCTTACTGTTTAGGTTTTTCCTCAACAATTAACCTTTTCCGCTCTTTAATAAATTCATAATTGGGGGATAGAATGTCTATTAAAACTCCCCTATGGTATGGGATTTTTTCACAATGGCTTTAGGCTAATTTGTGTTAGCTATTTCTCATTATAACTAAACCCAAAAAATTATGAAAAAAACTTTACTGTTTTTATTTCTCATGGTGCTCTTTATACCCTTGGTAAGAGCACAAGATCGAACTGTTACCGGAAGGGTAACTGCTTCAGAAGACGGAACATCTTTACCGGGAGTTAACGTGATTCTAAAAGGCACAAGCAATGGTGCAGTTACTGATGCTGAAGGAAATTACACGCTTACCATTCCTGCTAGTGGTGGAAGTCTGGTGTTTTCATTCATTGGTCTTCAAACAACAGAGATTCCAATTGGAGATCGAACAGTTGTTGATGTATCGCTTGGTCTCGATGTCACTCAGCTTTCTGAAGTGGTTGTAACGGGTGTGGGTGTTGCTACCGATAAAAGAAGATTAGCAATATCCGTTGAATCACTTTCGGGTGATAAATTACCGGTCTTACCTTCAGCCTCTATTGATCAGGCATTGGTTGGAAAAATTGCCGGAGCACAAATCATGTCAGCTTCAGGAAGTCCAGGAACCCCGGTGAGTATTCAGTTAAGAGGAATCAACACGCTCTCTGGTGGAACACAACCACTAATCATGGTGGATGGAATGCAGATGCAATCCACTTCATTGAACTCTCTTGATTTAAGTAATGTAGAACGAATTGAAGTCGTGCAGGGAGCTTCTGCCGCAACCATTTATGGAGCACAAGGTGCAAACGGAGTAATTCAGATTTTTACTAAAAAAGGTAAAGCCGGAAAAATGAAAATAGATTTCGGTGCGCGAACCAGCATTGATAATTATTTGAATATAGGTGATCTCCGACAAGCCAAAAATCATTCGTTCACAGTTGACTCCAATGGAGACATGCTGGATACAGATGGAAATCTATTGGAGGTAATTCCTCCTGGTTTTTGGCCCGCTGTTAATTGGGAGAATGATGCTGGAGCAAAGAATGATAAACCCTACCAAAACAATACACAATGGTATGATCACGTTGATCAACTTTTTAATACGGCTAGTACTTCCAATATTAATTTGTCAGTTTCGGGAGGTAAGGACAATTCAGATTACGCCTTTTCTGTAGCCAATTTAAAACAAGAGTCTGTTATCAACGGAGGACTTGATCGAACAAACTTTACTGCCAATGTTGGTTTTGAAATTGCAAGAGGTTTAACCTTCAGATCAACCACTCAATTAATTTACTCCGATAACACAGCCAATCCCTTTGCAGGAGGTGGCGCTGAAGGTGGATATCTATCGGCAGCATTTTACACCTGGCCATTTGCGGATTTTACTGCGCAAGATGATGCTGGCAATTACCTCTATAAGTTTGGAGGTGCAGGGGCCAACAATACCAACCCATTGTATGGTCAGCAGTTTCAAAAGTATTCAAGCAAAACAATTGACGTCATTCCTTCTGTCAATTTGAATTATAAGATTAATAAAATCTTCGAACTGGATTATAAGTTAGGGCTCAACTATTCGAACAACAATTTTTCGCGCAATACTTTAAATCAAAAGTTAACCGAAAGTTATAATTACAACTCTACCTATTATGTAGGCAACACACCGGATGGCCAGATGCAAAAAAGTAATACACAGCAATACAACATCAACTCGTTGGCAACCGGAATAATGAAACTGGATTTTGATAAAGATTTTAACATGAATCTTCCCATCACCTCCACAACACAAGTTTCTTTCGATTGGAGAAAAGTTAATTTTCAACGATCGTATTTAACCTATACAGGCTTACCGGTTGGTGTTCCCATTGACGAAGTTACAGGAGCCCAAGCCGCATCCACAGCCGCCTCAGAATATCTGGATGAATTTATTACCTATGGTTATTTGGTTAATCAGCGATTTGAATACAAAGATATTGCTGCGATATCCGGAGGCTTCCGTTCAGATTATAGTTCAGTGTATGGAGAAGCGAGTAAGCCATTCACATTCCCTCGCGCAGATGGATATTTACGATTATCGAAACTTAGTTTCTGGGATGGAATTTCAACAATACTTCCTGAGTTTAAAGTACGTGCCGCATACGGTGAGGCTGGCATTCAACCTGTTTTCTATAATGGAGATTTAACGGGCCCACAACAAAACTGGGCAGGGCCAACACCTAATCACTATTTAAGAATAACCACTCTAAAGACCGGTACCGCAGGCGGACCATACCTATATAATCCTGAAACCATTGGTAATGCAGGTTTGCAAGTAGAAAAGACTTCAGAGTTTGAGTATGGTTTTGATTTGGGAATCAGTCCGATTAAAGAAGGAAACTGGCTTAACTATATTAATGGTAGCGTTTCAATCTGGTCAAGAAAAAGTACGGGTGTTGTTTGGGAACAGCCTTTACCTCCGTCATTTGGATCAGGTAAAATCTATACCAACTACATTGATCTTTCTTCCAACGGAGTACAGTTCAGTTTAGATATGGATGTATATAATGGAAAGAGCCTAACCTGGGATTTCAATACTGTCTTCGGAACATCAAAATCGTTTGTTGACAATACATTAGATGGTAATGATATACCACTTACCTATATCAGTGCTGGAACATATTCTCTAAGACCAGGTCAGCAAGTAGGTACGGTATATGGATACAAGGCACTAACCCGTGTTGATCAAAAAGATGTTGAAGGAAATTTTTATCTCGATCAATCACAAGCTGCAAACTATGAACTTGTAGATGGAAGAGTGGTTGACAAAACTTCAAAACGCGTTGAGTTCACCACTGATAAGTATGCGCTGGGTAATACTACGCCTAAATTCAACATGGCCTTTACGAATACGTTTGGGTACAAGAACTATTTAAATTTTTCTTTCCAGATCGATTGGGTGTACGGATCAAAAACCTACAATCAAACAAAAGAGTGGATGTACTCAGAAGGATTGCACAGAGATTATGATGATGCCGTAACTATTAATGGAGAAAGTGGTGCATGGACAGCCTACTACAGAAGTTTCTATGATGCTGTAGAAAGTAACGGGACAAAAGATTACTTCTTAGAAAATTCATCCTTCGCGCGTCTGCGAAATGTTTCGGTTGCTTTTGACTTTGCCAAATTCTTTGGCATGAATAAAGTCAACAGCTTGCAGTTGGTGTTGAGTGGAAGAAACCTTGCCACCATTACCAACTATTCTGGTTTTGATCCAGAGTCAAGTCAGAACACTGCATCTGGAGGAACCGGATCTGCGGCACCACAAAATGCAACACAACGTGGTTTAGACTTCTGGTCTTTCCCCAACTTCAAATCGTATCAGGTTGGGTTAAATGTTTCATTCTAAAAATCAAGAACTTAAATTTTATGAAAATGAAATCAAAAATATTATTCATACTAGCAGGCATGCTCTTGTTGATAGTTCAATCTTGTAAAGATGAATTATCTGGCATTACCAACACGAATGCTCCTACTCTTGAATCTCTAAAAAGGGAGACGGGTATTTATAGTTTCGCTAAAGGCGGAATTTATATCAATGGTTTTGGAGGATATTATGGATCAATCGATGATGGTTTGGGAAACGGCTTTCATATGATTGTATACGGCACTCACGATTCCATGGGTGATTTGATTTTTATTCCCTGGGGAAACAATAATTTTAAATACATTGATAACCCTACTGATTTTACCTTAGATGATAACACAGTTGTTCCAATGCCAATTGGAGTGTCTCAACCCTATGAAACAAAATTGAGGAATGACAGAGCGTATGGGGCCACCAATGGCATGCTTCCAGAATGGGTTTACATGTATACCATGAATAATGCATGCAATGTATTGCTGGCAAATCTGGATGCTCCTATCTATACCGGAGATGCCGATACCAAAAAGAATACATTAAAGGCCTGGGCATATTTTTGGAAAGGTTACGCATACTCTCGTATTGGGTCGATGTACATAGCAGGTCTTATTATTGATGAACCCTACAAAACAAATGGAGACTATGTAACCAATACAGAAATAATTGCGGAGGCAACTAAGAACTTTGATCTTGCTATTACGGCATTAGGCTCTATTCCATCATTAGCTGATTACAATTCGGTACTAAGTTCAATTATTCCGGAGTATTGTAAGCATGAAAACGGATTACCAACCTTAGCCGCCTGGATCAGGAATATCAATACGATGAAAGCAAGAAATCTTATTGCGAATACACGCGTAGAGGATATGACCGTTGGCGATTGGACTCAACTAAAAACATTAGCGGATGCTGGGATTACAGATGCCGATGCCATTTTTGTAATCAAGACAACATCTTCACCTTCTGAATCAATTTTTAGTGATAATGTCTTTGGTTCAAACTCACTCTATGCAGCTACTAATGATCCTACTTACTTTATTAGCGAACGATTAATTCAGGATTACAGACCTGGCGATGATCGGTTCACCAATAATTTTTCACTATTACCATCCTCTCAAGTGAACATGAGAGGAAGAGGATTAGGATTTGGAACGCGATACTTTCTGGTAGATGAGGGTAATGATGTGAATGATGCTTTTACCTATGTTCATACAACAGCTGGAATTGACAATCATTTTATGGCAGGTTCTTACGAGGAAAATGAATTGATGCGAGCAGAGGCTGAAATTCAATTGGGAAACATTTCTTCTGGTGTTGGGCTCATTGATAATGTAAGAGATTTTCAGAATGCAAATTTAGCAGCTATAAATCCTGCAAGCTCTAAAGATCAAGCGTTAGAAGAATTACGAAGTGAAAGAAGAGTTTCATTGCTGTTCAGAGGGCTTGGTTTTTATGATGCCCGAAGAAATGGAGTGATTGATGATAAGAGTTTAGGAGGAGGTAGAGCAGGTGCGGTGGTACTCTCTAATATAGATGGCACACCTTTTCTAAATACAAATACTTTTATCAACTACAATTATTTAAGCTATTGGGATGTTCCTGCCAATGAATTAGTTTTTAATAGTCCTTCTGACGGCAGTGCTTCAGTAGTAACGCCTGAGTAATTTAAAATCGCTGCATATTATTGATTAAAAGGTTGTCGCTAGACAACCTTTTAATTTTATGCGCCATGCCAATCAACACATTAGTAAATCGTTCAATTCCTGCGGCTTCTTAATTCAATCAACTTGAGTCTCTAAATAAAAAATGGATCAAAGACTCGCGTTACTCATCCGATTCTTGGATTGAGTATGAATTTTTTTGTTGACACAACATCCCATTATCCTGTTAAATAATCCTGAAGCTTTTTGTAGAAGCGGATGGACTGGTAGTTGTTATAATATTAAATTAATAGGATAAAAACTGAACCATATTTTTGTTAAAAGATGCATTATCACACGTTTGTGGTTATTTTTTGTACCTATTTATACCGAAAACTGCTATATTCTTATAAGTTTGGTTCAATTATAAACCTAAACCTAAACTTATGAAGAAGCTTTTACTCACATGCTTTGCAGCATTGTGCGCACTGGGGAGCAGCTATGTGTATGCACAAGATCGAACGGTAAGTGGCAAGGTCACATCGTCAGATGATGGCTCGGCACTTCCTGGAGTTAACGTGCTATTAAAGGGCACGACCAATGGAACTGTTACAGATGTTGATGGTAATTATAAATTGACGTATACAGGGAGCTCACCTAGTTTGGTCTTTTCCTTTATTGGATTAACAACAACTGAAGTTCCAATTGGAGAACGAACGGTTGTAGATGTTCAGCTCACTTTAGATGTTCAGCAATTGAGCGAGGTGATAGTAACAGCGCAAGGTATTCTCAAAACAAAAAATGAGTTATCCTATGCTGCACAATCGGTTAAAGGAGAAGCCCTGAGCCAGGCAAGAGATAATAACGTGATGAATTCTTTATCCGGTAAAGTTTCTGGTGTTCAAATTCAAAAGAACAATAGCATGGGAGGCTCTACCAACGTGATTATCCGCGGATACAAATCGTTAACAGGAAGTAATCAGGCGCTTTTTGTGGTGGATGGCGTTCCAGTTGACAATGGTACTTACAATGACGGAGAAACTGGTCGCGGTACAGCAGGATATGATTATGGTAATGTTGGTGCTGATATTAATCCAGATGACATTGAATCAACTACGATTCTTAAAGGACCTGCGGCAACAGCACTTTACGGATCACGTGCCTCAAATGGTGTTGTTTACATCACCACAAAGAAAGGACGTAAAAAAGGAGTTGGCGTAACGATAAACACCGGCCTAACCGTTGGAACTGTAGATAAAAGTACTTTTCCGAAATATCAGAATCAATACGGTGGAGGTTATGGAAAATACTATGGACCAACTGAGGATGGATACTTTGATCAGGCGGATTTAGATGGAGATGGTAATCTGGATAATATTACACCTACTTATGAGGATGCTTCCGTTGGTGCCAAATTTGATCCTTCCCTTATGGTATATCAGTGGGATTCTTATGGTGATCCAACAAGCCCTAATTATCAGCAAGCAACCCCGTGGCTTTCGGCACCCAGCACGCCTATTGACTATTTTAGAACAGGGATCACCTATAACAATAGTGTAACTATTGATGGCGGATCAGAAAAGGGCACTTTTAAATTAGGGTATACACGAACGAATGAAACAGGAGTGCAGCCTGGTAGCGAACTGGATAAGAACTACATTAATTTTAGTGGATCGTATGAAGTTGCCAAAGGCTTAACGGCAACTGCTTCAATTAATTTTACACAACAACATGGTTTAGGTCGCTATGCTACAGGGTATGGTGGAAATAATAACATTTCCAGTTTCAGAGAGTGGTGGCAGACCAATGTGGATATCAATGCGCAGAAAGCTGCATTTGATAGAACTGGCGAAAACATTACCTGGAATTGGGGTGGTGGATTTCCTGCTCGATTGGGGACAATTTATTGGGACAATCCATACTTTGCTGCAATTAAAAATTATTCCGAGGATGAGCGTTTGCGTTATTTAGGGTACGTAAAATTAGACTATAAAATTAACGATTGGTTATCGGTAATGGGTAGAGTTTCAGGTGATACGTATTCACAAATACAAGAAGAGCGGACTGCCGTAGGTAGCGTTGTTAATCCAGTTGGAGATTATACACGCAGAAACCAAACCTATGCGGAGTATAATTACGATGGTCTTATTACAGCGAAGAAGGATTTAACGGAGGACGTTACAGCTAATTTAACATTGGGAACGAACATTAGGAGAACTCATGTTACTGGAATTTCTGCTGTTACGAATGGTGGTTTAGTTGTGCCCGGTATTTATGCTTTATCGAATTCCGTAAGTCCAATTGAAGCGCCTGTCGAATTGTATTCAGATATACAGGTAAATGGTTTCTTTGCGGATGGAGGTATTGGGTATAAGGATTTCTTATTTTTTAATGGATCATTTAGAAGAGATATAGCATCAACGTTACCGAAAGAAAATAATGCATATAATTATTTTTCAGCTTCTACCAGTTTTGTCTTTACTAAATTTATTCCGGAGAATGCAATACTAAACTTTGGTAAGCTTAGATTGAATTATGCGGAGGTTGGTGGTTCGGCTCCTTTTAACACCTTAGCCGATCAGTATGTAAAACCAACTGCTTTCGGTTCAGCTCCATTGTTCTCTCTACCAGGCACAAAGAACAATAACGAACTAGTTCCTGAAAGAACTAAGAGTTTCGAAGTCGGAACTGAGTTTACCATGTTTGATGGAAGATTACATTTGGATGTAAATTATTTTAACTCGAAAAGTGTCGACCAAATACTTCCTGTTACCGTCTCCACAGCAACAGGTTATTCTTCAAAATATGTAAATGCTGGAACAATTGAGAATAAAGGATGGGAATTAACGCTTGGTGGTACGATTGTAAAATCCGGAGCCTTTAAGTGGGATATGAATGTTAACTGGACAAAGATTCATAATGAAGTTACCGAACTTTACGGTGATGTAACGAATCTTCAGATAAATACTTTCCGCGCAGGTGGTGGTTCATCCAATGCTCCGTTAGGAATGCCATTTGGAACTATATATGGTTATGACTATGTGTATACGAATGGTCAACGTACCGTTTTGCCAAACGGCAGATATCAGCGCACAGCAACGGCTACTAACCCGATCGGTAACATCAATCCGGATTGGACTGGGGGGATTCAAAATACTTTGAGTTATAAGAATGTTTCACTTGGATTCTTAATTGATATTAAGAGAGGAGGGGATGTTTACTCGGCAGATATGTACTATGGTTTGGCAACAGGTCTTTATGAGGAGACAGCTGGTCTCAATGAATTAGGTAATGAAATTCGTCTTCCAATTGCTGAAGGCGGTGGTATCTTAAAACAAGGTGTACAGGCTGATGGATCTGTCAATACCGTTCGCTTACCTATGGATGCATACCCAATGGATGGAGGTACTGTAAACCCTACAATAGCTTACGTTTACGATGCTAGTTATGTAAAACTTAGAGAAGTGGTTTTCTCGTATTCTCTTCCCTCTAATATTGTCGCAAAATTAGGTCCACTACGAGATGTTTCTTTATCGGTAATTGGACGCAACCTTTGGATCATTCACAAAAATCTTCCGTATGCAGATCCTGAGGATAATTTGGGAGCAGGCAACAGACAAGGGTATCAGGTAGGTAGTTTACCTAGTGTGAAAAATCTCGGATTTAACATAAAGGCCACTTTTTAAATTTGACTACTCATGAAAAAATTATTTATTAAAACAGTTTATGCGGCAGTGCTAATAATAACCATGTCGTGTGTGGATGATTTAACATCGCTTAATGTGAATCCGAAATCGTATCAGTCAGGTACAATTCCGGAAGGACCATTCTTTAGTAATGCCACCAAAAACTTGGCAGATCAAATGCTGGATGGTTTTAACTTTAAGATTTGGGCTCAGCAGTTTGCAGAGACCACGTACTTTACAACCAGTAATTATACTTTAACAGATCCTGGAAATGGTTTTTGGACAGCCTTATACACGAATGTTTTGCTTGACTACAAGGAGTCAAAATCCATTTTACTGGCGAACCCTTCATTATACGAAGGAGTCGATAACAATAAGCTCGCAATCATTGAGATAATGGAAATTTACACCTACTCAACATTGGTGAATACTTTTGGAAACATTCCGTATTCAGGAGCTTTAGATGCAAGCCTTAAATCAGAAGCACTGGACGCAGATAATACAACCCCAGCTTATGACGATGCCGAAGCAATTTACGATGATCTATTTGTTCGTTTGGATGCGGCAATAGGTATGTTAGATCCAGATGCAGACAATGGCGGAGTAATAGGATTTGGTGAGGCCGATATAATCTATAACGATGATATTCAAGGTTGGGTAATGTTTGCGAATGCTTTGAAGCTCAGAATGGCGATGACGATTGCGGATAGCAATCCTACAAAAGCCAAATCTATAGTTGAAAGCATTGATCCTGCTGATCTTTACCAGTCTAATGATGATAACACATCTTTAAAGTATTTAGCTGTAACGCCTAACACGAATCCAGTTTGGGTTTGGTTGGTACAAAGCGGACGTGAAGATTATGTAGCATCAAATACCATGATGGATTTGATGCAGGCTCCAGCCATGGACGATCCGCGCATCCCATTCTATTACACGGAGGACAATGCTGGTGAATACTCCGGAGGTACCTATGGAACCAGTAATTCTTATGTAACATTCTCAAAAGCGGGTGACAAGATTACCAGCCAAACATTTCCAGGAATTTTAATGGATTATGTAGAAGTTGAATTTCTTCTGGCAGAAGCTGGCGCCAGAGGTTTCAGTATTTCGGGAACAGTTCAAGAGCATTATGAGAATGGAATTCTTGCCTCTATTGATTATTGGGGGGCTGACGAAGACGATGCTTTAGATTATCTGGCGGATCCAGATGTTGCATTTGCTACTGCGATTGGTGCTAATGACATTCAGAAAGTGGCTCGTCAGAAATACATCGCGATGTTTAACAGAGGCCACGAAGCCTGGGTGGATTACAGAAGATTGGATTACCCTATCTTCAATGTTCCTGCCGATCCAGGTGGACCGTTTCCATTCCGATATACTTATCCGAATGCGGAGCAAACGTCAAATGGACCAAACTACACAGAGGCAGCTGCTGCAATGGGTGAAGATTTACTTGACACTAAGTTGTTTTGGGATGTTGAATAAAGTTTAACATTTTATTGAATTAAAAAGGCTGTCTTAATAGACAGCCTTTTTAATTACTTTACGTTTTAAGAAACAGAAAATTGAGAACGTGTCATCATTGTCACTCTACTTTACTTTATTCTCTTTCATCATTTCTGAAAAACCTTTTTGTTTCGTAAACCCTTCCATGGCCTGAATGATTCGCTTTGTTTTGGTCTGACTTGTTTTAGCGCTCTCAATCCATTTACTGTAATACCTTTGGTGCGATCCAGGTAAGGATTTAAAAAATTTCAAACACATAGGATCATCTTTTAAACACGCCATCAAATCTGGTGATAAAATAAGTTGGCGCTCATCTTCTTCTAAAGTAACGGTTAGTTTATCGCCTTGCTTTTTACCAAGGGCTTTTCGCATGGTTGCATTGATAGGCAGAATGAAAGAGCCTTCACCCATCGGTAGAATGGCAGTCTTTTGAATTGCGTGTGAATCCAGATTTCCTTTTACCCGAAAAGATACCTTATTATCAGGTTTTAATTTCTTAGCCTGAGCTGCGCTAATCTCAATAAAGGTCCATCCGGTTTTTTCACCTTTCTTATCAAACTTTTGTATGGTGGTGTTGAACTTGATCATAGAATGAATAAAGATAGTGTTCATACTTTAAAAAGTAAATATTGTATCTACAACAATCATACTTACCTTTGAACCATGTCAATCGAAAACGATATTAAGCAAGATAAATTCGGCAGCGAATTCCAAAAGGCGGCCATCAATATTATGTATACCAGTGGCTGGTTATACAATCGCAATGCATCTCACCTGAAGCAACACGGCATTACACCCGAACAATTTAATGTGTTGCGCATTCTTCGTGGTAGTCATCCAACAAAAATGATGTTGTCAGATATTACCAGTCGTATGATTGATAAGAGCAGCAATTGTACTCGATTGGTAGAAAAGTTGCGTATTAAAAATTTAGTAAGCCGTGAGATCTGTGAGAATAATCGCAGGCAGGTAGATATAGGTATTACACCAAAAGGACTTTCGTTGCTTACAAAAATCGACAAAGACTCTGAGCAATGGCTGGGCTCACATAAGTCCATATCGCAAGCAGAAGCAAAAGAATTGAATCGCATTCTGGACAAACTTCGGGATTGATTGACTTTCGTTAAGCATACAATCAAAGACAAAATTGGATTTTATGTTTTTACATCGCACCATTATTTATAATTTTATAATATTAACCATTGTGTGCCATGTCATTATCAATTGAAAATGAATTTCCGGAAACGGAAACTATTACTGCTGCTATTCGCTTTATCAACAGCACTGCCAGCCATATTTTTCTTACCGGAAAAGCGGGCACAGGTAAAACAACCTTTCTAAGAAATCTGGCGAAGCGAACGCATAAACAATTTGTTGTAGTAGCACCAACCGGTATTGCCGCTCTCAATGCGGGAGGAGTTACGGTTCATTCACAATTTTTATTTCCATTCGGAATGTTTCTTCCGGATCGTTCGATCACAGAGGATTTTAACGCCAGCGGAAATTATTATACCGCAAATACTCTTGCACGAAAGCACCCACTCAACAGTTTGCGTAAACAAGTATTGCGATCAATCGATTTGCTGGTGATTGATGAAGTGAGTATGCTTCGTGCTGATTTACTGGATGCCATTGACTATCGGTTAAAGGCAGCGAAAAGTAATTTTCGCGAGAGCTTTGGTGGTGTTCAACTTTTGTTGATTGGCGATCTGTATCAGCTTCCACCCGTTTTGAAACGTGAAGAGGAAGCGCAGTTAAAACCGTATTACAAAAGCCCATGGTTTTTTGAATCGAAAGCGTTGCAGCAAGACGGCTTCACGTACATAGAACTTGATAAAATTTTTCGCCAACGCGATGATTTTTTTATTGATCTGTTGAACAACTTACGCAACAACAAACCGACCCGTCAGGATATTGAAGAGTTGAACAAGCACTACAAACCTTCACATGAAATTCAAAATCTGCAAGAGGTAATTACCTTAACAACGCATAATCGAAAAGCAGATGAGTTGAATCAAAAAGCTTTGGGGGAACTAAAAGGTAAGTCTTATACTTTCGATGCATCTCTTGAAGGTGAGTTTCCGGAAAACATGTATCCGCTTTTGCAGCGATTGGAATTGAAAGAGGGCGCCCAAATTATGTTCACTAAAAATGACAATGAAGGTAAAGCGTATTTCAATGGAAAGTTGGCGACTGTAATTTCTATCAGCGATGATGAGATAGAAGTATCGATGGCAGAAACGCATACACCGTACACATTGAAAAAGGAAGTATGGGAAAATAAAAAATATACGGTCAATACCTTTTCGAAAGAATTGGATGATGAAGTGATAGGTACCTTTGAACAGTATCCGGTAAAACTAGCATGGGCAATCACTGTTCACAAGAGTCAAGGCCTTACATTCGACAAAGCAATTATAGATGTAGGAGAAGCTTTTGCAGATGGCCAGGTATATGTAGCCTTGTCGCGGTTACGTTCATTGGATGGTTTAATTTTACGCACGCACATTGATCCCAATGTAATCAGCACAGACCGACAAGTTGTTTCATTTAGTGAAGAAAACCATCGTCCTGACGAACTTCCTGTTAAAATGAAAGTAAAGCAGATGGAGTATATCCATCATCTCATTTCTAAAACATTTGATTTTGAAACCTTACTAAAAGAAATAGCCTACGTGCGGAAAAATAAATCGGAGGCGCTCGAATTTGAGGAAGAGACTATGAAGCCTGTGCTGGAACAAATTAGTATCACACTTTCAGCAGAAACCGATAATACACAAAAGTTTAAGCGACAATTGATAAGCCTGCTACACGATAATCAAAGAGAGCAACTGCTTGAGCGGATTAAAAAGGGAAGCGACTATTATAAAAATGTTCTATTGCAGGCTAGCAAAAAACTGTTGCATCACCTTGAAGAGATGAAAAAACAAAAGCGTGTTAAAGGATATGTAACAAGTCTCACTGATATTGATCAGCTTTTTTCAAAAAAAGCAGAAGAGGTTGATAAGGCCCTTTATCTCACTGAAGCGATTCTGGAAGATCGGGATCATTTTGATTTTGCCAAACTCAGAGAAAACAGAACAGGAGAACGCGCTAAACTTCTTGAAGAAATCAGAAAGGCAATCGGAGTAAAACCAGTGAAGGAAAAAAAATCGAAAGGCGTACGGGGCTCAACGAAAAAGAAAGATGGTGAGCCTAGTACCTATGACATTACCTTTAAAATGATTGAGCAAGGTATTTCGATGGAAGACATTGCTAAGGAAAGGGATCTTGCCGTTGGAACAATTGAAGCTCATTTTGCGAAACTGGTTGCTGAGGAACGTGTCAGTATTTTTAAACTGATGAGCAAAGAGAATGTAATGACCATTGCATCGGCAATAAAAGATTTACCGGAGGGCTCTACCTCAAAGGATCTATTTGATAAGTTTCATGGAAGGTTTGGCTATGGAGCTCTTCGTGCCGTAATGAGTTATACTACCTTAACATCGTTACAAGAAAAAGAGGAATAGGTAAATTGGATAAGGTAAAATTTTATTTTGTGAACGTTGATTCTGGTAGTCTGACGAAAAATACTTTTTATAAAGTATTGGTTTGTTTTAAAGGGATCCAAATACTCAGGGTTGTACCTTTCCCAAAAGTGGTATCCAGGTGCAATGTTCCACTTAATTTTCCCACCGCTTTTTTTACAATATAAAGTCCAAGTCCATTTCCTTTCGAGTGCTCGTTACCACGGAAAAACATATTGAACAGCCGTCCCTGATATTCTTCTTCTACACCTTGCCCATTGTCCTGTATGGTGATTTCTACGCCCCCGTATTTTTCAATGGCCTGCATGTGAATAAATGGATCGGTTTTGCCCCGAAACTGAATTGAGTTCTCTACTAAATTTTCGACAATAATTTTCAGGAAAGCCGGATAGGAAAAAAACGTAGAAATCTTTCCGACACTAATGGAAACCCGAATGCCAAACTGATCAATTGCTTCGCTAAAGGCATCGCGTGCACTTTCAAAAATAGTTTGCATGGATACTTCTTTATACACGAATTGATGCGCACCGACATCGCTTATGGATTGAAGCTTAATCAGCATTCGATCTAAATTAACAGCAGTTTCTTTTACTTTTTCGAATAGGTTTAGAGCATTTTGATCTTTCACCGTAATCTTAGCAACTTCGCTCAATCCCATAAAGGTTGTGAGGGGTCTCCTGAAATCATGAGAAGACCGATAGAAAAAAGTATCCAGTTCTGTATAGGCTTGCTGCATTTCACGGGTTCTTTCTCTTACCTTTTGCTCCAGGCTTTCATTTAATTCAGAAATGATTTCATTGCTTTCTCGCAACTCTTCGGCTTGTGTTTCAAGTTCTTTTTGCTTTTCGGCCAATTCATAATTAAGATGGACGAATTGTGAATTTGCTTCTGATAGTTCCTCCGACTGAGCCGTGAGCTCTTCTTGTTTCTCGGCCAGATCCATATTCAGCATGACCAAAGAATTGTTGGTTTCGGTTAACTCTTCTGATTGCGCTTCAATTTCTTCGCTCCTCTCCTGCACTTCTTTGCGAAGCCTGTCTGTTTTTTTGAAATAACTGTAGAGGGTATAGGCCAGTGCACTTATCAGAACTAAGACCAGCGAACCAGCAATGATCCAGAACTGTTGTCTTTGAATTCTGTTTTCCTGAAGGAGGATCTGATCAGATTGTAATTGTTTACTTTTGCTTAATAATTGTATTTCCTGATCTTTCTTTTCTAATTCATAAACACTTTGCAAACTCAGTATTCGATTTGCCATGGATGATGAGTTAACGGAATCATTCAGTTGTTCATACAACATAGTATATCGCAAGGCTTGGTTAAGCTGATTTTGGGCCATCAACAAATCTCTACGCGTTCGATACACATTGAGTAGTACAATACCTGATTTAATATAGCGTGCTTTTGCTTCTGCCTTGTCAAGATATTTTTTTGCGTTGGCAAAATCTTTCAGTTTGGTGTATATACTTCCTAGATCATAATAGCCCCAGGCCAATCCGCTTTGGTGAAGGATCGATTCCTTAATGGCGACACTCTGCAATTGAAACTCCAATGCCTGATGAAGTTTCCCTTGTAGTTCATAGACCTGACTAATATCAGACAGTGATGCAGCAAAGCCTTTGCTGTCGTCCAGTTTCTTTCTGATTTCCAGTGCCTTTTCAAAGTTGAAAAGAGCGTCTCCGTATTTTTTTTCTGATTTTAGAATGACACCCTCTAAGCTGTAACCGGAAGCTTCTTCAGCTTCAAAACCATTTTTTCGCGAAATCAAGATGCTGGTTGCTGCAAATTCGTGTCCGCTTTTTAATTGGGCAAGACGATAGTAATTCCGACCAATAAGAAACTGAGCTCGGGCGGCCTCCTTCAAAAAATTCCGATCTTCCGCAGTCTTTAGTGCATCGAAAGCATTTATTAAACTAACATCATAATTACCTGTTTCTAATAACAGTTCAGAAATTTCATTCAACGACTGGACATATTGTTGATAATTTGAATTTTGCAGAAAGAAATCCTGAACCTCATAGAAAAGTTTTAATGCATCATTGTAGTGCGCTTCAAGAAAAAGAATGGTAGCCTTAAGAAAAATAATTCTTTTTTGAACCTCTGATGATACTCCGGGCTCAACATATTTTTCAGCACGATCTAAATAGTAAATCGCTTTCTCTTGATCTGACCGATCCAGGTGCCATCGCGCAAGAAGAGTCAAAACATCAGCAACCAATACCTTGTCAGATAATTTCTCACGAATCGCCAGCGTGCGAAGAAGATATTGAAGCTCTTCATTCGGCCGGGAGGTAAGGTGGAAATACAAACTAAGGCTCTTATAGAGTACTGATAAATGCCAGGGGTTGAGACTGTCTTTAAGAACCAGATTAGATTGATCATACCACACCTTGGCGGAATCATAAAGTCCCTGACTCGTATAGGTATTTCCAATTTGTGTCAGAGCATAACCTTCCCATCCAAAATTACCGCAAGCTTTTGCCATTGTTTTCCCCTTCATCAACAATTGCATACCTTCGGTTCTGTTGCCCTCATCTATTTTATACAGGCCCTGATAAATTGTAGATTCGGAAAGTCCTTTTTCATATTTGATACTTTTTGCTAATTGACTAGCCTCTTCTATAAATTGATTGGCTCTTTTAAAATCTACCTGAACAAGCTTAAAGACTAATGCATTAAGAGCGTCTACCTTTGCCGTTCCAGTGGAAGTACTAACAAGATTTTCAAGACTATCAATTTCGGTACGTTGTGCCCAACCGATTTGAATACTAAACCAAAATACAAGTGTGAACACACATCGCATTGATAAACGATGAACAGTTTTACAAGAATGATAACGGTTATTCAGCATTTTCTTAATATAGTATAAAATTCTCTCTTCAGGTAATTACAAAATGAGCGGCATTCAAAAATTGATAATCGGTGATAAGGAAGTTTTGTTGGTAGACTATTCTGATTGCACTGAGAACGAAATAATTACACTAGCGTCTCAGCTTAAAGAATTGGTTCTTGCTGAGAATAAGAGCGTACGAATTTTGAGTAAGTTCAACGACAAAAATTTTGCAACACCAAAGGTGATGCGCCACATGGAAAAAGTGACGCAACTCGCTCTTCACCTTATTGATGGAATGGCAATTATAGGATTAAGTTCTACAAAAAAAGTAATCCTGAAAGGATATAGTCTATTTTTTAAAAGAGATTTTAAAGCGTTTGATACACAAGAAGAAGCGATTGCCTATTTGGTGAAGGATTCTTAGAATGCTTGTAAAAGCACGATTTAATAATGAAGAAAGTCAATCCGTGTTATAGTTTCTCACCAAAGCTTAAATCCCCAGCATCCCCCAGGCCGGGGATAATGTAAAATTGATGATTGAGTTTTTCATCAATGGCACAGGTCCACAGCGTGAACGGAATTTTTATTTTTTCTTCAAGAAATTTTATTCCTTCGGGTGCAGCGATAACAACAGCAATATGCATATGCGAAGGTGTTCCATGTTTCATTAATGCGTCTATCGTTTGAATAATGGAACGACCGGTGGCAAGCATCGGATCAATCAGGATTACTTCTCTATTTGTTAAGGATGGCGTGGCAAGGTATTCGAGATTGATCATGATCTCTTCTTCATTCTCTTTACGATATGCTCCGATAAAACCACAATCGGATTGATCGAAATAATTAATGAAGCCTTGAAAGTAAACCAGCCCGGCTCGTAAGATCGTTAGTAGAACGGGTTGACTCTGCAACGCAATAGCATCTATTTTTTGCAAAGGTGTCTCGATGGTTTCTTTTCGATAGGAAAGCTTTTTCGAGATCTCATAGGCCATGATCTCTCCAAGGCGCTGCATGTTTTTTCGAAACCGCACTCGGTCTTTTTGAATTTTTGTATCGCGTAGCTCAAGTAAGAACTGGCTGACAATGGAGTTTTGTTCACCGAGATTGTAAAGCATGACTGGGCATAATTTCTACTCTAAAATGTAGCAATAAATGACGAATATGAGAATTGAAAGTTTTAATATTAATGTTATTCGAATGTCACAGAGGAATCTGTTTTTAATTCGACCTATCTACCCTGCACTTTGGAACCCCTAATCAATCTTAATTCTCGAATTCAGTATTAAACAAAAGGCATCTCTAAATATTCAGAGATGCCCTTCATTCTATTTTTTAATCAATTACTTCTTCCCGTTGCGCAAATAGCTGTGCGCTTTTCCGTATCCAAAGTATACAACCAAACCAAAGGCCATCCAGCCAAAGGCAATCTTCAGCGTATCACCGTCAAGAGCAGCAATCAATCCACCGCATATTAACATGCCTAAAATCGGAATGAGTGGAACTAACGGTGTACTGAATGAGCGTTTCACATCCGGATTCTTTACACGCATTACCCACACTCCGGCACACACAAACACAAAAGCGAAGAGTGTTCCAAAGCTGGTTAAGTCACCCGCTACATCGCCCGGTACAAACGCTGCAAACAATCCAACAAAAACAAACAAGATCATATTTGATTTGTAAGGCGTGCGGAATTTAGGATGCAATTCAGAAAATACTTTCGGCACTAAACCATCATTCGACATCGAATAAAACACACGGGATTGTCCCAATAACATCACTAAGATCACGGAAGAAAAACCTGCAAGAATAGCAACGGTAACAGCAGTAGATAACCATGAGTAGCCATGCATATAGGTACTAATCGCATAGGCGACCGATGCCTCGCTTCCCTTTGCGGGATCAACAAAATCAGACCAGGGAGCAACTCCGGTTAATACGTGACCGAACAGAACGTACAAGATTGTACAGATAGCAAGTGAACCTAATATTCCAATCGGCATATCGCGTTTCGGATTCTTTGCTTCTTGTGCAGCGGTAGATACCGCATCAAAACCGATGAACGCAAAGAATACAATTGCGGCACCTCCTAATACACCACCCCAACCATGTCGGTTCCACGCAGAGTAATCATTCAGCACTTTTCCGGCTTGATCAATTACAGGAGGTGTGTTCTCAGGAATTAAATAAGGAGTATGATTTGCTCCATCGATGAATTGCCATCCAATAAAGATGAACAATAAAACGATCGCTACTTTTACAAACACGATAATGGTATTCAGGATGGCCGACTCCTCAGTTCCTTTAATAAGCACCAGGGTCAGTATGATCAAAATACCAAGAGCTGGCAAATTCATAATTCCACTAACTCCGGAAGCGGATACTTCAAATGGCGAGTGACACCATTCATACGGTATACCCCCGCCCGTTAATTTGCTGAGATATTCGCTCCAGCCAATGGAAACTGTGGCCGCTGCCAATGCATATTCTAATACGAGTGCCCATCCGATAATCCAGGCAATAAATTCTCCCATGGTGGCATACGCGTATGTGTACGCACTCCCGGCAATCGGAATCATAGAAGCAAATTCTGCGTAACACAATCCTGCGAAAGCACAACCAATGGCGGCAACAATAAAGGAAATGGTTACTGCCGGACCAGCAGCCTGTCCAGCTGCCGCGGCTGTTCGCACGAATAGACCTGCACCAATGATAGCTCCTATTCCCAGGGCCATTAGATTTCCGGCTCCCAGCGTTCTCTTCAATCCCGAATCGGAATCGGAAGCCTGTACCATTAGCTGGGCTAGTGACTTCTTGATAAATAAACTCATGTATTCTTCTTAGGTTAGGTTAAAGATAATCGGCCTAAAAGTAAGAAGAATAATGAATTGGGCGAACGCTTATTAGCTTGTTTGTCAGTCTTTGATAAGCGGTATGCAAGCCTCACCCAGCCCTCTCTGGGGGAGAGGGCTACGAGGAAAGATTTTATTCGTGCGCTTTGTCTTTTGGATATTCTTTGTGGAAGCCGATCCAGTATTCATTTAAGGTATTCTTCATATCCTTTCGGAGAAGGAGAATACCTACCAGATTGGGCACCGTCATCAATGCAATGGTGATTCCCGATAAGGTCCAGATAATAGTGGTGTCGGTAAACGATGCAAGGAAAAAACTAATGACATAAACGATGTGATAGTAGATTACGGACTTTGCTCCAAACAAATACGTCATGGCGCGATCACCATAATACGACCAAGAGATAGCAGTTGAAAAAGCAAAGAGTAATAATCCAATCGATACAAGGTATTGGCCATAATCACCCAGCGGCCCTCGCTTAAATGCTTCAGTGGTAAGCGGTGCGCTGTGCAATAAAGACTTACCCCGAATGGTGATGTCATTACCTTCACGGACTAGTTTTCCATTTTCAATCTTTAGTGTTCCGGTAAATTTTGCGTTATCTTTTTCAACCGTCACATCTTCTGCTACAGAGCGAGAATGAATAATGGTTACGTTATCTGTAATTCTTCCTTCTTCAATATGCAATGCTCCAGTAAAAAGGGGGAGTGTTTCTTTTTTTGTGATGTAGTTCGACAACTTCACTTTATCGGCTGATGTTGACTCATCGTATTGTGATGCCAATATTTCTAAGTCTGAATCTTGAAAATCATTTTGAACTTTGTCAGTCCACACACCTGAACATAAAATGGTAAGACCGGTGAGCATACAAATAATGACAGTATCAATAAAGGGTTCAAGAATGGACACCATTCCTTCTGATACGGGCTCATGTGCTTTGGCTGCTGCGTGCGCGATCGGTGCAGAACCTTGCCCCGCTTCGTTCGAAAATAAACCACGATTAACTCCTCTGTTTATTGCAAATAGATCGGAAGAGCGTCGTGTAGGGAAAGAGTGTACCATCCAGTGTAG